>Ga0315274_10001933_pt1 | contig 31743 bp, 31 predicted proteins | sample YL17G02_20_MG_FD_203700 | JGI IMG/M metagenome (GOLD analysis project Ga0315274, IMG submission 203700) | Sediment microbial communities from Yellowstone Lake, YNP, Wyoming, USA - YL17G02_20 | ecosystem: Environmental > Aquatic > Freshwater > Lake > Sediment | place: USA: Wyoming | collected...
CCACAGGACAGGTGGAGGATATTAGAGGCTGACTGCGGTTTTCAGCCAGAAGACGGACGTACTCGCGTCCGACCAGTTCAGCGCCAAACGAATCCTCCATGACCTCGCTGAAGCCCAGTTTCTTTAAGGCCGTTATGAGCTGTCCCGGGTCGATTTCTGGAAAAGCGGCCGGGAAGGGAGCCGAGAGAAGTGCAATGGTTGGTCGTGACTGTGCGAGAAGTTGCCTTGCTTTTCCAAGGTCGCTTTCCGCCTGCTTTGCCTGCGGCACACAGATTTGAATACAGTTGCCACAGGCGACGCAACGTTCCTTGATGACCTCGGCAAGTCCCTCTCTTACCCTGATCGCCTTGGCAGGGCAGAGACGTATGCATGCGTAACACTCCTTACATTTTTCTCTGTCTGTGTAGACGATGCTCATGGTTGCTCCGATGCGCTTTGCCGATCTCGCTACGGTGCGCGTTGCTGAATCTTGCGGTAGTCGGTTCCTGCCGGGCCAATCGAGTGGACGCAGACGCGACGAGGCGCTGCGGGGAAGGCCAGTGCTCCTCGGCCCAATCGCATGCTCTCAGACGCAATCGCCCGTGTCCGGACGCAGCTTCACCGCTACTCTGGGTTTTCAACTCGGAGACATTAAACCACAAGCCACTGGAGGGATTTTGACGGAGAGATTGCTCACCCCGGTTTATAGAAATACCGTACTGCGACTCCAAGCCCACTGTCAAGAAGATTGTCAGCGTCAGCTCAGATGCCGCAGACGCCGCCATCGCGTGCCGGGGCTAAGCTGTCCAATCACCGCACATGCCGCCATCGCCTGCCGGGCTAAGCTGCCCACTCATCGCAGAGAAGTTCTGCCTGCTCGAGAACGGTCCTTGTTGCCTTCTCTTGCTTGTCGGGCGGATATCCGTACTTGCGGAGAACGCGTTTGACCATGACGCGAAGCTTTGCTCGAACGCTTTCTTTCACGGTCCAGTCTATGGTTACGTTGCCACGAACGGTTTTCACGAGCTCCTTTGCGATGGCACAAAGAATCTCGTCACCAAGTATCTTGACGGCGCTGTCGTTCGTTTCCAGGGCATCGTAAAACGCCAGCTCTTCTTCGCTGAGCTCGAGCTTCTCTCCGCGCCGGTTGGCCTCGCGCATCTCCTTTGCGAGACCGATGAGCTCCTCTATCACGTGGGCGGTCTCGATGGCGCGGTTCTGATACGCTCGGATGGTCCGTTCGAGCATTTCGGCAAACGAGCGCCCCTGGATCAGGTTTTTCCTTAGCCGGGTTCTAATCTCGTTCGTAAGAAGTTTTCGGAGAAGCTCTATTGCCAGGTTCTTGTGTTGCAAGCCCCGAACCTCGGCAAGAAATTCGTCCGACAGAATGGAGATGTCAGGTTTCTTGAGACCCGCCGCCGCAAAAATATCTATGACCTCATCAGATGCAATCGCCTTGGAGACTATGTGGCGAATCGCATGTTCCAGGTCTTCTTCAGCCTTGGGACTCGGGGCTCCGGATTTCACGAGCGCCCCGCGCACTGCCTGGAAGAACCCCACGTCCTCGCGTATCTCGATGGCTTTCTCGTGAGGAACGGAGAGCGCGAATGCTTGCGAAAGCTCTGTCACTGCCCCGAGTAACCTGGCCTTGCCGTCCTCCTGAGAAAGAATGTGTTCCTGAGCCGTAGGCAGAAGCGAAAGCCTCTTAACCGGCGCCCTTCCTACCCAGTCTGTCCGGTCGAATCCGTGGAAAAGGGCACAACAAATCTCGTATTTCTCTAACATGACCGCGACGGCCTCCGCTTGGTCTATGGCCGTAGTGCCTCTGCCACCGCTTTCAGTGTACGTCGCCATTGCTCGTCTCAGATTGTCAGCGAGCCCCAGGTAGTCCACAACAAGCCCGCCCGGCTTGTCTCGGAACACGCGGTTTACGCGGGCTATCGCCTGCATCAGCCCGTGGTCGCGCATGGGCTTGTCCACGTACATCGTGTGCAAACACGGCGCATCGAAGCCCGTAAGCCACATATCGCGGACAATGACTATCCTCATCGGGTCGGTGTGGTCTCGAAAGCGGTTGGCAAGCGCTTCTCGTCGTGGCTTGTTGCGTATGTGCCGTTGCCATTCCAGAGAGTCAGAGGCCGAACCCGTCATCACGATCTTGACCTCGCCCCCGGTGTCATTCTCGTCGCGCCACTGAGGGCGCAGTTTGATGATGGCGTTGTAAAGCTCGACGCAGATGCGGCGGCTCATGCAGACCACCATGGCCTTGCCGTCCATCGCTTCCAACCGCCGCTCGAAGTGGTTGACAAGATCCTGCGCGATAAGGCTGATGCGTTTCTCAGTACCAACCACGGCCTCCAGTGCGGCCCACCTTGTCTTGAGCTTCTCCTTACGCTCAACCTCCTCGCCCTCCGTCACTTCCTCAAACTCCGCATCGAGACGCGGCCTTTCCTCTTCCTTCAGCTCCAGCCTTGCGAGACGGCTCTCGTAGTAAATCGGAACAGTCGCCCCGTCCTCTACGGCTTGCTGGATATCGTAGACGCTGATGTAGTCTCCGAATACCGCCCGCGTGTTTCTGTCCGTGAGCTCGATGGGCGTACCCGTGAACGCAATAAAAGAGGCATTGGGTAGAGCGTCGCGCATGTGACGAGCGAAGCCATCAATGAAATCGTACTGGCTACGGTGCGCTTCGTCGGCGATGACGACGACGTTTCGCCGGTCTGAAAGGAGCGAGTGGTGATCGTGCTTCTCTTCGGGGAAGAACTTCTGGATGGTTGTGAAGATCACGCCGCCCGAGGCGACATGAAGCAGCTCTCGCAGATGTTCTCTGCTCTCGGCCTGGATAGGCTTCTGCCTCAATAATTCGTGACAGCGCGAGAATGTCCCAAAGAGCTGATCGTCGAGATCGTTTCGGTCAGTCAGGACGACGATTGTCGGATTCTCCATCGCAGGATGAAGGACGATTTGGCCCGCGTAGAAGGCCATGGTGAGGCTTTTCCCGGAGCCCTGGGTATGCCAGACTACGCCGCAACGCCTGTCGCCGTCGGGGCTTGAAGCTTCTAAAGTTGCGTCAACAGCGCGCGCAACAGCGTGATACTGGTGATAACCGGCGATCTTCTTACTTGGGGTGCCGGCCTTGTCATCTTCAAAGACTATGAAGTGTGCGAGCAGTTTCAAGAATCGTTTTCTGTCAAATGCTCCCTTTACGACCACTTCAAGCTGCGGCATCGAGACGGGAGCAAGTTCCTCGCCTTCGACGGTGCGCCACGGAAGGAACCATTCGCGGTTCGACGTAAGCGAGCCAATACGCGCCTCCAGCCCGTCGGAGATCACCAGGACTTCGTTGAAAGCAAAGAGCGAGGATATCTGCTCTTTGTAGGTCTGCAATTGGTTGAAAGCGGTCCAGATCGTCGCCTGCTCATCGGCAGGATTCTTAAGCTCAACGATCGCGAGAGGGAGACCATTGACGAAAAGGACGATGTCCGGGCGGCGATTATACTGACCTTCTACCACCGTGAACTGGTTCACGGCGATCCAGTCATTGTTGTGGGGGTTGTCGAAATCAACCAGCCTTGCCTTGTCGTAGATGACTCTACCATCTGAAACGTACTCTACGTCCACCCCGTCAATCAGAATCCTATGGAAAGCCCGGTTGTTCTGAACAAGCGAAGGAGACTGAGCGCGCAGAACTTTGCGTACTGCCTCCTCGAGGGTCTCGGGAGGGATAGATGGGTTGAGTTGGGCCATCGCATCCCGGAGTCGCCGTGGCAGGACAGGTTGTTCGTAACTCTCGCGCTCTTGTGCGAGCTCGCCCGGCGCGATGTCGGGGCCGCTGAGGATGGTGTAGCCCAGTTCCTCGAGCCACGACAGGGTGGCGGATTCGACGTCGGATTCGGTGAAGCGTGCGATGCGGAATCACCTCACTTTGGCCGAGCTTCGCGTCTCATGCCCGCACTAGGCCCGGCTTCAGCCTCTTGTGAACTCAACCCTTGAGGTGCGGGCGGCGTCGGTTGTCTTGTGTCGACCTGGCTCTTGGTTTGATGGTGCGCTATCGTCCAGTTTGTGCTAGAATAAACACATGAGCAAGAAGCCCTTGATAGAAACCAATCCCCATCTTCGTGACCCAAAGAAATACAAGAAGGCACTTATTGTCAATGTTGCAACTTCCACTGCGATTGAAACCGGGAAGAGCTCAAAATCTATCGCACGTATGTTGCGGAAACATGCCAATCAGCCTCGGCAAGCCGACCCTAAGGCTGGCAGCGGAGAGTCCGCTCAATAATCCTCCTGAAAATCTCTTCCATCGGTTCGTAGTTATGGTCCAGTCCCGCGGCCACAGCAACAAGATACTCCGGTCGTTTCCGTCCTTCAAGCGGTTCGAAGTCCAACAATGACAGTCCGACCTGATTGGCCATCAGCGTCGCCAAGATACGAGCTACTCTGCCATTCCCTTCACGAAAAGGATGGATAAGAATTAGTTCAGTGTGCACCTCAGCCAACGCCGTCACGACGCGTTCTCTCGACTTGAAGTTACATGGCGTGTGTTTTGTAAGAACTCCTTGCTCAAACTTTTCCATTAGCATAGGAACTTGTCGGGCCGCTGCAAAGGTGAATTCTCCCTTGCTCAGATTGACATTCCTGTAATTCCCAGCCCATTCGTAGATTTCACCCAGCCACACTCTGTGCATTTCACGGACGTCCGAAACATTAAAACTGTGATTCTTATCGTAGCAGTGCAGGAGAGTGTCCACGGCCCGTTGCAGAGCCTCAACTTCGGTATCGTCCATCTGCCGTTTTCTCTTGATCCCTAGGAGATTCCTGAGCACACGGCCGCGAGAACCACGTTCAAATTGGGCCTCAACGAGCCCAGAAACATTGTAACGACCGGTTTTCTTCAACCCTAACTTATCATCTTTCATTCAGACCACCGGTTAACAGTTGGTTCTCGTTGCGACCATTCACGGAGCTCCCCTAGCCGCGAGAAACAAATGGATCTTGTCACTAAGACAACTTCGCCACTTTGGCCGGGTTTCGCGTCTCAGGCACGAACGAGACCGGGCTTCAGACTCAGCCGATTCTTAAAGCCTTCCGGAATGTCCTCCCAGTGCTCTACCAGCAGGTCGACCAGTTGCCGGCCGTTTACGAGACCGATGCGAGGGAAGCCCTGCTCAACCGCAATCTCACTGGCTCCTCTTTGAAAATCCGCGGTCGTAACGAACGCTCCCTGGCCACCGGAGGGAATGGACTGTCGCAGTGCCTTGACGGTGGAAGCATTGATCTTGGTACCAAGCTTGTACCGTTTCACTTGCACGAAGACTTTGACCTTCGCGAGGTTCGCAACGTTCAACTCGCCCGTCGCATCCACCCCTCCGTCACCGGGTTTCCCTGTGCGCTCCGAACCCTCAAACCCTATTGCGGCCAGCAGGTGTGTGATCAGGATTTCAAACTCCTCGTCATCTAGTTGCAGCAACTGATCAAGCACAGCATGATAGGGATCGTAGGTCTCCTTTTGCGATGGGGGAACAAGATCCTTCCGACCGATAACCTCAAGGAAATGCTCTTTCTGAGAAATGTAGAAGACCGTGAGTGACGACCTGATAGTGTTTTGGAATGGCACCGAGAAGTCACCCCGTCCCACTGTAGCAGCATTCCAGTTAACGCGGCGTCGCTGGCGATAAGGACACCCATCTTCACTCTGGAAATAGAAATATGAAGGATCGGGTGCCATGACGCCATAGTGCAGCAAATCAGTGTTCGCCGAGGGCGTGACCACATAATCTCCGGGCTTAATGTCAAAAAGGAACCGCGCAATCTGACCCACCTGTTGCCCGATCACTACGTTGCTGGTGTCCTCAGGGTGTGCCTTCTTGTATAGTGGGTATAATTCCTCTTTCGAACGCACACTTGACAGATCTTCCTGGTACATCCAGCCAATGCCGATATAGCCGCCTTTAGTAAAGTGTTCGGCATATCTACCGAACTCTGCACGCACACAGTAGACTTCAGGCATCGGTGACCTCCTTCAGGAACTTGTCCGGATCTTTCACTCGAACCTCGCCGGAGATGAGCTTCGGCAGTAGCGCGTCGCGGATGGAGGCGAGGGTGCGGGATTCGCGCCTTGCGGTAATGATTCGGTCGTACCAAGGCTGGCAGTGCTGATTGAATGCCAGAAGAACCCGCGCGTCGGGCACTAATACCGAGAAACGGTCTATGTCACTCTTTCCCAGGTGAATGACCGTCGTCGCAGCCTCCGTTGCTTCGACGTGGGCAAGCGGCTCGATGATGCTGTTGTGCACAAATACAGTGGAACAGCCTGGTCTGGGAACGAACACGCACAGCCGCTGGTTGAGCCACGCGTCGGTACCGCCCCATATATACGCACGGAATTCTCCGTCCATGCCAACGACAATGTCCCCGGCGTGGACCATGTAGCCCTTCGGGTGCGCCTCTGCTGTCCAGACCCTCGGGCTCTCATTCGCAAGATCGCGGATACGAATGAGTGGCTTTCCATTGCCGTCGGGGTTGAACTGAGTTGATGCGAATGGCGCGCCGTAGACCACGTATGCAATTCGATAGATGGAATCCACCTCCCACCCCTTCGGAATCTCCCCCAGTACGGAATCCTGGAAGCCGGCGGGGAAGAGATCGGCGATTTCCTTGGGCAGACCGGGGTCGCGGTTCTCAGTTTTGGCGCGGACGGGGTCGAAGTCCACGAACCACGACTTGAAGAACGCCCGTGCCATTGCCTCCAAAGTCTCATTCATCCGTCGGTTCAGCTCGATCTTGTCGTCCAGCGTGCCGAGGATGTGGGCGATGGCCTTCTGTTCGAGGAGCGAGGGTACTGGTATCTTCAAGTTTCGGTAGTCATCTCTCCGGACGAAGTCGCGTGCGCTGCCCGAAGCCCACCCAAGGCTCTCCTTGACCCAATGACGAAACGCATAGTGCAGAAAACGTGGGTTAACTTTCTCCGGCTTCGCCCGAATAAGCCACATGTTTTGATTGAGTAACGCCGGGAGATCTTTTTCTCGTACAAAGCCGATCTTGCCTAACGTGGCCCCCACCATGACGAAAAGTGTGTCCGCGGGCTTGAGTTCAAATCGACTGTATTGAGGGCATAGGTCTTCGGGAAGATACACCGCATCATCCCGATTAATGTTGCCGTCGTTGCTAATGTTGAGAGTCCGCAGAACGAAGCGCCCAGAGGGGGCATAGTCACCACTCTTAAATGCAAAACCTCCGGAAAGTTCTGCTAGCGCCGACAGTGGCACTTCGTTCCACTCACTCGCCACACTCAAGCTCCTTCAGGTTGGCGGCTATAGTGGCGTCAAATCTTCCGGCTTCGATCCCTAGCGCGATCATGGCTTGTCCCCTTTGCCTACGGGATATTATTGCATGAATGATTACGCTCGGCAGACAATTCAGCAGAATCGCAGTTTTTTGAAAATACGCCGGTTACGGGCATTGCGCTTCTGTTTGGATTGCCTGTGCAATTGCGCGTAGATTGCACGCAAAACCATCGGCCGCACAACTGCTCATTTGCCTGGTTCTGCATCCCATTCCCCGCTTACGTCGGGACTTTCAATTGTGCAGACACTGTCCGCAGTTTTCGTTCAGTCCTCGCGGAGGTCGAGGTGGCACGAAGCAGATGTCGGAATTGTGCGGGCAGCGATCGCACAATCTCAGGATAAGTGCGATAGAAAGCGAGATATCCGTAAAGTTGACGGCGTCCGGCACCGCTGACATGAGCTTCATGCAGTGCTGTGGACAGCCCGTCGAGCAGCCGTGCCCCATAGATGGCCCGGCCAGCACCTCGCAGCTCGAATTCCGTGATATAGAGCCCGATCAACCAGTTCCGCGAGGTCAGACTGATATTGACCGCTTTGCCTGCCTGGGTGGCGAGCCGCTCGTGGACATATCGGATGGCGTTAACGAGCGCCGCGAAGTCCAGTTTCTCCTGTTCACCCACCATACCCCAACTCCTTCAGGTTGGCCCGGATGGCCTTGTCAAGTCGGCCGGACTCCTCGGTCTGCTCACGCAAGGCGGCGGTCAGGCGCAACAAGTCACTGGCCATCGTGCACCTCTCGCATCTGCTCTTCCAGGAAGCGCTGGATCTCTTCCTTCTTGGGCAGTTCGAGCTGGTACTTGGAGACGAACAGCCTGTTGTCCATACCGGCGAGGGCGTATTCGACCAGGGCGTGATCCTTTTGCGCGCAGAGCAGAATGCCGACCGGCGGGTTATCGCCGTCCGCCATCGTATTCTTGCGGAACCAGCTCACGTAGGTGTTGAGCTGTCCGAGGTTCTCGTGGGTGAAGGCCTCGATCTTCAGTTCCACCAGCACGTGACATTTGAGGATGCGGTGGTAGAAGACCAGGTCCACGAAACCGTGGGTGTCGCCAATGAGGAAGCGTTTCTGGCGCGCCTCGAAACAGAATCCGTGGCCGAGTTCGAGCAGGAAGTCCTGCAGCTTGTCCAGAAGCGCATCTTCCAGATCCGACTCGCTCATGACCTCGCTGGATTTGATGCCGAGAAACTCGAAGACGTAGGGGTCACGAATCGCCAGTTGCGGCTCGGCTTGCTCGGCGCCGGCCTGCGCCAGCGCCGCCAGCTTTTTCTTGTCGCGGGACAGGCCGGATCGTTCGTAGTAGAGACTGCCGATCTGCCGCTTCAACTCCCGCACCGACCAGTGACCCCGGATGCACTCGATCTCGTAGAAAGCGCGTTTGAGGGGTTCGTCAATCGGAATGAGTTCGGCGAAATGACTGAACGACAGGGAGTTGACCAGGCGTTCGGCTGGAACCTGCAATTCGGGGGACACTGTCCCCCGAATCTCCAAAGCCGACTGCGCACTCGAGTCGGTGGGCAGCGATTTCCGAATGTCCTGTGGCAGAAGGCGGTCGAATCCGGGGGACAGCGTTCCCCGAATTCTGGGATACGCAACGTAGAACTCCCGACAGCGTCTCAACTCCCGGGAATGGTATTTGACGCTCCCTTCTTCCTCCAGCCTGCTGCTCAGTCGGTTCAGGAGATCTTGCCCATACTGCGCCCTGTCCGCCCCATTCTGCTCATATTCGCGGATGTAGCAGCCTATCACCCAGTTCCGCAGGGTAAGGCTGATGTTGACAGCCCGGGCAGCCTGAGCAGCCATCTGCTCGTCCACCTGCCGGATGGCGGCGACCAGTGCGCTGAAGTCAAAACTCATGAGCTTATCCGCCATACCCCAACCCCTTCAGGTTACTCCAACGTGTGCAATCGAGGTTTTCACCTCGTCTTCCTCACCGCGAGCTCAGCGATGGCCACGAACCGTCCCTCTGTATGGCGATCATTGAGTCCGAATCCCTTTTCCTTCTTCGTAGCGGCTTTTGCTCTTTTGCGGAACCATCGTTCGCAGTCGCGACCCATTTCCGAATGGAAGGATGTGCTCATATACGTAATGCTATGATTACAGCATGCTATGATTATGGTGTGATATGGGGCACGTGCCGTAACCTCTTTATTCATATAAAGATACGCCCGCATTGGGCGGCGCCCAATGCTTTTCATTTGCTTTCTTATGCTTTTCTTTCCACAGAGAAGTGGGTTTTCGCTTGTTTGAACTCAAAGTGCTCTCCTTCGGGTGCCTCGATCCACTCTTTCAGTTGCTCAACACGTGCGGAGCTTGTTCCGTCCAACTGAGGCTTCATGACTGAATCTCCAGCCGTTCCCTCTCGACGTGCAGACCAAGCAACCATTTCCAAACCGGGATCAGGCGTACGCGGTGGCCGTCTGCCTTGAGGGTTTCCTCCTGGTCATAGGTCAATATGCCGCCACGCGGGATTTTCAGGGTCTCCACGGCTTCAAGGAATCCCCGCAATTCACGCCGTTCGTTCTTGGCATTTACCTCCCAACATACTTGCCAGGCCTCTGTCGCTCTGGTGCCTTCCTGAACGATAAAGTCGCATTCGTAACGTTCCTTGAAGTAGAACATGCGACGTTGTTGGCGAAACAGCTCCACCGCCACGGCATTCTCCAACAACGCGCCACGCTTCTCAGTGAACGCGCCGCCCAGGAGACCGAAGCCGGGGTCTATCAGGTACACTTTGCGCGGATTCATCATGCGGCGCCGGGGGGAGTAGGCGAATTTCTCATTCGCTATCACGAAAAACGCCTCCTCGAGATACTGGAGGTAGTTCGCGATCGTCCGCTTGCTTCCGGGCAAGCCGGTGGACGCGAGATGCTTGGCGAATGTGGAGACCGAGAACAGTGCGGCGTAGTCTTCCAAGAGCTGGCGCATCATGGGCTCCAGCACATAGCGGGCCTTGATCCTGTGGCGATCCAGTATGTCTCGATAGAAGATCGTTTGGAAGTACGTCTGCAATAGCTTCCGCTTCTCGAGCTCATGCGGGTTTGCCAACGTCTCTGGGAAGCCTCCAAACCGCAGGTATTGGTCAAAAATTCCCAGCAGACGTCCGCGTTCAGACGTGTGCAATGTCACCTTGTCCAGACTCAGGCGGCGGTATTTCAGAATCTCGCGAAAGGAAAACGGCAACATCCTCTCTTCTCGATAGCGACCGCGCAGTTCAGTGGCGATTTCACCACCCAGCAGGGACGAATTACTGCCCGATACGATGACGACAAACTGCCCTCGGTTGTGAAGCGTGCGTAGGAGACGGCTCCACCCCGGCACATGCTGGATCTCGTCCAGGAAGAGAAAGCGCGGCGCACGGCCCGCCAACTGCTGGAAGGCGCTTAGTAATCCATCCATGTCGGTGGGCTTGAAACCCTGCAGGCGGTAGTCCTCGAAGTCCACGAAAAGAATGTCCGTCCGGCTCGTCTCTCCGCTAGCCAGCAGCTCGCGGATGAGTTGGTACAGGTAGTAAGTCTTCCCCGAACGTCGCGGCCCGACGACAGCGAGTATGCTCCGGAGGTTCCGCGGGTCCACCGTCGGAGACTCACGTGGCACCGGCTCTGGCAGATCGGTCGTTCGCAGCCATTCGGCCACGATTTGGAGCAAGTGATCCTTCTTCATAATTGTTTACCTAAGTAAACAATTAGCGCGATAATTGTTTACTTGTCAACTGATTTCTGCGTGACCATCCAGCCGGGCGATTGCTGACAACTCTGGGTGAGGGCACGCGCGCCAGCTTTTTAGACATCAATCCCGCCTCTTCAGATTGCCCCGAATGCCTTTGTCGAGCCTTGCAGCATGGGGGCCGAAGCGCTTTGCCTACTTCCCATACCCCAACGTTAAACGAGGTTGCCCACGGATATTCGCCCGCGAAACCCGGGTACTGGCCCCAGATCGACCACCAGCACACGATCGAGCCAAACGCGCGGATGTTTTGCACGCCATTCCGTCCTGCGATCCGGAAGATTTCCTCACTGTTCTCCCACAGAGTCGCCTTGCTTTCCATATCCCAGCTCCTGCTCAATTTCCTCAATGCTTGGCAGTCTACCCTTAAGGTCCTTGGGCAGGGACTTGACTATTCTTGTCTTCCACTCCGCCACCCCGACGGGCTTGCGCACGTCGCGCAGGGCGTATTCGACGATCAGGCGATCTTGGGTCTTGCAGAGGATCAGGCCGATAGAAGGCTTATCTTCTGCGTGGCGCAGACGGTCGTCCACGGCGGACAGGTAGAAGTTCATCTTTCCCACGTATTCCGGCCTGAAATCGCCAGCCTTCAGCTCGATGACAACAAAGCAACGTAGCCGTAGGTGATAGAATAGTAGATCGAGGTAGAAATCCTCGCCCCCGACCTCGAAATGCACCTGCCGCCCGACGAAGGCAAACCCCATCCCTAGCTCTACTAGAAAGCGCTGGATATGGCTGAGGAGGCTTTCCTCCAGTCTTCGTTCACGGGCGCTCGCATCGAAGGTGAGGAAGTCAAAGATGTAGGGGTCCTTCAGCGTTTGCTGGGCAAGATCAGATTGTGGTTGTGGTAGGGTGCGAGGGAAGTTAGTGACCGCCTTGCCCTGCCGGTGATACAGTTCGTTCTCGATCTGAAGGACCAATATGCTCCGCGACCAACCAAACTCAATGGTCTGACTGATGTACCATTCTCTTTCGACGGGGTTCTTGATCGCCTGCAGGATGCGAATGTTGTGTCCCCACGGAATTTGTGAAACAAGCTGTTTCACAAATTGTTTGTCGCGGTACGCTTCTGCGAGAGCGCGCATGAACAAGAGATTTCGTGAAGAAAACGCTCTCATTTCAGGAAACTCGACTTTCAAATCGTGTGCAAGTCTCTCAATGACCTTTGCACCCCAACCCTCCTTTTGCTGTTCATCCAGAATGCGCCGTCCGATTTCCCAATAAAGAAGAATGAGTTCCCGATTGGCCGATAGCGCCGCCTTGACCTGCGCGGTGCGAATGCGTGCCTTAAGGTCAGTCAACAACTCCGCATATCCGTTTGGCAAACCGATCGATTGTCTGGCGGGCTGCCGCATGATCTTTGTAACCCGCGATCTTGTCTTGTGCGCTTGTTCCTTAGACATCATCCCCCATCCCTTTCAGATTATCCCAAACGGCCCTTTGCAGCATGGGCGCGATGCTCTTCGCTCACCGCCCATACCCCAGCTCCTTTAGATTCTTCCGAATCTGCTCCTCGAGCTTCGCACCCTCTGCGAACTGTTTCTCAAGTTGCTCCGTCAGTCGCTTCATTTTCTTGCCAAACGGCTCGCCGTCGTCCTGGACTGCCTCCGCACCAACGTAGCGTCCGGGAGTGAGCACGTGGCCATGCTGGCGGATTTCGTCTAGCGTCACGGATTTGCAGAACCCAGCAACGTCCTGGTATTTTTTCTTGCAGTCTTTGTCACCGCGCCATGCGTGGTAAGCGGTAGCGATCCTTCCGATGTCCTCGTCGGTAAGCTCTCGATGCACGCGGTCAATCATCTCGCCGAGCTTTCGCGCGTCTATAAAGAGAACCTGGGCGCGCCTGTCGCGGAAGCGGCTGTTTTTCTTTTGGCGAGCGATGAACCAAAGACAAGCAGGAATCTGCGTGTTATAGAAAAGCTGCCCCGGCAAAGCGACCATGCAGTCCACAAGGTCTCCCTCAACGATGCTTTTGCGGATGTCACCCTCGCCGGACTGGTTGCTGGACATGCTGCCGTTGGCGAGAACATACCCCGCCATACCGGTCGGGCATACGTGGTGGATAAAGTGCTGTACCCAGGCAAAGTTGGCGTTACCGGCAGGCGGTGCCCCGAACTTCCAGCGCTTGTCCTCCCTGAGTCGTTCGCCACCCCAGTCACCATCATTGAAAGGAGGATTGGCCAACAGATAGTCGGCCTTGAGGTCGGGATGCAGGTCACGGTGGAAACTGTCGGCAGGCTCTGGGCCGAGGTTGGCGTCAATGCCCCGAATTGCCAGGTTCATCTTGGCGAGCTTCCATGTGGTGTGGTTGGATTCCTGCCCATAGATGCTGATGTCACCAACCTTCCCGCCGTGTTCTTCGATAAATCTCTCGCTTTGTACGAACATGCCGCCGGAGCCGCAGCAGGGGTCATAGACCCGCCCCTTATAAGGCGCAAGTATCTCAACCAGCAAGCGCACCGCGCAACGTGGCGTGTAGAACTGGCCGCCTTTCTTGCCCTCCGCACTGGCAAATTGCCCGAGAAAATACTCATAGACACGGCCGAGGATGTCCTTGGAGCGGTTTTCTGCGTCGCCAAGACCGATGGTGCCGATTAGGTCAATGAGTTCTCCCAGCCTCTGCTTGTTAACGGCGGGTCGGGCGTAGTCCTTCGGCAAGACACCTTTGAGAACCTTGTTGTCGCGCTCGATAGCGACCATTGCATCGTCAATGAGCTTGCCGATGTTTGGTTGCTTTGCGTTTGCCTGGAGGCGAGGCCAACGAGCCTCCTTGGGCACCCAGAAGATATTAGCCGCCACATACTCGTCGCGGTCTTCCATTACCTCATACCTGGCTTTGGGGTCCTTAACATACCAGTCACTCCTGGAATCAGTAGTTCCTCGCTCGATCTTTGTGCGATGTTCCTCGAAGGCGTCAGAGATGTACTTGAGGAAAATGAGGCCGAGCACGATATGTTTGTACTCTGCCGCGTCCATGTTGCTGCGGAGCTTGTCCGCCGCTTGCCAGAGCTTGGCCTCAAAGCCAAGCGTTGCGCCGTTGTTGCGGTTTCTTGCGCTGCCCGGCCTTGTTCGTGGAATGGTCCTACTGGTTTGGGTCGCCTTGGTGGTTTGGGTCATATTGGTCGTTAGGGTCGTCTTCGTAGTCGGGGCCATTTTTCTGGTTTGCGTTGTCTTTGCAGTTCGGGTCATTTCTATCCTCGGGGACTAATCAGAGAGTTCAGCCTTGAAAGCTCAGTCTCGGTCGTGCGGTGACGCGCGACCCGCATCCAGACAAAGGATCGTGCAGTGACGCGCGGCCCGCATCTGGACACAGGGTCGCGACAATCTAGTAAACATGTGTGATGCTATACCATGTGCGGCCAAGGAAGCAATTGCTTTTTGGGACAGGCGATGAAGGCTGCGGGATCTGAAAAAGCTCCGGAGTTCGAAGAGTCTGAAGAGGCTTATGAACGTGGAGAAGCGGATCGCACCGAGACGAAGGAGGAGAAGGAGAACGCAGAAGAATGTGCCGGCGCCCCCAGGCTCGACACGGAAGCGGCAGCAAGAGCCAAGAACCCCTGTTTGCTACTCAGCGGAGGCTGAGTAAGCTGAAGGATCGGCTCGCACCGGGAGGCAAAAGCTATAAAGCCGCCAGGCAGTCGTAGCTGATTGTCAATGAGAGCAGCAGCGTTTAGAAGGCGCAGGCGACTTGTGTTCTTCGGAAACGACGCTGCCCGTGCGCAATCTCAGAGTTCTCTTGGCCCTGACTGCGAACCGCGGGTCGTGTGTCACCATCACCACGGTTCTACCTTCGTGATTGATCTCTTCCAACAATTCAACGATCTGCTCGCTTGTGTCCGGGTCCAGATTGCCGGTGGGCTCATCGGCCAGGACGATCTCAGGACTGTTCGCAAGCATACGAGCCAACGCCACACGCTGCTGTTGACCGACACTCAGTTCAGAAGGCTTGTGGTCGAGCCTGTCGCCGAGCCCCACTTGTTGGAGTAAGGTCAGAGCCCTTTCTTTCTGAGAACGATCGCTCAATCCCGCCAGCACGAGCGGAATCTGAACGTTCTCCAACGCGGAAAGGTAGGGCACCAGGTTGAACGTCTGAAAGAGAAATCCTATCTTTTTCCCTCTAAGGCTTGCACGTTTATCCGAGGAGAGAGCGTAGAGAGATTGTCCGTCTAGCAAAACCTGTCCCTCGGTTGGCGACAGCATCCCGCCCAGAATGAGAAGAAGAGTACTCTTTCCGCACCCGCTAGGACCGACCACGCACAGGAAATCGCCCTTCGGGATATCGAGCGTCACACTGCGCAGGCCCATTACGGTCCGACTGCGACCATCATAGGTCTTGGTAACGACTTCCATTCTAAGCATTGATCAGACCTCCTGAAGAACGGCGCTCGGGTCCAGATGAGCTGCTCGTCGGGCGGGGAAGTAACTTGCCACCAGGGCGATGGCCAGGGAGAGGCCTGTACCCCAGACCGCGAGCGACCACATCGGAAGAACCGGAATGCCGGCGAGCCTCGGGCCAAGAGTCACTGCCAGCACCGTACCCAGCGCGTAACCGCCGAGCCCACCTGCAAGTCCGAGAAGAAGAGCCTTCAGCAGGAACATTCTCAAGATGAAAGAGGTGCCTGCTCCCAGAGCCATGAGCGTGCCAATCTCCCGCCTGCGCTCAAACACATTTGCGTACATGTAATTGGCGATGCTGGCCCCACCCACTAGGACGATGATCGCCACGAAAATGAGAGAAAGCCTGGACATCGTGCGATTCGTCCTGATCTGCGTGTCCACTACCTGCGTGACGGTGACGACCTTCGCGTCGGGCAGCAGTCTGTTAATCTTCTGGACCAGGCCCTTGGAGATCTGGCTGCAACACCCGACTATCTCGATCGCGCTGAGTACGGCCCCCTTGCCCGTGAGCTCTTGAAGCGCATGCAGGTGGACGAAGATGCGAGAATCATCTATTGTCCCAGTCTGCGGCAGGAGGGCAATGATGTTGAAGGGCTTGCCCAGCAGCTTGATCGTCTGACCTTCCTTGAGGCTTAGGACGGCAGCAACATCCGCTCCTACGAGAGCGTCCGTGCTACCAAGCGTGTCGATGACCCTCCTTCGCACCAGTGTTTCTTGTGCCGGAGGGACATTGCCTGTCGGAGTTGCGACTACGCCACAACCCTGAGGACGAGAGAATATGCCAGCACCCTGCCAGGCAGCCTTGGCCTGGAATTCACTCTTGGGCAGTATTCCCGTCAGCGTGAAGCGTCTCCCTTCTATTTCTGCCGGGACAGAGAGCTTGGGTGAGAGATTGTCCAAGCCTTGCATATCTGAAGACGACAGCCGGGCGACGTATTCCTCCGGAAACTCTTCGTCCTGTAGATCCGCACTATAGTAGTCCTGAAGAGAGGCCGATTTGGGAAGAATGAGAATGTTGGCGCCGAGGGCGTCCAGTTCCTTAGCCACCGCCTTCTCAGAGTAGAAGGTGACGTTCTTGATAGACACGATTGCGGCGATGCCCACGAGGATAGCCAGAAAACTGGTGGCCAGCTGATTCTTGCGTTCGAATAGTTCGCGCCAGACGATTGTCCTCAGGTGCACGTCACGACCTCCCGTTATTTCGGACAACAACTCGACTTACTGCCTGAACCACAACCGCCGGAGCTAGCCGCGCTGAGCGCAGTCACTAGCCGCGCCTTGTCGGTCGCGCCGTTGAATTTGCCAAGGACTGCTCCCGGAGGCGTCAGGAACACAGTGATTGCTTCGCTACTCTTAGGATCTACCTGGAGCTGCCCCAGAAATTTGGTCTCAGCTACGTCTGTCGGGTTTAGCATGACTATCTGGGTGAATTGGGCGAAGCGTGGGTCTGCCTTGAAGTCCGTAACACCTTTCAGAGCCGCGTCTTTGGAGTTCGACGAAGCGTTTTGGACGCACAGGAGGACAAGCTTGCCATCCTGAAGCGCCCTCAAGCAGTTCTCGGCGCAGGGACTGACGAACGCTTCCATAAGCTGTTTCTCTTCAAAGCTGACAGGGAACCCCCCGGTAACCGCCCCATTCGGGGCCAGAACCAGAACTAGCGGGGTGGGCGCACTATTAAGCTTGAACTTCTCAACGATCCCTTTTTCTGCGGGGTCTGCAATGTTGACTTTGGTTGAGTTGGCCCTCTTGCGGACTTTGGTTGTGGCCACGTCAAAGAGTTTTCTCATCTTCTGGGTCTGCTCGTCGTCACTCTTGTAACAGAACATAAACAGATACTTCTTTGCTTTGGCCGCGCTATCTATGGCGGCGAGGCCTCGGCCCTTCGCCCCTTGGCCTGTAAGCTTCGTTTCCTTCGCGGCAGGTTTCTCGGCGGGACTCTTTTGGGCTCCCATTGCCGTGAAACCGAATGCGGTAATCAGAACCACGACTGCTGCTGTAACTAGTTTCTTCACCACGGGTGTCCTCCTTCACTTTTCGCTTTGTGCTCTGCATAGTTTTTCAGGATCAAGCTTGAGGATCTTTTTTAGGCGCTTGGCATCCTCCCGTATCTTGCGCGAGGCCGAGACCGATCTGCAGACCCACGCAATGGCGTCTCGTACCTCTCGAGGTGCGTCTTTGCCGGCCAGCCGATAATACATCCAGCGACCATCCTTTCTGGCCTCGACCAGACGGGCTTGTTTCAGAATGGACATATGTTTGGACACCGTGGAGGGTGCCAATCCCAACAACTCGATAATCTGACATACGCAGAGTTCGCGACGTTCGAGTGCGAGTAGCACTCGTACTCGGTTTTCGTCGGCCAACGCTCTCGTAGTGATCATAAGGGTAAACATGGACACCTCCGATAATTCGCCAAACAACGAATTATATCATGTCGTGAACGGATTGTCAAGCAACGAACTCCCGCTCACAAGGTTCTTGGCTTGACGCAACAGAGTCAATGCGAACAGAAGAGTTGTCGCGGGTGTCAGTGAGGGTGTCGCCTCGCCTCCCGATTTCCCTTCTGTTTCTCGAAACGTGTCTTCACGAGGAGGAGACGAGGAGTGAGAACTCGCCGCCACGTGGAAGCCGAGGCCACCCGCCCGGAAGCCCAGGCCAAGGTTTATCGTTGACAATATTCGTACAACCGGATATAAGAATAGAGCCTCCACGGAGAAGTCGAACCATGGAAAAAACCGTCTCGTTCTTCAGGGCACTCGCCGACGAAACCAGGCTCAAGATGCTGTGGCTCCTCTTTAACAAGCGCGAGCTCTGCGTCTGCGACTTGATGGAAGTGCTCGGCATCACGCAGTCCAAAGCTTCGAGGCACTTGCGCACGCTTTACAACGCAGGTCTGGTCAGGGCCCGCCGCGAAGGGCTATGGGCTTACTACTCCCTCCGCGAACCAGCGGATTCGCTGGCCGAGATGCAGCTCAAGACCCTGCGCGTAGCGCTGGCGAAGAAGAAGGAGGCCCGAGCACTCCTGGCCAAGTTGGAGAAGTCGCTGGAGCACAAAGAAAGCAGCGCGCGTTGCCACTGAGGCGACCGCCTCGCCGCAGAAGCAAGGAGGTTTCGAATGACGAATAACTGCCAGGCACCGGTTGCCGGCGGAGTAGTGAGAAGGCTGTCCTTCCTCGACCGGTTCCTGACGGCGTGGATCTTTCTCGCCATGGCCGTGGGGGTCGGCGCGGGATACCTCTACCCGGGTATCGTTCCTTTCCTGAACAAGTTCAACGTCGGCACCACGTCCGTTCCCATCGCCATTGGCCTCATCTTGATGATGTACCCGCCGCTCGCCAAAGTGCGCTACGAGGAAATGGGGCCGGTCTTCCGTAACTTCAAGGTGCTCGGGCTTTCGCTCGTCCAGAACTGGATCGTCGGCCCCTTCCTGATGTTCGGTCTGGCTGTGCTCTTCCTCCACGACAGGCCCGAGTACATGGTGGGACTCATCATGATCGGCCTTGCCCGTTGTATCGCCATGGTCATCGTCTGGAACGACCTGGCCAAGGGTGACTGCGAGTACTGCGCGGGGCTCGTGGCGTTCAACTCGATCTTCCAGGTTCTGTTCTACTCGGTTTATGCCTATGTCTTCATCACGGTACTGCCCACATGGTTCGGCCTCAAGGGCGTGGCGGTCAACATTACCATCGGTGAGATAGCCAAGAGCGTCTTCATCTACCTGGGCATTCCATTTCTGGCGGGCATCATCACGCGCTTCACCCTTATCAAGGCGAAGGACAAACGCTGGTATCATCAGAAGTTCATTCCGAAGATCAGCCCCATCACGCTGATCGCACTGCTTTTCACCATCGTGGTTATGTTCTCGCTCAAAGGCGAGCACATCGTGCAGCTTCCTCTGGATGTAGTTCGCATAGCCATCCCACTGCTCATTTACTTCGTGCTCATGTTCTTCATCTCGTTCTTCATGAGCAAGAAGGTCGGAGCCACATACAGCCAGGCGGCAACGCTCAGCTTCACGGCGGCCTCCAATAATTTCGAACTTGCGATTGCCGTGGCCATCGCCACTTTCGGGATTCATCACGGCGCCGCATTCGCCGCGGTCATCGGGCCGCTCGTGGAAGTACCGGTTCTCATCGGACTCGTAACCGTGTCACTCTGGCTCGGCAGGAGATTATACGGTGCACAAGCAGTGAGGAGATGAGAGGGATCCTCGTGAGCTTCGTGCTGTGCTCGGGCCAAGGGTAGACTGCGCGAGGTGGGTGAGACTATGAACGGGATTCTCTTCCTCCCCGCGCTGTGGTCCTGGCCAGAGGTACACTTTGCGAAAGAGGGGGACGATGAAGGGAATTCTGTTCCTGTGCGTGGCCAACTCGGCCCGCAGTCAGATGGCCGAAGGTCTCGCGCGTTCAATGGCGCCCGCCGGCGTGAAGGTCTGGTCCGCCGGCTCGAGCCCAGTCGGAGTGCGTCCAGAGGCGATCGCGGTTATGCGCGAGGTCGGGATCAACATCTCAGAGTACCGTTCGAAAACTGTCTCGGAGATCCCCGCGTCTGAGGTCGATACAGTCATCACTCTGTGCGCCGAGGAGGAGTGCCCTCTTTTCCCGGGCAAAGTGCGGCGTCTGCACTGGGAGCTTCCGGATCCTGCGGCTGTGCGAGGAACGGAGGGTGAGCGGCTGGCCGCCTTCAGAGAGACGCGCGAGGAGCTTCGCCGTCGCGTCGAAGCGCTCCTCCATACCGAGCGCTAGATGACCTAGTGTGTCGCATGGCCCCACCGGTTCGAAAAGAGAATCGCCTTGACATCTCCAGCGCCATATTGTATTATTGCTATGAAAGGATTGTCGAACATGGACATCGAAGCAGTTGTTCAGGCCAAGGCCGACATATTCAAGGCGCTCGGGCACCCGGCTCGCCTTCTGATCGTGGAGACCCTGGCGAAGCGCCCTCACTGCGTGTGCGAACTCGTTGAAATACTCCCCGGGACCCAGGCCACTACGTCCAGGCATCTGGATGTGCTTCTCAAGGCGGGCGTGGTGAGACGTCACAAGAAGGGGGTCAGAATGATCTACGAGCTCGCACTGCCCTGCCTGCTTAAGGCCATGCCGTGTGTGACGGAGGCTCTTCGGCGTCGCGCCACTTCGCAAGCGGCACTTTTCAGGTAGTGGGGTTCTTGAGAGATGGTTGATGTCAGACAGATAATGGTCGGGGGCGTCAAGGTCGGCCTCATAGGCCTTGATAGAATACTCGCGCAGGTTGCCGCGGAATCTCTGCCCACTGATGAGGAGATTGCCGAGAGACTGGTCGCGCTGGTGAGTGAGGTGAACTACATAACTCCCTCAAAGACTGAAGACTACAGGCGGGCTCTTCTCAGGGAGTTCAAACGATGGAAGGGCGAAGAGGTACCGCCCGAGCCGGGCGAGCTCGAGATCCGCGTGCTTGGTCCGGGTTGTCCCAACTGTCACCGGCTGATGAGTGAAGTCATGGCGGTCTTGACGGAGCTTGAGATCGCAGCCGATCTTGAGCACATCCAGGATCTGAAGAAGATAGCCGAATTCGGCCCGGTATTGACCCCCACGCTTGTGATCAATGGGAAAATCGTTTCATCCGGCCGCGTTCCGCGTCGTGCGGACATTGCTCGCTGCATAGAGGAGGCGTCGAAATGAAGATACAGATACTCGGAACAGGTTGTCCGAAGTGTAAGAAAACCTATGAGAATGTCGAGCGGGCGGTGAAGGACCTCGGGCTCTGCACGGAGGTGGAAAAAGTCGAGGACCTCAAAGCCATAATGGGCTTCGGCGTCATGATCACGCCGGCTCTCGCAGTGGACGGCCAAGTCAAGGTCGCTGGCAAGGTTCCCACGGTGGATGAGATAAAGAAGTTTATCGTGGAAAAGGGACAAAGCTAGCGGTGCTAATTGCAGCTGCAGTAACGCACCCTTGGCGGTGACGCTAGAACCTCGCTCCTCTTCGTCATCTTGCTTGTGATGATGCGGTGGAAGAACCGGCACAGGAGAGGGGCCCGGGCCGGTTCGCTCTCGTCATCATATTCATGCGAGGGAGCGTCGGTCTGCGCTTCCGAAGGGAAAGGGGATTGACGGAATGAAGGTGGAAATATCCAGGACTATCGTGCTGCTGGCAATCGGCCTCGCCTTGCTCTCGGTGACGGCCGGTTGCTCCAAGGGTCGCGAGGAGCAGAAGCTGCAGTCCCAGGAAGCGGCGACGGAAGCGGCTGCGGCTCCCGGGAAGCTGGAATCGACGACAGGGACAAATAAGCTGGCTGCACCTGAGACCGGCACCACAGGTTCTGCTTCGGCGTCAGGCAATGTGGAGCCTGTGGCGAAGGTGAATAAGCCCGCCCCGCCCACGAGCGACGCCGGTCAGGAGCAGGCCCCTGCAGTAAGCGCGCAGAAACTTCCTCGCCTGGTTGACGTCGGCAGAGGTACCTGCGTCCCCTGCAAGATGATGGCGCCGATACTTGAGGAACTGAAGAAAGAATACAGCGGGGTAGCAGTCATAGAAGTAATAGATCTCAGATACGACAGAGCGGCAGCCATGCAGTATAACATACGAGTCATACCGACTCAGATCTTCTTCGACAGAGAAGGCAAGGAAGTCTCGAGGCACCAAGGCTTCATGTCGAAGGATGCCATCATAGCGAAATTCAGAGAGATGGGGGTGGAGTTGGGTGATAGCTGATATTTTCCAGCGACTCGCAGACGCTGTCGCGGGCGCGCCGCTTGTCGCCATCATGGCTTCTCTCGCCTGGGGTGTGCTCAGCATAATTCTGAGCCCCTGCCATCTCGCGAGCATACCTCTCATAATCGGGTTTATAGGTGAGCAAGGAGTGTTGTCAACCAGGAGGGCGTTCCAGCTCGCCCTTCTCTTTGCACTGGGCATCCTGGTGACAATAGCGCTAATAGGTGTGGCGACTGCCGCCTTCGGCCGGATGCTGGGAGACCTGGGCCCGTACATGAACTATCTCGTGGCGGTCGTCTTCTTTGCGATCGGGCTCCACTTCCTCGGTGTGATACCATTGCCGTTCTCAGGCAGCCAAGCAAGGCCGGGAAGTCGCCGCGGCGTTCTTGCTGCGTTCATTCTGGGACTTGTGTTCGGCCTCGCTCTCGGACCCTGCACGTTTGCATATATGGCTCCCATGCTTGGTATAACGCTGTCCGTGGCCCGCACCGACATGGGCTACGGCATCCTACTCCTCGGGATGTACGGGGTGGGCCATTGCGCGGTAATCGTGGCCGCAGGCACATTCACCGAGGTAGTCGAGCATTACCTCAAGTGGACCGCCAGGTCCAGAGGCCTCGACATCGTGAAGAAGGTCTGCGGAGTGTTCGTCATTGCAGGGGGCGTCTATCTTCTTTGGACCAGCTGACCCCGCTCTCTGGGCCGCTACTAGCGGTCACGAGGGATTGATGGAGGTGCGCAGTCTCTTTGGATAAGCCGACCCCTTCGAGAGCCGGATTGCACTGTCAACTACCGGCGATTGTCCTCGTTTGCACGATTTGCCTGACCCTTGTGGGTCCTCGCCTGGGGAACGTCGAGAATCTTTCCCTCTCCGCCGTCGAGGATCTTCCCGCGAGTGGGAAATCTAAGCCGGTGGCCGATTCCCTGACCACGGGCGACTTTGAATGGATCTCCGAGATTGATATCAATACTCAGGCCCTCGGTCAGAGAGACTCTGTCTTATCCGGTCGCTCATTGCTGGAACTCAGGAATCTGTGGCACGAAAGGTTCGGCAACCGGCTTTCTGCCTCTGACTCGCTACCAGACCCAAGATCTTCTGTTGATGAACTGTCCGCCGGGCAGATAGGCCATGTGTATTCAATACTGGATGGTGTCGAAGCTCCGGAGGACACTCTCGACGAGACCGGGTACAGAATCTTCAGCGAGGCGAGGGACGCGCTCCATCATCTCGCGAATCTCGTCCCCCTCGTCCGGGCAGCGAGAGACTCGACTCGCAGCGCGCTTCTCGTGGTATCCTCGGTAGGTTGCGAATGCGAGCTGAGGCGCTGCGAAGACATGCTGCGTATCTACGAGTCGCTCCGCCAGGACAGCTCGAGTGGCCGGGTAACCATGGTTGATTTCATGCAGGTGCCATCACTGGGTGACATCGTGGGTTTCGTTGACATACCGTACTGGGTGCTCTTCGACGAAAGCGGAGAGATGGCGCTCGTAGTCGGCGGCAACTCAGACCCTGAAGACGTCAGATCGAATATACTCTCGTGGCTGGGAGTATCGGCCGTGGACCGCCGGAGGGAGGACTGAAGCGACGGGACTTTCCCAACCACTTTCACATTGCCATCAACTGCAAGGGTCGAGGTCAGTTCGGCCCTTTTTCTATCGGATCACCCGCCCCTTTTCGCGAAAATTACATAGAGGCAAGGCATCAAAAACAGCGCCACCAGTATCACCATTCCGAGACCTCCGATGGCAGCGGTGGCCATGGGTTGGAGCATGTCGCCACCTTCCTCAATGGCCAGCGCGAGCGGGATAAAGCCCACCAGAATGCTGACGGTAATCATAACACGCGGTCGAAAGCGAATCTTCGCAGCTTTGAGAATCGCGTCCTTCGCCGGTGACTTCTCGCGTTCCCGCAATTCGTTGGCGAAGGTCAAAAGGAGCACGCCCTCGTTGACGGTTGCGGCCACGATCACCAGTACCCCGATAATAACGGTCGCACCGAGCGGCAGACCGGTTGCAAGCATGATGAACACCAAGCCTGGCAGACAGAAGGGCACGCTGCCGAGGATGATGGCAGGCAGTCTCAGGCTGTTGAACTGAACGGCCAGCACGATGAAGGAGAAGAAAACTGCGAAGGCGAGAATGCCCAGCACGGTATGCACCATCTCGATCATCATCTGCGCCTGACCGCCGAAGATGAGCTCGTATCCCACCGGGAGGTCCCTTTTCGCCAACGCTTCCTTCAGTTCCGCCAAGGCCTGGCCAACGCTCACGCCGGCGGCATCGCCCCGAACGATCACTTGCTTGACCTGATCCTCCCGCACGATCTCGACCGGGCCGACAGCCTGCCTGACTTGGGCCACATCCTTGAGCCGGATGAATCCGCCCTGTGAGGAGTTAAGGGGCAAATACTCCACGTCGCGACGACTGACAATCTTCCTTTCGGGGATCACAACACGGACGTTGTAGTATTCGTCTCCTTCGCGCAAACGGGTGGCCACAGCGCCCGAGATTAGGGAACGCAGCGTTTCGGCGATGTCGCCGACGGAGACGCCCAACTCGGCCGCCCGTTGGCGATCCACCAAAACCTGATACTCGGGTTTGGTCATGTCCATCGAGACATACACGTTAGTGAAGTGGGCCAGCTCGTTCATGGTCCCGGCGGTCTGTCGAGCTAATTCGTAGAGTTTGGAGATATCCTGCCCGGTGATCTTGACCTCGATGTCGGCTTCGCCCAGTTTCCGGATGCCTTTCAGCTTCATCTGCATCACCATCACATTGGCCCCCGCAACCGGCACTTTCCCCACTATAGGACGTAGATACTCGATGTATCCCTTGGTGCTAATGTTGCGATGGACGCGAGGGACCAATTGGATATTCAGCTCACCTTCGTTGGCGATCTCGTAGGTGTACAGCCCCCATACCTTGCCGCCCGAGAGCGTGAACAGACTCTCGATGCGTCCGTCCTGCCCGATACGCTTTTCGATTTCCGCCAGAACTCCGTCTGTTTCAGCCAACGAAGCGCCGGTCGGGAGCTTAACCTTGACCATAATGCGTCCATCGTCCATCTGAGGGAGAAATTCGCTTCCCAATCGACTGGCCAGGAGTATGGCGACGATCAGAACCACCAGGAATCCCAGTAAGACGATCCACCGTCCACGGATCGCCTTCTCCAACATCCTGCCATAGACTCCGGTTACACGCTCAAAAAAACGCACGAAGCGGGTGGTATCATGCCCTTCAGAGCGTTTGCCCAGGACGATCGCCGTGATCATCGGCGTTACGGATATCGCCATAGCCAGACTGATAATAACGATTCCGGCGATCACCAAGATTAACTCGCGGAACAACAGGCTGACGAGACCGGGCACGAGCAAGAATGGAACAAACAGAGCCAGAAAGGACAGCGTGGCCGCGACAACGGCCGGTCCGACCTCCGCCGTGGCGTCCACGACAAGGTCATTGGTCGGCGCGTCAGGATCCTCGCGTCGGCGTCGCGTGATGTTCTCAATGACCACGATGGAATTGTCCACCAGAATACCGATGGCGATAACGAGTCCTCCCAGCGAAAAAATATTCATGGAGAATCCCGCCAGTTCCATCAGGCCGAAGTTCAGAACCAATGTGAGCGGCAAGGCCAGCGTGATGACCAGCACCTGCCTCCAGGAACCAAGGAAAAGCCACACGATCAGAATCACCAGAATGGCTGCTTCTATGGCCGCGTTGCGCACGCCGTTCAATGCTGCACTGATATAATCGGCTTGGTTCTCCACCATGCCGAGCCGGATGCCCTCGGGCAAGGTGGGCTGAAGTTCCTCGATGCGGCGGTTGACTGCTTTGGCGACCTCCACGGTGTTGGCATTTGCCTGCTTGAGCACACTCAGCTTGACGCACGGATTGCCGTTCAGCCGGGTAATGAGTCGTACTTCCTCGTGCGAATCCACAACCTCGGCCACATCGCGGAGATAGACCTTCGCCTGACCGTCACGGGCTAATACAACGTCTCGGATTTCGTCAAGTGACTTGTACTCGCCCATCGTACGGGCGATGATTTCCTTTGGCCCCACAGTCACACGGCCGCCGAATTGCTCGATGTTTTCCTCCCGCAACCGTTTCAGTACCCCCGGAAGGGAGAGTCCGTACTTCTCCAGGGCGTCGGGGTCCAAGTGGACGCGGATCTCTCTTTTCAGTCCGCCGGCGATTTCCGTTCCGGCCACCCCTGGAACGGCCAGCAATTGGTCCTGCAGCCATTCGTCCACCCAAGTGCGCAGCTGGACCAAATCCCATTGATCGCTGGTGATCGTCATCTGCACAACGGGGAGCTGCGAGGGGTCCGCTTTGATTACCACGGGCGGATCCATGTCCTTCGGCAATTCCCGCGCCACGCGGGCCATCGCCGCCAGCGCGTCCTGGTAGGCCACATCCACGTCCACACCGTATCGGAAGTTAGCCTCCAGCGTGTACATGCCCTCGATGGACGAGGACTGCAGGTAGTCCAAATCGTCCACGGTGGCCATCTGGCGCTCGAGGGGATCCGCGATGTTCCGGTCGATTTCCTCCGGTGTCGCACCGCGCCACCAGATGTGCACCTTGATTAGCGGATAAGTGATGCTTGGCAAGAAATCCAGCGGTAACTGCCACAAACCGTACAGCCCGAGAACCGTAAGCGCCAGGACGACGGTGCCAGTGGCCAAGCGGCGGTGGAGCGAGTAGCGCGTCAGTTTCATTCGCCGCCCCCTACTTGCTTGCCTGCGCCCTTATCTTGCTGATGAAGACCAGCGGGCCTCTTTCCCTGCCCTGGTTTCGAATCTCCGACCAGACGAACTTCCGCTCCATCCTTCAGCTTTTCCTGCCCAGACACGATCAACTGGTCTCCCGGATTCAGGCCGGAGAGAACCTCGATGCGCCCTGCTTCCTCGATTCCGGTATGGACTTTCCGCTGCACGGCTTTTCCTTCGACCAAGACATACACCGTGGAAGCGCCCGACGGAGTGACGACTAGCGCTTGGGAGGGAACCGTCACCGCATCCTTAATTGATTCGAGAGTCAGCCGGATGCGACCGAACATGCCCGGCAAAAGGTTCATCTTCTCCCTGAGATTGAGTTCGACAGTTCTTGTACGCATACGTTCGTCAAGGAACGGATACACACGAACGATCCGAGCGGAACACGAATCATTTGGGAAAGCATCCAGATGGACTGTTGCTCCCATGCCTTTATTGATTTTCGCCGCATAGCGTTCTGGAACTGCTGCACGGATTACTATGCTAGCCGGATCATAGATCTCCACCAACGGAGCGCGGGGCACGACAAAGTCGCCGTCTTTCACTCTTAATCTGGATACCACTCCAGTCCAAGGCGCGGTGATGGAATAGTCCTGTACCGTTTCTTCCGCTTTGACGAGTTGTGCCTTCACTTTCTCATAGTTCGCTTTGGCTTGATCAAGCTGCTCGCCTGGGAGGGCATCGCTGTCCACAAGCTGCCGGGTTCTTGTTAGATTCTCTTCTTCTTTATTTAGTTCTTCGCGCAGAGAGACGATCAGCGCATCGACACCTTTCTTTCGTCCAATGGCCAGCAACGTATCGCCAATGTTCACGCGGTCGCCTTCGCGCACGCGAAGGTTCAGAACAGGGCCTTCAGCAGGCGAGGCAAGTTGAGCCACGCGATAAGGAGCAACCTCGCCGGTCAGGTCCACCGTGCGAACGATCTCGCCCTTCTTCACCGTCTCCACGGCCACCAACGGAGCTTTCTTCTGAGGTTGCTGACCTTTTTCGTTGCCTCCGCCGCAGCCGCTCAAGAACAGCACGACAAGCAATGTGGCAAGGCACACGCTTGAGGTGGCGATTTTTCTCAGTACGCGCTTCGAGATGGTGATTCTTGCCATTTCACATTTCTCCCATGGCCAGCTGAACCTGGGCTTGGGCCGTGTTGAAATCCGCCAGCGCCCGGTAGAGATTCGTCTCAACCTCCAGAAGAGCTGCCTGGGCATCCAGCACGTCCGCTATCGCGCCCCTGCCCAGTTCGTATTTCTCCCGCTCGATCCGCAGAGTTTCTCGTGCCTGCTCGATTGTCTTTTCCGTCGTTTGCACCCGCTCGAAGGCTGATTTCACGTTCGATAGAGCCGTCTCGATTTCAAGCCGGATTTGCAGTTCGAATTTACGGAAGCGCTCCTGCGAGGCGGCGAGTTTCGCCCGTTCCTCGCGGACGCGCGCCTGGGTGCGCCCGCTTTCGAACAAGGGAAGTTCCACGCCGATACTGATTCGTCCAACGTCTTCCGTATCCTTTGCCCCTAAGGGCTCCTTGGTCGGGTTGGTCGCCCAGCGCTCGCCATATGAGCCGAGCAGACTCACGGTGGGCGAATGCCCGGCGCGGGCTACATCCACGCGTCGCGCCTGAGCCTCGAGTTCTTTCCGCGCCGCCTGGTAATCCGAGCGTCGCGCAAACGCCTCGGACACACAGTCTGCCAGCGACTGTAAGTCCGGCATCATTCGTTCCAGCGCTCCCACAAGTCTAAGCGAGGTGGCGGGCTCCTCGACCCCCATCAGGTTCGCCATAAGCCGGTGTTGAATCGCAAGTGCGTTTTTCTCTCGAACCAGCTTTTGCTCCACGTCCGAGAGTCTTACCTCCGTGCGCATCCGATCCACCTTCGCAGCCTTTTGCGCGGCGATCAGATCGTTTACACGCTTCAGGTGGGCCTGCAGCGCTTCCTTCGAGAACTCGAGCGACTTGACGAGGCGCTCCTGCGCCAAGGTGCCGAAGAACACGCTTGAAACGGTGAAAACCAATTCTTCCCGCGTGCGGATCATCCGGTGCTCAGCCGATTGTTGCAGCAGATCTGTCGCCCTCATCTCGTTGAGGAGTTTTCCGCCCGTGAACAGCGGCATGCGCAGGACCAGGTCGCCAGAAAAGAGCTCATCGCTGAACGCGCCCGGCTCGCCGTTGAAGCGCGCGGGAATCAGCCGCTGATCGTCCAGATAACGGGTGTAACCGCCCTCCGCCGAAATCCTCGGAAGCAACGCCGATCGCATTGCGTCCCTGCGGGCCTTGGCGGCCTCCACATCGAACCCCGCTGCAGCCAACTCGGGGTTATTGGCCACGGCCAGCTCGACCGCAAGGTCGAGAGTTATCTCGCCCGCCCCTTGCGATGACCTTAGGTTCGCGGAAAGAGTCGGCGACCCTCCGGGTATGGAATACCGTGGAGCAATCGCTCGATAGGCATCGGTGGGAGCCAGAACTGCGCACCCCGCGATGCAAGATACAGTAAGCAATGCCAGCGCCACGGCGACGGGTTGATGTATCCTCATCGTTTGCCTCACAACTTATGCTCAACCGACGCTCTCTTGGAATCTTCATCCTGAAGTACTTTCAATGCCCGCTTGCATCGTGACGTAGGAATGGCTTTACTAGTCAGGAATTCAAGATGCGAAGTGATTCCAGGGAGCACATGTACAGGGAAACCGAGGACGGCTTCGTTGGGTCCGATATCGGTGGCATCCCTGCATCCATAACATCCGTATCCGAAATTTAGGCGTTTATCAATGTACGGAACGATAGTTGCGTCGACACAGAGGGCCTGCAAAACAGATGTCGAACCCATAACACGCTCACCGTTCATCGCGTGCAGGTACGCGAGAACGATCCACATGAGCTTTTCGACCTCATCCTCGACAACAACGATATCCGGTACATATTCGGCCTTGTCCAAAGGGAACAGATGTAACTGCGACACGCTGCCGGGCTCCAGCTTCGGCATATAACGGAACATCCTTTCGCCGACTTTTTCGTCAGAAACGATGCCAAAACCGACGAGCCCCTGGCCGGATTGAAGGCCATTGGGCAGCTGGCGAAAGCCGAAGGCGGCAGCTGCTGCCGGGCAGGACAACTCCTCTCCGTCCAGGACCACATCCGATCCCCTCCGCGCTTTCATCAAAGCCTGACAGTAACGGTGGCGGCTGAGCTTTTCGGCCCCACCTCTAATGCATTCCTTCCCCATAATGAACCTCACCCCGACGGGGTGAGCGGAAAGACCCAATAGCGAGACCATTCTCTTGCCCGACTCTTTTGCAGCATTGATAGTTAGTGCTTCGTCCATGTCTTCGCTCCTCTTTTCAAGAAAAGCGTAGTTGTAGGGACGGTCAATCGTGTGCCACTAGGTACTCCATCCCTTCGATGGCCGTTGCAAAAGTAGTTGACGCCAGAGCAAAACGAGTTGCGAGAATGGCCTCAGCGATCTCTTCCTTTGTCACTCCTGCACGATGGGCCAGTCTGATAAAGGTTTCTGTACATAGGTGGCTGCCCACTGCAACCGCTGCCGCAATCATAATCAGGAGCTTGTAGTTAGGAGGTATGTGTGCGAGTTCCTCCATGACGAATTTTCGTTCCTGGGCCTGCCTAGGAATCCATTGGGGAATCAGTTTCGACATCAGGACCATCGGTCTTGGTTCTTCCCCAAGTCCTTTCTCCATCATTTTCAAAAGCTCTTCCACATTTCTTGTTTCCTCGCTCATTTTTCTCTCCTTTCATTCTAGTCTCTGCGGCGAATAAAATGCTCTCGCCCGTATGAACTCCCACACCGCGGACAAGAAGGCGACGCGCACATTGTTTCGTACCGGCGATGCGGCCGGTAGTAAGACGTTGTTGGCCTGTTTGCCCCCTGCATCGTTACCCCCATATTGCACCGAACAGCATCCCGCTGACGGTCGCCATCACAACCACTAAAGAACAGTAGACGACAGTCTTTCTCGTGCCCATGATGCTGCGGATGACGAGCATGCTCGGCAGAGAGAGCGCAGGGCCCGCCAGAAGCAAGGCCAACGCCGGACCCTTGCCCATGCCCGAACCGATCAAGCCCTGAAGGATGGGCACCTCGGTCAGAGTCGCGAAGTACATGAAGGCGCCGAAGACGCTGGCAAAGAGGTTCGTCCACAGGGGCCAGACCGCCCGCACGAAGCCCTCGGTTCCGCCACCCAACCCCGTGATCATCAGGAACGTGTCAGGCTTGGCGCCGACCAGCATCTCGACATACCTGCCGGGGATGAGTCCTTCGTGGTCGGGCCTCCCCAGGAGGAAGCCCGCCACCAGCACTCCGAAGAAAAGGAGCGGCAGAATCTGCTTGGCAAACCCCCACGTGGCGGCGAACCAGTCGCCGGCCTCACCTTCCTGTGAGCTTGTGACGACCGAAAGTCCTATGATCGCGGCGGAAAACGGAATCAGCACCCAAAGGCCTCCCGCCGGCAGGATGAACGCCAGCAGCGCGGTAGGAACCGCGGCGAGAATTACCTTCCACCAGGATATGCCGAACCAGAAGACGAGAATCACAGCCAGGGCAGCTCCGAAAAGCGCTGTCACCGACCATTTGTTCTTCCAAAGCGTTGTCCACGCGCCCGGAACCGGCGTCTTGGCGAGGACATCGCCCGACGGGACCTTGATTTCTTTACCCTCCTCGGGACCGCTCAGTACCTTGAGCGTGTAGGCAGCGTCGTGCGCGGAAACGTCCTCGGGGGCTTTCATGACGGCGGCTTGGAATTCCCCGCCGTCCCTGGTCTCGAAGCGCCAGTCGTTGGGCGCGCCCCAGTTGGCGAAAACGAGCACGCCGATCATCACCGCG
>Ga0315274_10001935_pt1 | contig 31723 bp, 19 predicted proteins | sample YL17G02_20_MG_FD_203700 | JGI IMG/M metagenome (GOLD analysis project Ga0315274, IMG submission 203700) | Sediment microbial communities from Yellowstone Lake, YNP, Wyoming, USA - YL17G02_20 | ecosystem: Environmental > Aquatic > Freshwater > Lake > Sediment | place: USA: Wyoming | collected...
ACGTTGTATGTTGATGGCCGACCCGCCGCAAACCGCGAATGGGCCCAGGGCGACTATATCGAAGGCGCACCCATTAGGGTGGGTGGGTTTCCGAATGGTGCCAATTTCACAGGGCAGATTGATGATGTGCGCATCTACAACCGCGCTCTGTCAAGCGCAGAGGTCGCGCAACTTTACGGAGAAGGCCGGCCAATGCCTCCCTCCATTACAGGAATCAACCCTGCATCAGGTCCAATCGGCACAGGCGTGACCATCTCAGGCGGCAACTTCAATCCTGTCCCTGCCAACAACATTGTCTTCTTCGGAGCCGTGAAGGCGACCGTGACGGCAGCCACGGCGAGTGAATTGGCCGTGACCGTGCCTGCCGGAGCAACTTGCGCGCCGATCAGCGTCACCAATCCAGGCGGGCTAACTGGATACAGCGCCGTGCCTTTTGTGCCCACGTTCGGTTGTGGTGGAAACATTGATCAAAGCTCCTTTGTCGCCGTTGCGACATTGTACTTGCCGGGTACCCATCCTGCGATCAGGAAAAGACTGGCTGCGATCGGCGATATGGATGGCGACGGCAAACCGGACTTGGCAGTAGCCAGTTCCGACGGCAATACGTATGTATTCAAAAACACGAGCAGCCCTGGGCAGTTCTCGTTTGAAGCCGGAACGACTATTACGGGTGGGGGGGATACGTACAACGTCGTGGTTCAGGACTTGGATGGAGACGGCAAACCTGACTTGGCACTCGCGAGTGCTCCCGGGCACCTCTTTGTATATCGGAATATCACAACCGAGCCAGGTCCGATTTTGTTTAGCGGACCACTCGTGAAGCAAACTGGCGGCCTTTCGACCATCGTGGCTGCGGGAGATCTTGATAAAGACGGGAAATCTGATCTGGTGGTGGCAAACACAACTGATAACACCGTTTCAGTTTATTTGAATCAGAGCACCCCAGGAGTGATTTCGTTTGCTGACAAACAAGATTTCCAAACAGACGAGTATGTTCAATGGGTCGCGATCAGCGACCTCGACGGCGACGGAAAACTAGATATCGCTGCGGCGAACCGTCGGAACGCCGCCCCTTCCACGGTATCAGTCCTCCACAACAAAAGCACCCCAGGAACACTCGGCTTCACCAAGCTGCCGAGCTTTGAGGAAGGATACGAATCGTTCGAAGCGTGCTCCCTCCAGATTGGGGATCTGGACGCTGACGGGAAGCCCGACTTGGCGGTCGGTAACGTCCTCAGCGGAAGAGTCTCTATCTTGCGTAACACAAGTCCGAGTGCGGATAGTCCCATCTTTTTCGCTCCGGAAGTGCCTTTCCTCCAGTACCCCCCATCATCGTTCATGGTGTCACTTGGGGATCTGAACGGCGATGGCAAGCTCGACTTGGTGGTTGGGCACGACACCTACTACCGGCCGGGCACTCCGGGTTTCAGCGTTCTGCAAAATACAGCAACTGTTGGTATAATCGACACTACATCCTTCGCGGGGCCTGTGAATTTCCAGTTCTCGGGTTGTACGCTGTGGGTGTCCAACGGCGATCTTGATGGAGACGGAAGAGCGGACATCGTGGTCGTAGATGAGTGCACTTCTACCGTCACCGTCTACCAGAACAGGATGTGCTCGGAGTCGCTGCCTGACACGACCCCTCCCACTGTGACCTGCCCGCCAAACCGCACATTGGCAGCCGACGCGAGTGGCCAGGTCCGGATCCCGGACCTTCTCGCCGAAGTCATCGCGACAGACGATCGTACACCTCCAGAGTTTCTGACGAAATCACAGACACCTGCCGCTGGAACTTCTGCTGGCCTCGGCAATCACGTGATCAATATCACCGTGACGGACGCGGCCGGCAACAGCAGCCCGTGCCGGGTTACACTTACCGTTCTTCCGACTGGCAGGATGGTCTACACGGTTAGCCACGAGGAATTACGGTTACGAGAAATCGCCACGGGGATTACAAAGGTAGTGCCGCTAGGCGATCTGGCAAAAAGATGGAAGGAGTGGCCGAGTTGGCACCCGTCTGGATTCATCGTTTTCTGCTGCGCCGACAACTCTGGTGTCGACCAGATCTACGCGATTTCGCCAGACGGCACGGATCTGCGCCAGATAACCCACACTCCTGGCCACTCCGTTGATCCTGGCGTCTCCCCTGATGGGAAATCAGTCGCCTTCCAAAGTCCACTCTACGGCACCCTGCACACGATCAACTGGGATGGCTCAGATTTGCTCGACCGCGCCGTACACATGGATCTCGTGAGCTGGGCTCCGAGCAGGAGAATTATTGCTTCGAATTGGGCCATGCCAAGCTACGCCTGCGACTTGTTCTACTTCGACGTGACGTCGGGCCAGGTTACGACGATTAAGGCACACCATGATGGGCGGGGCTATCTCCACGGGAGCTTGTCGCCGGATGGATCGAAGCTGGCCGTCAGTCGGTATAATGGAGTCCCAAACGACTTTGACGTTGTGCTCATGAATGCAGATGGAACGGACGAAGTGAACCTGACTGGCGATTGGCCGGGCCGCTATCATCTCCTACCGAAATGGTCCCCAGACGGGAAGTACTTGGTGCTGCTATCGAAGCGCTCAGGAAACGTGGACATTTGGATGTGGGTCCGTTCCGGTGGCGAGTCAGTCAATCTCACCAACACGCCTGAGGATGAAGAAGGTCCCGTGGACATCCTGTTGGCGGACCCCAACGCACCCGTGGTGATATGTCCTCAAAACATCGTCGTGGGCACCGATCCCGGTCAATGCTCTGCCGTCGTGAACTATCCAGCGCCGGTCGTATCCGGCGGCTGTCCGCCAGTCACCGTTACGTGCGTTCCGCCGTCTGGCTCGGTCTTCCAGAAAGGCGATACCTGGGTGACATGCACAGCTCAGGATGCCACCGGTAATCCTCCGGTGAGTTGCCAGTTCAAAGTCACAGTCGAGGACGGAGAACCGCCAACGATCATTCCCCCGCAGCCCATCATTGTTAGCACGGATCCCGGCAAGTGCTTTGCCGTGGTCAACTTCGCTGTACAGGCAACCGACAACTGCCTCGGCGTGACGGTGGTTTGTCAACCTCCGTCAGGGACTGAGTTCGCGGTGGGCATTACTCCAGTCATTTGTACAGTTACAGATGCCGCTGATATCACCGTGACCCGCTCGTTCACGGTTACGGTGAATGACATCGAGCCGCCGAGGATCATCTCCCCAGCCAGCATAGTAGTGAGCACCGATCCAGGCAGATGCGAGGCCACCTTCAATCCGGTGACTGCGACGGTGACGGACAACTGCGGGGCGACCGTGACGGGGGTGCGTAGCGACGGCAAAGCGCTGAGCGACCCGTATCCGAAGGGCGTCACGACGATTAGTTGGACGGCGACCGACGCTGCAGGCAACTCGGCCAGTTGCACCCAAACGGTCACAGTGAACGACACGGAGAACCCGGCGGTCGGGCCGATTGCGGCACCAGTTGATCCGGTGCCAATAAGCACGCAGATCAGCGTCAGTGCGAATGCGACCGACAACTGCGATTTGCACACGGCGCTATGGCAATGGGGAGATGGCACCAGCTCCGGGGGGACCGTTAACGGAACGACGGTGAGTGGCAGCCATACGTACATGGCGGCAGGCGTTTATACGCTCGTGCTTACGGTGATGGACACGGCGGGGAACGCCTCCGACACGGCGATGTACCAATATGTCGTGGTTTACGATCCGAACGGCGGGTTCGTCACCGGTGGTGGGTGGATCACCTCTCCGGCTGGGGCTTATCAGTCCAACCCGTCGTTGACGGGCAAGGCGACGTTCGGATTCAACTCGAAATACAAGAACGGCGCGACCGTGCCGACGGGCCAAACTCAGTTCGATTTCCACGCGGCGGGGTTGAACTTCCACAGCGAGGAGTACGAGTGGCTGGTGATCAGCGGTGCCAAGGCGCGCTACAAAGGCTCTGGTACGATCAATGGTTCCGGTGACTACGGGTTTGTCCTGATCGCGATTGACGGTCAGGTGAACGGGGGCGGCGGGACTGACAAGTTCCGGATCAAGATCTGGCAGAAGGCGCCGCACCAACTTGTCTATGACAACCAGCTAGACGCGCCGGAGGACACGGATCCAACGACCGTCCTGGGTGGAGGCAGCATCGTGATCCACAAAGAGAACTAACCGAGGCGGTACCTCCGCCCTGTCGGTGCAAGGCTCCCGAGGCGCAAGCGCGGGAGCCTTTGGCTTCAAGTCGGTTGGTAAGCAGCCTGGCCACCCCTTTTTGGTCCCCACCCCCACCCGTCTTCACCTCCGCGATGCCCCGAGACCGAGTGAGACTTGCCGGTGTGCGGACTGCCGGATTGGTCACGGCTGCTTGCATCGCTGAATTGGCTGTCACTCCTGTATATGCAAACCGCAACTTGACGCTGCTTGCGATTTTACGAACCCCGCGGGGCCAGGGCATCCCTGCACCGGCACCCAGTCCGCCTTCTCAGATTGTTGTCGCGCAGAACCGGGTTTTCTGCCAACAATCGGTCAGGATGACACCAGAAGGGCGAACGGAGGAGACAGGCCGGTTTCCTTCGACGCACTGGTCGGAGGTAAAGGCGGCGGCCAAGCCGGACGTTGAGCAGGGCAGGGAAGCCCTGGGCCGGTTGCTGGAGCGTTATCGGCCTGCGCTGGTGGCCTATGCCATCAAGAAGTTCGGCGCCAACCAAGACCAGGCCCGCGACCTGTTCCAAGGCTTCGTTCTGGAATCGGTGCTGAAGCGGGGGCTGATCGAACAGGCGCGCGCGATCAAAGGGCATCAGTTCCGGAGCTATCTGTTGCAGGCGTGGCACACGTTCATCCAGGAACAACACCGGCGGCAATCCTGTGGCAAACGGCGTCCGCCTGGCGGCCTGGAACCGCTGTCGGATCCGACCAATGAACAGCCCGGCCTGACACCGGAACCGGCGCCGGAGGTGTTCGATGTGGAATGGGTTCGCGAGGTGATCGCTGAAGCTGTGCGCCTGATGCGGGTGGAATGCGAGGGCAATGGTCGGGCTGACGTGTGGGGTGTGTTCGAGGCGCGGGTGCATCGGCCCATCCTGGCAGACGCCGATCCGTTGCCGTACGATCAGTTGGTGGGCCGATTCGGACTGGAATCCCCGATCCGGGCGCGGAATCTGTTGGTGACCGGGAAGCGGATGTTTGCCCGGTGCCTGCGCGGGGTGGTGGCGGAGTATGCGCACGGTGAAGCCGCCGTGGAAACCGAGTTACGCGAGCTGCAAATCATCCTGGAAAGAGCGGGATGAGGTGGAATAACCACGGATTACGCGGATATCACGGATGAAGAGGCAAGAGATCCGGACAGTGAGTCGGCCGGACCCATCCATCACGGAACATGACGGTTCTATTGTTCTATCCGTGTCCATCAGTGGTAGATCGTGGTAGATCATGCGGCCGAGGGATTCACCACGGATTACGCGGATATCACGGATGAAGAGGCAAGAGACCCGAACAGTGAATCGGCCGGACCCATCCATCACGGAACTTGGCGCTTCCATTGTTCTATCCGTGCCCATCCGTGTGATCCGTGGTAGGACAAAGCGACCAAACAAACCATGAAACATGAGAAACTCAGCCATGCGATCATCGGGGCGGCCATGGCGGTGCTGAATGAGCTGAAGCCTGGCCTTGACGAGAAGCTCTACGAGAATGCGCTAGTCCTCGAACTGCGGGCGCAGGGGCATGCCGTCGAGCAGCAACGTCAGTTCCCGGTGCACTACCGCAACACGTTGATCGGCACGCTCATTCCGGACCTGATCATGGACGGCTTGGTGATCGTGGACCCGAAAGTGGTGAGCGCATTCACTGAGACGCATGTGGCCCAGATGATGGGCTATCTCGCCATCACCGGCCTGGATTTAGCGCTTCTGTTGAACTTCAAAGAAGCCAAGCTGGCTTGGAAAAGGGTTGTGCGGTAGGTGAGCCGAACGGAATAGACCACGGATGACACGGATATCACGGATCAGGAAAGAAGGGAGCCAAGCAGTGAGCCCAGCAGAACCACGCAGCGCCGGAACGGCCGGTTTTGGTTTTATATCCGTGCCCATCGGTGTAATCCGTGGTAGATCAAGCAGCGCAGGAATAGACCACGGATGACACGGATATCACGGATCAGGAAAGAAGGGAGCCAAGCAGTGAGCCCAGCAGAACCACGCAGCGCCGGAACGGCCGGTTTTCAGGTTTTATCCGTGTCCATCCGTGTAATCCGTGGTAGATCAAGCAGCGCAGGAATAGACCACGGATGACACGGATATCACGGATCAGGAAAGAAGGGAGCCAAGCAGTGAGCCCAGCAGAACCACGCAGCGCCGGAACGGCCGGTTTTGGTTTTATATCCGTGTCCATCGGTGTAATCCGTGGTAGATCAAGCAGCGCAGGAATAGACCACGGATGACACGGATATCACGGATGAAGAGGCAAGAGACCCGAACAGTGAATCGGCTGGACCCATCCGTCACGGAACATGACGGCTCTATTGTTTTATCCGTGCCCATCCGTGTAATCCGTGGTAGATCAACCAGCGCAGGATGCGGCTGTGTTTTGCATAGACATCAATAGATGGCCTCGATGAAAGACGCTGCCAACGAGACCCAGGGTTGCCCGCCTCACCGGCTGGCGCGGTTGTTGGCGTTGGAGGAGAGCAGCGAGGGGGACTGGCGGCCAGAAGAACTGGGCGCCGTGTTCCAGCACCAGTGGTCTGCGCCGGTGGCCTTCGATCTGACGGTGTTGGGTAGTTCGGCGGCGGGCAAGATGCGCACCTTGAGCGACGCCCAAGGTTTGCTTCTCAAGAGCTACCGCGACCTGCTCCTCCATCCTTGTCCCCCGCTGGAGCTGCTGGTGCTGACTAAGGAGTTCGCCAAGGCGCATCAGGCAAACCCGGGGAGTCCGCTCCCGCGGGAGGTTTCACTGGCGCTCTACTACACCGCCATCTTCTCGGCCTGGGTCCGACTCGGCCAGCGGATCAGTACGCTGGACGACCTGGCCCTCGGCGAGGCGGCGGAATGCATGCTCGCGCAGCCGTGGGTGGACGAGCCGACCAAGGCGCTTTTCCGTGAGGGCCTGGAACGGTTGGACCGCCAACGCGCGGGCGCCAGCCCGAGGTCGTGAGCAACATGGACGACCCAAAGCCAGGCGAACGGCAGGCGGTCAAGGATCTTAAGGTGTCGGTTGTCGCCGGCGGGGCAGCAGGCTGGCAGGCCAGCGTTTTGATCGGATCACCGCCGCGGCCGGGGTTGCTCGGCACTTTAGGCGACTACGAGTTGCTGGAGTGCGTTGGCGAAGGCGGGATGGGCGTGGTGTTTCGCGCCCGGGACTCGCGCTCAGGCAAGGAAGTCGCCGTTAAGCTGTTGAAGCCTGCGCTCGCGTCGCACGAACGGGCGGTGGCGTATTTCGTGAAGGAAGCGCGCCACCTGCAAGGGCTGACGCATCCGCACATTGTGTCGGTGTTCGACTGCGTGCAGGCAGCCGGCGGCACGTATTTCGTGATGCCTTACCTGCCGGGCGGCAGCCTCGAGCGGCTGTTGCGATCAGGCCGGCCGTTAGACTCAGCTCAAGCGCTGTCCATCGCGAGGCAGTTGGCCGCCGCGCTCGCGTTTGCCCACAGTCGGAGCATCATTCATCGCGACCTCAAGCCGCGGAACATCCTGCTGGACGCCCAGGGGCAGGCCGTGTTGGCGGACTTCGGCCTGGCACAGTCCTTGTGGAACGACGCCCTGGTCAACGTGTGCCAGCCGGCGATCGAAGGGACGCCGCATTACTTGTCGCCAGCCGCGGCCCGCGGGGAGGCCGAGGACACGCGCAGTGACATCTACGCCTTCGGCGCGGTCCTGTATGAGATGCTGACCGGGCAGCCGCCTTATTCGGGGAACGACCGCCAACGGATCGTGACCAGGATCCAAGCCGGTCCGCCGCCACCGATCCTGGCGTTGAATCCCCAGGCGAACCTGGAGTTGGTCGCCGTCGCCGAGGGGGCCATGGCGCGGGAGCTGCGGGATCGCTACGCGCACATATCGTACGTGGTGGAAGATCTTGAACGGGTCGCCAAAGGCCGACCGCCGCTGGGGTCCAGGGGCCTGACGATCCTCCCATCGCCCCTGCGTTTGAGCCTCCGCCACTTGAAAACCGCAATGACCGCCACAGCGCTGCGGCGTCGTTTGGCCTGGGTCGTTGGCGCCATGGCGCTGCTGGGTCTGGTGGCTCTGACGGGCTGGCGGATAGTTGAAGCGAGAAAACCCTCGCTCAAACTCTCACAGCAAATCTCCCTGCCCGGCGTATGGGCTTGGAACATCGCCTTGCCGGGCGACCTGCGCGGCAGCGGTGAGCCGGCGCTGTTCACGGTCGCGGGCGAGGAACTGCTGGCGGTCTCAAGCGCCGGTGAGATCGTGGGAACCTGGCGCGTACCCGAGGGCGGGGCCGATCACCTGAACGTGGACCTGGTTACCAATGTTCTGGCCGACCGGAAAGACGAGGTCCTGGTCAGTTGGCGGCAAGGAGCCACTGCGAAGATTGCCTTGCTTAATGAGAACCTGTTTCCCGTGCGGAAGTTCTCCGTCCGGGGTAGCGTCACGGCGTTGCCGGATGGCCAAGTGAGCAAGAGTTTCCTGCGCGCCGTCGCAGTGGTCGATCTGGACCAGGACGACCGGCGCGAGTTGGTGGCTGCGCTAAACACGGGCTACGGGAAAGCCCCGCGTGGTTTGTGCTGCTTCGATTTCGAGAACGGCACCCTCAAATGGCAGTACCTGACCGGGCCGTTTGTCGCCGTTGTTCGACCGGAGGAGAGGGTTCTGTTCCTGGATATCGATGGGGACGGCAAGCTGGAGGTGGTGTTTGGGAGCAATGCGGTCGATAACGGCAACCAGGCAGCCGATGGCACTGACGACGCCCACAGCTATCTGTATGCGCTGAGCCGCGAGGGGAAGCTGCTCTGGCGGCGGCTCTTGGGAGATCAGTTTTGTAGCACATGGCCGCAGGTCTTGGGCGTGCCGGGTGAACCGCTGCCACGGCTTTACGCGCACACCTCGCGGGTCGGGCTTTCCTACACCAACGCGCATGTGGGACATGTCGTCCGGCTCAATGGCCAGGGGGAGGAACTCGCCCGGTACGACGCCGGGACCGGTTTGCGGTCTTGTCTTACGGGTGACCTGACCGGGCAGGGCAAACCCAGGATTTACGCTGGAGACGAGAACGGTCGCCTGCATGTCCTGGACCCGGATCTGAAGCTGGAGCGGATTGTGTCGGTTTGTCAGAAGCGGTTCACCACAGTAGAGCTCGATCTGATCGCGCTGGCGGACCTGGACGGCGACGGCCACAACGAGTTGTTGTTGGCCAGCAGCCAGTATGAACACGTTTCCGGGATGAACCCCGGCCATCCGACCGCCGAGGCCAGCATTGTCACTCGGCACGACAACAAACTCCTGGTGTTGAATGCGGAGCTTGAGGTCGTGGCGACTTATCTAATCGCTGACAAGTGGGAGCATGAGACGCCGACGGTCAGACTGTACGGCCCCAAAGCCGACGGCCGATACGACATCTTCTGCCTGGCCAACGACGCGCGGGTGCTGCAATTCCGACCATAGCCCCTCCGAGCCTCGCTCGCATCTCACCTGTTTCGACCGCGGCATTTCGGGCGACCGACGCGCGGCCATTGCGGTCCACGACCGCGGCTCGCGCCGCACCAAGGCCGAGAAAAGTGTTGGCGCCCCGGCAACTTTAGAGATACTTACCTTTAGGCGTGAGCGGCATAATTGACCCGCAGCTCCATTTCCGGCAACAGACATGAACATGCTCACCCGGTTTCGACATGTTGGGCGCAGTGTGGTGGCGACTTGGGTCCTGGCGCTTTCCTTGCAGGCGGCCGACACGGTGCTGCCTGTGGACGCGGCGATGCCGCTGGGCACAGGCGGCCCGCGAGGTTTTCTGGTCCGCACCGTGCAGGCGCCGGATGGGTTGGCGGTGGCCAACAACTTCCTGCGCGCCGTGCGCCAACTGGACGGCACTTTGACCGACACGAACGGTAATCGGGTGCCCAACATTGCGCCGCTGGGGCCCGGACCGAAGGGCACTTACCCGGTGGCCACGATCAACTTCGAGTTAGACGGCGAGCCATTTGCCGTGGTGGATTGGGACACCGGCAACGTGCTGGCCGCATTTGATCCGGATCCGTTTCCGGGGATTGATCCCGCCGGGAGTTCGCGCACCAACTTCGCCAGCGAGGTAGTCGGTTTTGTCGAGTTGGCCGCCGGCCGTCACACCTTCAGCGTGTGCGTGGGTACGAGCAATACCGACGCCATGGACGACGACAGCTATCGTGTGTTTGTGAGTCCGAACCCGCGGGATTGCCTCGGGGTGCTGGCGGGGCAATTCGAACGCACCTCCACGGCCCATCCGCGCGCCCCCTATGGCCAGAACGAGAACCTGTTCGACGTCGAGGCGCCGGTCGCGGGCATTTACCCGTTCCGGTTGGTGTATTGGCAGACAGACCGCGGGGCAAACCTGCAGTGGTGTTCGGTCGATACCAAGACGGCCGATCGCATCCTGATCAACGATCCCGATGATCCGCGGGCACTGGCGGCCTATCAGGAGGTGTCGGTGCCCCGGGCGCGCGCGCCTTATCTGGCCGAGGTAAGTCCGTTGCCCGGCTCAGAGGGCAACAGCCCGGCCGAGCCGATCGCTGTCCTGCTGGTGGACGGCGAGGGCGCGGTGCAACCCGCCGACGTGAAGCTCTATCTCAACGGCGCGGGTGTGACGCCCCAGACGTTGAGCAAGGAGGCCGACCGGACCACGATACGGTATCAGCCCAATGCCACGCGCACGCAAGTGACCAATCAGGTTCGCCTGGAGTATGTGGACTCGACGGGTGCGGCTTGGACCAACGCCTGGCAGTTTGGGATCAGCGCGAACCGTGACCCTGCCACGGTGGTTACCGGGCAATGGGATTTCGACGAGGGCGACCTGCGGGCGACAGTGGGCGCGCCGCTCGAGTATCTTGACGGCACCAACGGGCTCACCGCAGCCAAAACGCTCTTTGGCGCCACGGGGGACCTTGGGGTTGCGGACATCGACGGCGAACCGGCGCGGGTGATGTATGTGCCTGGGGACAAGGACCGGCGCATTGGTTACGTCATGAGGCATGGGATTGCGCCCAATGGCGGCGGCCTGCTGGTAAACCAGTACTCCCTGATCCTGGACGCGATGATCTCCGATGGCGGGGCGCTGGCGGCATCGATCCTCCAGATCGATTCACTGGACAACCTGAATGATGGGGACCTGTTCTGGCAGGGTGGCCAGATCGGCCAGGGCATTGTTAGTTATGAGGGTCCGCGATTGTTTACCGAAGGTGAATGGCACCGCTTAATCGTGGCGTATGACCTGGCCGCCGATCCGCCGATCGTGACCAAGTTTGTTGATGGGATCAAGCAGGGCGACTGGACGGCGTATCAGTACCTGGATCATCCGCGTCGCGCACTGCAGCCGGCGGCTATTCTGTTTGCCGACGGGGACCAGGACGAGCGCCGGGAGTGGTGGGTGAACAGCATCCAGATCCGGTCCGGAAAACTGTCGGATGCGGAATGTGTGGCTTTGGGCGGTCCATCGGCCAGCGGGATCCCGAGGGTTGAAGGGCGATTCAGTTGGTCGATCCAGTGGCGTGTGAATGGCAATTGGCTGGCCCTTTCCTGGCCGGTGGAGGCGACGGGTTTCACGATCGAGTCGAGCCTCGCCGTGGCCGGCCCGACCTGGAGTCCGGTGGCTGGGGCGACGAACAACTCGGTGACAGTCCCGCTGGACGCAGGCAGCCGGTTCTATCGGTTACGACGTTGAGCGGCCCGCGCCCTGTTGGCGGTGGGAGTCTGGTGCGCGTGGCGGGAGTTGAACCCACAACCTTCGGCTCCGGAGGCCGTCACTCTATCCAATTGAGCTACACGCGCAACACGGGCTCTGCACCGGTTTGCAGATCAAATGCTTCCAGGCCGGTTCCCATTCCTCACCCTTTGTTCTCCACGGCTCTCCGGCAGAACCGTGCGTCCTCAGACGTTCCATGAAGCCGGGATGAGTCTTCACCGACTCGAATCATCAACCCCATATTATGCCTGGAAAACCGTGGCGGCAAGCAAATCCGACAGCGAATCCAGTGAGAGAAGCCGCAGGGATTACACTCGACAGGGCTGGTGCGGCGGCCAAAGGACTTCAGCATCAAGCCCGAAGCCATCATGCCGTGGCTGGGTTCGGGCGCAGGAAACCAGCTCCGCACCGGACCAGGAGGTTGTAACCTTATCCGGGCGTCCAGCGTCTAAAGAAGAGCGGTCGTCTCAGCGTCACAGCGTCAGTCAACGGGAAGCATTCCCTGAAAGATGACCTGCAAAAAACCTAACGGAAACAGTCTATGCAATTAAAGCAACATACCTTAGCGTCTCTCCTTAAAGCCGCTGCGTGCGCTATCCTTGCGTTCGGTCTGGTAGCCCAAGTCCAAGCCCAGGAGAAAAAGACGGATCCCACCGGCACCTGGACATGGACCACCCCTGGTCGGAACGGCGGTCCGGACCGGAAGAGCACCCTGAAGTTGAAACTTGAGGGCGATAAGCTGAAGGGAAAACTGTCCAGCCCCCGCCAAGGCCAAGTCACCGAAACAGAGATTACGGAGGGGAAGGTGAAGGGGGAGGAGATTTCTTTTACGGTGACCCGTGAGTTCAACGGAAACAAGTTCACCCAGAAGTACACTGGCAAACTCAGTGCTGATACGATCAAAGGCAAGATTGAATTTGAGCGGAACGGCGAAACCCAATCACGCGACTGGACCGCGAAACGCGAAGTCGAGAAGAAGTAGGCAGCCGTCAATCCCAAACGCGGCAGATGGAGTGGGGCTTGCCCGGCGGGCGAGCGGGCAAGCTCAAAGGGGATGAAGTGCGAGGGCCGGGGGGCAGAGTAGCTGCCGCGTCTGCTCAAGGCTAACCAGAGGAGTTGCCTCCCGGGCTTGAATTCACACCCACCTGAGCGGTAAACTGCCCGCGCGGTTTACAGAGAGTGCGCTTGTCAGATCAGGTCAGGCAGTTATCCGTATGAACATGAGCCTATTACTCGCGCTCGGCTCGGCTCTGGTTTCTGGCGGAGTTGGGATGGACCTCACGCCAGGGATGGAGATCCTGATCGCGATCGCCACCGCACTGACGATGGTGGCTGCGGTTGGGCCGGGCGGGCAGGAGCGAAGAATCAAGGTTGGCAAACACCACGACACCGCGGGTGAGCGCGTGATATTCACGCTGGAGCTTGGGGAGGAAACGGTGACTTTGGATCCTGGAAAGCCCTGGGTGAAGGTGGACCAGCACAAGTGGGCTACGCGTGGACTGATGGAGCCGCCTCAGTCGTTCCATGTCCTGCCCAACGGCACCGTGGACATCAACGGGGAGAAGATCGCCCCGAACGATCCCGAGGGAATCGCCAAGCTGGAGCACGAAATCAACAAACGCCATGCGGGACCCGTGGCGCCCAGGACGCCTGCCGTGTCGCCCGGTGCGGCGGCGACCTCCAAGGCAGCGCAGACACAAAGGGCCGGGAGGGTCCACTTCAAGGTGAGGCTGGATCACCTGGGTCATCTGATGGTTGGGTGCGATCGAGGCGGCGAGCAGACAGAAACGAGCATGCGCGGCTTCCACACCCTGATCCAGAACGGCATGATGGTCAAACCGCAGAGTGTCCACGTGGATCCGCTGCAACGAGCCATCGAGCTCGATGGCGTCCGGTTCGAATGCACTGAGGCCGGTGCCCGCCAGTTGGAGGAAACGCTGAATTCAAGTTATGCCCCGATCCTGAAAACTGAACGGGAAGATGCGATCGACATCAAAGAGAACCCTGCGTCTTCCACCGGCTTCGACATCTTCTTTGTGACCGTCCATTCCGGGGTTCGGTTTGAAGTGAAAGGGCACTTGGATCAAGCGAAACTCGATCTGCTCCAGGATCCCGCCAAATGCGATCTGCTCCGACCCGGCGTGGTGTTGCGCCTGTCGCCGCCTTACCTGCTCATCAGACAGAAAAGAGCTGATGGTGGTGACGAAAAGATCGCCGAACTCCCGGATGTCCATTACCGCCGCGCCAGCGCGCTGCAGCTTCAACAGGTCTTCAACCATTCCCGGATCCGCAGGTCCGGCGGCAAGGCAGGGCTGGAGCATGCCCCGGTGGTGGAGGCGCGCGCGGCGGAAATTCTCGAGTTGCGCTTGGTGCGGAACCCCCAGAACAAGCTGTCGCTCTGGTTGGAGTGCGTCATGACCGTCGGCGGGAACCCGGAAGGAAAGGCCTTCACCTACCACAATATTGCCGAGCTCAACCACCACGGGGTCTTTCTGCCTCATTTGGACGTGAATCTGTCCTTGGACAGCCGCACGTTGAGTATCCTGAACCAACAGACTCATCAGGACGAGACCCTGACTGTCGATAGCGTCAGCGGGGATGAAGATCTGATCAGAGCCAGCCAGATGTTGACTGCCGCCCTGAAGCCTCCGACCGCTCGACCGGCTGAGCCCCTGCCGGAGTTCAAATCCGCTGCGCCAGCGGAACGCGAGCAGGACGCCAGTCCGCCCTCGCCGGGGCCTGAGCTGGAGTCAACCCCGGCACCGCCGCCGGCTGCTGCCTTAGACGGACAGACCACACCTGGCTTGAATGAGGCGGGCGCCGTCACCTGCGGAGACGGGATCATCACGGGAAGCCCAGAGGCGCAAACGGGTTTGGCCGGATCAGACTCCCCTCTGATCGTCAACGCGACGGTCAAGAGTGAAGAAGTCCCGAGCGAGCCACCACTAACTGGAGTCGAAGCCCCTCAGGCCCCGGTCGCACCTGAGTCCTCGCCAGACGAAGGCTTGCTCGCCTTGTTCACGGAGACCGATCCGGTTCGCATCAACCTGGAGATCTTCCGGCGTCTGGGCCCTCGGTTGGGCCTGGTGGTGCAGGACGTCCGGTTGAGCCTGCCACGGGTGTTCGAGGACCGCCGTTTCGAGGTCGTCAGCTTCACCCACCCGGAAATCGTCAGCGTCCTGGAGCTTCGTTCCGAAGACTTCGTCGGCTTTTACCTTTCCCACGTCAACGATCACAATGTCCTGCTGGTCTATGCCTGCAAAGGGAAGCACTTCGAGTGGGGGACGGGTCGCTGTCTGCTGGAAGCAGGTCTGACGGCAGAAGCCAATGAGTTCAAAGGCAGCGCCCTTCTGGGCCTGGCCCAGGATCGTCCCCGCCATGTCGTCTTCGTCGTTCGACCGGAATACAAGCAGTGGGCCGGGCCGTTCGAGAAACAGTACGAAGAAGCCAATGCCCGGCTGGTCACCGTCCCTGAACTCGCGGCGAACCGAAACGAATATGCTCTGGTCTGGCCGGAACTCCCTGATGCGGCATCGACATCCACGGCCGGTGGGGCTGCCGCCGGCTGAGACACTTATAGCCGGCTTGGCCCTGGGCCAATCGGGGGTTGGCCGACCCCACTTTCGCATCGGCCCCGGCGTGAGCCTGCGGTTCGGGCGGATTGGCGGGGCGCCCGTTACCGGCCAACAAGAGCAGCAGGACCAGCGATGCCGCGAGCTCAAGCACCAACCCCGCCCTTGCCGGACTTCGGCTGGCGGCTCCCGAGATCATTTTGATATGGCTATTTGCTGCCCTTCGTGTTTCTGTCTCGGTATCGGGAATCCTGTCAGTAACAACACGCTGGACAGCCTCGCGTTCTTTCAACTGGAACAGGAAATGCGGTTGTTGAAAGAAAGCAAGCCTGTCCGGCGTGAATCTGGTGACAGGCAAAGACGATCTAGCCCTCGGCTTTGGGTCAGCGGTCTGCGTTTTGGGTCGGGCGAAATCCGTGTGTGGCCACGACCCCGGGGCCGCTGACCCGTCAATGTCGCCGTCTTGAGCCTTGATGAGGTTCGCCTGGTGCCCCTCGGGCGGTCCCCGTGGCGGCGCTTGGGCTCACTTTTTCCTTTCTTTGCACCACCGAACGCGTAAACAAGGTTGTCATGATCACGAAGGTTCTGAGCTGACGACCGGGCAAGGGCACTTACGTCTTATGCAGAACACTCGTTGAGGTGACCCAGCCATGAAGATCAAGCGACGCGAATTCCTGGAGAGAACAGCCTTGGGCATGGGCGGTATGCTGTGGGGCGCGAACCTCACACCAGCCGCCGAGGCCAGGTCCGGACAGTTCGACCCGTATGAAACGGTGCCGCTCGGCAGAACGACGCTGAAGCTGTCCCGCTTGTGCCTGGGCACGGGCATGCGCGGCGGGAACCGGCAGTCCAACCACACCCGCATGGGCAAGGAGAAGTTCGAGGCCCTGATCAAAGGCGCCTATGAGCGAGGGGTGCGGATGTTTGACCTGGCCGATCTCTACGGCACACATCCGTACGTTATCCCGGCGCTCAGCGGCATTCCGCGGGACAAATTCGCCGTCGTGTCCAAGATCTGGTGGCGGCGCGGGGGCACCCCCGAGCCCGAGCGACCCGACGCCGACGTGGTGGTCGAACGGTTTCTCAGGGAACTGAAGACCGACTACATCGACCTGATCTTGTTGCACTGTGTCGAGTCGGCCCAATGGCCGGAGGAACTCCGCAGGCAAATGGAGATCCTGGCCAGGCTCAAGGGAAAAGGCATCATCCGCGCACACGGCGTGTCGTGTCACTCGCTGGAAGCCTTGGAAGCGGCGGCCAGTGAGCCGTGGGTCGATTCGGTCCACGCCCGCATCAATCCCTACGGCAAAAGCATGGACGGTCCGGCGGAGAAAGTTGCGCCCGTCCTGGCGCGGCTCCGCCAGGCCGGCAAAGGCGTGGTCGGCATGAAGATCATGGGCGAGGGCACCTTCCGCAATGATGAAGAGAAGAAGGACAATTCGATCCGGTACGTGCTCGGTCTCGGTTGCGTGGACATCCTCAATGTCGGCTGCGAGTCAGTAGCGGAAGTGGACGACATCGCCGCCCGCGTGCGCAAGGCGCCGCGAAAAACAGTCTAAACCGCCCGGCGAATCCCGCGTGGCGCGCCCGCGAAAGAAATCTAAAGTTATGCTGGAACCAAACAAGGCTCTCACCCCGATAAATCCGTTCGCCCTCGGTGGCGCGTTCCTGGAGAAGAGCATCAGGCTGGGTTGGGTCACCAAACAGCGGGAAGAGGGGCGAACCACGTACTTCCTCACGCCGAATGGCTCGGTTGAGTTGGAGAAGTTCGGCATCGACACCTCAAGGTTGTGCAGCAACAGAATCCTGACGGAGCTGGATCGGAAAGAGGCGGAAGCCAAACGCAGGACGTACAAGGCCAAGTAAGCCGGCACGTGATCCCGGTGAGGGGCCAGACCTTGGGTCGCCGGACCTGGCGGCTGGGCCGCCCCGGAAGGCCACTACACCTATGACCACCAACACGCACACAGTCACCCGTCGCGCCTGGCTCAAGCTCACCAGCCTGGCAACTCTCGCCACACCCCTGGTCTCGCTGGCCGCGGACGACCTCCGGGCCCAAGCCAAGCGGAACTTGAAGTTGGCCATTTTCACCGGCGTTTACGCGGGTCTGCCGCTGGAGGAGGCCGTGAAGCGCATCAAAACGGACGGCTTCAGCGGGGCCGTTGCGGAATACAGCTTTGCCGATGTCCGGTTCGATCCGCTCGCTCCGGACTGGAATGCCGCGAAAAAGATCCGGGATTGTTTCGAACGCCAGGGCATCCGGATCGTCGGCCTGTACGGCTATTACAATCTCGTGGCGCCGGACGCCGAAAAACGCCAGCGTGGTGAGGCGCGGATGAACTTCCTGATCGCGAACTGCCGGCGGCTGGGCAGCAACAACATCTCGACCGAGACCGGCACCTTCAATCCCCAGTCCGAGTGGGATAACTCGCCCGAAAACGCGACCGAGCAAGCCTATCAGGAATGCCGGAGGTCGCTGGAAAAGCTCGCGCGGGCCGCGGAGAAAACCGACGCCGTTATCTCGATTGAGCCCTACTGGAAGAACGTGATCTCGTCGGCCGAACGCGCCGAACGCCTCTTCCGCGACGTGCAATCGCCCGCGCTGAAGCTGGTCATGGACCCCTGCAACTGCTTCCGCAAAGACGAACTCCCGCGCATGAAACCGATGCTCGAGGATATCTTCCGGCGGGTCGGAAACCAGACGGTGCTGGCCCATGCCAAAGACGTCAAGGCCTCCGCCACGGCCGACGACACCGAACTTCCCGCCGCCGGCAAAGGCGTGCTCGATTATCCGCTTTACCTGCGACTGCTCACGGGCCTGAATCGCGAGCTCTACCTCGCCATCGAGCACCTCACCCTCGACGACGTGCCCCGGGCGCGTGACTACGTCCTGAGTCAGTTCGAGAAGATCTGAGCCTGCCGGCCATGAGTTCGGGGCTCAGCCACTTATACAGCCAATAGACACGGGACGGCACGGATAGTTCTCTGGCTCCGTGAGTCAGGCTGGTTCTACAGCTTACTGCTCGCGGCTCTGGCTGAGCGCTACCCGGAAGCCAACGAAGTAAATCCCACTGGCGGGTGCCATCATGAAACGGTTTGCCGAACGGGCGAACTGCACTTCATTGTTCCATCCGCCGCCCCGGAAGACTTTGATTTTCCCCTGTGCGGGGCCGGACGGGTCTGTCAGGTCCGTCGCCGGATATTCGCCGAACCAATCGAGACACCATTCCCACACATTTCCGTGCATGTCGTACAATCCCCATGGATTGGGACGCTTCTGACCGATTGGGTGGGTGGACCCATCGCTGTTCTCCCAGGTCCAGGCATATTGATCCGCGTCCGCAGCCGTATCTCCAAAGCTAAATCGGTTCGTGGTTCCCGCTCGACAGGCGTATTCCCACTGGGCTTCGGATGGCAGGCGGTATTCGTAGCGGGGGGGCAACCGGCCCGCTTGCCGTTCGCGCTGAGTCAGCGCGGAACAATACGCCGTGGCGTCTAAGTAGCTGACCTTCTCGACCGGAGCATCCGGTCTGTCTTTGAAGTGGCTGGGGTTCTTGCCCATGAGCGCCGCATATTCCGCCTGCGTGACTTCATATTTTCCGAGCCAAAAATCGCGGCTGAGCGTGACGGAATGTTTGAGGCGGAGGAAAGTGCCGGCCTTGATCAAGACCATGTTGGTCAAGGGGACCACCGCCGCTTTGGTTGGAGCAGGGGCCGAATTGGTTTGTGCATTCGCGCGGCTGGAGGTTTCCCGGCTGCAGCCCAATGGACACAACATGACCAGGACCAAAAACCAGAATCCATTCAGATCAACGCCAACCTGGTGACTACTCTTGTTCACTTTGAAACGGGATGCGAATATTCCAGGTGTCAGGCTGCAACGGGACGGTCTGCTCCTTGCCGCCAGGCCAGCGAATCCAAAGACCGGTGGGCGGCTCCGCCAGGCCGAGCACCTGCGCCGACGCATCCTGGGACCAGTACCCGGAGCCAGCCTGGACGAGCCGGCACGGACCTTTTCGTCCGCCCGCATAGAGAACGCGCATCTGGGCGCCGATGGCGTCCGGGTTGGCGGCCGGGCCGCTGAGCGCGACACGAAGCCCCCGCCTGGCGCGCTGGTTGATATACAATTTTGTGGCCGCGTTGTTTTGCGAAACAGCCAGGTCCACTCGGCCATCGTGGTTGAAGTCGGCCAGAGCCGCGCCTCGCTGTTCGCCGTAGATCTTTATCCCGGTGATGCTGGCGTCCATGGCACTGAAAGTCCCTTTTCCGCTCCCTCGCAGCCACAAGCCGCGTCCGCTGTCATCGCGGGAAAGATCCGACGCGGACCCAAAACAGTTTTGAGCCAGGAACAGGTCTTCGTTTCCGTCGCCATCGAAGTCCCCGACGTTAATCGAAAAAACCGGGGTTCGTTGGGCTTCGGTGGGCAGCGGTATCCATTCAAAATGGGAAGCTCGATTGAGAAATATCCCGGATTCAAGATGCGCCGCCTCAACGATCCTGGCTTCCGGATAGCGCGGACCGAGGATGTCCTGGACCGTGGCTTTAGCATAGGCCTGGTGAGTGGGGAATTGCTGTTTGAGATCCGGCAAACCCGCCTCCAGCCAGAGGCGATTACGCACCGGATACCAATTCCCATCGTTCTGCCAGGCTTCGATCACCTCGACGTTCTCGTCGCCGTCCCAATCGCCATAGAAGATGCGCAACGGGCCGGGTCGATAGAGTTCGTAAAAGCTATTGCGTCCCCAGTTGCCGACGGCCAGGTCCAACCTGCCATCCCCGTCGAAATCCCCCGCGGCAATGCTCGTCCACCATCCGCTCGTGTCCGCAAATCCCCACGGAACGGTCCGGTCCTCAAAGTGCCCATTTTCATTGCGAAAGACGCGCACGGGTCCCCATTCGAGCGCGAGCGCCAAGTCAGCAACGCCATCCCCATCCAAGTCGCAGAAAACCGCGCCGCTCACCAGACCAAGCGATTCAAATGGCTGGCTAAGCGAAGAGCTCGGCTTCAGCTCGCCGTGCTCATTAAGCCAGAGAGTCGAAGACACCGGTTCGGGATACCGGCCGGGGCGGAATCGTCCACCGACAAACAGGTCCAAGTCGCCGTCGCCATCGATATCGGCGAGCGCCAACGGACCCACGCTCGCCTTTCCTGCTGGCCAGTGTTGAGGCACCGCGAGGTTCGTCGGAGAATAAGCCGCGATTTCGCTTTCCTGTCCGGGCGTCATTCCGTAGTTCAAAACGGCGACGAGCAATTGCCGATTTCCTCGGCCGTCGGGCCATCCCACCACTGCGCCTTGGCCTGCCGGGGCCGTAGGCACACCCGCGCTCACCCGGAACTGCTTGCCCTGATCGCTAATGCACACCGCCAGCTTCCCGCCTCGGCCCGCGGTCACGATCAAGTCTTCCCACCCGTCTCCATCAACATCATACCAGCTCAGGCCCGGTCCCAACCGGCTGAGGCGACGAGGCAGCAGCCGTTGGCTCGCCCAATCATCGAAAGCATCCTCGGCGTGCACGTGTCCCAGCAGGGAACTTGCATCGGCAAAAAAGGGCTCACTGCGGGTGGGAGTGGCCACGACCCCGCGCGTGCTGGAACTGGCCTGGTCCAACTCATAAATCCGGTTGGGCTGCGCCTCGACGTTGCTCAGATCTCCGTTCCGCCATTTCACTTCCAGCCGTAGCGGCTTTCCGGAATTCACCTCGGCCGCGAATACGCGCATGGCCTGGTCTCCCGACAGGTAACGGCCGCCACAGATCATCTCCTGGCTTTGCGTCACCGAACCGCCCACCAGCCGGATCCGGGCACCGATACCTTGGGTGTTCGGCGGCAGCCCCTTTAACCGGACCGCGATTCGGCCCGCCGTGGAGTCATTGCGATACAAGTTGACCACCGCATTGAGATTGTTGACCACGACGTCCAAATCCCCGTCATTGTCCAGGTCTCCCAAAGCCATGCCGTGGGAAATTCCTTCTTGATCGAACCCCCACTCTCGAGCCATCGGCTCGAAGGTGCCATCGCCCCGATTGCGAAACGCGGCGTTTGAAGTCGGCCAAGGAGGATGAAACTGATGCGCGCGCTTCAGTTGCGCTTGGGTAAGCTGACGTTGCCGCTGCCGGAGTTGATCGTGGCTGTCCTGATCCATGACATCGAGACCAAAGCCGTTCGAGACGAGCAGATCTTCATAGCCGTCTAAATCCACGTCGATAAAAACGGGGCAAAAGGACCAATCGGTGGCCGCCACACCGGCCAGGAAGGCGGCTTCGACGTACGAACCGTCTGGCTGGCCAAAGAACAGCGTATTGCGATTGTAGCGCGGCTGCTCATTGATCCGCTCCCGGGCTTGCGGGTCCGGCAGGTCCCTCATCAGTTGGGTCATCCGTTTCCCGTGCTCGCGGGCCAACATATCGAGGACGATAATATCATCGTGTCCATCGCGGTCGAGATCGGCAATATCGATCCCCATGGAGGAGCGGCTGGTATGCCGAAACACCAACGGATCGATCAGGCGAAAGGTGCCCTGTCCTGAATTGATCCACACGCGATCGGGCGAAGCGTTGTCGTTGCAGACATACAAATCCGGAGATCCATCTCCATTCAAATCCCGGAACATGACGGACAAGCCCCAATCCCGGTACGGTGGAATCGGTGTGCCCTGCTCGTTCATGAACACTCCCCGCTCGTATTCTATGGGCGTGAAATGCCCTTGCCCATCGTTGCGATACAATCCATCAACTTCCGGCAATTCGCGCACCCTCCCGTCTGCCAGCGCCTCAAATCGGTCCTTCCAGCGCGGCAAGCGGGTCGACTCGCCATTTACCTTCGTCACCTCCCACCGGTCGCCTCGTCGCGCCAAGGCAAAACGGGTCGTCGGATCGGCCAGATGCATGACGTCGATATAATGGGTGCAGTACAAGTCCAGGTCGCCATCCCCGTCCATGTCGGCCAAGGCCATTGATGTGGCCGACGCGGTGCGGGACAATCCCGAGTTCTTGGCTTCCGTAAAGTGGCCTTTCCCGTCGTTCAGAAAGAGCCGGGTGCCGGCGGCAATGCCGTTGACCAGGAGATCCAAATCACCATCCCCGTCCACATCGGCAAAAGTGACCCCAGTCGAGAGTTGTCCGGCACAGGCGGCTTCTCCGAGATCCATCTCTGCAAACCGCCAATTCCCCAGATTGCGGTAGAGTCGATTGGGGCCCTGCAAACTGCAAAGGTAGATGTCCGGCCAGCCATCGCCGTCCACGTCCCCGATGGCCACTCCTGCGCCGTTGTGGGCCACTAGATTCGTCAGATAGGAATCCCCTCGAAGCTCGTTCGTAAAAGTTACTCCCGTCGCGTTTGGATCCATCAGCGTGAACCCCGCTTTCCCCCCGCTTCCGGGATGTACCTCGAGGCTTCGAAGTCCGGCGCCACCCGACCACGACAATGCCCCCGCGGCCTGACAGTAAAGGCTCAACAAAACCACTCCCGCGCTGTGAGCACAACCGGCCCAGATCACGGGCGAAGCATAACAGAGGCCACGGCGTTGTCGAGTAACTAACCAACAGGCCGTACACGAAAAGGGACCGGGCTTTCGTCCGGTCCCTCGTAAGTCGGCACCGAACCGGCTGCTATTTCTTCAGCCGATAGAAGGCAGCGGGTGTCCCAGCCACGTTAGGACGGTGTGGGGATGTGGCATTCGGTACGTTCGCCCAGGTCTTCAGGTCCGTGGATTGCTGCAAGACAACTCCCGGCTCTATCCAGGTGATCTGGATCTCGCCGCCGGTAATCTGAACCGCGAGGCGGAAGGTGGTCGGTTTGTTGGGGGCGGCCCCGGACCGGTAGGACTTGAAGCCGCCGTTGGCCGTGTCGTTAACAAGCACTTTCGTGCCGTCCGCCTTGACCGTGAAGATCTCGATGTTCGCGTCACTGGCACCTTCTTGCCAGATGGTGCGGATCGGATAAATACCCGCATCCTGTACCACAAACTTAAAGATCGTGTCGGCGGCGCCCCGTCCACCGTCAAACTCGCCCAGGAACAACCCGTCGGCCGGAACGTTGATATAGCCGGCCTGAGAGCGGAACCCGTCATCGCTGTTCACGCCCATCGTGATCACGCCAGCGGGAAGCTCAACAAACGTGATCACCTCGGCGTCGATACCGTCGTTGAAACCAGTGGTGCCAGGAATGCCCGGCATCTGCTCGTCCGGCGTGAAATTCCCTAGCGCCGTACCTTCAACCTGGCTCAGATTGATCACCGTTGGAATTTCGAACCGCAACAGCGGTCCAACCTTGACTCCGTCGGCGAGAGCAGGCCCGCGTACTGTTGGGTCGGCGAGATTGGGCAGTGCTAACCCGGCCAGGGCCTGTTCGGTGCTCGCAACGCTGGTGGTTGTCACCGCTTCGTTTTGGAACACGCTCCAAATGAAGCCGGGCTTGGATTTATCCACCGACACGGCTTGGGCGGCCATGGTCAGGGTTGGGTACGTGGTCACCGTGAATTGCCAACTCTCGCTCCGTGAGGCGCCGCCCGAGGTGAAGGCAATGCCAGCGGTGTGTTGCGAGCCCGAAGCGAAGAACGCCGCGGGTTGGTAGTTGACCGTGGTCACGTCGCCCAACTTGGTTGGCTGGACGTTAACCACGGCGCCATCGATGGTCAGTTTCACTGAAGCGGCGTCAACGGCGCTCTGGCCATCCTGGACCATAACCAGCACCGGCGCATCAAACGCGACGCCGGTCGCGCCCGGACTGGGTGAGACCCACGTGATGGCGGCGGGACCCTTGCTGGTGACGGCCCGGTAGGTTGTAAGGCCGCCGCTGGCCGTATCGTTGAGCAGCACTCTGGTCGTGCCGTCGGCCAGCACGCTGCTCCATTCGATGTTCGCGCCGCCGCTGCCTTCTTCCCAAACGGTGCGAAAGCCGTAAACGCCCGCATCCTGGACATACACGTCAGAGGCGATATTGGCCACTGCACCGGCGGAATCCGCAGACGTCTGGGCGCGGAAGACATCGGCGAAATTGCCGGCGGTGGTGCGGAAACCGTCATCGCTTCTCACGACCAGAGTGTGCTTGCCGACCGGCAGGTCGATGTACGTGATGATCTCGCCCGCGATGCCATCCGTGGCGGTCGTTGCATCGTCGTTGGGATTGGTGCCGGGAATGCCTGGCATCACGTCGTCGGTGGTGAAGTCCCCGGCATTGTCGGTGCCGTTCTGGCTCATGTTGATCACGGTGCCGATTTCGAACTGAATCGGCAGCCGGTTGTTGGCGCCGGCTGTGCCAGCGGCGAGGGCGACTCCTTGAGCATTCTCATCGGCGAAGTTCTGACCGAGCAGGCCCGCGAGTTGCTGGAGGGGCCGGGTACTATTATTCGCCTGGAAGGCGCTGTTTTGGTGAACGCGCCAGATGAACCCACGCTTGGAGGTATTGGGTGTCACCTTGAGATCGGCGGTCAGCAGGGCGTAAGCGGGCGTCTTGAAGGTGGCCGTGTCCCCCACGGTGTTTCCCTTCGTATCCTTCACCTCGATGATGTAGGTGTGTTCGGAAACTGCAGGGAAGGGCGTAGCGCGAGTGTACGTGCAATCGGTCGCGTCGAGGATCTTCGGCTTAACCGTCAGCGTGACCAACTGCCCATCGATGAACAGCTTGGCGCTGGTCGGATCCAAGATCGAGGCCCCCCTGTCGTTCACCCGGAAGGAGAAACCGGTGACGGTCGGGTTGATGGCAGACAGGAAGATGAGGTCAGCCGCTACTCCACCAACGCCCAGCGTCACCAGCGCGGTTTCCCCCGGAGTTTTTCCGAAGACGATCGAGTGCGCCCCCAGCCCGCCCCAGCCCTGTTGCCCAGGGGCAGCCTGATCGCCGTCGTTGATGGCCATGCCGAGCCCGAACTGCGTCCCGTACGCCAGATTGGTCAGACCCAGGGCCGCCTTCGGCAGCTTGATTTCGTAGGTGGTCCTCTTCGTCGTGGTGTTCCGCGTAATGACAGCCTGGGTGTCACAGCCACACGCTGGATCTGCGGCCGGACCGGCCTCATGCTCAACGATGACGTCGCCCAGTGCCTCTTCGACCCCGCCCAGCGCGTAGTTGTAGAGTGCCACCTGCTGGTCCTGGGCACCGTTGGCGATCATGAGCTGAATCGAATCGCCGTTCCAAGCGCTGTTGGCGGCGTTCTCGTGGTAATCGTCCGTCACCACGAAGCCGAAGTACACGTTGTCGGCATCATAGACGATCTGCACCGCCGACGTCTGGTCGTCGGGGCCCGTCCAGTCGACAGTTCCCGGGCCACCGTCGTCATACAGTTCGAACAGGACCAGCGTCCCATTCCGCCCGGAACCCTTGGGAATCGAGAATTTCGGATCCGAGAGCACGGGAACTCCGGACCACTCCGAGATGTTGCCATCCAGGACGATGGGTTTCGGGGCGGGGTTGGCCGTATAGATCTCCTTCCCGGGCTCGATGTCATTAGACCTGGCCAGCGTAATCAGAGCAGTCTCGGACGGGGTTTTCCCAAATACGATCGAGTGCGCGCCCAATCCACCCCAACCCTGTTGCCCCGGCGCGTCCTTGTCGCCATCATTGATCGCCATGCCCAGGCCGAACTTGGTCCCGCCGGTCAGGCTGGTCAGACCCAGGGCCGCCTTCGGCAGCTTGATTTCGTAAGTCGTCCGTTTCGTAGTGGTGTTCCGTTTGATGATCGCCTGGGTGTCACAGCCACACGCTGGATCTGCGGCCGGGCCGGCCTGATGCTCAACGATGACGTCGCCCAGTGCCTCTTCGGTTCCGCCCAGAGCGTAGTTGTACAGGGCCACCTGCTGGGTCCGAGTAGCGTCGGCAACCATGAGCTGAACCGAATCGCCGTTCCAGGCGCTGTTCGCGGAGTTCTCATGGTAGTCGTCAGTCACGACGAAACCGAAGTAAATGTTGTCATCGTCATAGGCAATCTGTACCGCCGACGTCTGGTCGTCGGGGCCGGTCCAATCAGCGGTTCCCGGACCGCCGTCGTCATACAGCTCAAAGAAGACCAGCGTCCCGTTCGTACCGGAACCCTTCGGGATGAAAAATTTCGGGTCCGCGAGCACCGGGACCCCATGCCACTCCGAGAGGTCGCCATCCAGAACGATCGGCTTGGGAGCCCGGATGGCGCTGTAGAATTCTTTCCCTGGTTCAATGTCGTTCGCTCGTGTCGCGAGCGGAAACAGGCACGATGCCGTTGCCAGGAAGAGTGGGATTAGTCTTCTCTTCATATTAGTTCAGGTGGGTTGAGAGTGCGCGCTATTGTAAGTAACTTCTATCGACGCACGTATCTGAACTCCTTGTCAAGCCCTTTCTATTGCTGACTGCAACTCAGATAGTGGGGGAGGGGGCGCGGCGATTTGTGCCGCGGACGCCGCGAGTCCGCGGGCTCGGCTCGCGGTGAGGGCGCGTGGGGGTGATCAATCGGGGTCTGGCTCGCCGGGAGGAGGACGACCCGAGCGGCCAGGCCGTCGGGCCTGTGATCGCCGGGCTATTCTACTTCGAAGGCGTAACGACCGGGTTGGACGCGCAGCACGATCTGGTTGCCTTGATCGCTGAGCCGTTGCACGCCCTTGGCCTGCCTGAGTGGTTTGCCACCCTCCGTGACGGACTTCGCACTCTTCACGGGGACCGACAGCGTCGCCGTCGTGTTCGGAGGAACGGCGACCTCCAGATGCCATCTGGCGCCATCCTGTCGCCAGTTGCTCTCGATGGGACCGTACGGCGAGTCGTAGCGGCATTTTACCCAGCCCAGCGGCGAGTTCTCCCAAAAGCCGGGTCGGATGATGAACTGCCTGTAACCCTGGCCATCGGGTCCGGGGCGAATGCCCGCCAGGCCTTCGACGAACCAGGCGCCGATGTGCAGATAGGAGCTGTGGCAAAGGGAGAGCTTGCCTTCCCAGTCTTCCCACATAGTCGAGGCGCCGCGTTTGAGCATGTCACCCCAACCGGGATAGTCATCCTTGCTCGCCATCTCGTACATGAGATCCGGGCGCTCGGCGTCGATCAGGTTCCGGATAATAAAAGAGCCGCCGGTGATCCCGCCCCAGAAATGGCCCTGGCGTTTCACCCGGATCTCGTCTTCCAAATGGGCCCAAACTGATGGGCGCACGTCCGACGGCGGCACGCCCGTCAGGAGCGCGGCTGACAGGTAGGCCTGGAAACCGTTCACATAGCTGCCCTGGTCAGGCAGGAAGAAAGCCTGGTGCACGGCTTGGCGGATCGTTTGGGCGCGTGATTGCCAGGCCGCCGCTTGCTCCTTTTTGCCAAGGGCTTCGGCGATCCGTGCGGCCGTCTGGAGATTGTAGATCCAGTAACAATTGTTGAAAAAGAGCGTCTCGCGGGTGTCGCCGTTTACGCCTCGCGCTCCGGGCCAAAGCCAGTCCCCCAGGAAGTCCCACTCGCCACCCCAGCGGACCAGGAGGTTCCTCTGCGACTTGGTTTCCAGGAAGGCCAGCCAGCGCTCGATTGTCCGGAAGCTCTCCTCCAGGATCCGCCGGTCACCGTAGCGCCGATAGAGCTCCCAGGGCAGCGTCACGCAATAGCCGCTCCAGGCCGGTCCGCCGCCACCCCAGTAGGTCGGCGCCGTGTAGGGCAGATTGCCCTCTTCGGCCTTCTGACCAGCGCCCGCCTCTCCTTCTTTGCGCTGGGCGCCCCAGGCCGACGCTCTGCCCTGGACATCGCGCCAGTCCTCGGCCCATTTCGTGTAGAATGCGCCGAGGCTGTAATTGTCGAGTGCCGTTGCCGTAGTGGCGTGCGCGTCCCCGCCATAACCCATCCGTTCGCGCTGGGCGCAATCCACCACGTAGCCCCCAAGGCTGAGCGTCTCAAACGTCCAGAGCGTCGTCGCGTAGATGTCGTTGAGCAACTTGTGCGAGCATTCAAACTCCGTGGCACGCTGGTAATCCGTCCGCACCAGCCAGCCGCGGATGTCGCTCAGGTTCGGTTTCTGACGCAGGCCCTCGATTTGGATCCAGCGTCCGACGCCGTAGTTAAACCGGTTGCGGAACGTGCCCTGGCCGCTCGGTCCGATGAGGTAAATGCTGTGCAACCGGTGGGTCATCGGCTCTTCCTGGCGCTCGGAAAGCTTGAACTCGATCCTGTCGCCGGGGTTGCCGGCCACGTTCACTTCAATCCAGCCGGCGAAGTTCACCCCCATGTCCACCCGATAGACTCCCGGTTTCGGCTCGGCCAGGGCGACCGGCTTGATCTCCTTCAGCAACCGATTCGGCTCAACCTTTTGGGCCGACAACACCACCTCGGGCAGGAACACGGAAGCGGCTTTCCAGGCGGAATCATCAAGGCCGGCCTCACACCAGCCGGGCAACTCCTTGTTCGCGTCATAGAGTTCGCCCCCGAAGTGCATGAAATCCCACACCCCGAGGAGGGTGTTGGGACTGGGGTGGGTCTTCCAGGATTCGTCCGTGACGACGCGCCGGTTCGTGCCATCGGCGAACTCGAGCTCGGCCTGCGCGATCACGATGGGGCTGGCGGGTCTGCCATGGGCCTGGTAGTACGGGAAAATGGACCAGGAGGTGCCCAGCCAAAGGCCCACCACGTTCTCGCCGGGACGCAGCAACTCCGTGATGTCGCAGGTGAGATAGCGGGCGCGCTTGCTATGGTCCGAAACACACGGGGACAACACGGCGTCGCCGACCCGCTTTCCGTTCACGTAGAGCTCGTGGTAGCCGATCGACGCGACATGAATCCGCGCCCGCTTGGGCGCTTGTGCCAGCGCAAGCGTCTTCCGGAACCACGGGTCCGGCATCGTGTTGTCGGGCGGCGGAGAACCTGGCTTGCGCACAAAGGTCTCGTCGGTGCCGATCCACTTGGCTGTCCAGTCCATCGGCTCGAGCACGCCCATGCTCCAACGCGCCGGATCACTCCACGCTGAGAGTTGACCCTGCTCGTCTCTCACGCGCACCTTCCAGAAGCAGTCCATTTCCGAGCGCAGCGGTTTGCCGGCATAAGTGATGAGCTGCGATTGGTCGGACTTCGTCATTCCGGAGTCCCAGAGGTCGCCATTGTTCTGCGCGAGCATGTCCTGGCGGCTGGCCACCAGGACCTGGTAGGCCCTCTGGCCTTGCCCGCGGCCGGCCGGGTCCGTGCCCACCAGCTTCCAGCTCAGCCGCGGCTGGCGCACGTCCAGACCCAGCGGATTCGCCAGGTACTCGCAACGCGGGTCAGTGACGGCGACCGAGGCTTGGGCGGCGGGCTGTGCACGGCTGGCTGCAAGCAGCGCGTTGGGGTTCGTCAAGGCGGCGACGAGGAGGCTTCCGGTGAGGATTGATTGGCGCATCAGCGTTTTCATCTCAGTCCGACGCTAACAAATGGCCGCGACAACTCAACCTGAATTGCCGCGGCCGGCAGTTGCGCTTCATCGGCCGTGTCAGACCCGGAGCGTGCGAAAACACCGAGTACGTCCGCCGAACGGCGGGCGTGTCAATAAGTCCGCTTGCAGTTTAGATCGAACCGCCTAACCTCAGAAGCCTGTCTTCAACGGCACTTTTATGAACAAAGACGACGCCTTCCGAGCACTGGAAGAACGGAAAAGGAAGTTCCACACCAGGATTCCTGACGACGCGGCGGCTTTGCGCCGACGGTATTTGGGCAATATCGTCGAAGAAGAGGTTGGCGCGGCCCGCAGCCACCTTCAAGCGTTGTACGAGGGCAAGCTTGAGGTCGGACCCGAATTCGCAGCCCTCCCGGAACACGTCGGTCATCCCAGATACGCGTTCTGGCTGGAAGGCATCCGGCGACATCTACAACGGTGTGAAGCGCGCCTCGCCGAATAGCGGCTGCTGCGTTTGTTCTGTTCCCCCTCGCCTCGCCCTCTCGCCGTTATATGGTGCGACCCCTTTTGTGACTCACGCTGTCGCCAGCACTTTCACTTCCTTGTCGAGCCGACCAGCCAAGCGTTCATGTTCCTGTTCCAGATCGCAATGCGATTGGAGGTTTAACCAGAACTCCGGCGCCATGCGGAAGTAACGGCCCAAGCGCAAGGCGGTGTCGGCAGTGATGGCGCGCTGGCCTTTGACAATCTCGTTAATGCGGCGCGGGGGCACGCCAATGTCTTTGGCCAGCCGATATTGCGTGATGGCCATGGGCTTGAGGAATTCTTCGTCCAGGATTTCACCGGGCGTGATGTTGGTCAGCAGTTTGCTCATGGGCCTGGACGAACCTGTCAAACCACTAGTCAGAACACGGGAGGAAACGGCAGTACTGTCAACCTGTTGGACCCATCTTCGTAACGCTTGTTTCCAGGAGGCTTTCCGCCGATACTCTGCCCATGGAAATCGTATTTAGCGTCACGCAAGAAGGTGACGGCGGCTATGTGGCTGAGTGTCTGTCCCATGACATCTTCACCCAAAGTGAGAACTGGGAAGGACTCCGCGCCAACGTCCGCGAGGCCGTTGCCGCCCACTTTTTCGACCAGCCCAAGCCGACCGCCATCCGCTTGCACCTTGTTCGCGACGAAGTGCTCGCCGCCGCATGAAGCTGCCCCGCGACCTCAGCGGCGCCCAGTTGATCAAGGTTCTCTGCCGCGACTTTGATTACCGCCGCATCCACCAGGTCGGGAGTCATGTCGTGCTCGAAACCAGCACTCCACGCCAGCACCGGATTTCCGTCCCCGATCACCAGTGGCTCAGACTCGGCACCTTGAACGGCATCCTCCGCGCGGTTGCCGCTGCCAAGGGCATCACGAAGGACGAGATTGTCGATCGTCTGTGAGGTTTGCGGCTACCCCGACCTGCTGGCCCCTGCAACTACAGCAACTGGTCGAGCACTTCGAGATCCCCGAGGTGGCCGACCTCGCGAGCCTCAAGCCCGAACTCGACCACGAAAACAAACGGTGGTTGCTGGAGATCACCCAACGCGCCCGGCAACTGAAAGGAAAGGAAACCCTAGAGGAGACGTGCCTTGTCTGAAAACTGTGGCGAGCCATTCGCCAGGCACCCCCTGCTTCCAGTGTCCGGCGTTCTTCGACGCGAGCCTACGGTGTCAGCGTCACCTTAATCCCCTTGACCGGGTTGCCCTGGGCATCGGTGAACCGAATGGAACCCTGCCAATAAGAGCCTTCATTCACTACTTTGAAAACCAGAACGTTCAGACCCGCGTTCAGAGTGATGTCTGGCACCGTATCCTGGTCCGCAATAAAACTGCGCCCCATGGCATATTTGTAGACCTGCTTCTCATTTAGATACACCTTCGCCTCATCATCACTACCCACCAGCATCTGGAGCCCGCGCTGCTCGGCTTCCGACCGGATGTAGCAGACCGCGTAGGCCACACTCGGAGG
>Ga0315274_10001937_pt1 | contig 31685 bp, 26 predicted proteins | sample YL17G02_20_MG_FD_203700 | JGI IMG/M metagenome (GOLD analysis project Ga0315274, IMG submission 203700) | Sediment microbial communities from Yellowstone Lake, YNP, Wyoming, USA - YL17G02_20 | ecosystem: Environmental > Aquatic > Freshwater > Lake > Sediment | place: USA: Wyoming | collected...
GAAAAATAAGTCTCGGTTTGGTAGAATACATTCTATCCTGGAGCTTATACGGCTGGCTAGTCTGGGGAGATTTAACCTTGGAAAAGAATATGCAGATTTGATTGATAAAGGTGTTGAGTTAGAGGCTGATGTGTATCATTGTCATGAGATTTGGTCATTGTATGCAGGGATGCTGATAAAAAAAAGACTGCAAAAAATGGGGAGGGAGCCAAAACTTGTTTATGATGTACATGAATTTCATCCTGCAGTTACGTACGATGTTAAAAATTATATGGACCGAGTGTACAATTTGTTTCTAAGGAGAACTATTGTTCATTTTGAGAAAAAAGCTTTGCAATATACGGACTATGTTATCACTGCGAATCAGATAACCCGCGGTTATTTGCTTATACTTAATAGATTCATTCAAGTCGAAGTACTCTACAACTGTCCAGTTCTCTCAATTTTACAAGAACGGGAAAGGGTAAAAAAGGATGAAAATAAAGTGGTAATTTGCCACGAAGGTTTTCTCCTATTTAGACGAGGTTTAAAACAATTAATTGAAGTTATGAGAGCATTAAAAAAACGTTATGGCGATAGAATCGAATTACTTATTGTGGGTGATACATTTGGAGATGAAAAAGAATATATTAATAAAAAATTAGATGAATATAACCTGCATGATACGATAAAATGTAGCGGATGGTTGCCTTATGAGAAAGTTGGGGATGTGCTCTCTCAGGCAGATATTGGAATTATTTTCTTTGAACCTACTGAAAACAATATGCTTGCCGGGCCCCCTCATAAACTTTTCAATTATATGAGATATGGGATTCCTGTAGTTTCAGTCAATTTACCGGAGACTAGCCGTATAATTTCAGATGTTGATTGCGGTGTTATTATAAAAGATTGGGATTTGAATAGCATGACAGCTGCTCTCTCTACGTTAATCGATGATCGAGATGAGAGACATCGATTAGGTGAAAATGCAAGAATGGCAATCAATGAACATTACAATTGGGATCAGATGGAAAAAAAATTACTGAAGGTATATGAAAAGATGTGCGGAGAATAAAAATATCCAAGGATGAAACCAAATGGATGATAAAATTATCGAGTCAATCGCTTTACTTAATATATGGCTAGAAAAAAATGGCTGGGCCGGTTACGATCCATATGATATTAAAGGAAATCACAAGTATCTCGTTCTTTATAGATGCCTCTCTGGATCTAGAAGCCCTATATTGAAAGCTTTGAAAATGGGTTTTGACAATAGCGAAGTTTTTTGTCCTATGTTAATACGTAAGATATTTGATATTCAGAAAGAGATTAACGCAAAAGCGTTAGGATTATTTGCAAGATCATATATTGATCTCTATAATAATACCCAAGATGAAAAATACCGAGAAAAGGCACGTTATGTTTTAGATCTTCTAGCAAAGCATTCGAGTAAAGGTTATTCTGGAATGTGTTGGGGATACCCTTTTGATTGGCAATCATTACATTTTTTACCACGAGGTACACCTTCGGGTGTTGTGAGCGCTTGTGTTGGAGATGCTTTCTTCAGAGGGTATCAAATATTTGGTGATAAAAAATATTTGGATACCTGCCAAAGTATCTGTAATTTTTTTATGAATGATTTAAATATTGATTTTATTGATGAAGATAAATTGTGTTTTAGTTATACCCCAGTTGATAAAGAACATGTTCACAATGTTAATCTTTTCGTAGCAGAATTTTTATTTAGAATCGGAAAAGAGATCGATAACAAAAAATACATAATGTATGGAATGAAAGCTTTAAATTATACATTAAACGAACAAAATTCTGACGGTTCGTTTTATTATTTTGGTACTGAAGATAAAATCCAATATAATCTCCCTGAAGAAACGTTAAAACGTATTGATCATTATCATACCGGCTTTGTTTTAAGAAGTTTATATTCAATTTACACGATAACTGAGGATGAAGAACTATTTCTAAAGTTTAGGAAATGTTACCGCCATTATTGCCACAATTTATTCGAAGACAAGACGATTCCCAAATTTACTCCCGAAGACAAATATCCAATTAATATTCATAGTTGTGCCGAGGCTATTCTTTGTATGTCCATTTTACATGATATTTTTCCTGATGCTTTAGAGTATGCTCATAACGTTTTCCTTTGGACAAAAAATAATATGCAAACTAAGGATGGTTGGTTCATCTACATGATTGTAGATATTAAAGGTATTAAATGGAAAGTTAAGATCCCTTATATAAGGTGGGGGCAAGCTTGGATGTTGCGGGCTCTCTCTCAATATTATTTTTCGCTTCATAAAAATGAGGAAGGTAAATTTGAAACAAATTACTGTTAAATCTCGAGGTGAAATAAGCATAATAGAATTGCCTGATCCGGGCTGCAATGAGGTGGGCATAATATGTCAATCAATGTTTTCTTGCATCAGCGCAGGAACAGAAATTTCTGGCATTATTGAAGCGAGACAGGGTTTAATAAAAACTATTTTCGAAACAGAAAAATTATTACCAACAGCAATGCGAACGGTGTTAGAAGGGAGGTTATTTGATATCATTCTACGACGTGATTCAGAACCGTTGTCTCCTTTTCCCGATATTCCTCCAGGATTAGGATATAGTAGTTCGGGTGTTGTTGTTGAGAAAGGTTCAGAAATAAATAATGTAAAGATTGGGGAGCGGATTGCTTGCGCTGGTTCTCCTCATTCTACTCTGATGTATGTTCCTAAAAATTTGTTTGTTAAAGTACCCGACAATGTCAGTTTTGAGGAAGCTTCTTTTGTCGCTTTAGGTTCTATTGCGATGCATGGTATTAGAAGAGCAAAACCAGAATTTGGAGATAATTTTGTAGTGATTGGCATGGGTATTATTGGTCAGATTACGGCTCAAATTTTAAATAATATCGGATGTAAAGTCATCGTAACTGACGTAATCGATAGTCGACTTAAATTAGCCGAGAGATTAGGATGCGATAAAAGTATTAATATAATCAAGAATGAACCAATAAAGATAGTTAAAGAATACACTCGAGGATTAGGCGCGGACGGTGTGATAGTTTGTGCAGGGAGCAAATCATCCATACCTCTTTTGCAAGCACTTGAGATGTGCAGAGATAAAGGCAGGGTTGTACTTGTAGGTGCAGTTCCCATTAATCTGCTTCGACCTCTGTTATATAAAAAGGAAATCGATTTTTTTATTTCACGATCCTATGGCCCTGGACGATATGAGAATAACTATGAGAACAGAGGGCTAGATTACCCCATAGAAAAAGTACGTTGGACTGAAAATAGAAACATGGATGAGTTTTTGAGATTGATATCCGAAAAGAGGATAGATGTTAAAAGTCTTATTACACACATAATCCCATTTGAGAAAGCATCGGATGCCTACAACCTCATTATAAATAAATCTGATGAAACTTTGGGAGCTCTGCTCAGCTACAAAAACATAAAAAACGCTATTCTTCGTCAATCTTCACCCTGTGAGGAAAAAAGGTCAAAAACATTAAATGTAGGAGTTATAGGAAGTGGTGGTTTCGCTCGAAATATACATCTGCCTAACCTTAGAAGTCTAGATTGCATTAAATTAAAAACAGTGGCTGCTAAAAGTAAAACTTCGGCTTTATCAGCAAAAAAAGATTTTAGTTTTGAATTTGCTACAGATAATTATAAAAAAATATTAAAAGATGACAAAATCGATTTAGTGATTATCACAACGCGACATAATTTACATGCTGAGATCGCCATTGAGGCACTTGAACAGAAAAAACATGTTTTTGTAGAAAAACCAATGGGTTTGACAGTAGAAGAATGTCAGGAAGTCATAAAAAAAGTAAAAGAAACCGACATGAAACTTACTATTGGTTTCAACAGACGTTTTTCATGTTTGTCAATCAAAGCAAAGAAATTTATTAAGGATAGAAAAAACCCCATCATGATAAATTATAGAGTTGTTAGTGGCTTTACGCCCGCCAGCCATTGGATATATAATCCTCTGGAAGGGGGTGGGCGAATTGTAGGTGAAGTTTGTCACTTTATTGATTTTCTTTGTTGGCTATTAGATTCTTATCCATCTAGGATATTCGCTGAAGGAGGTACTCTTTCGCATAGAGGAACTACGTTACATGATAACCTTATTGTAACCATGAAGTTTGCAGATGACTCTATCGCCTCATTAATTTATGGCGACATGGGTAATCCTAAATTTCCTAAGGAAAGACTAGAAATATTTACTGGTAACGTTACAATTGTCATCGATGATTTTAAAGAATTAAAAGTAGAGGGAATAAATCAGCCAGATGTGAAGCTTTCTGAAATTGATAAAGGTTATAAAACAGAGCTGATTGAATTCGTCAAAGCGATTCAGAATAATACTAAGCCTTTGGTGACTGCTGAAGATGGGTTGCGAGCAACTTTTCTCTGCCATAAAATTATTGAATCACTTCAGATAGGTAAACCCGTGTTGGTTAAGAGGGATTGTTTTGAGAGATAATGAGATTTTAATTAGAACAGTTTATGATATTACTGATCAGGGGAAAATGAAAATGTTTAAAAATACTGGGGTCGGGGTTGTTGAGGAAAGAGGTTTACAAGTTAGGGAGGTGAATGTAGGTGATAAGATAGTATGGGCGGGTATTCCTGTTGCTAACAAGATAATTGTGCCGGAATATCTATTTGATAAAGTTCCACTTGGTTTAAAGGATGGAATCGCTGTTTTTGGAGGTATCGGAGCTTTTGTTATTCAAGCAGTTAGGGAAAGCGGTCTAACTTTTGGAGAGAATATCATTGTTCTTGGTGATGGTGTTTTAAAAAAAATTGTTTCGCAAATAATTATTTTATTTGGCATTCATAATTTGGATTTGGAATACGCTTGTAAAAGTGATGTGATAATCGATGGTATTTTTGTATGTCCTAAAGGAGAAAAATATATCAATCTAATTACAAAATTTCTTCGTGATAAATCTGTTATCACAGTTTTAACCGAGAATGACGTTGACATTTACTCTAATTTATTACTTAATAATAATCAAAGAATAATATTCCCTACATATCCAAAGTTGGAGGGAAATAATATTTACTATCCTGAAGCCTATACACGATGGACTTTCAAGGAAGATATAGGACTATTTTTGAAACTACTCAAAGCAGGAAGGGTGAATCCGATATGAAAGTCTGTATTGTAGGAAGCCTCCCTCCGCCCATTGGAGGAGTTGCCAATCATTGTTATAATCTCAGTAAACAGCTTTGCAATTTAGGTGTAGAAGTAACTTTTTTTGATACAAATCCAAACCAAAATAAAACTGTTCCTGAAGAGATATATGATTATGAAATACTAAGTGGTTTATTTAATTTTTATAAGATTTATAGCATCTTATCTTTAGGTTATTCACGAGTTTTTCTTCGTCTATTGAATACTTTATTTAGAGATTGCTTCAAACATAAAAACCGTTTAAAATTAAGAGGAATTCGCGATGTTTGTCTAATTACGTTTTTCTTATTTATAAAACTCTCAAGAAAAAGGGTCGACCTGATTCACACCCAGCATGCATATCCTCGCTCATTAAGTGCGTTGTTAGTAGGAAAAGCATTAGATATGCCTGTAGTAGTCACAATTCATGCTTCCGAGTTAACCTCGATGGATTCCGAAATAAAAACATTGAGACCATTAGCAGTCAATATCTGCAACGTTGCTGATTATGTAATTAGTGTTTCCCAACACACCAAAGAGGTTGCAAAAAGGGCCGGCGTAACAAATAAAATCGAAGTCGTTTATAACGGCGTTGATGCATCTTTTCATGGAAACTATAACGTCACAGATCTTAAAAAAAGATACAATTTGATCAACGAAAAGATAATACTCTATGTTGGCTGGTTAATTGAACGAAAAGGACCTCAAATTCTTTTAGAAGCAGTTACTAAACTAAAAAAAGACAATTTCAAGGTATTTATCATTGGTCCAGATCATGGTTTAAAAGACAAATTGGAATTTTACATAAAAAAATTGAACTTAAATCAAGTGCACCTTGTTGGTGTTGTTGATGATATTACTTTAAAAAAATTTTATAGTCTTGCAGATATTTTTGTCTTCCCTACAATTACTGAAGATGAGGGGTTTGGGCTCGTGGCTGTAGAAGCTATGGCCAGTAAAACAGTTGTTATTGGGTCAAAAATCGCTGCTATCCCTGAAGTAGTACGAGATAATGAATCGGGATTTCTTTTTTCCCCAGGAGATTCTGATGATCTTGCCAAAAAAATTGATTTGCTTCTTGAAAAAGATGAACTTTTACATAAAATGAAACAGAAGGCTACTAATTTTGCTAAACAGACATTCTCTTGGGAATTAACCGCAGAAAAAACCTTTAGTCTATATCAAAATGTGATTAGTAAATACTATCATAGTAAAAGAAGTACGAACTAGATGATAAAATTTTGAAATGAATAATGGTACTGGAGAGAAAAAAATGCTTGATTCAAACAAATTGAATATTGGTTGTAGAAGTGATATTAAGCCAAATTATGTTAATCTGGATTCAACTCCCCTTCCTGGAGTAGACGTAGCTTATGATTTAAACAAATTACCCTGGCCATTTGAAGATAATACTTATACTGAAATCTTTTGTAAGAATGTGCTAGAACATTTATCGGATACAGTAAAAATTATGGAGGAGATATATAGGATTAGTAAAAGCGATTGTAGGGTATTCATCAGAGTTCCTTATTGGAACAGTTATGTCACCTATGCAGATCCCACCCATAAAAAGGGATTTCATAAAATGCAATTCGAATTTTTTTACCCGACAAAAGAGGCATGCAAAAATAGGCCTTATTATTCAAATGCCCGTTTTAAAATAGTAAGACTTGACTATTTTATTTATTTAGGGGGGGTGGAGAATGATTAAGAATCCAGTGATAAAAAGGTTATTAGAAGTGATGGCGACTTTTTTTTGCAAGATAATTCATCAAATCGATATTGAGTTAGCGGTTATAAAATGAAAAAGACATCTCAAACAGGACTAAGTCTATTTAACCATCTCTTCTGTCTTTCAAAACAATCTCTCATCTATGGACTTGGAGAGGTCGCATCTCAATTAATTGGGTTTTTTTTACTTCCTCTATATACCCGATATCTAACACCATCAGATTATGGCATCTTAGAAATTTTCCAAATAACGACAAGTGTACTCAGCATTGCCATAGTAATGGGCATCAGTACAGCGCTTTTTATGTCATATTTCAATTACGAGAATCAACAAAAAAGAAAAACCGTCGTGAGCACCGCACTAATTTTTCTTACTCTCATTTCTTTGAGTATTATTCTAATGTTGGTGATCTTAGCGAGTAACTTCTCCATCTTTTTCTTTGGAACTCCACAATATACCATATACTTCCAGGTTATCTTTCTCACTCTTTTTTTCGATATCGCAATAGTGATTCCACTTGCAATTTTTAGAGCGAGAGAAGAATCGAAAAAATATGTGATTATTTCTTTACTGAGACTATTGATAAGCGTTGGGCTTAATATATACTTTATAGTGGTTTTGAAGAAAGGCGTTTTTGGTATCCTGGAAGGAGGATTGATAACAGCGAGTTTCTTGTATGTTCTTTTAATTCCAGGATTGTTCAAAGAAATAAGATTTAGGTTCTCTAAATATGACTTAAAAGAGATGTTGAAATTTGGGTTACCACTAGTACCAGCTAATCTTGCCTCCTGGATACTGAATGCTTCAAATAGATATTTTCTACTGTTTCTTACTACCCCGTTTGAACTGGGGCTTTATTCGATGGGAAATAATTTTGGCTTAATTGTAAGAGTCCTCATTGTTGGTCCATTTACAATAGCCTGGGCTCCATTTTATTGGTCGGTAGAGAAAGAAAAAAATGCGAAAGAGATTTTTTCGTCGGTTCTAACGTATTTTTTCTTAGTAGGAATGTTTATTACTTTAGGAATTTCCATTTTATCTAAAGATATCTTGGTAATTATGACAACTCCTCCGTTCTATGGAGCTTATAAAGTCGTTCCTCTGATAGCATTATCTTATGTGTTATACGGATGTTACTTCATTGTATGTATAGGACTGAACTTGAGGAAGAAAACAAAATTTCAACCGCTTATTATTGGAATAGCCGCAATCATAAATCTGGGCTTAAATTTCGTACTCATCCCGAACTATGGAATGATGGGGGCAGCTATTGCTACCTTTATTTCTTATTTAACACTTCCAATAGGGGCCTATTTGATTTCAAGAAGATATTATCCTATTGAATATGAATGGGGAAGACTTTCAAAAATATTCTTTGTTGCTGTGGTAATCTATGGAGGATGCTTTTACATTACCGACAAATCGACGATAATATCAGGTCTGTCCAAAGCGATAATTATACTAATAGCATATCCAGCTTTATTATTTGCAGTCAAATTCTTTACTTCTGAGGAGATACAAAAAGGTAAAGTATTAATCAAGAGTGCCCCTGGATATATCAAGCAAAGGCTGACAAAGATTAAAATGATTATCTTAAAGAGATAAAAATATTGATAGATGGAAAATGTATTGTTCCATTGTAAGACTACTGATTCAGTAAGTATGCTTTCACATTTCCATTATCATAAATTAGAGGTTTACTATCAATACCTAATCGTTTTGCATAGTCTGAGAGTACATAGTAATCTGCTTTAGAATGCCAAACGTATGCATCAGTTATTTTATCGCTGTATTTTTCATTCCATTCAGGGTTTTGGAGATAATAATTCCTCGATATGAATATTTTGTTGTCTCGAGATAGTAATTCCGTATAATTGTTTGCACCGATAATGTAAGGAACCGTAATGCCGTAACGCAAATCCACTGTTGGACAACCACATCCCATTTCCCATAGAGCTTGAACAGAAATGAGTTCAGATGCGGTTTTTCCCATTCGTTGTGATCTATTATAAATAAGAGGATTGTTAGGGTTGCCTACGGTGTTTGTAGTCATCAGAAAAACAATAATCAGTATTGGCAGTATGACTATGTTTAACTTCGCTATTTTATTCTTCATGACAGCAGACATGTTCAATAGACCGAACATTGCAAGTATAGCCAATAATACATACGCGAATGGGAACCAACGTTCCGGAACAATATTCTTCAAACCAAATAGTTGAAATGTATATATTATGATAAATAATGTACCAGCTGACATCATTAATCCCAATCTTGCTCCAGAACGATTTTTGGAATGTAAAAATATTAATGATCCAAAAATTGCAAGACCCAACAGTAGTAGTTGAAAAGCCCCAGAGCTCCAAAGTCGGACAAAATAATCAGCATAGGATAAATTTAGCGGAGAAAATACAAGACCAGCTTGTGACTCTAGAGACAATTTGAACCCAATAAGTATCTCAAAAAAAAGTGAACCGGACTGTATCGGGCGGTTCAGTATCCATATACCTAGCATCATTATGCCAAAAATAGCTATAAGGCTTAAGGTCACTCCTTTAAATGAAAAAAACGCATTCGTCTTGGGCATTTTATCATACATTTTAGCGCCAATAAAAATAACTATAATAACAATCAGTGTTATGAGTGAACAAATAATATGAGTGAATATTAAAGTTATTGATAAAATTATAATTAAAAAACTTTTACGAATATCTCTTTCCTCATCAGAAAAAATGAGGTAAATAAGAATCAAGAAAAAGCAAAAACCTAGCGAGTTTGGAATTATCTCAGTGGCTCTTTCAATAGTCCAATCGCTGAGAGAAACAACAAGAGTTGCCAGTAATCCCGTTTTAACATCTGCTATTTTTCTTCCAATTAAAAACACGAAAACAAGTATGAATGAACAGGAAAGACCGACAGATACGAAAATTGCACTGTAACTGTTTAGTGAAGTTAGTATTTGTGTTACTCCGCCTAAGATATGAAATATTGGGAAATTATAATAATTATCAAATGGTCCTATGTTCTTGAATTTAGGTATTTGACCACTATTGACTAATTGTTGCACGGTGTAGTTATGTTCCCATGTGTCACCACCATAGACTCCAGGAAATGCGAAGTAAATTAGCGCATATACCGATAGACTTAAAACAATTATTTTAAATAAGATGATAAATATGTGTGATCTTTTTTTTTTATTCAACCAAATTGTGTCGAGAATAATTGATGCTACTGCCACCAATAGCAATGCAAAGTATATGGGCGGTCTATAATTGTAGAGGTTGTTCATTGTAATCCATATACTTAGAAAAAGGCTAATTATGAAAATGATGTGGAAAATAAATCTCATTCGATTTGTTGCTTGAAACCCGGGTAAATCCTTAATTTGAAGTAATTTTTTCCTAAATATAATGTAGAGTAAACAAAAAATAAATACGGCGCTGTATAGGTATATTTCATAGTCATTTTGACTCAAAAGAATTACAATGCGCATTAGGCTGAAACCTATCCCAAAGATCGCAATGAATCGATCCATACCAATGCGATTTAGCAATAGTGATGGCTTTATTTCCATATAAATTCCTCAACGTACCTTTTATTGTTCAACGAAAATTTTAAATTATAGAGGGTTTTGAATAATCCCTTCATAGAAACCTCTATTTGACCCTTCACCATTCCTGATACATAAGGAGTGATGAAGGTGAGTTTTGACAAAATTATTTTGAAGCATCAGTTTCAAAAAGTGAAAGGGCTTGGAGATCGTTTAGAGCTGATGAAACATTAGATCGACTGGAGACCATTCATCCCGTTGGTGAAGAGCGTATTCCGAGATAACAAAACTGTTCGGTGGATGTCCAAATACGGTTGAATTGCTCGTGGTCCATTTCATGTTGTTGCAGGAGTGGTAGGGGTTGTCTGATCCTGAGTTGGAGTTTCAGTATCATCAAACGGGTGTTCAAAGGAGATCGAACACAGATGAGAACACTTAGACGTGTCCTGGCCAAGGAGCGGTTCACCTGTTTCGCCTACAATCTTTATCAACTGGTCACGTTGGAATGTAAGCGGTTAGCGGTAGCTAGGTAAACAATCAAAATTTTAACAGGATCTTAATCAATCGTTAAAACATTTGTATCGTATCCATTTTCAACCAATTTCCTAACGAATCTAAAGTCATGTATAGAAGTGCTATCTCCAATATATAATATTTTCATAATTGTCATCACATAATAGCTATTTGGATAGTTTAAAGTATTAATAAATGAGCCAATATCTAGATTTCCCATCGAGTAATAGTACCAATTAAATGTTCAAATAAAAATGCCAAACCAAGTGTTCCGTTATAAACCCCATCCCAACCCATCCATCCATCACATTTTGAACACAATGGATTCCAAGTTCTATTGCCCTTAAATAATTCCTTTCTAGCATGTTTAAATTTATCCCCATTCCAAATTTCTACAATTGACTGTCTGTTAACATTTCCCATTACACATTCAAACTTAAAATCCTTACAACACAAGCCTACATCACCATTGTTTGTGACTACAAAACTCCTAAAAGGCCAATCACATATTAATTTTAAAGGTTGTAAATTATATTTTCTATTTGGACTATTTCCGGCTCTGCTATCTCCCTTTGCATTTAAAATTCTCATTTCTAAAAAAAAGAATTTATGTTGATAATAGCTCTTATCGGATGCAACTTTTATAAGAAAATTTTTAACATTCTTTATCAGAATACCATTATCAGAATAATTATCTATCACTAAATCATCTAAACCCGCCTCCAATAAACGAATTCCATATCTAGGTGATAATAAAATCCCATTCGTCATCAATGAAAGTTTCGCTTTTGGTAATTGTTTAGATGCATAGCGTATAAAACTAACTATTCTTTTATCCAATAAAGGTTCATTATAATTGTGCAACCAAATCGTTCCATGATAATCTAAAGTTGACAACTCATCAATACACTTCTTAAAAGTTTTTTCAGCCATATATAAATCGTTTCTTGTATCATTTTGAATAGATGCTGGACAAAATGGACATATATTATTACATCGAGTTCTGGTTTCAAAGAAAAACGAATAAGGAAGATTGCAGGATATCAACTTCCGTTTACCCGGAAAAGATAACAATTCAGTAAGAGAAATTATAATACGCATTGGAATAAGATAAGATATTGATGATATTTTTTGATAATTAATACTCAAAACTCCTTCATTTTTTAATTTTTTTATTTCTGGAATTTTTTCTATGACATATCGATTTTGATCAGTTGTAGATGTCCCCGCTTGAATTTTCATATTTATCAGACCTCAATTTAAAATAAACTTATAAATTAAAAAATGTAGAATCAGAAACATTTTCCCACGACATTCCCTTTGCTATTTCTCTGGACTCACCACCCATTTCCAATCTTTTTGATTGATTAGAGTGCTATTTCCAACAGATAGGATTTTCATTATTACTGCTTCAAACTTATAGTAAAAATGCGTAAGCTGTTAATAGTAAACAAGTTGAAGTAAATAAACTGAGATTATGAGATGAACTAGAATTTACAATTTGTTTGAAAATTGAGTTGATTGAAAACCCTATCAAAAATTTCATTTGGAACAAATAAATAATTTTGTAAAGATGGATCAGAATGTACATTAAAATTTTCTATGCGTATTAAGCCCCCCAAACATCCATTTTTACTTTCTTGGATTCTACAAATATCATAATTGAGTGCTTTAATTATTTTTTTAACCTTTTCTTGTCTTGTTCTTCTAGAGGTAATTGAATAAGGAGGTAAAATTTCGCACAATATAATCGGTCTATTTTTTCTAAGCACACTTTTTAAACTTGTAATAACTTCTAATTCGCTACCTTCAACATCTATTTTTATAATTGAAATCTTTTCTAGATTCAACGTTCCGTATACATAATCAAAACTTTGTACCGGTACAAATAATTTATATTTAATTTTCTGTTGTAACCTAAAATCATCCACGATTGTAGCAGAAGAATCTGTTTCATCATTGTAACAATTTAATATTGCGATTCCATTTTTATTAGATATTCCAACTGGAATTATTTCACAATTCTTAAAGCCGTTCTTTTTAATTAATTCCCTCGTATAGTATACACATAATGGATTGGGTTCAAATCCAAAATACTGGACGTCGGGGCTTACACATTTAAGTTTTATTAATGTCTGACCGACATTCATACCTATATCAATAAAGGCACCATCTTTTAGAGGCAGGAGTTTTTTCAATAGATCTATCATCCATAATTCATTCGTCCGAAGATTGGAATAACCAATTCCAGTAATAATTGGAATCTTTATTTTTCTATTATTTAAAGTAATATAAAAGGTTAGATTAATTTTCTCTAAAAATTTATTCAATATCCTATGAATTAGCCATCTCATTATCATCACAACACACTTATATTATCAAGAATATGTTTATCCCACGTTTTGTATCTTCTGCAGAGATATTTAGAATTCAACTCTTTCATTTTTTACTAAATTTTTCAGTAGTTAAAACAATTGTATCATAACATTTTCGACCAATTTTCTAATGAATCTAAAGTCATGCATAACCTTGCTATCTTCGATGTATAATATTTTCAAAGGTTTCAAACCTCTCGAAGGATTTTCGTTAATTTATTTGTAAGAGTTTCAATTCTAAAGGAATTGATATTTGGAAATTCACAATGACTTTTACTAGCCTTGATAATCCCCCGCGAAAAATCATTACAGTTTGGTTTTGAAATAAAGACATTGGGAAAATTCCAGTGAATAACCTCTAATATATTAGTTGAAACTACAGGTTTCTTCAGCGCAGTATATTCCAAAATTTTTATTGGACATCTTGAATCATCATATATTGTCTTGTCCACAGGATAGACTCCTATATCAGTTGCAACAAAATAATCCTCTACGTTATTTACCCATCCAGTAAAAATAATATCCTCGAATTTCTTTGCTTTTTTTTTCATTTTTTGGTAATGATGGTTTCTTCCTACAATAAGATATTTTGCATTCTTAATTTTTCGTTTAACAATAGGAAACGTATCAATGAAATAATAGGTGTTAGCTATGGAAAGTCCAATCAATGTTATAATAGTTGAACCATATAGGTTGTGTTCTTCTTTAACGCGATCCCCGTTGCCTTTCGAGAGTTCTGTTATGTTAATAGGATTTGGCAAATAATGACTTTTCTCGTTATATTTAGATGAATAATTTAATAATGAGTGAGACACGCATAATACCGTATCGGAGTTTTTTAGGTAAATATCTCTCACAGGTTTATCGTCGATATAATCTAGATAATCAAATATTATAGGCACTTTGACATCGAAGGGTGGAAAACCATTTAAATAATAGCTAGGCCCACAAATGATTAAATCGATGCTATAATTTTTTACGATTTCCCTAATTTTTTTCTGAAATCTTTTTTCATTTATCTTTAATAAATTTGGCGTAAAAGAGGTGTTCTGAATCCGCGAATAATGGTGTAAATAAACTCCGTCATCCTTTTTATCCCATGATTGAAATCCATTGATGTGTAGCTTTGGATTTAAAAAATCAGATATATTTTGGCCATCGAGTTGAGTCCAAGTCAAAACATGAATTTCATAGTTTTTTTTCATTTCTTCAATGAAATATTGATCTCTTGATCTACTACCATACCACGAAGTGTGTGGAATCCATAATATTTTCATAGAAATTTCTCTTACAATTTATTGAAAATAGACCTTATTTGTTTGAAGTTTACAATGTATGTTCCGATCTGATTTTTAAAACATTCTCGATAAGTTTGTCCGCCCAGGCACGTTTTACATAATTCAAATGGGATTACTCCTGCTTTAAACTTTCTTTCTACTTCATTCATTTTATCTCCATCTATGACATCTTGTAATGTCTTGTCTCTTACGTTTCCAACCTTTGTGGCTCCCTCAAAATCCCCACAACAAAGAACAACATCGCCATTCCACAGAATTGCTAACTGGTCATGGGCGGAAACCAGTCCACATTTTCCCAATATAGCTTTTTTATGATTTTTATCACAAGCTCCTAACTAGAAATGTAACGGTTTTATCGATATTTCAAAATCCTTTGTGACAAAAATTGGAACACCTGAAGTTAAATTCTCTTTTGTTATTTTCACAGGATCATTCGTCATTTCGACATCTCTAAGGTCATAGGCAATTCTAAGTTCATCTATGAATTTTTTCCAGTAGTTTACATGTTCTTCTATCTCACGCATATCCTTTAATCTAGGTATTTTTTCAAAAATTTTATCTTCACTTGAAAAACTTCTATTAAACAAATATAATCTTAGATGGGTTCCATAATTATATTTGTATTTTGTAGCTACAATATTTTTTACTATTTGAAGGTAATCTTGAAAAGTCAAACTTTTAACCCCTCTCTTTTTGAAATCTTCTTCATTTTTACAATAATAGCTGATATCCAGATTGGTCAGTCCAGATTCAAATATATATCGTATTTTCTCTTCTGTTTGAAGGGTGGATGCATTAGTAATCAAAATTTGTCTTTGTGTTCTTTTCGATGCATAGCTAATCATTTCAATGATGTAAGGATGTAAAGTCGGCTCACCCATTACATGAAATAAAATTTTCTCCAACTTTTCACTTTGAGAAAATTCATCCACCAATCTTTTAAATAAATCCACATCCATGAAACCTCTCTTTCGCCTCATTACATCATTTACACAAAACATGCAGTTGAAATTACAGACATTTGTAACCTCTAAAAAGATCTCGCTATAATCAATTACATTTTGTTGTTTTTGTTTATTTAACATTTTCATAATAATCTTCAGTCCTCTATTGCATTATTCTAATTAATTCTTCATATTTCTCCAAATTTTTCATAGAATGCCTCTCTTTTACAGTTGCATATGCATTTTCAGCGATTTTCTTAGCAAATTCTGGATCGTCCAATATCATTTTCATTTTTTGGGTCAAGGAGTGTATTGTGGGTTCTGCAAGTAAGGAGTTATATTCATCAGTCAATATCTCTTTTGTACCTCCGACATTAGTCGCTATTATTGGTTTTCCGCAAGCCATGACATCAAGCAAGGCCCAACCATAATTATCGTAAGTACTTGGTATGATGAAAAAATCTACAAGAGAAATGTAGCCGTGAACCTCCTGATACGGGACTCTACCAAGAATTTTTACTCTCTCAGAAAGTCCGTTTTTAATACAGAACGCATCTATTTTATCCCTCAGTTCTCCACTTCCAATAAGAACAAGAGTCCCCGTTTCAGTAAATTCAAAAAAATTCTTAAAAGCGGAAAGAAGAAGAGCGATTCCATGAAACTCAGAAAGTCTTCCAAGGAAACCAAAAACAGGATACTCATAGGTTTTCAAAGATTGATCCACGATTTTTATTGAATTTTTTCTTACCACATCTGTATCTATCCAATGGGGTACTACAACAATTTTGTTATCATCCACTCCACTAGCTACAATTTTTTTCCTTAAAAAATCATATTTTACCATAATCTTTGAAACTTTTTTTAGTGCAAAAGCCCTAGTTACTCTCCAATAAATGTAACGATATAAACCAATGCACTTTCTACAGTTCTTGAAGGAAAAAACATTACATGGAAGCGGAGGAGCAGTTTTCGGACAAGATAGTTCAAAAAAATGCAGAGACAAGAGTATCTTTCTTTTTTTATTTAACGGCAATACAAACAGAGTGTCATGAACGTCAAAAACATCAATCTTTCCATTCTTTTCAATCTCCCTCATCTTCTTCCATATCTGGTAATATATCAGAATTGGTTTCGGAAAGATATTATGAACTCTGACTTTTTCCAATCCTGGTATTATGTAATTTTTACTTAATATTTTGTCTATCATTTCTTCATCATAATTTGTTTGGCGTAAAAGTTTCTTATCTGGTCTTACAACGATAACATCAACATCGTGCCCTCTGTCAGAAAGATACTTTACGATAGAGTAATTGTGTGTTTCTGTTCCACCAATTGCTGGCGGAAAACCGGAACAAATATGACATATTCTCATAGAATGATCAACCAATCTATCCTCAAATGATCTCACTGATAAGTATCTAATAATAATTATTCTGCCATCATCTTATATATTTCAAGGGTTTGTCTGGCACATCTATCCCATGAATAATTATCTCTGACGAACCTCCGTCCATCTGACAGAACGAGCGGATGTAGTGCCATATCTAAGCATTTTTCTTTAAATTCGATTTCTGAATTTACAACAGAACCGAAACCGTGTTCACTTAATTTGGGAGCTATCCCTATATTTAGAGAAACAAAAGGCTTGTTCGTAGCAATAGTTTCAAGTAAAGGAAAACTAAAGCCTTCCTGAAGTGAAGGTACTGCTAAAAAATCTGCAATGAAATAATAATATGGCATTTTCTGCTGAGGAATACCAGCATGAATGTATTTGATATTCTCAAGTATTCCTCGATCCTTCGCTTGATATGTCACATTCATCTCGCCTGATCTGGGAGCAATAATGAGCAGTGTGACATCTATGTTGTTGGCTTTTAGATAGCGGATGGTATCAAGCATCAGTGGCAAATTTTTTCTTGGAGAAAGTTCAGTATTTACATGAAGTATAATTTTCCCATCGTTAATATGTAACTCCTGTCGTAACTGATCAATAACATTCTTACGTAAGGGTTTGAAATACACATCATCAATTCCGTTTTCGACAACGTAAATATTGTTTTTCTGAAGAAAATTTAATGGCACTTCTTCTTTTGATTTTTCACTTACAGCAATTATTCTATCTGCCTTTTTCAGACATATACGCATTGGAATGCCATGAACCGTGGGTATTAATCCCCTTGGCCAATGATGAAAAGTTTCGACGAACGACAACGGCTTAACGGTTTTTATAAACGCTCCAGTTCCGCCGTGTGAATGGAGAATATCAAAATTTGAATTGTGTATTTTCCGAGACAAGTTGTACATAAAACTAAAGGATCTGAGGATAGGCATGTTGATTGTATCAATAGGATAATGAACAGCATCGGTTTCTATATGACCCAACTGCTTGGTATTGACATTTGGGATAAAAACAGATACATTCACGTATTTCGAAAGGGCTTTTGTTAAGTTGAATGCATAATTACTCGCCCCCCCTGTGGAAGTATTGGGATAAAAATCTGTTACAAAGGCGATGTTCATGTTCTCACACTTCTGAAGTGTATCTTCATATACATATTCATTGTTTTCATAAAAAATTCATCATTGCAGGATTTCGTATGGGTTAACCAACAGGTATAAATTCATCGTACCAAACAGAAAATGAGAGGAGGGAGAACAATCTATGAGCATCCTCATAGTGAGCACGATCTTTAAATAACGTTTTGAGATATATTTTGTTGAAATATTTTTTCATACATTTTTTTCCAGTATCTCTTGCTCAAGGTAGGATTTCAATGTTTTTGTAAACCAATATTCGATGGGAATTCCAAATCCTTTCTTTTTTAGATGTAACAATTTTTTGGAATGAGATTGTAGGTATCTGCATATTTCCTCCAAATGTACTTTTGTACCCCTTTATGAATTTTCAAATCGCTAGGTATCTTCATTGAAAGTTCAACGAATTTCATATCTAACAGAGGATGGTTTGCATCGATAGAAAATGCATTCATCATTCTATCGCCTTTGTACAATCCATTGTCCACGAATACAGTCTTCATGGTCGCATAACCTTTCATGTACGACATATCAATATTTTTGTGTGTTTCAAAATATGAGAGAAGATCACTTTTTAAGGGGGGTGGAGCACATTGTTTTCGATATTTTTTTAGAGTAGAGTTCAGAAAGTTCACAAGGAGTAAACGAGGAGATACGCGCGCTAGGAATTTTTCTTCAGATGAAAGCGTTGGATATCCAACTTCCTCATATTTTTTTAAATTTGATGATTTCTTGACCATATCGATTGAACTGAGCATTGGTATTCGACCGATAACTGCATGAGTACATCTTCGTAGGAAACGAAGAATTTTAAAGTAATTATCCACCAAATCCGTTTCCAAGTTCCAAGGATAACCCTAAAATAATTCATCCCCTCCATCACCGGTCAATATCTTGTATTCTCCTTTTTCGCGAACCTTTTTAGAAATATAAAAGAGGGATAAAAGACCTGAATCTCCATGCGGCTCATCCATATACCAGATCGTCTGAGGCAGATGATCGAAGAGTTCTGCACCAATTTCGAAATCCTGATGAGCAGTCCCGTAATATTCTGCCGCCTCCCGCGCGAACTTCAACTCATTGTATTGTTCATTATCAAATCCCAAAGTAAAAGTATGGACGGTTTTATTGGATAAATGAGAAGCTTTCGAGGCAACGATATTAGAGGCTATACCTGCACTCAGAAAAACCCCTACAGATTTCTGCTGAGACATTCGCGAAGTAACAGAATCTGTAAAAGATTCATCCATTTTTTCCAAGATTTTCTTTTCATCTAATGACACAATAGGAGCTAAGCTGAAATCCCAATATTTTTTATCAGTATAATTGCTGTGATGTTGTAATGTTAAATAGTTCCCGGGTGGAAGTTTGTACACACCATCAAAAATAGAATGAGGTGTAGGAACGAAGAGATAGGTGAGATACGAGGTGAGAGAATCACTGTTTATTTTTACACGAAATTCATCATATGAGAGAAAACCTTTAATCTCCGAGCTAAAAAGAAAAACATCTGTATTATTGTAATAACAGAGTGGTTTCTCACCCAATCTATCCCGCGAAACAAGTAATACCTTTTTGGAGTCATCCCAAAGAACAAAAACGAACGGACCAGCAATTTTTTCAATAAATTTGGTACCAAAGTGATCGTATAAAAGACACAGAGTCTCAGGATTTGACAGATTATCATCATCTAAACCGTTGTCGACAATGCCAAGAAGTTCATCTCGATTATCGATTTCCCCACCTATTGCCACATAGATTGATCCATGCTCGTTAAAACCGTACATTCGTCTGTTATCAGATGGGACTGCTGTGATCCCAAATCCACAGGTGTCAAACATTTGAATATATTCTTTTCCGCCACTATGTTGAATAGATTTTAGCATTTTTTTGAGGAGATATTTATCTCCATTATCAAAAAAACCACATATTCCTGACATTAAGAAATCACGTGTTCTTATTATCCAGCAAGGACGGATTGATAGATCTCTTCAGTTCTCTTTACAACAGCATCCCAATTAAATTTATCTCTTACATATTTGCTTCCTTCGAGCATCATATTTTTCCATATGGGGCCATCAGATAAAATTGCGAGTAATCCCTTTTGTAATTGTTTCACATCATAATCTATCGTATAAATAAAATCGTTAGGAATCCATTCATTTACGCCGCAGTTGTGACTAGCAATCACTGGTGTACCACACGCACAAGCTTCCAAAACAGTATTTCCAAACGATTCAGAACGGGAAGGCAACACAAAAACATCTGCATCTACATACGCTTGAAATTTTTCAATACCATATAACGAGTCGACGAACATTACTCGATCTGTTAAATTTAATTTCTTAACCAAGGTAGTTAAACGAGAGAGATATCCATCATCCGGTCCAACAAATGCGAGAATGGTATCATTGTAAACTTCATTCAATTTCGAGAACGCATGTACCAACAGATCAGACCCTTTCGCATCATGAATTCTCCCTAAAAATAAAAGTAATTTATCATCGTTTCGGATTGCGTATTTCCTTCTAAATTCACCTTTTTTAATCCGACCGTATTCAGAGAGATCGATACCATTTGGTACGAATGCAATTTTATCACCACTGATGGAAAAGTCTCGCTGAGTTTCTTTCAGTTCAACCCAAGAAGAAAAGATGAGTTTGGATGCATCTCTTATTATTTTCTTTCCCCATACTACATCATATATCTTTTTAAGTCGAGTTTTTTCTTCTGCTCTTGGAATATCACCATGCGCTTGGAGCACGTATGGGATTTGATATTTCAGTGCATAATAATGCGCGATAATATTCTGGTATGTACGAAAATTATGCATATGAACAATGTCAAAATCTTTCAGCTTATGGTTCAACTGTCGTTTCATCTCTGGAGAAAACAATAACATTTCTAGATTCGCTTGGCAATGAAATGGGATGACTTGAACATTATCTAATGAGCGAATATATTCTGTATCATGTTTAAAGTCTGTAGTAAATATGGTCACATCATGACCTCTCTGCGAGAGGTATTTGGAGAGATGATATGCAGAAACTACGGAGCCTCCCATCGATGGAGTAAAAAAAGGTATAATCTGCAAGATGCGCATCCTAAATCTCATCCCCTGGTTGTATGATTTTTTTCCGCGGTTCTTTTCCCAATACATGATACAGCGGTTTAGTTAAGATGCTATCAGAAACGAGTTTGTTGAGAAGATAACTTTTAAAACAAAGAGAAGAAGCCCAATCCATTAGCGAAGGAGTGACCGAAAAATGTTGCTGGAAGGACGAGAGATCTGCCAATATTTCGATATCTTGATTCTTATATGATCCTAACCCTGTATTACTCGCAACGACAATGTGATGAATGGATTGGGGGTCGAAACCCATTAACTGCGACGCAACCGAATCTGTCGCTACAGGGTTATCACCAACAAGGATAGCGCCTACATCCACCACGTCTCCATGCATAGGTCCCTGTTTATTCAAACCATATATAGCATCAACAACGGCAAATCTTAAGTTAATCGATTTTGCAATTAATGCCAAACGTTCTGATAAGTGTTTATGATCTAACAATCTTAAATTACTTGGGTGACAACCCCAGAGATTTTTTAGAGAAAGACTAACTTTCGTTATGACATGAACTTTCAAAACAGGGATGGAAATAGATTCATCCATACGCAGTAAAATCCGGGGAATGGTCACTTCTGTTCTTTTACCATTAATTTTATCAGTAACTTTAATTCGATTCGATCTTGAAAGATTCAACATTTCAGTTCCAGTTTTTTTACAAATTTCAGGAATTCTATGATTCTTTAGTGAATTTTCAGCTGTAAATGATTCATCTCCTCCATCTGCTTCACCAACATAAACCTCCGAAGCTCTATCCTTCAAAATACCCAATACAATCTCAATTATATTTGTGTTTGTTGTTACACCTGGTTTAAAGAATGGTACAGCAAAATTTGGTTTCACAAAAACTTTCGTATCACTTTTTATGTATTGTCTCCAATTCAATTTTTCAAATGCATCTTTCATATCGACGTTCAGAGATTCTTGGTCATATTTGAATCCCGTAACCAGTGATTTTTCATGCATAAAAGCATCGCTTCTCAATTCTACTAAGAATATTCATGTCGCCCCCATCATAACTCTTTCAAACTTATTGGCGATATCGTCCCAGTCCAACTTTTCAACAAACTTCCTCGCTTTTCTCCCCGCTTTGTCCACACTTCCACTTTCAACAAGCTCTATTGCTTTTTTTAAGATATCTTTAGGCGTATCAGCATATATTACACCATTACCACTACCAAACTCTTTCATCACACCAGGAAGTTTGGTAGAAATTATGGGTTTCTCCATAGCCATATATTCATACATTTTTATCGGAACGATATCATGCATGATCTCATTATTATATGCGGGGAGTAAGCAGATATCAGCCGCAGCAATCAGATTCGGGATAAAATCATAAGGTTGTTTGCCGGCAAGAATCATCTGCTGCTCAAGATGATATTCTTCTCTGAGTTTTTTGAGATTCTTATAGGCATCCCCATCGCCCACGATTAAGAGCTTAATATTCGGATTGGTGTCTTTGATTTTTGCCATTTCAAGGGTCACTTCCTTCAACCCGGAAAAGTGATAGAGCCATCCCATAAAGAAGAGCACAATATCATCTTTCTGGATACCGTATTTTTCACGAATACTTATCCCATCAACCGATGAAGAATCAAACCGTTTAAGATCAATCCCTGCTCGGATAATCTCAGTCTTCTCCCGTTGTGCTCCCATTTGAATAGTATATTCTCGCAACCCTTCGTTGATGGAGAACACCAGGTCCGCATGCCTGATATTCCATCTCTCCATCCATTTCCCAAGTGGTTGGAGGAACCGGTAAGGAATAAGACGATAATCAATATCGATTGTATAGTAAACGACTCGGGTACCATGACGCTTAGCAAGAGGATATGCAAGAAATGCGATAAGGATGTCCATGGAGAAGATGACATCGGGTTTGAACTCTTCAATCTGGTGTTTGATTTCCCGTGAATACGTAAAAAGCATCGAGATATAATCAAGAAGAAGTATCTTGAGAATCGGGGGGCGGATGACGGTGATTTTTACGTCAGAAAAGACTTTACTAGCAGAAAGAACCTTTTTCTTCGATAATAACTCCCGTTTCTTCTCATCATGCCAGAGGATTTCGTAGTCGATGACACGAACCTCATGACCCCTCTGTACCATACGTTCTGCTAAATGAACTTGTTGATGAGGATTACGTTTAATCCAGTCAGTATCCTGTAAGAATAGAATTTTCATTCGACTCGTTTCCTAAAAGATTTAGTCCTAAGAATTCTTTCCAATTAGCCAACGAATTTTCGGCCGTCTGCAGCTTCTTCACATCGTTATGAATTATTGAAGAGATAATAAACCCAAATACCCCTTATACCAACTCCTTGTGAGTTAACATTGTTCTGACACCGTGCTGAAACGATGTGATCGGGATATCAAATGTATCCCACCAGGGGTATTCTGGAAAGATCTCGACGGTCGTGAGAGCTCGCACTTGATCCGGGGTAAATTCGGTGACCCCTTTTACCTTCTGGTAGTTCATCATGAGAGCGGTAAAAAGACCTATTGGCAAAAAAACCCGAAATTTGAATCCTCCAAGCTCTTTAAGGACGATTTTGACCATATCCTTGAAATAAATGACCTCCTGTCCATTGATACTCAGAGTCTCGTTATGAGGGAAATTCTCAATAATTTTCAAAATCAAACGACATACATCATCAATATAGAGAGGTTGTCTGGGCCACCTTCCGTGTCCAGGTATAGGAAAAACCGGTATCTTTTGCGCAAAATTGATCAGATAACCGATATTCGTTTCGTCGGTCGGCCCGTACATAATCGAGGGTTGGAGAATACAGTAGTCAAGACCACTTGCCTTTACGAGATTTTCTCCTTCAGTTTTCGTACGAGCATAATCATCTTGCCAGAGTGAGAGAACTGCAGCCGAACTAAAATGAATGATTCTATGAACATCTGCTTTTCTCATTGCTTCTATGATATTTTTCGTAGCTACCACGTTGTTTCTATGGAATGGTTCATGGTTGGGCGATGACAATTGCGCTGCAAGATTGATGACTACGTCTGCGTTCTCAAATTCATGATTCCAATCTCCCTGTTTTGAGAGATCTGCATTGACTGCGCGAACACCATACTTTTTGACATACTCTAAATTACTCTGGTTAATATCGAGGACAATTACTTCAGACATGGTCTGATTCGTCGAATAGAGCATTCTGATAAGATTTCTCCCAACAAACCCGGCACCACCTGGTACAATGATTTTCATCGGTATTCCTCTTTAATCTCGAACATTAATTCTTCTATTTCATCTTGATTTGATCTAAAATTCTGCGTTTTTCTCTGTTATTCCTTTCAGTTATGTAAGTTCATTTATGCTTTTTCTCCAGTTTACCCCTGAAATCCAATCTGTATCCGGAACAATTTGAATCCTCATGATCTCATTGCGCCTCTATGTCAATTTCAAACTGATGGGAAGGTTTTTAAGGAGTTTTGTTCGATAGTTTTCTAACACCCAATCCAATCGTTCCAGAGTAACCCCTAACTCCGCGCAAGTCTTCTCTACATAGTGCATTCTTGGCGTATGATCATTCATACATCGTTCCAATGCATTCATCCGTGATAATTGTCCCTCACGAACCATTTTACTATACATCTCATCATGCTCAGTAAACCCGACTAACTTGTAGTACATGTAATTGATCAACGGGTATGCAGCATCATCAATCCGCCATGTCGTTGTCGTATCCTCGCTTCCTTTCCAATCCAATTCCTTCGTAATTGTTGAAACAATTTTCGTCTCATCCCAATAAATGTAATCATAGAATCCCAGTGCAACAACATCATTCGGTTTTAAGATCGATTCAAAAAAATAGACACTAGCGCCTTTTGCATATTCCTTAAAGATAGGGAATTTAAAATTCGAAGGGTTTTTTAGATACTCGAGCCCAAAGAAAAACGATAGCTTCATCCGATCTGATATGGTATATATCCCTCGTTCATTAGGAAATACTCCAAGAAAACCGGTTTTCCAATGCTCCTGTTCAAAAGTACTATTTCCAACGTTGTTCCCACCCATCACCACAGGGATATGATGATCATGCGCATAGTGGTACATGCGAAGGTTCATGGTTTTATCACTGCTGTTCAACACCGGAACAATCGTATGAATCGACGGGTTCTTCAGCCACCCCTGAAACTTAATCTTTGCGTTTTCTTGAGCAGTTTTAATCTGGTGCTCATCTTTCAACCACACATGAGGCACATCTAATACCTCGGTCATCCTCTTAACATTCTGATAGCCCTCTGATAGAATCGCGCCACTATCAACTGTAAGTGCAAGCACGCGCATCTTATACTTCGTAACCATCTGATGCAAGACAAACGCACTATCTCGCCCACCACTGATCGGAACAACCATATCGTATTCTCCCCCCTTGTTTTGATAGCACGATAATGTTTTTATCAACTCTTTTTCCCCGAGTACTTGAACCTGTTCATAATCACGACAATAATTACACACGCCCTGATCATCAAATTCTATACCAGGAAACGTCTCAGGTAGAATGCATTTCATGCATCTCTTCATAATTGAAAAAAATCGCTCCACATACTCATTCTTCATCTTCATATTCAACCACCATTTTTTATTTATTCAGAACATGAAATTTCCGTTACCTCTGCAACGATACTCTCAGGTTCACTAACACATCTAGAAACACGAGTTGGCCTGAAGACAATTGGTGTTCTCATCTGTTTTTTGATCTGATCAAGGTATTCTTCCAGTTCCTCTTTTATTTGATTATGTTCCACCAATACGGCAAGGCAATCTTTGCCTTTGACAACATCCGCAATGGTAGTATATTCGTAGTTTTTTACAAAAGGATCATAACACGCGATATCGTAACCTTCTGCCTTCAAGATATCAATAATTTCAAGAGCAGGACTCTCTCGTGTATCATACGTATTCGGCTTGTACGCGATTCCTAACACAACGATCTTTGGATCAGATACATCTTTCAAGAGCCGACGTATTTTCCCTGCAATCCTCTTAGGCCTCGCGTCATTTACTCGCCTCGCTGCAAAAATAAGACTTGTATTCTCTGGGTCAATTTCTTTTATAAACCAAGGGTCAAGAGGTATACAATGTCCACCGACACCAATACCGGGTTGCAATAACTTCACACGAGGATGGTTATTCGCAAGCTTGATAACCTCTTGAGCATCCACTCCTAACGTCTCGGAGACTTGTTCGATTTCATTTGCCAAAGCTATATTAACATCGCGAAAAGTATTCTCTGCCAACTTACATAACTCAGCGGTCACATCATCAGTAATGAACAAATGACCTTTGACGAAAGAAGAGTAAAGTTCTTTTGCAATCTGAGACGCTTTTTCATTCATCCCGCCAATGACACGATCATTATGGACAATTTCATGGAAAATGTTACCAGGGAGGATTCTCTCAGGACAATGCGCTACGTATACATCTCTGTTTACATGTAAACTAGTTCCCTGCTCAATAATAGGTTTAATAATTTCTCTGCACGTTAACGGAGGAACTGTCGATTCGAGGATGATAAGGTTGCCCTTTTTTAGATACGGGAGAATTGACTTTAGAGCCGCAATAACAAACGAGAGATCAGCGATCTTTTTTCTTTTATCAAGAGGTGTCGGAACAGCTAATAGAAAAACATCTCCTTCACAGGGAGTCTCCTGAGATTTCAGATTCTTTCGAACATTCTCCTCTTTAAAGATTTTTTCGAGTTCTTTTTCCCCGATATGAAGAACTCCATCATTTATCGCCTCTACGATGTTCTTGTCAATATCCACTCCAACTACATTATAGCCTGCTCGTGCAAAAAGAATCGCTGCAGGTAGTCCCACATACCCAGTACCTATCACAACAATTTTTTTATCTTTAAGATTTAGCATTTCATCCTCTTCAGTAACTAACATAAAAAACACCTGCTCGTATTATTTAGATTAATTGAACAGTCTTAATTTTGTATTGCTTCCTCATCCATTCAGCAGTTTTTTGAATCCCTTCTTCCAAACTACAGGATTCTTTATGACCTAAATCTTTTACAGCTTTTGAAATATCCACATTTTTAATTTTTGTTGTTAAAATTTCTGAATCTTTGTATTCAACAAGATTTGGATCAGCTCCGGTCACTTCGAGAATAAAATCAGATAATTCTTCTATAGAATGTAATCTAAACCCTCCAATATTATATGTTTCACCTGGTTTGAAATTCTCACATATATTCCCCAAAGTATAAATTGCATCCGGCAGATATGTCGAAGTACGTTCATGTCCTCTAAAAACAGTCCAAGGTATATTGTTCAATGCACAATATAAAAACCGGCAGTTAACTGAACGGTAAGGGCTATAATATTCCCCAGGACCATAGGTATTAAACAGGCGAACGACCACACTTTCGGTACCATTTTGTTTCGCAGAATTCTGTATCTGCATTTCATTTACCCATTTAGTCATAGCATAATCATTCAGTTGTTTTATTTCATACTTTTCCATTACATTTTCAACCATTAAATTAGGCCAGTCACCGTATACCTCAGATGATGAGAAATGAATTAATTTGAAATTAAGTTGCTCCTGTAATCGTATAATGTTTTTTGTTCCTATAACGTTTGTACGCCATAAATTTTCGTAAAAATCTTCTCCGTTCCATCGTCCAAACTCAGCTGCACAATTATACACATAATCAAATGGGCCTATTTCTGTAAAAATCCGTTCAACCTGGCGAAATTCTCCGATATCGCATCTTGCATAAAACGCTTTATCAATATCTGTTTTAACGCTGAATCCTTTTTCAAATTCATCATGACATAAATCACAAGAAATTACATCATATCCTCGCTGCTTTAAATTTTTGACAAGCCCGGTCCCTATTACTCCAAGTCCACCAGTCACAAGTATTTTTTTACTAGATTTACTCATAAATTTCCCTCCAAAATATTTACAATTTTCCCACTATTTGTATAAAATCCCAAGATTTTTTATGTAATGAGGTTTTATTTTATTTTTCATACTAAAATCCTTAAACGCATCATTCCAACTTACATCATCTGAAATCAAGATTCCATGATTTTCTAAGTAGGGCCATACCGTTTTAAATTCCCATAACATGTGATTGTATGTATGTAAGCTATCATGGAAGAAAATATCAGTTTTTTTGATTTTTTTCAACAAAGACTCTAATAAATCTTCTGCTTTTCCTTCGAGTAATGTCCAATTTTTCCGGAGATAAAAAGGTATTATATATCCCGATCTTTGATTATTCGGAAGGGTGTAGGTCATTCCATCCTCTACTGTTTCACCATATAGGGGGAGATCTATAGTATATAAATGTCCAAAATCGTTTTTATTAATAGCTTCTAAAATAGTGGCTGAAGAATGTCCGACATAGCAACCTGTTTCGACAATATTTTTAGGTTTTGTTGATCGGACAATTATATATAAAATATTATGAAATGGTAAAAAACCATTATCGTAATAATAATTACCTATAGCCAATTCACCTAATCGATGAGTGTCTTTAAAAAACTTTGAGTTTTTTTGAATTTCATCCCAATATAATTGTATATCTTTCGATGGGACACCTAAAAGTAGAGATAATTTCTCAAAACATTCTTTTTTATTTAATTTATTAATTTTTAAATATATTCTTAATCCATCAAAATCTCGAATAATAGTGGAAATACCATGTAAATATCTACAGAATAGGGCTAAAACAGACGCTCTCTCATTTAATTCACTTGTTTCAACCTTTTTCATCTCTTCAACCCACCTTACACTCCCATTTTATAACATCTGTTCATAATAAACTTATATTTTTATCCCGAAATGTTCACAATTTCCCTGCAATATTTTTACAATCTTTCCTCCAATATATCAACAATTTTTTTACTCGATTGACCATCACCAAACGGATTGCTTCCCTCTCTTTCTTTATGAAGCATCATTGAAACAGCGTTGACAATATCCTCTGGATGGGTACCTGCCAAAACGTTGGATCCAACATCTATGGTTTCTGGTCTCTCAGTATTATCTCTCAAGGTTACACAGGGATTTCCTAGAATACACGTCTCTTCCTGGACGCCCCCAGAATCGGTGAGAACCACTTTTGCGTGTTGCTCAAGTTGCAAAAAACAAAATAAATCTTGAGGATCAACAAGACTAATGTTGTCTGCGGACAGCTCAAACTCTTCCATCTTCTTGCGAGAATGAGGATGAATAGGATAGATAATCGGTATTTTGTATTCTTTTTCTAATTGTTGCAAACCAGAAAGAATTTCTTGAAAGCGGTCTTTGTTATCGACATTTTCCTGCCTATGTACAGTAACAAGAAAATATTCCTTTTCTTTGAGACCAAGTCGTTCCAATATATTTGCCTTTTTACGTGCAAGTTCAAGATTTTGATACACTGCATCGACAATGGTATTTCCCGTGACAAAAATCTTGTTTTCTTCAATACCTTCTCTGAGAAGCGTTTGCCTGGATTGTTCCGTTGGTGCAAAACAAAAATCTGAGATATGATCGGTCAAGACCCTATTAATCTCCTCAGGCATGGTTCGGTCATAGGATCTCAGACCGGCCTCTACATGTCCTACTTTTATGTGTAACTTCGCAGCCGCGAGAGCGCCCGCAAGAACAGTATTTGTATCACCTTCAACCAATACAACATCTGGCTTTTCCTTTAGTAACACTTGCTCAATTCCGATAAGGCATCTCCCTGTCTGCTCCGCTTGCGTACCAGAGCCGACATCAAGATTATGCTTTGGCTTTGACAACTCAAGCTGTTCAAAAAAAACCTGATCCATATTATAGGAGTAATGCTGCCCCGTATGCAAAATAAAATAATCTTGTTTTCTTCTTTTGCATTCACGGATTATCGGAGACATCTTGATTATTTCAGGACGAGTACCGACAACAATTGCTATTCTTAATGTATGATCCTTCATAAAAAAACCTTGCACATTAATATTTATTCAATCCGGGATACAGGTAAACATTTGGATAGATCATCGTGAGAGTACTGTTATTGCAATTTCCATAGACTACACTTATTTTATGTTCGTCTAAGAAAGCAGTGTCAACACATTTGTCGTTGAGGAAGGATTCCACCTGAGTATGTAACTCATATCCATAAATCGGATTCATAGATGAGGAGACTATGTAGAGCCCTGTCATAGCTGAAAAAGGAGACGCATAAAACGGATTGACTGCAGCTCTGTCGTAGGGATGGGTTTCATTTCGATACTCGTCCAGGTGATCGTTCATCCAGGTAAACGTTGCGTAGTCGTCTTCGCTGATCATCTGGTAATACTGAATGCCGAGGTGTGCTGGCACCACAGTTACAAGAAGAATGATACAGACGACGACAGTGAATAGGAGACCATGATATCGTAACAATTGTTGGTACCATTTAGATATGAGGTGTTCCAAATGATCGGTAATGAATCGTCGTAATTCACTCAATCCATATCCTGCAAGAAGTACAACCATCAAAAACAGATACATGAAGGACCGTTCGTACATAATGGGAAGCCCATAGCTCATCTTGTCATACAATCCGATTAAGACAATGAACGCAATGGCTGACAAGGTGAACGTACGTTGGATGGCTTTTCCTCTTGTAAATGCAGCATATGCCCCGATTATACATAATATCCATGTGATGAATCCAAGTTGTTCAAACGATGGCCAGATCTGAGGGAGATTATAATCGACAAAGAAAGTTTTCCCTCCAAAAAAGGCATCGATTACTTGTTGCAAAGCATATCCCCATCGACTGGCAAGAAGAAAGACTAAGCCGACTGGAATCAATGAAAGACCAATAGTAAGAATGGAGAATTTGTATTCTTTTTCCAGGAGTAATACGAGCCCATATAAGAATGTGATAATGATACATGCGAGGGCAGAAGGTGGATGGATCAGCAATGCACACCATATGAAAACGGGGATGAGCAGTGTAGCAAACATCTTCTTAAGCTGTGCCAACCAAATAATGAAGATAATGAACAACAACCCCATAGCTAAGGCAACATAGAATGATGGCCCAAGCATTCGGCAGGTAGTTGGTATAAATGCTATGAGGAATGCTGCTTCAAGGCCAAATTTTCGCTCTGATCGTTCCCCGATAGCAAACGCGATAAGACTCATGAACAGCATGATAACAGCAGGCATGAACACGACGATGGTGTTGAATGTAGCACCAGTGATCCATTTCAGACTAGCGGTAATATATTGAAATCCTGATTCAAGCGATCGGATCGTACCACTCCCCATATAGGAGTTAGTGAATACCGATGATCCCTGCTCCATCACCGCTCTACTATACTCCCAGTGGATCCATTCATCCACATGAAACGGCAGGTAGTAACCATTCGAGAGATGAGGCAAAAAAGTCATGAACGCAGTAAATGCCAATATGGCCATTAATAACAA
>Ga0315274_10001938_pt1 | contig 31669 bp, 23 predicted proteins | sample YL17G02_20_MG_FD_203700 | JGI IMG/M metagenome (GOLD analysis project Ga0315274, IMG submission 203700) | Sediment microbial communities from Yellowstone Lake, YNP, Wyoming, USA - YL17G02_20 | ecosystem: Environmental > Aquatic > Freshwater > Lake > Sediment | place: USA: Wyoming | collected...
AGAGAGAGAGAGAGAGAGAGAGAGAGATGGAAGAAAGAGAAAAACTTTGCAGAAAAGAGAAAGCAACCTTACTCGTCCTGAACTTTCCGACAAAGTGGTCCTCGTGGTACAAGCTCGCGCTCTTGCCGCAGAAGTAGCGAGACATCTCCAGGGCGCCGGAATCGCGGCTGAAGAGGTAGGCTAGTGTATTTTTTTGTTTTCGGGAAGAGTTTTTTTTTGTAGAGGGGAGCCTTTGTTCGTCCCTCGACGTTCGAGAAAAGCAAAGAAAAAAAAGGGGGGATCAAACTCACCGGTCTGTACGCCGTGCCCCTGCCACGGGCTGTCGTCGTTCTCCAGAGCCCTGAGCTGTATCTCGACGGCCTCCGTCGCAGAGAGCGAAGGGGCGGGTGCGGCGACCGGGTCGTCGGTGTTTTGCGGGCTGTGGCGCGGCGGCGAAGAGGCCGAAGCGCCGCCGGCGTGGTCGAGGGCAAGGACGGGGGCGGGGTTCCTCCTGCGGTGCCCATGCAGCGAACGCGACGACTTCTTGGTGAGTTTTCCTTGAGCCACAAATTCGATCGCAGCGCGTGGAATTTTGTCGTATGTAGGAACCCCAGCATTGGTTCGACTCGAAAGAGGCGAGGCGGCCGTCGCCCGCGGGCAGAAAGAAGTTGGCGACATGGAGATCGGCTCTCGAAGAAGTCAAACTCGAGTCTGAGGCAGCAATCTATTTTTTTCTCCGTTCGTCGTCGCCCGGCGTCGAAGAGAAAAAAACAGAACGAAAACTGCTCTGTTCCTTATAAAGGCGCGCACAGCTGCGTCCCTTCGTCTGTAGCCCAGCACTCGCGCACGCTCTTCCTGCTCTCGCATCGCTTCTGGAGAGCGCCGCTAGAGACCAGGGCGACAACGGAAACTGCGGTTGGTTTAGTTTTTTCAATCATGTCGCCGCCGCCGTCGCTGCCCCCTCCTCCGCCCCTGCTCAGCGCATCGGCGCTCGCCTCGGCGCGCCTCGGGGGCAAGCTCACGGCGGACCTCGTGATGCGCTCGCCGCAGTACATGAACTGCCTGGGAGACTACGAGATCGACCTGCGAGGTAAGAAAGTAGAAAGGAGAACTTGATTGATGGGATCGAAAGACTTTGCCGACGACTTCTTCTTCGGAACCGCATCTCACCGTTGTTCTTTTCCTCTTTCCTCCTGATGAAACCAATCGCAGGGAGCAAGATAGAGGTGATCGAGAATCTGGGCGTGACAAAGGTTCGTACGAGGGGGGACACAAACGAGGGGGAGAGCAGAAGAGTTTTTTCGTCCCGTTTTTCGATCGCCGCTTGCCTTTTCGCTCACCGACTCCTCCCTTCGACCTCCTCTTCCGCGAACACCCAAAAACCCAATAACAGAACCAGTTCGACTCGATCGACCTCTCCGACAATGGCGTCCTCACCCTCGACGGCCTCCCGCGCCTCCCTCGCCTCGGCACGCTCCTCCTCTCCAACAACCGAATCTCCCGAATCGGCCCGGACCTGGAGCAATTCGCGCCCAACCTCTCGACGCTTGTGCTGACGAACAACGCCCTGAGGAACCTCGCCGACCTCGACGCCCTGGCCTCGCTCCCCAAGCTGGAGCGCCTGTCGTGCGTGGACAACGTCGTGGCGAAGAAGCCGCTGTACCGGTAAGGGAGGAAGAGGAGAAGGAGAGGACGGAGAGAGAGTTGGAGAGGGGAGGGAAGAGAGGAGCAAAGGAGAAAGAGTAGGTGTTTTTCACTCGTCTCTTTCGTTCTTTCACGAACCTCGAGAGGCCACTCGCTTTCGCTCGCGCTTCCTCTCCGCATTTCACACACACACACACACACGCACACACAATAAATACCGTTCCCGCAGCCAATACGCCGTCCACAAGCTCAGGCACCTGCGAGTGCTCGACTTCGCGAAAGTCAAGCCGGGTGAGCGCGAGGCCGCAGACAGGGCCTTTGCCGAGGCCGAGGGCGGCGCCGCCGCGGCCGCTGCGAGGACTTTCGAGCCCGGCGATGCCGTCGGGGCCGCAGGTCCCTCCTCTTCGGGCGCGGGGGCGGCAGGGGCGGCCGCGGGCGGGGCGAAGGCGCCGCCGTCGGCGGCCAAGCTCGCGGCGCTGCGGGCCGCGCTCGAAGGGGCAGCGACGCTCGAGGAGGTCGCCGAGATCGAGGCGCAGCTCGCGCAGGGAGGAGCAAATGGAGGGCCGGGGGATACAGAAGGTCAGAAAGACATGGATCAGGGATGAAGACGGCGAAAGCGAGAGAGAGAGAGAGAGAAAGAGAGAGAGAGATTTGTCTGGGTTCGAGAGTTGTAAGCACTTGCAGGTTTTTTTTCTTCGGAGTCTTGAGTGTTTTGTGTCATTTTCGATGAGGCCTTTGACGGCAACGGCGCCGCAGCTAGATGAAGAACCGTCGTGTTCGTCCTCGTCCTCTTCTGCTTTCCGCCTCCCGCCCGCCCCGATGATGCCGCGAGAACAGCGTTGCGCTTCCCTCTCCGCCCCTGCGCTCGGCGACCTCGCCTCGCGCCTCGACGGGCTGTCCCACCCCGACGTCGAGCGCATCGCCGCCAACGGCGTCCGGCTTTCGCCAACAAAGTACGCGCGCCCCGCGTGGATGATCAGCCGAGGGGACCCCAGGGCCGACCGCGGCGCGGGGAGGCCGAACGTCGAGGTGCCCTTTGCGTCAGAGCCCGGCGCGCTGAGGGAGTTTCTGTGGGGTGAGTTCAAAGGGGGTGACGTGCAAGAAAAGGTCATGCCTTTCAAGAGAAGGGAAGTCGCGACGTCGAAAACCCGAATCTCAACCTCGTTTTCCCTCTCACCCAAAAACGCGCATCAGGCCTCATACACGGCTTCGGCGACCTCGCCGCGATCGTCAAAGGCGCAGTCACCTGCGACCGAACCGTGCTCGACAAGCTGCCCTACAGGGACCAGGCCTCGCCGAGGCCGGGAGGCGCCGTCGACCCGGAGAAGCTGGAGGGCATCCTCGACGCGCAGGCGCGCGGCCTCTTCTGCGAGCGGGGGCGAGCAGCAGCCTCCGCGAACGCGGAGGCGACGTCGCGGTCCCCTCCCGCCCCCGCGGCGACCCCCGAGCAGCCGACCGGCAGCTCCCCCTCCTTCTGGGGCCGTCGGTGGAGCCTCCTCCCCCTGCCGCTGCCGCCGAGCTCGGCCGCGGTCTCTACCTGGTCGCTGCCCGGCGAGGCCGAGGCCGAGGCGCAGAGGCACCGGCTCGCGCCCGGGGCGAGGAGGGAGTCCGCGGGGGAGGGGCTCGCGCTGATCGCGGCGCTCAACGTGGCGCTGCTGTACGCCGGGTCGCGGGCGCCGACTGGGTAGGAGGGAAGGGAGAGAGAGAGAAAGGGAGGAAGGAGAGGGAGCGGAGAGGACGTTTTGAAGGAAGTATTTTGTTTTTTGCTTGCACTGAAAAAAAAACTGAATTGGTTTTTCGTTTGTTTGTTTGTTTTTGGTGAGTTATTATTGCGTGCCGTGTGGTTTGAAAGTGAGAGGGGAGTGGGCGACGCGGGTCTGCCTCGGCGGTGAGGGGTGGGTGGGTGGGGGGGGGTCAAAGGAAAAAGTTCAAAAGATCGACGACGGCAGCCGGTGACGGTGGTCGAAGAAGAAAAAAAACATTCGAAAAGAACTCCCTCGCTCGTTTCTCTCTCAAGGTCGCTCCGTGTGCGTTTATCTCTCTTGCTCTCGCTCTCTCTCCTTTCTCTCACTCTGATCAATTAATGGGGCTCGCAAAGTTTAAGAATTCGAGGAACAAACATCGGGTGCGTGGGGGGGCGGGGGGGGGAGGGAGGGAATGCAGAAAAGAAAAAAGTATGTCATGATTTTTTTTTAATTTTCTTCTTCTTCAGAGCAACGACTGCCTCACGGCCGTGCGCTCTGGCTTCCGCCGTCGCCTCCCCGGGGATCCGCATCCGGCGGACAGCGTCGGGGATCTGCCCCTGTCTGCGGCGGCGGCGGCGGCGAACGAGGAGCTGCCGTTGCCGATCCCGTACCCACCGCCGAGGAGGGAGCCGCTGGCCCTCGCGGGCGCTGAGACGACAGCGGCGGCGGCAGCAACTCCGGCGCCCCCGGCTCCCGCCGGCGAGGATGGGACGATGCAGCGGCTCGTGGCGTTCGCCACAGAAACAACGGGAGAGGCCAGAAGAGAGGCTGCGACGGGGAAGGAGGGGAGGAAGGGCGCCGGGGAGCCGGGCGCAGCGGCGGCGGGGAGGGCGGCGCGCGGAGAGGGGAGGGCCGCAGACGCGGCAAACAGCCTCGGCGGCGGGAGGGGCGCCGCCGCCACAGCGGCGTTTGTGCTCCCCGACCGGTCGAGAGCGCCGCTCCCCGCGGAGAAGAACAGCGCCGGCATGCCCGCGGGCGGCCTGACCCCCCCGAGGCGAGAGAGCTGCTGCGGCTGCTGCTGATGCTGCTGCTGTTGCTGCTGCTGCATCTGCTGCGCCTGCTGCTGCTGTTGCTGCTGCTGCATCTGCTGCGCCTGCTGCTGTTGCTGCTGCATCTGCTGCTGCCCTTGCTGATAGAGCCTCGCCGCGGCGACCGCGCCAAGGCTTCCGAGGCTCGTCTGGCTCCCGGTGCGGTCGAGCGGCGTCGACCTGTAAAAGTCTCCGCCGCTGCCGCCGCAGTTGTTGTTCGCGGCGGCGGCGGAGTCGCCCAGGCCCTCCGCGGCGCGGAGAGGAGGCGGAGGTCGAGGTCGAGGCTGCTGCTGCTGCTGCTCCGCCCCTTCGTCCCGCCTCGAGGACTCGCCGCCGCTGCCCGCCCCTCCGCCGCTTCCCGCTCCTCCCCTCCCCCCGCTTTCTCTTCCGTCCCACGTCGAGGAAGACGCCGGGGCTGCCCGCAGGCGCGGCGGCGGGGCCAGCAGAGCGCTGAAGCGGTTTGCCGACGCAAAGGCGGAGCTCTGCCCTCCTCCTCCGCTCCCTCCGCCGCCATTTCCGCCGCCGCTGCCGCCGCTTCCTCCTTCGGCCGCAGGCGCGGCCACCGCGGCGCCGGCCAGGGCGCGGGCGACGGCGACGGCGTGCGAGGTCGAAGGGGCGTCGTGGTTGTAGGTCGAGCCGTTGTTGTTGTTGTTGTTGTTCTGAGGAGGCGAGGTCCGCTTCCTCTCCGGGTTCGGATAGGCCTCCTCGTCGTCGCCGCTGGTGCCGCCGCGCTTCATGGGCAGGTTTCCGCCGTCGCTCGAGTAGCTGTTTTTTTTGTATGGGGGGGGTTGCGTTGTTGATTCTTGGCGGTGAGTTTTTTTTGGAGAGAGGAACAAAAGAGAGCAGCCGCCAAGGTCGCTTAGCTGTAAAAAAACAAAAAAAAATCCTCGTCGAGGTCTCTCGAGAGCAATCGAAGCAAAAAAGAGAACTCCGACACCAACTTTCGCGCCCTCCTCCTGCCGCCGACCAGGCCTCTCTCGGCCCCTGCACCGCGCCGAATCGAAGGTCTTGTTAACTCCAAACGCACCGTTTTCCGTTTTTCCGCTTTCGCTTGACCTTCATGCCGTTGGCGCCGTCGGCGTCATTCAGACTTTCTCGCTTTCGCGGCTTGCTGCTGCCCGCATTTGCCACCGCGGCGGACAAAGGGTTTCCGTTTCCTCCGCCATCGCTCGGGCGCCGAGCGGCGGCAGCGGCCTTTGCTCCGGGGAAGTATCTGTGTTTTTGTTTGCATAGTTTTGGAGCGATCGTGCCGGAGCTTCGTGTGAGAGGATGGGATTGGAAAGAGAAAGAGGAAGAGGAGGGGCAGCGCCGGAAGGCGAGAGGCAGTGCTGGAAGGGGAGGGACGAGGAGAGGAGGGGCGCAGCGACGCGAGACGACATCGACCCATTGGTTTGCTTCGATCGAGGCAGCAGACCCTCCTCTCCTTTGCCCTTCTCTCGCTCTCGCCCTCTCTCCGGCCTCTCTCTCCCTCTTCTCGCATCAAACAAGGAGCAAAAAAACCGCACCCTTCGAGGTTGGCCTTAACTAGGAAGCGGGACCCGCACGCGTTGCAGAGCACGGGCTTGTCGGGGGGGCCCTTGCGCCAACAACACGATACCGACGTGAGGCAGTGGCGGCACGGCCCGCCGAGCCTAGCCACGGCGGGGCCCTTGGCGCTGTTTGGCGGGGCTGTTGGGTCGCCGCCGCGCATGTTGGTGATATTTTTTCTTCCCTCTCTGTTTAAAGGAGGAGAAGAATGAGCGGAGAAGCGAGGCCTCGGGAGCGACGAAGCATGCAGCTAGCTTTTTTTCTTTTCGTTCGATTGGATTTGTGACAGCTTCGTTGTCCAAGGTTTTTTTTTCCTTTCGTTTTTCGTTTTTCGTTTTTTCACGCGCTTTTTCACTCGGCTCTTTCCTCCACCATGGCCACCGCCGCGGCCGCAGCCGCACCAGCCGCATCTGCCGCATCTGCCGCAGAAGTCGCATCAGCAGCAGCCACGACAACGACAGGACAAGGCGGCATCCCCATCAGGGGCCTCGCGGGAGCCGGCAGCGGCCCCTTTCTCTTCCTCGCGGCGTGCTTCGTCGCAGCCTCGGCCGCGACCTCGGCCGCCCGCGCCGCGGCCCTGGCGAGCCCGTCGACCCTGTCCCCGGTTGGAGGCGGCGCGTCGAGCACGTGGTCGGGCACGGCCTTGGAAGCGTGGGCGATGACGTCCCGCATCGACGGGCCGCGCTCCTCGACCTCCTCCTCCTCCTCCTCCCTGTGTTCTTTCTCCTCGCCGCCGCCTCCGCTGCCGCCCTCTGCCTTGCGCTTCTTCTGCCTCCCCTGCTTCTTCCCGCCGGGCGGCCGCAGCGCCTGGTCGATCTCGAACCTCCACCGCTTTCCTCCGGGCTCCCCGTGGAACAGCCCCAGCAAGGGAGCCGCGAGCGTCCGCGCCGAGGGGCGCCGCCTCGTCTCGCTCCCTCTCCCGCGCCGCGCCGCGGCGTCGGCGTTGGCGAGCGCCGAGTCGCAGTAGTCGGCGTAGAGCCGCAAGACCTCCCTCCTGCTCCGAGCTCCGTTTCGCGCCTCGCCCCAGAGCTCGACGTCTGCTCCACCCAAAACGGACCAGGGGGAGTGGTACGCTGCTCGGCCGATCATGGCCCCCTCGAGCAGGAGGGCGGAGGAGTTCTCCGGGGGAGGAGGAGGAGGAGGAGGACGGGAGGAAGCAGAAGGCGCCGCCGCCGCTCTCTCCTCTCCGCCGTCGCCGTCTGCAGCAGCAGCAGCAGCAGCAGCAGCGGCGGCGGCGGCGGCGGCAGCGGCAGCGGCAGGGGCCCCCCTCGCCCCCCCCGCCTCCGCCTCCTCCCCGGCCTCCCCCTCCGCGGCCCGCGCGACGCTCCCAAAATCGTGCAGCAGCGCGTCCCTGGCGGCAGCGGTCGACTCGAGCCCGCCGTTGAGCGTGAACCTGAGGCCGGGGAAGTCCCTCCGGAGCGCGAAGACCCAGCCGTGCCGCAGCGGCGGCACCGACCGGTTCTGCGCGGGGGACAGCCCCTGCAGGTGGCACTTGCGCGCGTGGACTACGAAGTGCGAGACCTGCCCCCGCGAGGAGACGACGCGGACGAAGTCGCAGAGGGCCGCGTAGGAGTCGAGGTCGTCGACGCCGAGGCGGCACTTGACCGTGACGTCGATCGGCCGCGGCGGGCGGTAGGAGGCCGAGGCCGCCGCGACCGCCTCGGCCTCCGCCTCTCCTCCCGGGCCGCCTCTCGCGATCGCCTCGCGCCTCCCGCCTCCCCATCCGCCGACCTCGCGCATCGCCGCCCCGGCCTCCCCGCGAGCCTCGACCGCCCTCACGGCCTCCCGCATCGCCCGGCAGGCCTCGGCGACGCGGCCCGGCTCCCGCATCAGCGACGCGCCGAAGCAGCCCGCGCCGGCCACCCTGTCGCTCGGGCACCCGCAGTTGAGGTTGATCTCGTCGTAGCCGTACCGCGCCGCCACGGCGGCCGCGGCGGCGAGCTTCGCCGGGTCGCTGCCCCCCAGCTGGCAGACGACGGGCCTCTGCGACTCCGGGAACTCGAGGAAGCGCCCCGCGTCCGCGCTGTGCAGCAGCGCCGCGTCGACGACCATCTCCGTGTAGAGCCAGCTCCGCCTGCTGAGCAGACGGGCCAGGGAGCGGAAGTGGACGTCCGTCCAGTCCATCATCGGGGCGACGGCGAGGAGCGGGGCGTCTGGCCGGGGCGGGGGGGGGAGCTTCTTGCCGGGGGGGCGGGGGGCGGCGGCAGCCTCGGCGGCGGCGGCCGGGGCGGGCGGGGGCGCCGCCGGCGCCGGCGCCGCCGGAGGAGGGGGCGCGGCGGCGGCCCTGCCGGCCTCCTCCTCGCCGGCATTGGTTGTGTTTGCGTCGCCATTCGCTCCCGTTTCCGCCCGTTCCGCGTCGACCTCTTTGCCGACGACAGCGGGCACCATGGTCGTTGGTGGCCTGGAGGTATGAAATCCAATCAAAGAGCTCCCCAGAGGGGCCCCCGCGACGCAGCAGATGCTGCTGCTGCCGCTTCGCCGCAGCAGAGCGGCGACGGCTGCCCTTGAAAAGGGAAGGATTGCGGCGTGCGGCTGCCTCGGGAGCTGCCGTTGTGCGCGCTTGGCGTGGGTGAAAGTTGTAGCGAAAAGAGTATTCTTCTGACTGAGCTGCTGCCGAGCTCTCGGCTGCATCAAGGAGCGGCAAGAGAGGACAGCGCGGAGAAAAAAGGGAGGGGAAAGCTAGTCGAGAGAGAAAAAGTAAAAAAACTGTTTTCGTTCCCGACGAGCTCAGCCTACTCCGAGCACAAAACGATCAACGGAGCTAACGAAAGACCATCGACGCAGCGTTCGGAGCTCGCACGCCTTCTGATTTTCTGTTGAGAGAGCGCGCGCGCGAGAAAGAGAGAGAACGCTCGCCTCAAGAGCTCTAAAGCTTGGGATACACCGAGATATGACGATGGAGCAAGAGCAGCAGCGGCGGAGAGGCGGCGGCGATGACGACGAGAGGAACGACCGACGGCCCACGGGAGGCACCGCCGACGCCGACGGCGCTCCTCCTCGACCCCGACCTCCCCCGACCTCTACTTCCCTCCACCGCGCCCTCCCCTCCGACCCTAATCTTGCGGCGCGAGTGCAGTCCGTCCCGGACTCTGCGGCGGAGGAAGTCAAGAGAATCTTGCTGGCTGAGGCGGAGAGGGAAGACGAAAACGGCGAAACGTCTGCCCTCGTCCGGGAGTTCCTCTCGAGCCCGAACGCCGACGCCACCATTAACCAGTTCCTCCGCGCCGTCGGGGGCAAGGACGCGAGGGCTGCGGTGGCTAGGCTTCTCTCGACGCTGAAGTGGAGGAAGGAGGCAAACCCGGGGGAAAGGAGCTGCGAGGAGTGCAAGAAGGTGCGTTTTTTATTTTCATTCTTTTTTCTTTTTTCGGGTCGAGACGTTGAATGAAACCAAGAAAAAGCTCACTCGTCCCCCTCCCTCGGTCTTTCTCGATCTCTACCGATTAAATAACTATCAGGACCCGCGGAGCCACTACATGCATGTGTACGAGTTCGTTCTTTTTGAGAGAGAGAAAAGAAAGAGGAGGAGGCAAAAGCGAAAGGAAACAAAACGAATAAAACTCACTCCCTGACCAAGCTTTCAACAAAAAACAAATAACGCAGCTGCGGCGCCGACGCTCTGGGCCGCCCCGTCATCTACTCGGTTCTCTCCCTGGCCCGCGGCTCGCGCGACGTCTCCAGCAACACGCAGCACATGACGAGCGTCTTCGAGGGGGCGATCAGGATGATGGAGCATCAGAAACTGAGGAGGAGCGGGACGAGCTCGGCGTCGCTCGCGGGGAGCGAGGGCGGAAGCGGCGCTTTCCCTTCTTCCTCTTCCGCTCCGCCGTCTCCGGTCCCATCCGCCTCTTCCTCCGAGGGGAATAATAACAGCAACGGCGGTGAAGCAGCGCTGGTTGCGGAGCAGTGGATCTGGGTCTCCGACATGCACGGCTTCGTGAGTTTTTTTTTTCTCCATCTTTTTTTCTTCCTTCAAAACACGAAAAAAAAAGCTCAAGTCTTTTCCTTTTCCTTTCTTTCCTTGACAACCGCTCCCTTGCAAATTATCTCCCAGGCCGCCCAGGACCTCGACCCGAGGATCGCGAGGGCCTTCATGAACCTCCTCGCGACGCACTACCCGGAGCGCCTCGCCCGCTTCGTCATCGTCGGCGCGCCGGCGCTGTTCTCCGCTCTCTGGTCGGCGCTGAAGCGCCACGTCTGCGCCGACACCGCCGCCAAGATCGCCTTTGTCAAGTGGGACGGCTGCGGCGAGGAGGCGGGCAGGACGGCGGCGGAGCTGTCGGCGCTGGGGCTCGGCGGCAAGCTGGGCCGCTGGCTGGGCAGGGAGATGCGGCAGAACAGGGACCCGGGCCTGGCCGGACGGAAAGAGTATCCGTACGGCAGAGCGCACCTGTCGAAGGCCGTCGTCGACGGGCACGACCTCCGAGGGACGGAGGAGCACGTGGCGATGCTGGAGGGGAGCCCCGGGCTGGTCCCGGGGGCGTGAGAGGAGGCTTTAGGAGGGCGGGGGAGGAGAGGGGAGCTCAAAAAAACGAATGGCAACGAGACAAAGCTGGATTTCTTCTTCCCTCTGTGCTTTTTTTTGTAGAAAGCATTGCTTCACTTCCGTGTCATTTTATCCATGTCTGCCTGCCTTGTAGTAAGAGAAGAGAGAGACGATGACGAGAACAAGAGCCGAAGAGAGCAAGGGGGAGAAACCAAAGTTGATTTTGTTTTTGTTTGACACGAAAATCGCCCACCACCCCCAAAAACGAAAGTTCCCCCAGCACAGCCCGCCCTCTCTCTCCCGCGGCCGCCGATCAAAGCGAAAAACCGCATCCCATTTGCATTCTCAGGAGAGCGTCGCCAGCACGTCCGAGGCCGAGATGACGACGTACTCGCTCCCGTCCTCGCCCGTGAAGTCTGTCCCGGCATACCTCGAGTAGAGCACCGTCGAGCCCTCGGCGATGCCGACGGGGGAGAGCTTTCCGTCCTTGTCGTCGGCCTTGCCGGGGCCCACGGCCACGACCTGTTTTTTTTTGTGGTTCGGGCGGTGTTTTTTTTGTTAAGACAGAGAAAGAGAACCATCGCGGGATGAGCGTCTTTGATGTAGGGAAAAAAAAACTAGGAAATGAAAGAAAAAAGGTCGGAAGCCAAGCGTTCAAACTTATATAATAATGTCGCGATAAATCGTCACGGATCCCCAGGACAGAGGAAGAGGGGGTTTAAAGCCCCCTTCCTCCGCCCCGGGGCGTCTTCAATCCACTGCTCCCATTTGATCGGTGGGAGGGGAAGGAAAATCCGACTCGAAGTGCGAATTTCGTCATCCCTTTTTTTCTTTCTTTGTCTCTCTCTCCCTCTCTCTCCCCTAACCTCCCTCTCTCTCGCTCGCTCGCTCTCCGTCCTCTCACCTTGCCCAGTGTCGGCCTCTCGGACTCCTCCGTGGCCAGGATGACCCCGCCGTCGGTCTCCTTCTTGGCCTCGAGGGCCTTAAGCAGCACGCGGTCGCCGAGCGGGCTCATCTTGCCGACGTCCGAGCCGTTCATCTTGCCGATGACGTCGTCCTCCTGGAATTTTTGGTTTTTCGTCGGTGGAAAGTTGAAGATTTTGTTGTTGGATGATGCGGAGAGTGGCTTGCGTGTGAGACCGAGTTGATTTGAAGGGAGGGGCAAGCGATAAGCAGTGCTAGGGAAAGGGCGCGCGGCGGTGTTGGTGGCGGTGGCGGTGGCGGTGGTCGAGGTCGACGAACGATGAAACGAATAAACGAAACCGAACTCTAGATCGGGAACCGGCAACTCATTCGATTCCCCCCCCTCTTTTCTCCCCCCCACCCCCCCAAACCATGTTCTTACCTTGAGCAGCACGAACTCGTCCTTTCCCATCTTGATCTCCGTCCCGGCGTACTTGGAGTACAGCACGCGGTCGCCCTCGCTCAGCGTCTTGGCGCCGCCCTTGGGCGCCGCCGCGATGACGCCCTGCGTCGACTTGACTTGCGCCGCGGATGGGAGCAGGATGCCCCCCGCCGAGGTGGCCTCTGCCTCGTCGACTTTCACGAAGACGCGGTCTCCCAGCGGGGCGACGGTCTTGTACTGTTCGTCGGCGGATTGAGCAAAGAGAGAATAAGAGGCGGAGAGAGGGGAGAAACAGGTGAGCAATTGAGAAGAAGGAAAAAAAGACAGGCGGCGGCGGCAACGGCGACGAGCAAAAACGAGCCGGCGGCGGCGGCTTGGCCTGATTGTCGTCGCTCTTCGCCAGCAAAACTCAGCGCCAACTTCCGTCCGTCGAATAGACTAGTCCGTTCTAACGTGACATAAGAACGCCTCGGGGATATTGCATTGATAGAAGCGGCCATAACAAGCCCGGAACGCGACGCATTCGAGCCGAAGCCTCTTATCGTTCGTCTCCGGAAACTCGAGGAAAACAAGAAGCGAAATTACCTCTGTCGGCACGGCCGTGGCGGCCAGCGGCTTGACAGCGGCGCCGCGCTTGGGGGCAGTGATGAGGGGCGCGCGAGCGCGGAGGAGGAGGGACGACTGCATCGTTGTCGAGGAGGACGAAGAAGGAAGCAGCGAAGGAAAGATGCACTCAAAGGGGAGAGAAAAAAAGTGGAGCTCAAACTTCGACGACGACGACCGGTGGCTTTTTCATCTTCAACCCTCTCGTGTGCCTCGTCCTCGCCGTCTCTGCTTCCTTCCCCCCGCCTCTCTCCCTCCCTCCAGCTCTCTCACAGCACGTTCGAGATCCGCACGCCCCTCCCGTCCGAGAACCCCATCACCGACAGCAGAGCGCTCCGCACCAGCGGCTCCAGCTCCCCGCGCGAGTCCAGCGCCGCCGCGAGCCTGTGTGACGGCACGGCCCAGACCTTGACGGCGGCGCCGGCCACGGACTGCAGGGGCAGGGCCTGTGCGAGGTCGTGCCGCCAGCTCCCCACGTGGACGTCGACGCGCATCGGCGCGGGAGGGGCGGGGGCCTGGAGAGCGGGGGGGGACGCTCGCCCACGCTCGTTATGCTGCCCTCCCTCCTTCCCTTGCGCGGATGTCGCCGCGGCCGCGGCCGCGGCCGCGGCGGCGGCGGCCGTCGCGACGGAGACCGACGCCAGCGTCCGCTCCCTCAGCCGCGCCATCCACTCCGCCGACGCCGCCGGCCTGATCGACGACTCGGCCAGATCGACCTGAGGACAGAAGGCCAGGGCGCGCGGGCGCGGGGAAGGAGGAGCGGAAGCGGAAGAGGAAGGAGAGGAAGTCGAAGAAGGAGAAGAAGAAGAGGAGCTGGCTGTTGCTGCCACCGTGCTTCTCTTCTGCAGGCAGGCCTCCGCGACGGCCCCCGCTGCGAGCAGCGCGCCCGTCGCGCCCATGGAGTCCCCGAGCAGCAGCACGGCGCCGTCATAGGCCTCGGCGGCGGCGGCGATGGGCTCGGTCCAGAAGGAGCAGGGCGGGGAAGAAAGGCGGCTCCTTCCCCCGCCGGCGCCGCTGCCTCCGCCGCCGCCGCTGCCGCCGCCTTCCTTCTCGTCCCCGTCCGCGGCGTCCCCGCCATTGTACCAGCTCCTCGCGCCGTCGACGACGTAGAGCACGTCGAACCTGGCGTGCGCCGGGTCGGCGGCGTTCCTCCGGATGCGGGACAGCAGCCCTCCCCAGTTGGGCTCGCCGGGCGCGCTGCCAAAGGCGACGACGAGGCCGCGCCTGCCCTCGGCGCCCGACCCGTCGACGACCGCCGGCGGCGGCCTGTCCCTCTTCGCCGCCGCCGCCCTCGAAGAGGGAGCGCGCTCTGCCCTCTCCGCGACCTCGGCGACCCACTCGCCTCCCCCGGGCCCGGCCTCGAGCTTCCAGTAGCCCCTCTTGGAGCCGCAGAGTGTGGCGCAGGGAGGGGCGAGGACCCCCCCCGCGGCGGCGGCGGCGACGACGGCCGGCTCGAGCGAGGCGAGCTGCCTTGCGTCGAGGCCGACGCGACGCCGCCTGGCGCCGTCGGCGCCCTCGGCCGAGGCCGCGTCCGCCTCTGCTCCTCCTCCGCCGGAGCCGCCGCCGCCGCTGCCAGAGCTCGAGGGGGAAGAGGACGAAAACGGTTCGGCGCCGCCGCTGCTACCGCTGCCGTCGCCGTCGCCCCGGGCGCTCGCCCTCGAGGCGTCGACGAGCAGCGCGTGCAGCTCCCTGCCCGCCGCCAGCGAGCACGCCTCGCCGCCGTCGTCCCCTCCGTTCCCCCCCTGCCCCTCCTTCCCCTCCTCCTCTCCTCCCGCAGTAGCAGCAGCAGCAGCAGCAGTAGCAGCAGAGGGGTGGCACAGGGGGTTGCCCTCGAGCCACAACCCCCTCAGCGACGGCGCCCTTGCCAGCAGCGGCGGCAGCGACCGGATCCTGTTTCCGTAACTCGTCAGCCGCCTCAGCGACGGCGCCGCCGCGAGCGAGCGGGGCAGGGAGAGCAGCCTGTTGTCCGCGACGTTGAGGTCTTCCAGCAGCGGCAGCGAGCCCAGGCACTCTGGCAGCCGTGCCAGGAAGTTGCCCTGGAGCGTGACGTGGGTGAGCTTGAGCAGCGGCGCGAGCGCCTCCTCGGGGAGCGCGGCCAGGGCGGCGGCGACGAGGGCGGCGTCGTCGTCGCCGTCGACGCGGCCGCCGCCTTCCTCCCTTTCGTCGGCGGCGGCGGCCAGTCCAAGCAGGTTCCCGTGCAGCTGCAGCTTCCGCAGGCTCTCGAGCCCCCCAAACTCCTTGGGCAGGCGCCTGAGCCTGTTCCCGGCCAGCCCGGCCTCCTCGAGCGACGACAGCCTCCCGACGGAGGCCGGGAGCTCGCGCAGTCGGTTGCCCGCCAGCGACAGCGACCGCAGCGAGCCGGCGAGCTCCCCGATCCCGTCGGGCAGCGCCTCCAGCGCGCAGCCGTGCGCCCACAGCCCCCGTAGCCGCGTCAGCCCCGCGATCGAGGCCGGCAGCGAGCGCAGGCCGCACCCCGCGGCCTGCAGCCGCGCCAGCGACGGCAGCGCCTCGCCGAGCCACTCGGGCAGCGCCGCGAGCGCGGGGTTGCCGGCCAGCGACAGGTCCTCGAGGCCCGCGCCGAGCAGCGCGACCGCGTCCGGGACGCGGGTGAGGCCGCACTCGCTGAGGTCGAGGCGGCCCGTGGAGCGCGCGACGTCGAGGCGCGCGGCGAGCTCGCCCGGGGAGAGGGTCGAGGCCGGCGCGTGCTCGGGGGCGGTGCCCGCGGCGGCGGTCGACGACGATGGCGGAGGACGCTTTTCTGCGCGAGGAGCGGCGACCCGCGTCCTCGCGTTTGCGCCGCGGGGAGCCTTCCACACGGGACGTACAACGTTTCCGTGGCCTGCTTCGCACCGGGCCAATTGGCCTGACGAGGCCGCGGGAGGACGGGAGAGCGCGGCAAAGGGCTGCAGAGCTCGTCGCCGACGATGGCTGCGCCTGATGAGGCCGACGAAAGTGCTGCTGCTGCTGCTGCTGCTGCTCGCGCCTCCTCGTCGCCCCCCGCTGCTCGCCGCCGCTTGAGAGGAGGAGAGATCCGGGAGCGAAAAGGCCGCTTGCATGTCGGCTCGCTAGCGGAATCGGGATCAGAATCGGAAGCAGAGCAGACCCGGAGAGACGAGCTTCTCTTCCGCGAGAGAGGCAGAGAGAGGCTAGCACGCGGCAGAAATCGAAAAGAGTGGAAATTTGAAGCTTTGTCGCCATTTTTGCAAACGCTCTCTCTGTTTTTTCTCTCTGTTTTTGCTCGAGAGAGAGAAAGAGAGAGAAAAGGGCGATTCACCACCACCCCCAACTCTCCTCGTCTCTGCTCGGATCCAGTGTCCAGAGGTGCGTATCGACACTCGTCAAGATCGTGCGAGAAAGATGGCACGATTGGGCGAGACGCAAGCAGAAAGAGAGAGAGAGAAAGCGAGAGACAGAGGGAGCGCCCTTTGGATGATTGTTGGCTAGGAGCGTCTTGGAGACGACCTGTCCCTCCCTCCTCTTTCGCGCCCTCTCAATTCTCTCTGACTCCTCCAACTCACCCCGCGCATTCTCTTTCCGCTCCAACACCGCCCCGAAACAGGCAGACGACGCTCTTGATCTGATGTTTGTTCGCAAGCTCGGAGGCAGGGCCGACATGGCCGCCGCGGCCAAGACCGAGGTGAGTTTTCATTTTTTTGACAATCGCAGAAAACGAGAAAACGTTCTTACGCTGATGCACGCAGAGCTAACGCTCTCCGCTGAGAATTCCGATTCCTTGCTTTGTCGTCACGCTTTGTAGTTTGCGAATTATTGGCATCCCTCGCTCTCTAGAGTGCACTCGTCATGTCTTTCGACCGCGAGAGAGATTGAGAGAGAGAGACCGCAAGCGCAAAAGACCCGGAGCCACGCTTTCGCTTGTCTCGGAATCGAGAAGAAAAAAAAGGCAGCGACCCTCGCCTCGCTCTCGCTTCGTCGTCCCCGCCTCTCTCGGCACTTCTCACTCAACCTCTCTCGGCCTCTGAAAAAAAAAACTCCCTCCTCTCCTCCAGGCATCCCCCGCCGACCTCTGGCACGGCGACGAGGCCGAGGCCCACCTCAGCCAGCTCGCGGTGCTCGAGAACTTCGCCGCGCACGGCATGTTCGTCAAGTTCACCGACGAGGAGGCCGCGGCGCTCGAGGGCAGGGCGCTCGCGATCGCCCTTTCGGCCTCCAAGGACGTCGCCAAGCACGGCACGACGGCGGCCACGCTGCGGGTGGCCGCTCCTGCTGCCTCCCGCGGCATCGGCGGCGCGGGAGGGTTCGGGGCGCCCCTTCCCGTCTCCCTGCCGGCGGAGCCGCTGGGAAGGGACGGCGCGGAGGCCGTCCTCAAGTCGCTGCGGCCCTCGGGCGCCGTCGTCGACCTCCCCTCCTCCGGCTCCTCCCGCCCCGGCAGCGCGGCCCGCAGGCTCCTGGGCAGCGTCCTCGGAGGAGGCAAGAAGGGGGCTTCCGTCCCGGCCGAGGCCGGCGAGGGGGGGTCCGTCGAGGCTGCCGCTTCCTCGAAGCCGTTTGACGAGGCCGAGGTCGCCGCGGCCGTCGCCGCCAGGCGTGCCGAGATCGAGGCGGAGCTCGCGCGCAAGCTGGCCGCCGACGAGGCCGCGTCGATCAGGCGCCGCGAGAGGGAAGAAGCCGCCGAGGCGAAGAGAATCGCAGCGGAGAAGGCGGCGGAGGAGAGGCGCGTCGCCGCGGAGGCGCTGGCGGCCAAGAAGCGCGAGGAGGCGCGGCTGCGGGCCGAGGCGCAGGGCGCGAAGCAGAAGGAGGCCTTCGAGGCCGCGGAGCGCAAGCGCCGGGAGCTCGAGTTGAAGAAGGAGCAGGCCGCGAAGGCCAAGGCCGAGGCCGACGAGGCGAGGAGAGTCGCCGCTGCCGAGGCGGCCAAAGAGAAGGAGGAGGCAGCGCGCGTCGCGGCGATCGCGAAGGCGGAGGCGGACAAGGTGAGAGATTTGAGCTCTTATTTTCTATTTTTCTTTCTTTCTTTTCCTGCTCCGTTCCGGTCAAACCTCGAACCTCCCACTCACCCTGCTCCATTCTATCTCTCATTCTCTCTCTTCCTCTCTCTCTCTCTTTCTCTCTCTCTCTCTCTCTTTATTTCCAACTCCCCATTCCGAAAAACAGGAGCTCGCCGCGCGTAAGCTCGCCGAGGAGAAGGCCGCAGTGGTCCGAAAGGCGGAGCAAGAAAAAGAGCTCGCGGAGAAAAAGAAAGCCGCCGCCGAGGCCGCGGCGCTCAAGAAGGCAGCCGCCGACAAAGCCGCGGCGGAGCGCAAGGAGGCCGCGGACAAGGCCGCCGCGGAGCGCAAAGCTGCTGCCGGTGAGTTCAGTCGTTTTTTCTTTTTTTCTCTCGGAGGTCGAGAGAGATCGTCACGACGAGACCTCGAAAAAAACTCACTCTCGCCCTTACTGTCTCGAATCCCCGCCTTTATCCTAAACAAACAGAGGAGGCCGCTCGGATCAAGGCCGCCGCCGCCGAGAAGGCCGCCAAGCAACGGGCGCTCGCTGAACGCTCCGAGGCCGAGAGGCGCGCGCTCGACGAGGCGGCGCGCAAGGCCGACGCCGAGGCAGAGGTGAGGTTATTTTATCTTGTCCACTCTCTTTCCCTTCTTCTTCTTCTTCTTGTTTTCTTTTTCAAAACTGCGTTGCCCTTAAAGGCCCTCATCGTTAGCCGCGCTAGCATCGACTTTCTTTGATTCATTTCAAATAAACACCTAAGAGCTGCGCGAGCCTCCATTCAGAGGGCTAGATCAAAATATTTGCTTCGGGGTTTTTTTGCGCCTGCTGAGTTTTTGAGGGGGGAGACTGCGGTTTTAACGGCTAAAAGAGACTCTTTCTCTTTTTTACTGTGCCGCTGCTGCATCCCTCCTTTTCAGCAGGGGCCGTGGGGGTCGTTGTCTTACGGCCCCTTCCCTCCATTCGAGGCTCGAGCGAACAGACTTTTTTTCCTTCTTGTTTTTTTTTCTTCAGAAAGACTAACACAACTTTCTTCTCTTTCGAAAAATCAAAAAATCGGAAACAAAAAAAAACAGGCCGCCCGCGACGCCGCGACGCTCAAGGCCGTCCTCGCAGACACCCGCGCCCTCCGCGCCGACCTCGAGATGGAGGCCCTGCGCGCCGGCAAGCGTGCCTCGGTCTCCCGCCGGGGAGCCGACGAGGCCGCGGCGGCCGCCGCCGGGCTCAGGGCGATGCCCTCGGCCGCGCGCGATGCCGCCGTGTCGGAGCATGCGGCGCGCCTGGCGTCCCGCGCAGCGCTTGTGGTCCAGCAGGCCCTCGCCGACGTGAAGGGCCTCGAGGAGTACGTCGGCCTCGCCGTCGTCGCCAGCTCCGAGAACAACAAGAACGGAAGAGGGAGCAAGCTGACAGCGTCGGCCGGCGCCGAGACGATCGACGCGCGCGGCGCCGTCGTGCTCGTCGACGCCGTCGTGCGCGAGGCGCTGGCGAGGGCCAACGCCGAGGGCGGGTTCTCGTTCGAGCTGCCTCCGCCCAAGCCAATGTCGCGCGGCCACTCTCCCGCGGTGCTCGTACAGCGGTTTAGGCGGTCGGTGCCGGCGCCGCCGCCGCTGCCGCCGAGGCCGAAGCTGGAGCTGCCAGAGGAGCAGCAGCAGACGCCGCGGGGCGGCCTCGGCGGGTTTGCACGCCGCCTCGGGCTGACTTCGCAGTCCGAGAAGGTCGAGGTCGCGGAGACGCCTCGCAGCAGCGCCGCGAGGACCCCGAAGGCTGCTGCTCCGGTGGTCGCTCCTGCTGCTGCCGCCCCTGCTGCTCGGACGGGCAAGCACGCCGGCGCCGCCGGCTTCTTCCTCCACGGCGGCAACGACAACGCCAACATGACGGGCTCGTCCGCGGGCTCATTCTGCTTGGCGACGGCCGCGGGACTCCACGACGCGGTCACCCTCTCCGACAGCGGCTCGACCACGCACGACAAGGCGGCGGCCTCCGTCGGCTCCTCGCGCTCGGCTTCCAGGGACGAGGGGGAGGAGGCAGAGGCGTTCAAGACCCCGCGCGGCCGCGGCTCGGCGGCGCCGACGCCCAGGGCCGGCGGCGGCGAAGAGTCGCCGCTCGCGACGCCACGCAAGGAGGCGGGGGCCGGAGCGGCCCCCGCCGCCGCCTCCGCTGCCGCCCCCGCGACCCCGGACGCCGTCCCCACCCCTCCCGTCGGCGGAGCCTCGCGCGAGGGAGTCCCCGCGCAGGCAGACGCGCTGGCCGCCGCCGCGACGACCGCGGCCGCGGAGGCCCGCGCGGCCTCGGAGGCGCCGACGACGCGCGTCCGCCGCGCACGCCGCTCCTCGCGCAAGGCGCCCGCGTCCGACGACGGAGAAGCTCGTCCTCCCTCCCCGGCCTCCTCCTTCTCCTCCTCCCTCGCCCCGGGCCTCAAGAGGAACGCCAACGTCGCGGACCTCTTCGCCGAGCTGTGCGCCGTCATGCCCGACGGCGTGATGGAGGCCGAGTACGCGCCGCCCTCGGCGGCGGACTCGAGCCCCTGGGTGCGCGGCAACCGCGGCGGCAGGGACGCCTCGAAGGGGGCGAGCACGGACGGGCTAGAGCTCGCCGAGCAGCACGCCGCCGAGGGCGGCGAGGGGGGCGAGGACGGCCACGACTGGGCGGGAGACGCGCAGGCGGTGGCCGCCGCTGCGGCGCGCCACGCCAAGGAGCTCCGCAAGATCGCGGCCGAGGTCTCGGCCTTCTCGGCCGTGCCCTCCCCCCCCCCCGGCATGACCGCGGCGACGGCCGTCGCGGCGCTCTCCAGCGCCGTCGCCGACGCCCGCGGCCGCCTCCAGGTCCTCTGCGTGCCGCCGGCGGCCGTGCTCGCGCACCTCGCGAGCGAGCGGCCCGGGAGCTGGCCGGCCGCCAAGTGGGCGGCTATGGCCGCCTCGGCCGACCTGCACGCCGAGCTCTGCGAGCTGGACAAGCGGCAGCGGCGCTGGGTGATGCAGCGCGGGAGGGCGGCGGACGAGGGGAGGAGGGTCGAGACGTTCCTGGATGGGGTCAGGGCGCGTGTCGCGGCGCTGGAGCGCAGGTACTTTGCCGCCGCCGCCGCCGCCACCGCCGCCACGGCGCCCACGGCGGCCGAGGGGGGGGCGGGGGCATCCCTGGCGCCGGCGCCGGCGCCGGCCTCCGTCGCCGACGGCGTCTGGCTCCCGCTCGGCGTCCCCTCGGACCGCGCGGCCCTCGCCAGGGCGAAGGCAGCGTCGCTGCACGTCGCCTCGCTCTACATGTCCCGCGTACTCTTCGAGGTCGCGAACCTGGAGAGGGCCGCCGGCGTGGCGCACGCCAAGTGCCTCGTGCACGTCGCCGACGCGGCGAGGGTCGCGCACAAGGCGCACGCGCTCGCCGGGGGGTTCGACGCGCAGAGCGCCGAGCTGTTCGACAAGGTGAGGAGCCTCGCGCGGTACTACATGCGCATGCTGGACCCGGCCCTGGTGAAGAGCAGGGCGCTGCTGGAGGCTTAGAGTTGTTGAGGGGGTGAGGAGCAAGAGGGGGGAGAGAAGAGAGAGACGCGAGAACAAAAAGAGAGGGGAGGGAGAGAACAGGGCGAACCAAAAAAAAACTCACTACTATTGCTTTTTTTCAACTTCTAGTTTTCACTTGCACACCACAAATTGAGCACAAACCCTTCCGTCTCCGCACGGACGTTTTCACGTGAAAAAATAAAACAAAGAGAGAGAAAGATTCAGGGGAAGAGAAAAAACCAAGAGTGTTGCAAACAAATCAAAAAAAAATACTTTGAACTTTCATTGTCTCGCTCGCTCGCTCTCGCTCTCGCTCTCGCTCTCGCTCTCGCTCTCGCTCTCGCTCTCGCTCTCGCTCTCGCTCACGCTCTCGCTCTCGCTCTCGCTCTCGCTCTCGCTCTCGCTCTCGCTCTCGCTCTCGCTCGCTCGCTCGCTCTCGCTCTCGCTCTCGCTCGCTCGCTCGCTCTCTCAAGGCGCGAGCCTCTCCACCTTCCACCCTCCCCCCTCCCCGCCCTCGCCCCCCGGCTCCTCCCTCGTGTAGAGCACCCGGTCGTGCAGCCTCGACGACCTGCCCGTCCAGAACTCGACCCTGTCCGGCGCGACGCGGAACCCGCCCCAGCCCTGCGGTCTGGGGACGGGCCGGCCCCCGTCGGCGAACCGGGCCGCGGCCGCGGCGGCCGAGGCCGCCAGCTCGGCCGCGCCGCCGCGGAGCACCGCCGACTGCTCCGACGCGTGCGCGCCGACCTGCGACCCCCTCGGCCGCGACGCGAAGTACGCGTCGGCCTCCGCGTCCGGCACGCGCGCCACGCTGCCCTCGACGCGCACGGAGCGGACGAGGTGCGGCCAGTGGAACACGAGCGCGGCCCTCCTCGGCCCGGCCTCGAGCTCGGCCCCCTTGCGGGACGCGAAGTGTGTGTAGAACGAGATGCCGCGCTCGTCGTAGCCCTTCATGAGCACCATCCTCGCCGAGGGGACGCCGTCGGCGGTCGCCGTGGCGAGGCACATCGCGTTCGGCTCCGGAGGGGGGAGCTGCGGGGTCGAAGAGGGGGCGGTTTTACTTGCGGCCCGGAACCAGGCGTCAAAAACAATGAGCGGGTCCGCGTGATTGCTCGAGCGCAGGGGCTCCGGGCTGCCATAGTCGAGCCGCATGCCGGCGACGTCGAGCTCCTCTCCCGCGCCTGCTGCCGCGGAAGCGGGAGGAGAGGGCGTCGGCTGCCCCCTCTCGACCTCGACGATCTGGTCGGCACCCTTGTACTCGGGGAGCCTCAGCCCGTACTTGAGCGCCAGCGCCGGGGGCACGAAGCGCCCCCCGACAAAGTGCCTGCACCCCTCGGGCAGGTGCGCCGCCGCGCCGGGCTTCGGGGCCGTCAGGGACACCAGCACGGCCGGCGAGATCGACGGCGAGGAAGGCGACGAGGTAGGCCCGTCGTCGACGCCCCAGCCCGAAGGGACGTCCACGCTCACGACGGGGGGCGAGCCGCGCTCCGCGGTCATCGCCGCCACGAGCGCGTCGAAGGGCGGCCTGGGCGCCTTGCCCGCAGAGAACGAGAAGCCGAAGACGGCGTCGACGACGACGTCGAAGGCCGGCGAGAGCGGGCTCGGCAGGGCGCCGGCGTCGCTCGTCACGGGCACGCCGCAGCCCTCGAGCTGCCTGAGCAGGCGGGCGTAGTGCGGCTCGCGGGCCGAGCGCACGGGGTAGCAGACCTCGACGTCGTAGCCGAACAGCGACAGGTGCCTAGCCGCGACGAGGCCGTCGCCGCCGTTGTTCCCCGGGCCCGCGGCGACGAGCACCCGCGGGTGCGACGAGGGGGGGAAGGCCAGGGCGACCGCCTGCGCCACGGCGAGGCCGGCGAGCTCCATGAGCTGGTCCAGCGTGAAACCGGCTCCGTTCGTCTCGTCCATGAGGTCGCGGTCGAGAGCGGCGGCGTCGGCCGCGGAGAGGTAGGTGGAGAAGGAAGACGAGGCGGAAGCCATGGTGACGCGACACGGCGATGACGACGACGACGGCGATCGAAAAAGGACGCCTCTGCTTCTGCTGCTGCTGTTGCTGCGGATGATGGTGATGTTTCCCCTACTGCGACTAGCCGAGGACGAGAAGACAGATCTCGCTGCGCTGGGTCGAGGACAGGAGGCTGCTCGAGTGAGTGGCGCGACGAGGAAGCGGAGGAGCATTGGAAAGAGAAAGAGAAGAAGAGTGAGCGAGGTCGAAGACGGTCGAGATCGAGTCGACAGAGCTTCGAGCTCACATCTCGCTCGAAAACTACGCTCCGCCTCTCTCCTCTTGGCGTGCCATCTTTCAAACCGTTCGCACTTTCAACAGCAGCATAAAAGTCATGACCCAGACCGTCCGGATCCCGCTCGTTTCCAAGGACGTCGAGGACCTCCTGCTCTGGCGCTCCGTGCCGAAGTCGGGCGCGGCGCTCGCGGCCATCGCCACGGCCTACTTTGTCCTCGAGTGGAGCGGGCTGTCCGTGCTCGCGATCGCCGCCAACGGCGCGCTGCTGACCGTGGCCGTGGCTTTTGTGTGGAACAACGTGGCCGGATTCATCGGGAAGTGAGTCAGGAATGGAGAAGCGAGAAGGGGGGAGACGAGGAAGAGGAAGAAGAAGAGGGCAAGAAGAGGGGCGATTGATGGTTGGCGCGCCCTGTCCCTGTTTCTTTTTTTTGTCGCTGCATTCGCGGCTCTGCCAGCGCCTGAGAAGGCGCTGCGAGTCGGTGCCGACACTGCCAGGCTCGTCTCAACGTCGGGTTCTCCGCCTGAAGCGGGAGAGATGACGACTCTGAGACGCTGGAGCACTCCCAACCGCGAGGCATCGATCCCCTCGTCAACGCCTTTCCGATTTTGCCGCCTTCCTCTCGAGACTCCCCTCCGCTCACCAACGGACCCATCGGCGAAAAATATCAATTCCCCTCAACTTTCCACCAGGCCCGGCTTCCCCGTCCCGGCGTTCCTCAAGTCGGGCGTGACCGACACGCAGGTCCGGTCGTTCGCCGACGCCGCAGCCGTCTACGTCAACAAGACGCTCGGTGAGTAGAGTTCGCATCGACGAGGGTTTCACTCGACGGCGGCGGAAAAAAAGATTCCTCGTTCCTCGCTCCCTCGACCTCGTCGGCGCCTCCGTTTGACCCTTCCGCGCCCGCCCCACCCTTCTTTTCCCCCTCTTCTCCTCACCGTCCTCCCTCGTTCCCCCCCTCGACCGAGCATCCCCAACGCAACAGCCTTCGCCTACCGCCTCGTCTCCGGCAAGGACATCCTCCTCGCGGGCCAGGCCGCCCTCGCCCTCTTCGCCCTGGGCAAGGTCGCGGCCTGGTTCACCTCGCTCGGCCTCGTCTTCGTCGCCGCCGCGCTCGCCTTCTCGGTGCCCAAGATCTACGAGCTGCGCAAGGGCGAGATCGACGGCCTGGCCGCCAAGGCCGCGGACCAGGGCAAAGCGCACTACAGGAAGTTCGTGGAGCCTTACGTCGCCAAGATCCCGCGCGCGAGCACGGCCGTCGGAGGAGGGGGCGGCGCTGCTGCCGCTGCTGCGGCGCCGGCGGCGAAAAAGGCTGAGTGAAAAGAAAGCGATTTTCTTTTCGTCGTTCAAAACACTTGCCCTTCTTTTCCCGACAATAAACGATTCTTAAAAAACAAAACAAAAATAAAAGAGAAACCAAAAAGGGGGGCGTGGTGCGGGAGGGCGTGCTTCCCCCAGAGTTGCTTTCAACTTTTCCTCTCTTTTTTTTTGTCACCTCTAGTGCTCCTTTCCGATTAGTTCCTTTTTTTTTTTCTAGAGTCTCTCTCCTTCTCCTTTTCCTTCCTCTCCTCTCTCCAGATGTTGCATCTCAAACCACGGGCTCCTCGCGGTCGACATCCGGCACCCACCTCTCGACGAGCCGCTCCTCGACGGTCACGCGGGAGAGGGCCTCGGCGGCGGTCAGCGAGAGCAGGGAGCGACGGCGCGGAGCTCCTTCTCCTCCTCCGCCGCCGCCCTCTTCGCCGCCACCTGCTCCTCCGCCCTCGTCGCCCTCGCCTCCCTCTCCGCCTCTGCCGCTCACGTGCACGTGCAGCAGCAGCAGCCGCTTCCCGACCTGCGCGGCGAGCCTGTTGCCAATCTCGACGTCGAGCCAGGAGAGCGGCCCGGCCCCCCGAGAGGGCGACTCCCGGGCGGTGAAGAAGGGAGGGCGGGGTTCCTTCCCGCCCCCGCCCCTTCCGCCCGCCCCGCCTCCCGCCGCGCCCCCTCCGCCCGCCCCTCCCCCTGCCGCGCCGCGCCTCACCGCGAGCACGCACACATCCGCGTGAGAAGATGCGGGGTGGCCCCGGTACAGCACGAAGTCGCAGCCGTACCGGAGGCCGCTGCGGACGGTCCACCCCTTGCAGCGGAAGTGGTGGAACGCCGCGTAGCTGCGCAGGAACGCCCCTCCTCCGTCGCCGCCGTCGCCGTCGCCGTCGCTGTCTTCTTCTTCTTCGCCGCCGCAGCCGCCGCTTCTGCTGCTGCCGCTGCTTCTGCTGCTGCAGCTGCTGCTGTCTCTGCTGCCTTTTGAGCTCGCCTGCAGGCACGCGAAGCGCCAGAGCTCCTCGCCTCCCATCTCCCTCGCGACGCGGGAGGGAGGCTCCTCCTCCTCCTCCTCCTCCTCCTTCGCCTTCTCCTTCGCGTGCTCGCTTTCGCCTTTCCTCTTCCCCTCGCTCCTTCGCTCGACTGTTTTTTGCGCTTCTTGCTCGATCACGATCTTCAGCGTGCCCAGAACGTGGACGAGGAAGACGGCCTCCTCCAGGCTCAGCCGCACGCAGACCCCGGCGCCGCCCCTCTCTTCGGAGACGGCGGCGGCGACGGCCTCGGGGCCAAAGACGGCCGCGGCGGCGCCGGCGGCGTCGGCGGCCGACCTAGCCCCTCCCGCCGGGGTGCCCACGCAGGCGCCGTCGAGGAGCTTGGCCGTGCGCTCGTCCGCTGGAACCCAGACGAACCTCCCATCGAGGAGGCCGAAGAGCGGGGTGGCCGCGAGAGCGGGGAAGAGCTGAGAAATGTTTTTTCAAAGAGAGGAAGACGTTGAGCCTGAAAATGATGGAAGAAAAACGAAAACGAGTTGGCGCTCTCTTTGATACCACTGAGTTGCTTAAACTTGCATCGCGTGTGCCACTCGAAAGCGTACGTCATCGACAAAGGCTCCGTAGTACCTATAATCGGAATCAAAGCGATCAAACAGGCAGGAAAAGTGAAAGAGCGAACGGTGTTTTTCTAATGGGGGGGGGGGCGTCGACGGCTAGGCGCTTTCCCAACAAGAGTCGATTTCAATCTTTTACCTCGTTCGGCGTCGGGCCCTTCCTCGCCCACCGCTTCCTCTTGGAGCGAGGATTCCACTCTGGAGCCGCTGCCATCGAATGCGCGGGTGCAAATTAATGGAAGAAAGAGGGAAAACGGAAAAAGAGTTTTAGCGAGCGGCAGTCGATGGCATCTCGACTCCCAGTTTTCCGTCGGCAAAGAGAAATGGAAAAAAAAAAAACTCTCCCCGCCTTCTGCTCTCTGTCAAAAACCCCGTCGAGAAGAGAAAAGTTCGTTAATCTTTGTGGTGCTCTTATGTTACAACATTTGTAATAATCGAGATCTCATCGCTGCTTCTTTGCCTCGTCTGCTGTTGCTGTCGCCTCCGAGTCTTTCTCGGCAGCCGCCAGTTCCGCTGCTGCTCTCGCCGCCGCCGACGCTTTCGCCTCGGCTCCGGCCTTCACCGCCGTCGCTGCGCCCGCGACCACCGTTGCGGCCACCTCCGCCTCGGCGGCCAGCTCGGCCTCCGTCAGCCTGCGCGTGATCCTCTGCAGCGGAGGGCCCGAAGACGAAGAGGAAGACGAGCCCGGCAGGGGGCCCAGCCCTCTCTCCCGCCTCTTATCCTCGTTCTCGGCCCTGACGGCCCTGACAACCACCAGCCCCGCCTCGACTGCCATCGCCGCGACGAGGCCGATCAGTCCACCGATATACCGAGCCGCCGGGTGCTTGACGTCATCGGAAAACAAGGCTCGGGCGGCGACGAAGCCCGCTGCGTACCCGGTCCCGGCCGAGGCCGCGAGCGCGAGGCCGGCCGCCGGCGCCGAGGCCGCGAGCGAGAGGGACAGGCCGGCGCCCGACCGGCGCGAGGCCGCGCGCTCCCGCGCCGTGAGGTCAGCGACGCTCGCGTCGTAGGCGCGCTGGTCAGAGGCGTCCTGGAGGGCCTGGAGCCTCGCGGCGAGGGCCGGGTCCTTCGGCCTCCTCTCCTTCGTCCGGTCGGTCCCGTTCCTGTCCCGCGCCGCTGCCGCCGCTCCGGCCGCTCCGTTCAGCTCCTCCTCCTTCTTCTTGCCGCCGCCGCTCAGGGCCTCTTCGAGGCTCGGGGCCTCGGCAACTCCCTTGGCAGCCCCAAGAGCGCGATAGACCGCCCTGAGGCCCTCGAAGGGGGGCGCGGAGGAGGAGGCGAGGTCGACGGCGAGCTTCCGGATCGACTGTTTTTTATTTTTAGGTTGAAGATGAAAAGAGGTCGAGGTTTTTTTCTTTTTTTTTGAGACGATCGAGAAACGCATGGGGAGAGGAAGGAATCCCTGCAGTATTCCTCTCTCTTCTTCGCTCGCTTGAATAATGACTTGCCTTCGGCAGCGACGCGTCCTCGGAAGCCTCCTTGAGGTCCGCGAGCAGGAGCTGCGTGGGCACGCATGCCCCGCCCAGAGGGCGACCAAGGACGTCGTCGCCTCCCATATCTCCTCTTTTTCTCCGACGGACGAAAAACACTGAGATCGAGAAGAAAAAAGACTTTAAAAAAAACTTATCAGAGTTCCGTTTCCCCTTAATCTATTTACAGCAACGCCGCAACCGCCGCGTCCCTCGCCCTCGCAGACCTCCGCGTCGTCTCCGCAAGATCCGCAAGGGCCGCGTCCCACTCGTTCGCGGCCGCGGAAGAGGAAGAGGAAGAAGAGGAAGAAGCTCCAGGGTCCCCAGCGACCGCCTCCGCCGCCTGCGCCGCCCGCGCCCGGTCGGCGACCGGCGCCGCCACGTCGGGCACCCTCCGCAGCAAAGCCTCCGCCACGGGCTCCGCCGCGGCCCTCCCGGCCGCCCTCAGCAGCACGGCGAGCGCGTCCGCGGCGTCCCTCACCCTCTGCCGAGGCAGGGCGCCCAGCGCCCCGGCCAGGAGCAGCCTCGCGAGGCCGCCGGCCCTCGGGAGCAGCGCCTCGGCCGCCGCGCGCCGCCCGGCCTCGCCCGCGCCGCGCAGCGTCGACGGCAGGCACGCCCTCTCGACGAGGTGCATCGCCGAGCAGCACGCGTCCCTGTGCTGGAGCAGGAGGCCGCGGGAGGCGACGTCCAGCAGGGCCCCCCCCGCAGACAGGGGCGGGCCGAGCGTCGCCGAGGGCGCGTAGCTCAGGGCCCGGGCCGACAGCAGGAAGACGTCGTCGGCGAGGTCTGGCCGGTCGCGCGCGGCGGCCTCGTCCGGCAGCGCGGCGACGGCGGCCGGCAGCACCGCCGAGAGGAGCGCGACGACGGCGGCGGCGACCCGTCGGTCCTCCTCGGTCGCCGGGGCGGCGCCGTTGTCGCTGGAGCCCTCGCTGACAGCGCGGCAGGCCCCTCCAAAGGTCTTGACGAGCTCCGAAGAGACGTAAAGGAAGGAAGAAGCCTTGGTGGCGGCAAACCAGCGCGGCAGCGACGCCGCGAGCGCTGGGAGGAGAGGGGCCGCGGCGTGTCTTGCCGATTTCAGCCCGTGCTTTACGAGGCGGCACCACTTCTCGGCCGCTGCGGAGGCTTCCTTGAGCGTGGGGTCGCTGGGATAATAAGTAGGAGGAGGTACAGCAGCATTTCCGTTGGTGTCTGCCGCCGCGGCAGACGACGACGCGGCCGCGGCCGCCGCGCTCTCTGCCGCCGCCGCCAGCGACGCCGCCGACGCCATCCCGGCCTCGGCGAGCGGCCACGCCCTCACCAGCGCCGCGGCTGCAGCCCTGGCGTCAGCGCAGGCCCGCAGCAGCGCCGTGAGCCTCTCGGAGAGCAGCAGCGCGTTGCTGCGGTGCTGCCGGGCGGCGCTCGCAGCGGCAGCAGCAGCAGCAGCAGCTCCTCCTCCCTGCGCAACGAGGAGCTGCTGCTGCTGCTGCTCGGCCGCCGCCGAGGAGGAGAGCTCCGCGGCCAGTGCGCGCTCCAGGGGCTGCGAAAGCCTCTCGACCGCCTCCGGAGCCCCCGCGGGGCCCAGAGCGCAGGCGGCGATGACGGCGGCCTCAGTGATGAGCTGCACCTCGGTCTCGCCGAGGTTCCACAGAGAGGACGACGCAGAGGAGTCGCCTCCGCTCCTCCGTCCCCCTCCCCCTCCCTCGCCCCCTCCCCCCCCGCTCGCCTTCGCGCCGCCCTCGGCCAGCGCCCGCAGGTTCAGATCGGCCAGCGGCGCCGCGTAGACCCCGGCCCTGCGCCCCGCGGCGCAGACGACGCGTACCAGCGCCGCGGCCGCGGCCGGGGCCGCCTCGTGCAGCGAGAGGGCGTCGACAAGCATCTGCAGCAGCGCGCGCTCGACCGCCGCCGCCGCCGCGGGGAGGGGCGCGGAGCCCTGCGCGACGCCGACGCCCCCGCTCGCTCCCGCTCCCGCGGCGGCTGTTGCCTCCTCGGCATCGATGGAGGCGGAGAGCCAGCTCGAATAAGAGGCGACGAGCGAGGCCGCGGTGGCCTGGAGCCTGCCGAGCTCCTCTTGCTCGCCCGCCTCGGCCGCCGGGTCGGACGGGGAAGGGGAGCTGGCCGCCGTTCCCTTCGCCGCCGGCCGCTTGGGCAGCGAGGGCAGCGAAGAGAGCAGCGAGGACAGCAGCGGGTCTCTCGGGGGGATGAAAGACGAAGAGCAAGAAGGATGATCCCCGTTGCTTCCGTCGCCGTTTTCGCCGCCGCCGCCGCCGTTCGATCTGGACGCGACGGCGCGCGAGACAGCCCGCACGCAGAAGAGCGCCGCCTCCGCCGTCCTCCAGCACCCCGGGCTCGGACTCCCACCCGCCACGGCCGCCGCGACCCCGGCAAGAGGGGTGGCTAGCAGCTCGAGCGTCCTCCTGCCCCCCAAGACGGTCGCGGCGTCCTCGAGCGCGTCCGCCGCGGCGGCGCGGGAGCGCCTAAAGTCGGCGCGGTCGTCGGGGCGCCAGTGGGCGACGACGCGCGCCGGGGGCCAGCTCGCCCGCGAGCGCACGGCGCAGACGAGGCGCTCGAACGCCGGCGCGAACGACGAAGCACGGGCAGCAGCGGAAGGATTCCCGTTCGACAAGCCTCCCCCCTCGCCGCCCTCCTCGAGGCACCGCGCGAGCCGGTGCCAGAAGACGAGCCCGCTGCCAGCGACGCGCTCGTCCGGGTGCTCCGCGACCTCCAGCAGAGCCTCGACGGGGGCCCTCGCGGCGGCGTCGCCCGGGTCGCTGGCGGCGATGGCCTCGACAAAGGCCTCGCCGACCTCGGCGAAGAGGCGGGCCATGCCCGCGGCGGTGTCGGAGTCGTCGTCCAAATCGGCGGCGGCGGCGGCCGAGGCGCCGGCGCCGCGTGGGGAGCCCCCGGCGGCCTCCCCGCCGCCGCCGTGCTTGTTCTTCTTTGCGTACTCGTCCCCACCGCCGCCGCCGCCGCCGTCGTCGTCTTCGAGCCCTTCGAAGGCCGCCGCGGCGCGCCTGCTGGCGACAGCGAAGCGCGGGCGGAGTCCCATGATCGCCGGGAGCAGCAGCGAGACGAGCGGCGCCGCGGCCGGGTCGGGCGTCCCCGAAAAGCTGCCGCCGCCGCCGGGGAGGGACGAGGGCGCACAGCACTTGGCGACGAGCTCTGCCGCGGCGTCAACTGCCGCGCCGAAGGCCTCGGAGTCTCCCAGGGCGCGGAGCGTGGCGGCGACGAGCGGGGAGGAGGACAGGGCGGCCGCGGTGACGCTCGGCGCCGCCCGGAGGGGGGCAGGGAGCGCCGCGACCCCTCCGCCCCCGCCCTCGCGTCCGCCCTCGGCTCCGCCGCCGCCGCCGCCGCCGCTCGAGAGCCGCAGCCAGGCGGCGAAGGCCTCGAGGATGGCCTCCCCGTGCGCCTCCCCGTGCGGGCCCGCCGCGGCGCTCTCTAGGGCCGCGAGTGCCGCCGGCACGGACGCGGCGGCCTCGGCCGCGAAGGCCCTCCGGCGCGCCGGCGGCAGCGCCGGGCGCGGGCTCTCGGCCTCCTGCGGCAGCACGGTGAGGAACTCGAGCATCGCCGGCAGGCCCGCGTCCGAGGCGTCGGCGTCGAGCGCTGCGGCGGCAGACGGCAGCAGGGGCACGCCGAGGCGCTCCGCGAGCCAGGGCACGGGGCCCGCGGCCATGACGCTCCCCGTTCCCAGTCCTCCCCCGCCGCCCAAGCCCGAGCCCGCTGCCGCCGCCGCCGCCGACGCCGCCGACGGCCTCCACTCCGCCGCGGGAAGCGCCGCAGCGAGACTCGCCAGCGCCAGAGACAGCTGCGTCCTCACGGGAGGCGCGCCCCTCCCGAACGCCAGCAGCAGCCCGGCCAGCGAGTCGCGCAGCGACGGCAGCGCCTCCCGCGGTAGCTCCTCGACGTCGTGCTGGACTTTCGTCCTGAGCGTCTGCGCGGCGAGGTAGTGTGCCTCCATCGGCCGCGCCGCGTCGTGGAGGAGGGCGTCTGCCTCGCGCCAGGCCTGCGGCGAAGTCTGCCACCGTTCGAGCCAGGCACCGGCTGCCTTGCGGGAGGCGTCATCGGGAGCGTGGTAGAGGGCGGCGATGGCCTGGAGGAGCGGGGAGTCCGCGGAAGAGGAAGAGGCCATCGCTTCTTCCGCCTCTCTCTCTCGATTGATGGGGGCGAGCGAGCGAGGAGTGCGAGCAGAGAGCTGATTTGATGTCCTGCTTCTCTTTTCAGTGCTGCTGTTCTCTTTTTCCCCCAATCGGCGATGCGTATAAAGCAAGGAGGGCGCGCACAGGGGGATAGAGAAGAGCAAAGAGG
>Ga0315274_10001939_pt1 | contig 31655 bp, 24 predicted proteins | sample YL17G02_20_MG_FD_203700 | JGI IMG/M metagenome (GOLD analysis project Ga0315274, IMG submission 203700) | Sediment microbial communities from Yellowstone Lake, YNP, Wyoming, USA - YL17G02_20 | ecosystem: Environmental > Aquatic > Freshwater > Lake > Sediment | place: USA: Wyoming | collected...
CCCGCGCTGCCAAGGTGCTGCGACCGGTGCTCCGCACACAGTCGCGCTCCGAAGATTCTCACCGCTCGCGAGGATCCTGCCCGATAGCAGGGCAGGCTGGAAGCCCGCCCCACTACAGGTTCATGGAGAGCGACCTGTTCCTTTTTGAACTGCACACGGCTCATGAACCGTTTCTCACTCTTGGTAGGGCGAGACTCCGTCGCGCCTTGACTTCCCCGGCCGCAGGAGATTCGAGGGCTCGACGGAGTCTCGCCCTACCGGTAGAGGCAGGTTCATGGGCGGCAGCTATGGCGCGGTTTTGCCGAGAGGTCGGCGTGCTGGCGAGCGGCGGAAGTGGTTCTGAAACAGTAAGAGCCAGGGGACCCATATCGCTTCCCGGACAATCCCGCCCGACATCTTGGAAGTGCCTTGGAAGCGGTCGGTGAAGATGATCGGGACCTCCGCAATTTTCAGGCCCATGCACCAGACCTTGTGGGTCATCTCGATCTGGAAACTGTAACCGTTGGAATGTATGGCGTTCAGATCGATCGCCTGGAGCGTGTGCCGACGGTAACACTTGTAACCCCCGGTCGGGTCGGAAATGGGCATGCCGGTGATGACCTTCACGTATTTGGCGGCGCACAGGCTGAGCATGAGCCGCTTAAGGGGCCAGTTGATTACCCGGATCCCATTGCGGTACCGGGAGCCAAGAACCAGGTCTGCGTTCCGGGCCGCGGCGAGGAAGTGCGGGATTTCATCCGGGTCGTGCGAAAAATCGCCATCCATCTCGAAGATGAATTCGTAGTCGCGCTCCAGCGCCCAGGCGAACCCGGCGCAATAGGCGCGGCCCAAGCCTTCCTTCCGGGGACGATGCATGGCGTGGATGTTGGCGTGTTTGGCCGCGAGTTCGTCAGCGAGTTGTCCGGTGCCGTCGGGAGAATTATCGTCCACCACCAGCAGGTTGACCTCGACTGGCAACGCCTTCAGTCGGAGCACCAGCGAGGGCAGGTTGTCGCGTTCGTTGTATGTCGGGACAATGACCAGCGGCGGCGAGCTCATGGCGTGGCAGTGTTCGCGCAGAGAACTAAGAGGAATTGGCGCCAAACATCAAGGCGGAAAATGCCGCCAGGACAGGGGCTCACCCGCCGGGCAGCAAGGCGCGGAGCGGACAGTGCGCACAACGCGCAAACCGTGGCCGGCAGTAATCCTTCCCGATCCTGACCAACTGGGCGTGGTAATCCTGCCAGTAATCCAGCAACTTGGACGGGGGTTTCTGGTTCAGGGTGGCCTGACACAACGCCTGAAGCTCCTGGTAGCCTTCGCTTGCCCCACACCACCGGTGACGCAGGAAGATGCGCCTGGTGTAGGCGTCGATCACGAAGCTGAGGTGGCCACCGGCGTAGAGGAGCATGGAATCTGCGGTTTCGGGACCAATGCCCTTGATCGCCAGCAATCGGGCGCTGACTTGGGCGGTCTCACCGCAAAACAAGCGGCGCAGATCGCCTTGGTGGTCCACCACCAGCACGCGCAGGAAGGCGCGGAGACGGCGCGCCTTGACGTTGAAATAGCCGGCCGGGCGGATCAGCTCAGCGAGTTGTTCTTCGGACAGGGCAAACATGCGGCGGGGTTCCAGGACGGCCGCGGCCTTCAGGTTGGCGATGGCGCGCTCGACGTTGGTCCAGGCGGTGTTTTGGGTGAGAATCGCGCCAATACAGACCTCGAAGGGAGTATCGCCCGGCCACCAGCGCTGGTGCCCATGGGAGGCGCGCATCAGCACGTAGGCGCGTCGGAGGGCCTCGGTGATTCGGGGCCGACGCTTGCCAACTGATCCTGGCGGAGTCTGTTGGGTCTGAGTCACGGGACGGCCAAGGTCACGGTGCGCGGAAGGTACCGGATGGCGGGGAAGGGTTCAACACCCGAGAAAGTTTCGTTGGCAAGGGCCAGGCACGGCTTGTATCTTCGGGCCATGTCGCTTTCGCGTCGTGGCTTTTTGCGTCGTTCGGGTTGGCTGACGGCCTCGGCAGTGGCGGTCCCCCAATGGCTACAGGCTGCCGGTTCAGCTCCCGCTCGGCCCGATCAGAGACCCCGGCACATTATTCATCTGGTCACCGACGGGATGAGCCTGGGCACGTTGACCTGCGCTGACCATTTCTCGCACCTGACCCGGCAGCGCGGATTGACCTGGCTGCAACTTTATCACCATCCCGCGGCGTATTCGGCGTGGATGAACATGCGATCGTTGAATTCGCTGGTCACCGATTCGTCGGCGGCCTCCTCCAGTTGGGGCAGTGGTTCGCGCGTGGTCAACGGCGCGGTCAACGAGCTGCCGGACGGACGCGACCTGCGGACGCTGTATCAGTTGCTGGCCGAGGCGGGTTGGAAGCGGGGGTTGGTGACGACGACCGAGATCACGCATGCGACGCCGGCTGGCTTTGCCGCCAACACCGGCAAGCGGGACGACGCGGAGACCATCGCCACCCAGTATCTGGAGCGCCGGGTCGAGGTCCTGTTAGGCGGGGGTCAGAAGTTCTACGACCCGGCGAAGCGCAAAGACAAGCGGGATTTGCGCGCGCAGAGCCGGGCGCGGGGCTATGAAGTCATGTCGAGTTTGTGGCAACTGGCCTCGGCTCCCACGGACAAGCCTTGGCTGGGGCTCTTTGCGGAGAGTCATCTGCCTTTCACCCTGGATCAGCGGGCCGACAAGCGGAAACTGCTGACCGTCCCAACATTGGCGGCCATGACACGAGCCGCCTTGAGCAAACTGCAGCGGGAGTCCCACTTCATTTTGCAGGTTGAGGGCGGGCGAGTCGATCACGCCTGCCACAACTGCGATGCCGCGGCGGCAATGCACGACCAGATCGCCTTCGATGAGGCGCTGGAGGTGTGCCTGGAGTTCCAGCAGCGCGAGCCCGAGACGTTGCTGGTGATCACGACCGATCATGCCACGGCGAATCCGGGCCTGAACGGCATGGGAGATGCCTACGCGAAGAGTCCGTCGTTGTTTGCCAATCTGAAGCTGGTCCGCTGCTCATTCCCCGAGATTACCGGTCGCCTGGGAAAGGCCGCGAGCGTCGCTGAAATCCGGAAGATTATCCGCGACAGCATGGGCTACCGAGTGACCGAGGAGAAGGCGCGGGCCTTCGAGCCGTTTTTGAAGAAGAAGGGCAAGACGGCGTTCGACGGCATGAACTCGGTGACGGCGCAGTTGGGACAGTTGCTGGCCAACCATACCGGCATCAGTTGGACCGGGGGTGCGCACACGGCCGACTATGTGCCGCTGTTGGCCATCGGGCCCGGGACGGAGCGGTTCCGCGGGTTTCTGGAGAATGTCGAGGTCTTCCGGCATTACCTGGCCTTGGCGGAGGTGGATTACCGGAACCCCGAAGCGCCGCTGATGGCGGAAAGCGGGCCATCGGCGAGCGCGGTGGAGGACGTCGCCGCTTACGGGCAGAGTGACACGGCGGTGTTGGCTTGATCGGAAGTGGCATGCCGGGCTTTTGGCTCAACGACCTGCTGGACTTCAGCTCCTGGCTGGGCAACCCGTTGGCCTGGCTGGTGGTGGCGTTCTGGGTCTGGATGTTGGTGGACGCCATTCGCCGCGCCGAGTGGCTGTGGGTGGTTTTCATTGTCATCTTCCCGCTGATCAACGCCGTCCTGTATTACTTTCTAGTCTATCGCACCGCCGCGCCCGCGACCCGTGGCTTTGAACTACCTGGCTCCTATGACCGCCACCGCATCAAGGAATTGCAGACCCAGATCCATCACCTCGATAAGGCCCATCACCACTCGCTGCTCGGCGATATCTACTTTCAACAGGGAAAACTCGACCTGGCCGAAGCCTCGTACCGCGCCGCGCTCGAACGGGACCCGACCGACGCCGACACCCGTGCGCACTTGGGGCAGTGTTTGCTCCGCCAAAAACGTTCGGCGGATGCCCGGCCCCTGCTGGAATCAGTCTGCGAGGAGAATCCCAGGCACGATTATGGCCATACGTTCATGGCCCTCGCCGAGACCCTTGCCGCACTGGGCGAGAAACACGCGGCCATCAAGGTGTGGAAACAGGTCCTCGAGAACCACTCCTATGCCAGGGCCCGCGTCCAGTTGGCGGAGCTCTACGCGGAGCAGAACCAGTTGGATCTGGCCCGGGCGGAACTGACCGAGGCATTGACCGACGCGGCCCATGCGCCCAAGTTCGACCGGAAGCGGGACCGCTTGTGGATCAGCCGGGCCAAGAAGCTGCTGGATCAGGTCTGACCGCTTTACAATTGTCAGCGCAGGTGTGCCGCGTATGCTCGCGGCCCATGAGCAGTTCCACTTCGAGCGATCGCCCTCCAGGTCTAACCAGTCTGGTCCAAGACATCGTCAGACGCACTCCGGTTTACGACATTCACACCCACCTTTACGACCCTGCTTTTGGCGACATGCTGCTCTGGGGGATCGATGAGTTGCTGGTCTATCACTACCTCGTGGCCGAGACCTTCAGGCAGGTGCGCCTGCCTTACGACCAGTTCTGGGCCCTGGACAAGAGCCGGCAGGCGGAGTTGATCTGGGAGACGCTCTTCCTGGAGCATTCACCGATCTCGGAGGCGTGCCGGGGCGTGCTCACGACACTCAACCTGCTCGGGTTGGACGTGCGGAAACGGGATTTGCCGGCGCTCCGGCAACAGTTCAGCCGCTGGAAAGCGGAGGACTTTATCACACATTGCCTGGAGGCGGCCAACGTCGAACGGATCTGCATGACCAACTCGCCGTTCGATCCCGGCGAGCGACGCAAATGGGAGTCGGGATTCCCGCGGGATGAGCGGTTCGCGGCGGCCTTGCGGATTGACCCGTTGCTGATCTCCTGGCCGGAAACCGCGCGGGCACTCGCGGGCGACGGCTATGTCGAAGGGACCGGTCTTTGCGAGGCGAACCTCAGCGGCGTGCGTCGGTTCCTGGATGACTGGACCCGGAAGATCCAGGCGCAATACGTGATGGTTTCGCTACCGCCGGATTTCAACTATCCGAACGACGACGCCAGCGCCCGGTTGCTGGAGAAGGCCGCGCTGCCGCATTGCCGGGACCAGGGATTACCCTTTGCCCTGATGCTCGGCGCCAAGCGGGCCGTCAACCCGCAACTGCGATTGGCGGGCGATGGGGCAGGGCGGTGCAACCTGGAGGTGGTGGAAAACCTGTGCGCGCAGTTCCCGGACAACAAGTTCCTCGTGACGGTCCTTGCGCGCGAGAACCAGCACGAACTCTGTGTGCTGGCCCGCAAGTTCCGCAACCTGCACATTTTCGGTTGCTGGTGGTTCACCAACGTTCCGCATCTGGTCGAGGAGATTACCCGGATGCGACTGGAGCTGTTGGGTCTGAGCTTCACGGCCCAGCATTCCGATGCGCGTGTGCTGGATCAGGTAGTCTATAAGTGGCATCACTCGCGTCAGGTCCTTGGCCGCGTGCTGGCGGACAAGTATGCGGATCTGGCTGCCACCGGTTGGGAGTCGGCGTCGGCCGAAATCGAACGCGATGCCCGGGAACTCCTGGGCGGCGCCTTCCAGCGGTTCTGCAGCCCGTGAGGGGCGCATTGGGCACTTGACGCTGCCACGGCCCGCCCATAGCTTGCTGCCAGCAGATTACCCGGACCACAAGCGGACGGGCGACGTATTGCATGAAGACACGATTCCTTTTCAACCTGGGGATGGTTTTATGGCTGGGTGGCCGACTGATGGCTGCGCCGACAGTGGGCAACGACGGCGCCACCACGACGAATCTGACCCGGTTGTCGAACCTCAACGGCACCGCAGCCGCCACCGTCAGCTTGGAATCGACGAACGGCGTCCTGGTCGCCACCCAGACGAACATTGCTTCTGACATGCCTGGCATCGCGCTGCGGACGGTTTGGTTTCTGAACACCCAGGCGCCGACCAGTGGGGTCTATGGGGTGACGGCCGACTTCAAACCGGCGGCTGACGAGGGCGTGGACTTGACGGTGCATCGCGGAGGGGTCATGGGGTGGCTGGACTTGAGCAGCCGGCAAGGGATTGCCCTGCAGGTGGTGCCGGCCACGCCGGGTGGCTGGTTCCAGGTCGCGACCGTGAACTTCCTGGCGGCCGACGACTCCGCCAACGAGAGCTTCGCCAACCTGTTCAACACGAACGGCACACCAGCCTCCGGGGATTCTGTGTCGGCGTCGTCCGACTTGGGCGACTACACGCCGGCCGCTTTCGCGACGTTCCAGCTCGATTTCGCCAAGCCTACGACGGCCGATCTCGCTGCCGTTTCCAACGCCACGGCCCATATCACGGCGAAGGTGTTCCAAGGCGCCGCGGGAGGCGCGCCGGTCCAGGTGGGGCGCTCGATCGAGTTATTGACCGATCTTCCCGCGCCCGACGCCGGCGTGCACCCGCACCGCGTGGGGTACTTCGCGTACTGGGCGAATCTGTTCCTGGAAGGTTCAGTCATCGGCGAATTGGACAACCTGAGGCTGGTCGAGGGGTTTGCGCCGGCCACCAACCAGCCGCCTCAAGTGACGATCACGGAGCCGGTGACCGGCACTTCAGCCACTGAACCAACCGATCTGACCATCACCGCGGAGGCGAGTGACATGGATGGTTTCGTGGAGCAAGTTGTCTTCTTGGATGGCATGACCCCCCTGGCCACGAACACCGCGCCCCCGTTCAGTTATGTGTGGCTGGGCGTGCCGGTGGGCACACATCTGCTGAGGGCCGAAGCCACCGATGACCGCGGGGCGGTGGCGACCTCGACGAACCAGGTCACTGTGACCGTGAACGCCGAGCCGGGGCAATCGCCGGAGCTGAGTATCGAGTTGGTCGGTCCGGACAACAACTCGGTGCAGCTTTCGTGGCCGTCTCAGTTCGTGGGCTACCAACTGCAGACGACCAAGGACCTGGTGAGCGGCAACTGGGAAGACTCCAACACCTCGATCAGCAACACCGTCGTCGTCACGATCAGCGGCCCCCAAACCTATTTCCGCCTCAAGCGATGAGCCACGCCGATCCAGACAGGCCAGCCCGCTTCCGGGGTGGCTGACCGCCGCGGCGTCCGGCGAAAGCCCAATCCCAAGCTCAGCGATGAACACCCCGTTGGCCCTCCTGCTCTACGATGAGCTTTTCCCCGGAAGCCAGTTGGTGAACCGGTTGCAGGACCTGGGTTATCGCACGCACCTGGTCTCGGAGGCCAGCCGATTGGCCGAGGAGGCGGACCGGGAGAAGCCGATGATCGTGGTCGCTGATCTCGAGTCCCGGACTGAGGACGTTTGTGCGGCCATCCACCGGCTGAAGGCCAACCCGGCGACCGCCCACGTGCCCGTAATCGCGTTTGCCGATCCCAACAACCAGCAGCTTGCCCAACAGGCGCAAGCGGCGGGTGCGACACTGGTCGTCACCGACGTTACGATCCTGATGCACCTGCCGCAGTTTCTGGAGCAAGCGTTGGCCCTGGAGTGATCGCTCTGGCGCCTCGAATTCTGTGATTTCCGGCTTGCCTTTTGGGGAGTCGGTCTGGAGATTTCTCGCCCTATATGGCATCCGAGCAGCCGCAATCCACTGGACTCCTGGAGCTTTTGGCCTGGATTGAGGTCCACAAGAAAAAGCTGATCGCCGGGGCGGTGGTTCTGACGGTCGTCGGTTTTGGCATCTACGTCCACCAGCTCAGACAGCGGGAGCGGCAAGACGCCGGTGCGCGCGCCCTGGTCGAGAAGCGCGCGTCGCCCGGCGCGAGTGACACGAGGCCTCGGGTGAAACCGGATGAGTACCTGGAAGTGGCGCAGCGATACCCCGGCACCAGCGCGGCTGAGCAGGCGCTGCTCCTGGCGGCACGCGGCTTTTTCACGGAAGGCAAGTACCCCCAGGCCCAGGCGCTGTTTGAGAAGTACGTGGCTGAACACCAGGGCGGCGAGTGGATCGCCGAGGCGGAATACGGCATCGCGGCCTGCCTGGATGCCCAAAATGAACCGAAGAAGGCGCTGGCAAAGTACCAACAGGTGGTCACGCGATACTCGTCTGATACGGTCGTTCCTTATGCGCAACTGGCCAGCGCACGGCTCAATGAGGCCACCGGCCAGCCGGAGTTGGCCTTGAAGATCTACGATGAAATGGCCCGCTCCAAGTCGGCCACGCTCCTGAGCGCCGAGGTCCGGGCGCGGCGTGAGACGTTGGTGCAGAAGTTTCCGCAATTGGCTCAGGCCAGCCCATCGACTCCTGTGGGCGTCACGAATCGCCCAGGCACGAACTTTGCATCGACCAATGCCTCGGCCCCACAGGTGCGACCGTGATCCCGGGCGGGGCAGGGGTCGAACTGTCACGTGGACCTATGTGCTGGTCACGGTGGCGGCGCTCGACGCCAGGTCGTCGGCCCGACTGCGTCCGGGCCAGGACTTGACTGGCGCACCGATTCGCCACATCCAACGACTGGACTGAAGGAAGCAACATGCGGGTGACAATCATCGGCACGGGCTACGTGGGGTTGGTGACCGGCACGTGCTTCGCTGAAGTGGGGAACCAGGTCGTTTGTGTGGACAACGACACGGAGAAGGTGAAGCTGCTGCAGGGCGGGGGAATGCCCATTTTCGAACCCGGACTGGAGGAGTTGGTGCGAAGGAATGTCGCGGCTGGCCGTCTGAGCTTTACTTCGAGCACCAACGAAGGGGTGGAAAAGTCGGATATCATCTTCATCGCGGTGCCCACCCCGCCACTGCCGGACGGTTCGGTCGATCTGAGCTTCATCGAAAAGGTCGCCCGCGAAATCGCCGGCGCAATGACCAGTTACAAGATTGTGGTGGACAAGAGCACGGTGCCGGTCAAGACCGGGGAGAAGGTGGCCGAGACGATCAAACGTTACTGCAAGGCGCGGGTGGAATTTGACGTGGTGAGCAATCCGGAGTTTTTGCGCGAGGGCTCCGCCGTGGAGGATTTCCTGCATCCGGACCGGGTGGTGGTGGGCGTTCGTTCGGGGCGGCCGGTCCCGGCCATGCGGGAGCTTTACGCAGCTTTTCAAGCCCCCCTGATTGTCACGGACATCAACTCGGCGGAGCTGATCAAGCACGCGGCCAACTCCTTCCTGGCGCTGAAAATCTCTTACATCAACGCGATCTCCCTGATCTGCGAGGCCTCGGGCGCGAACGTAGTCGAGGTGGCCAACGGCATCGGGATGGACCAGCGTATTGGCCGCTGGTTCCTGGACGCATCGCTGGGTTTCGGCGGGAGCTGCTTCCCGAAGGACCTGAGCGCATCCATCAAAATCGCCGAGCAATTGGGCTACGATTTCGGCTTGCTCAAAGAGGTCCAGAAGATCAACGCCGCGCAGTTGGACCGGTTCGTGAAGAAGATCGCCGACACCCTGTGGGTTCTAAAGGACAAACGGCTTGCTGTGTTGGGGCTGGCCTTCAAGCAAAATACGGATGATGTCCGCATGTCGCCCGCGATCGAGCTCTGCCACCGGCTGCAACGGCAAGGCGCCCGGCTGCGTGTCCACGATCCCAAGGCAATGGAGAAGGCAAAGGCCGTCTTGCAGGACGTCCTGTTCGTTGCGGATATGAACGACGTTGCGCAGGACTGTGACGCGCTTGTAATCGCCACGGAATGGGAAGAGTTCAAGAGACTCGACCTGGAAAAGGCGCGCAGAGTTATGACGCACCCGATCATCTTCGACGGGCGGAACCTGTTTGATGTGCAGGAGATGGAGCGGCTGGGCTTCATCTACAAGAGCATCGGACGGTGAGTCGTCCCCTGAATACATCGTGGCAATGGCGCCGGGCCGCCCAGGGCGGCTGCACGGCTTCGCCCAAACGCGACACCGACCCGACGGGCGGCCGCCTTTGTCGGAGTGTCCCGCCGTGAGTGTCATTGAAGTGGCGGCGGGGTTGGTTTTCCGACAGGGCAGGGTCTTGATCACCCAACGCAAGGCCCAGGAACATTTGGGCGGATTCTGGGAGTTTCCAGGTGGCAAGCGTGAGCCGGGAGAGACCTTCCCCGAGTGCCTGCGCCGCGAGTTGCGCGAGGAACTTGGGATTGAGGTGGAAGTGAAGGAGTTGATCGAGTCCCTCCTTCACCACGATCCGGCAAAGACCGTCCGCCTGGAGTTCTACCGCTGCGTGCTGGTGCAAAACGACCCGCAGCCGCTCGGTTGCCAGGCGTTGGCCTGGGTGACGGCGGAGGAACTATTCAGTTACGACTTTCCTCCGGCCGACACTCGACTCCTGGCCAGGATCCAAGGCGCGCCCGAGCTTTGGCAGGCAGGCGCTCCGGCCACCTGATTCCCGGGCTAGAACCCGCCGTAAAACTCCTCGATCACCTGGCGGAAATTGTTCTCAGCCACCTTGATGATTCGCATCTCTCGTCGGGCGTTTTCCTCCGAGTCGCTGGCGTGGGCCGCATTGATCATGATATTCTGGCCAAATTCACGGCGGATTGAGCCCGGAGGGGCCTTCGCCGGGTCGGTCGGCCCCAGAACGTCGCGAATCTTGCCCACGGCGGCTACACCTTCATAAACCACCGCGATGCAGGTCTCGGTCCCAGGCTGGTCCCGGTTGGCCTCGTCGCATTGGCTCGGGTAGGCTCCCGACATGAATTTGACGATGTTCTCGAACTGATTCTCGCCACAGAGCGGCCCAACAATCTCCGCCAACTGCCGCTCCACGGCCTGGGGGAATCTGAACCCAAGTTCCTTTTCCAGAATCGTTTTAGCCTTCGCCCCCATCATCTCGGTGAACTTGCGGCGCAGGACCTCGCGCACTGGCCCATAGAACTCCATGGCTTCCGCCACGCTCATGCGATGAACCTTGATGGCCACAATGAACAGACCCGTGCGCGAGAAGAAGTCGATGACGTTGCCGGGCCGGGCCGTCGGAAAACGGAAATTGTCCGGCTTGATCAGCACCAGCGTGCGCTCGGGTCTCTCGCCTGGCGGATAGGTGATGATGCCCTCCAGCAGCCCCCCATCGGCATCGGAGTGCCGTGCCCAGATGCCAAGCTTGGTCCTGGTTTCGTCGGCATTCGGGGCAACCAGCACCGCGGGCTCGAAGTACCGCACCTGGCCGTTTTCGCCGATAATCAAGTCACTGTAAGTGTCACGAATGGTTTCTCCGCCCAGCCGGTTCGCGCTGATGTTGCCCACCACCGAACGCACCTTCCGCACCGCGTCTTCACCCCGCAGCAACAGCACCATGACGCGCCGACGCTTCTGCGTCTTTGGGTCGGGCGCGATACTTTGCAGGATGTAGTCCCTGGTCAGCTCCCGGATCGGCCGATCTTGTGGGTCGTCGGTCGGGACGATGGTTTCGGCGTATTCCCGCGCCAGCCCAGTGCCGGGGGCGAACATCCTGGCGCCGACCAATTCCAGACCGGTACGGGTGATCAACCGTGCGAGAATGCCTCCCGTGCGCGACTTGTGCAGGGCATGGGGAGTGATGATGACGTAGGCAAGTTCCTGAGCCATACATCGTCGCTGATCAAGCACGGGTTGGCGGGGCAACAGGTGGCACTTCAGCCGGCGCCGGAGGCGCTGGCGGCGTGCCCTTGCCTCCCAGAATCTTGAACATGACCGCGCCGCAAGTAGGACACTTCCCTTTGATAGCCTTTCGCCCGTTCTTCATCACCTCTTCCGCGGCATCTGCGATCTCTTTCTTCGCCTTGCATCTGACGCAATAACCTTCTGGCATAAAAGTCTCCTGAAAGAAAACTGGCTTGCTCGCCCGTGGCGGCAAGGACTTATAGCTTAGAAGTCGGGTGTCGGTAGCGTCAACTGGGAAAACTCCAGCTTGTAATGCATTGACCTCGTGGATGATAGGTTTGAAGACCGACTTCACGTCAACCTGCGTCGCCAGGCAATTGCCGCCGCCGACGGCACCGCAATCCCCGTGAGCTGACACGCCGATGGGCCGGGCAGCGAGCGTCGATGCCGGAATTCGCTGGGCCTGCTCGATCGAGCATCTCGAAGCTGGCGCGCGAATCGCGCGGGCATGAGGCGCCGCTGCGAAATCCTTCTTGAAAATCAGTCTCAACAGACCTACGTTGTCCTGACCATGAGCAAACGGATGTTTGGGTTTGGCGATGGGACGTGTCCTCTGCCTGCGATCTGCCCCCTCAACCAGGTGCGGGTGGGTACGGCTGTGCGGATCAAGTGTGTTTCAGCATCGCCGGAGGTCACCGGCCGGCTGCGGGAGTTGGGGTTTTGTGAAGAGCGCCAGATCAAGTTGCTGAGTCGGAGCTCCAATCTGATCTGCCAGGTCTGCAACGCCCGGTTTGGGCTCAGTGCCGACGTGGCGGAATCCATTCTGGTCGAGCCGGTGTCGGTCGGGCCTGAGGTGCCGGCCGACAATCGCTAGGCCGTTTCCCCTATGGCCATTGTCCAGGAAACGTTGCGGACGGCCTGCGTGGTCCTCACGGGCAACCCCAATTGCGGCAAGACGACTTTATTCAACGCGCTCACTGGGTTGCGCGCGAAAGTGGGCAATTACGCCGGCGTAACGGTGGAGCGCAAGGAAGGCCGGCTCAAAGGGGCCCCGCCCGAGCTGGCAGTCGCTGTCCTGGACTTGCCGGGCAGCTACAGCCTCAACCCCCGTTCCCTTGACGAACAAATTGTCCGCGATGTTCTCCTTGACCGGGTTCCAGAAGTCGGCCCCCCGGACCTGGTGATCATTGTGGCGGATGCCTCGAACCTTCACCGCAACCTGTACTATGTAACCCAGGTCATCGAGCTGGGTTGGCCTACAGTCGTCGCCCTGAACATGATGGACGTGGCCGAGGCCAACGGTCACCGCCTTGACCCGGGCCAACTCACGTCGGCGCTGGGGGTCCCTGTCATCCCGATTGTGGCGCGCGTGGGCCAAGGCGTGAATGAACTGCGCTCCCATATCCTCCGGTCTCTGCAGTGCCAGTCAGGGGCGAAACCAGGCCACCAGACCCAGGCACCGTGCTTCTGTGATCTGCCGACCGAGTTCCGGGAGGAGACAGCCGCCATCGCTGGGATGCTGGAAGAAACCTCCAGCGACCAGGCGGCCAGGGCACATGCCGAGGCTGCGCTGCTACTGGGTGATGCGAGCGTCTTGGCGCAGCAGGGCGGGCCCTATGCGGGGGAAGTCGTCCAGGCAATACGACAGGCGCGCGAGCGTCTGCGCAACCGAGGGATCGACTGGTGCAGTGCCGCGATCAAAGCCCGTTACGCCCGGGTGGCGGCGATCTGCGCGGCCGTCACCACGGAAAACGCATCGTCGCCGGCTACATTCAGCGACAAGCTGGACCGGATCCTGACCCACCGGTTCTGGGGTCTGTTGATTTTTGTGGGGGTCATGGCGTTGATGTTCCAGAGCATTTTCGGTTTTGCCAGGGCCCCGATGGATCTGCTGCAAGGCACCGTGAGCTGGATTGGCGGCTGGGTGGGACGCGTGCTGCCGCCAGGCGACCTGCACAGTCTATTGGTGGATGGAGTGACCGCAGGCGTTGGCGCGGTAGTGGTTTTCCTGCCCCAGATCTGCCTGTTGTTTTTGTTTATCGGCCTGCTTGAAGACACCGGTTACATGGCGCGCGCGGCGTTCCTGATCGACCGCGTCATGAGCAAGGTGGGACTGCACGGGAAGAGCTTCATCCCGATGTTGAGCTGCTTTGCCTGTGCTGTGCCCGGGGTCATGGCCACCCGAACGATTGAGAGCCCTAAGGACCGGTTGATCACCATTCTCGTCGCCCCGTTGATGGCCTGTTCAGCCCGTCTCCCGGTTTACACCCTGCTTATCGCGGCCTGCGTGCCCGACACCCGTGTGTTCGGCCTCTTCAAACTTGCGGGTCTGACGATGCTGGGCCTGTACCTGCTCGGGATCGTTATGGCACTGGTCCTGGCCTGGGTGTTCAAGAAAACGCTCCTGAAAGGAGACCCGCCGGCGCTGATCCTGGAACTGCCGCCCTACCGACGGCCTGTCCTTGGCGTGCTGCTGCGGCATATGTGGGATCGCTCCAAGCTGTTCCTGCAACGGGCCGGGACGGTGATCCTGGGCATCAACATCCTGCTGTGGTTCCTGGCTACTTACCCGCGAAACCAGCAAGCGGACCACGCGCTCGTCGCGCAGCAGCGCACGATCCAGTCGCTCGTGTTCCCCGGCGTGACCAACCCGCAGGCGATCGCGACCCTGCGCCTGCGGAAACAAGTCGAGGCGCAGCAGACCGCCCGGAGCCAGATGCTCCAAACCAGCTTTGCGGGTCGCCTGGGACATGCGATCCAGCCCATCATTGCGCCGCTGGGTTTCGACTGGAAGATCGGCATCGGCCTCCTCGCCTCGTTCGCCGCCCGGGAGGTGTTCGTCAGCACGCTGGCGGTCATTTACAACGTCGGGTCCTATGACCGCTCCGAAGCCACCATGCGGAGCCTGGCCGAAACGCTCCACGCCCAGCTCCGGCCCGATGGCACCCCGCTCTACACACCGCTCACTGGCATCACCCTGATGGTCTTCTACGTGTTCGCTCTACAATGCGCCAGCACCGTGGCCGTCGTTCGCCGAGAGACCAACTCCTGGAAATGGCCCCTCTTCCAATGGGCATATCTTACCGCGCTGGCGTGGATCCTCGCTTTCGTCACTTACCAGGGGGGCCGGTTGCTCGGATTCCGCTAAGGAACGCCCCGGGGGCGCGCCTGCGAGCGGGAACCCTGCCATGACCTCCGGTCAGCCTTCCAGGATCCGCTTCAGGCCATGGGCCGAATTCAGCGGACTCACCAACGCCAGATTCATCCGTTCCGGGCGGAAGAAGTCGCGGGCCACCGCGCGGATGTCGCTGGCTTTCACCGCGCTGAGCCGTCGTTTGATCTCCGTGGCGGGGCTGATCTTGCTGTAGCCAAGATATTGTTCTCCCAGCCACATCATCTGATTCTCAGTGCCTTCCAGGCTGAGATCCAGTTGTCCGATCACGTAATCGCGGGCCCGCCGCAATTCAGCCGCAGTCAGCAGTCCGTCCCGCAGCCGATACAGTTCCCGCACGACCAACTTGAGCACCTGGGACACGTTCACGGCGTCCAGCCCGGCCGAGATGTTCAGCACGCCGGCGTCGCCGAAGAAACTCAACACGCTGTAGATCGAGTAGGCGAGACCGCGATTCTCGCGCACGACTTGGAAGAGCCGGGAGCTCATGTTCTCGCCCAGCACTGTGTTTAACAGGCGCAAGGCAAAACGGCGTTCGTCGTGCCGCGAGCAGGTGCTAATGCCCAGGGCGAGTTGGGTCTGCTCGGTCTGCTTGGTAAACAGGCGCAGGGCCGGCTGTCGTTGCGCGGCGACCACTGGAGCGCAATGGGGCCGCCGGCCCTGCGGGAAGCGCGCGATGTAGCGGGAAATCGCCTGGACGATTTGGCGATGCGACAGGTTGCCCGCCGCGGCGATCACGATGTCCGCGGTGACATAGTGCGTGCGCAGGAACACCAGCAACTCCTTGCGCCCCATCGCTTCCAGAGTCTTCTCGGTGCCAGTCAACGGGCGACCCAGCGGGTGATTCGGCCAGAGCATTTCGTTGAGTATCTCCTGGACGCGGTGTTGCGGCTGGTCCAGGTACATGGCCAACTCCTCCTTGATCACGCCCCGTTCTTTGTCGATGTCGGCCGGCGCGAATCGCGAGTTGAGGAACATGTCCGTCAGCACGTCCAGCAGCTCGTCGAACCGATCATGTCGGGCCTTGGAATAGAAACAGGTGAACTCTTCGCCGGTGAAGGCGTTGAGGTAGCCGCCGATCCCTTCAATGGCCTGGGAGATCTCCAGGGCCGAGCGCCGGCGCGTGCCTTTGAAGAGCATGTGTTCGATGAAATGGGAGGCGCCGTTGAGTTCGGGCGGTTCGTAGCGTCCGCCCACTCCGACCCAGAGCCCCAGGGAAACGCTGGCCATGTGCGGCATGCAGGCCGTCGCCACCGTGAGGCCGCAGGAAAGGCGGGTCAGTTGATACATGGTCGGTTCGTGCACACAATGGGCTCCAGCTCAGGCAAAGGCCTTCGGTATGGCTTCCGGGGGGCCGACGCGTTGCTGGTAATCGAGAATCAGATCGATCGCCTCCTGCGGTTCCTCGACCACAGTGGCCAGCTCCAGCTCCTCCGGGTGGAGAAAGCCCGACGGTTGGACCAAGCCCTTCATCCAGTCCAACAGCCCGCGCCAGTGGTCTTTGCCAAACAGGATGATCGGAAACCGCGAAATACGGTGGGTCTGGACCAGTGTCAGCACCTCGAAAAACTCATCCAACGTGCCGTAGCCGCCCGGCAGAAAAACGAACCCCATGCTGTACTTCACAAAACAGACTTTGCGGGCAAAGAAATAGTGAAAATGGATCGGAATGTTCGCGTACAGATTGGGCTTCTGCTCATGAGGCAGCTCGATGTTCAGACCGATCGATTTGCCTTTGCCTTGGGCGGCACCCTTGTTGGCCGCCTCCATGATGCCCGGCCCGCCACCGGTGATCACCGCAATGCCCTGCTTGGCCAAACCGCGGGAGAGTCGAACCGCCTTCTTGTAGTACGGATCGGTGTGCCGCGTGCGGGCCGACCCGAACACGGTCACCGCCGGCCCAATCCGGGACATCGTTTCAAATGAGTCCACAAACTCGGCCATGATCCTGAAAATCCGCCACGGGTCCTCCTTGGTGAACCCGATCAAATGGTTGTTCATGGCGCGAAGCATACGGGCAAAGACCGCCAGTGCAAGCTTTCGGGGCCGGCAGGCAAGGGCCGGGGACCCACGTCAGTTCGCCCAGCGCATGTCGCGCAACGCCGGAAAATCGCGGCGCCAAGCCCTCAGCGCCTCCAAATCGACATCGGCGCTGACCACCGTTTCGCCTGCGCCAGCGTCCAGGACGACTTGGCCTTGCGGATCCACCACCAGGCTTCGCCCGCCGTACGCCTGCTGCGGATCGCTCCCACAGCGGTTCACGCCGACCACGTAGGCCTGGTTCTCGATGGCACGCGCCTGCAACAACGCCACCCAGTGGTGCTCCCGCTTCGCCGGCCAGTTGGCAATGACGGCGAACAGTTGTGTGCCGCGCCGCACGGCCGAACGGAAGATCTCCGGAAACCGCAGATCGTAGCAGATGAATGGCGCAACGCGGCAGCCACTCCAGTCGAAGGTCGCCAGTTCAGAGCCCGCCGCGTAATGCTGCGTCTCGCCGCCGCACGAGAACGGATGGATCTTGGCGTAACGGGCCACCAGTTGGCCGTCCGGGCCGAAGACCACAGCTTCGTTGCGCCCACGGCCGTCGGGGCCGCGGTTCACCACGCCGGCCAGTAAAAAAACGCGCTGACGACGCGCGGTCTCCCCAACAAACAATTCAACCTCCGGCGGCGTGCGCTCGCAGATGCCCGTCACGTTCATGCTGAAGCCCGTGGCGAACATCTCTGGCAACACCACCAGGGAGCCGGCCACTGGGTTGGCCTGTGCCAAAAGCTTCTGCACCTTGGCCAGGTTGGCCCCTTTGTCTTCCCAGACGATGTCCAGTTGGCAGCAGATGATGTTCACGCGCAATGCGACCGCACGCGGCGAGTGTGGCAAAACGGCCTGGCCAGCTCAAGGGCGCATCTGTCGGCCGCGGCCGCGCCGGACCGCAGTGCAAGTGCCGCGGATGGGGGAGACGGGACACTCGCGCCGCCAGTCGGCTGACCTGGGTTGGTCCGCTCAAGCCTGTGTGACTTGTGGGGTTGACAGCAACTTCCGGATGGATTTGCGCGCCAAATGGCCCAAGGATTGGGCGATTGGCCAACGCCCATGTCCGCCATCATTGACCCAATTCATCGTCGCTGGTTCTTCTTCGCCTGTCTATTCGAGACATCACTGGTCGGAATCGCCACGGGCCTCGGCTGGTTACTCCACCATCAGCCCGGGGCTGACTTACATCTCCATTTCGTAGATGGACTGATCGGGTGCCTGGCGACGTTCCCACCCTTGGGCTTCTTCATCTGGATGTGCCGTGCTACGCCTGCGCCGCTTGCGAAAGTCCAGGACTTTCTGGAGGAAGTCGTCCGCCCCTTCTTCAAAGGTTGGTCCCTCGCGGAACTGGCTCTGATCTCAGTTCTGGCTGGGATCAGCGAGGAATGGCTGTTTCGCGGGGCAGTCCAAGGCGGACTGAGCAAGACGCTCGGGCAACCGCTCGCATTAGTCGTCGCGAGTGTCGCGTTCGGGTTATGTCATCTCGTAAATTGGACGTACGCGTTCGCCGCAGCCTGCATCGGCGCATACCTCGGCGTCGTCTGGCTTCAGACCGGCAATCTCCTGACCCCGATCATCACTCATGCCCTCTATGACTTTCTGGCATTGACCTGTCTTTTGCGGTTGGGGCGAGGGCACATGAGTGGGCCGCCGGATCGGTAACCCGCCGATCCTGCACCCGTATTCCTGACGTGAAGGCCTTACGGCTTAGAGTGACAAGCGCGAAGGTCCTGGTGTATCATCGCGAAGACCTTTACGCCGATGCAGGAATCACAGTCAAAAAGTTGCCCCGATCAACCCGCTGCTCGCTGCCGACCCGAAGCCACCGGCCGGGCGACTGCCACCCTCTGTGAGCCATGAACAATCGGGTAGTGAATCGTAGGTCCAGCCGGATCAAAGGACCCGCAAGGCCCGCAGCCTTCACCTTGATCGAACTGCTGGTGGTCATCGCCATCATCGCGATTCTGGCCTCGATGCTCTTGCCCGCCTTAAGCAAGGCCAAGGAGAAGGGGAAATCGACCAAGTGCACCACCAACTGCCTCCGGCAGATGGCTGTCGCCCAGAGACTCTATGCCGACGACCATGACGGCCGGTACTGTTTCACCTTCCAGGTGCGCGGGGACAACGTCTTCCGCAAGGCTTGGTTCAACTTCCTCCAACCCTATACGCAGACCACCAACCTCATGCTGTGTCCCACCAAGTCGCGGAAATTCAAGGATTTCATCCAAGTCTATCCCAGCGAGTTGGTGGACAAAGAGGTCTCCAACTACGCGATGAACTTCCGCCTCGGCGGCTGCGATTGGCCGGCGGTGTGGGATGTCAAAGACTGGCCTCCTTTGAAAGACACCGCTATGCGCAGCCCGGCCGCGACCGTGCACCTGACCGATGGCGGGACCAAGCCGCTCAACTCGAAGGACCCGGAGAAATGCGTCAACCCGGCTTCGCCCGAAAAACCGGGCTGCTGGATCGTGCATGACCCGGGCAATGATGCGCCCAACACCGGGGGCGTGACCAACGACGATCCGAACTGGGGCGGTCCGCACCTCCGACACAACGGGCGCAGCAATGTGCTCTTTGCGGACGGCCACGTCCAGGGCATGAAAGCGTCCGCCTGGTATTGGGCCGGCAGCCCGTGGCTCAAACCCAGTGAGGGCGGCAACTGAACGGAATTCCAGGAAGCCGACCCGGTTCCTGATTCACACTTTGCGAAGTGTGAACCAGTCGCGTAAGTTCACTTCCCTGCCGCCCGAAACAGCTTCGCTTTTGCCGGCGTTCACGCTATACACAACGAGATAAGTGGTTGCGTCGGGTCAGGGGACCCGGCCTACAGGGTCATGTAGGCCGCGTGCCCTCACGCGGCGGGACTTCTGAAGTCGTGCATAACTCTCATGTCGCACCTATGAACTCACCGAGTCCACTTCGAACCTGGGTCAGACGCCTCATGTTGTTCCTGCTTTCAGTCGCCGCCCTGGTGATGGTCGCCGGCTTCCTTTGGGCGACCTACTGTCTCCGCGACCGCAACCCAGGGTATCAACTCCAACTGACCATCGACGGCCGGAAAGCCAAAGTCGATCCGCGCCCCCTGCGTGTCGGGTTTGGCCGCGAGCGTATCAACCCCTCGCTCTCGGATCCGAGTCGGCCGGTCTGGCTCGCAGGCTTCAGCAACGGGCGGGCGGCCACGACGATTCATGACGACCTCTGGGCCGTCGCCTGTGTGATCGACGACGGGCACACTCGCCTCGGCATTGTGGCACTCGATACCATCGGCTTCTTTCACGACGACGTGATCAGCGTCCGACGCCATTTGGGCAGCGACTTGAAGCTGGACTACACGATCATCTGCTCGCTGCACAACCACTCCACGCCCGACCTCATGGGCATTTGGGGGAAGAGCATTCTCAAAAGCGGTGTGGATCCTCAGTACAGACATCTGGTCGAGTCGGCCGCGGTGAACGCCCTCAGCCAGGCCGTCACCGCCGTCCAACCCGCACGACTATCTCTCCACGAAATCCCGGTGCCAACCGCTGGCTTGGTAGCCGACACGCGCAAGCCCGAAGTCTTCGACCCGAACCTCCGCTTGATGATCTTCACCAACCCGACCAATAACCACGCCATTGGCTCCGTGGTCGGATGGGCCAACCATCCGGAGACGCCGTGGGCCCACAACACCGAGGTAACCGCCGATTTCCCCGGGGTGTTGCGGCAGGTTCTGGAGAATGGCGTTGTCATCAACGGCCAGGTTCAGATGCCTGGCCTCGGCGGCATTCACCTCTATGTCAACGGCGCCGTCGGCGGCCTCATGACCACACACCCAAGCACGACGGTTCACGATCCCTTCCTCAACCAGGACTTCTCCAAACCCTCCCACGAGAAATCCCGCGCCGTCGGCCACCAGTTAGCCCAGCGCATCCTCCAACACCTCGCCGCGCATGAGCAGGGCAGGGGAGAGGCCGCCTCGTCGGCCTGCCCAGCCGCGACCGACTCCGCTCCCATCACCATCAACGCCCGCACTGTTGAACTACCGGTTGACAACGTGAACTTCCTCCTCGCCCCGCTGCTGGGCGTGCTCGATCGCGGGCATGTCCGCTGGAAAACCATCCGGAGTGAGGTCGCGGTGTTGACCATCGGCGATGCCAGTATCGCGTGCATCCCCGGCGAACTCTATCCCGAGATCGCCAACGGTGGCGTCGTGCGCGCGCCTGGCGGCGACTTCGACATCGACCCGGTGGAGGTCCCGCCCATCCGCGATCTCATGCCCGGCAAAGTGAAGTTCCTCTTTGGGTTGGCGAATGACGAGATCGGCTACATCATTCCGAAATCCGAGTGGGACCAGAAGCCGCCATACCTGTTCAACTCGGAGAAACCGGTTTACGGCGAGATCAACTCTCTCGGTCCGAACACCGCGCCGCTCCTCCATCAAACCATCCGCGAACTGTGCGCGAGCCTGCGCTGACCGGATGACGATTCGTTCGTCGGTGACCTGCCCAACTCTGTTGGAGCCATGACCTTTGGCGAGTCGCTTCGCGAGTGCGAGATCGAGCTTCGTGTGACACTGTGAGAGTGGATTCTGGTTGACCGTCGCCTCGGTCGCCGGCCGCCGAGACTGGCACCGTAGAGGGCGCCTGGATACTCCCGGAGTTTCCAGGAATCCCCCATCCCTTTCAGGGACACCACTTCGCATGAAAATGACGGACCCTGCAAATCAAGGACCTGTTACTGTTTTCGGGGTAACCTGTAGTGGGGCGGGCGAGGACGCCCGCGCGCGGGTTCGGCAGCAGCTCAACCACGCTGGGCCACCGCGGTTCATGATCGTGTCGCCCCTTGAAATTCCATGCTGGCAATCCGGTCAGGATTCTGTTGAACTCAAAGCCACACCTCACTTACCCAAACACGGTTCCGGCCTTTGACGGAGTTAACGAACGCTGTTCCGGTCTCTTGGCTGGGTACGAAAGGGAGTCAGCTATGGTTGCAGACGACGCCCAGAGCGAATCAGCTTTGCGAAGCTCAGCCCAGTTCGCCACCACCCACTGGAGTGTGGTGCTGGCCGCGGGTGAGGCACAGTCGCCCGAGTCGGCCGCCGCTCTCGAGACCCTTTGTCGGACCTATTGGTATCCGTTGTACGCGTTTGCCCGACGGCAAGGTCGCCCTCCGGAAGACGCCAAAGACCTCACCCAGGGATTCCTCACATTCCTCGTCGAGAAGAGACTCTCGCACCGTGCTGATCCCGAACTTGGCCGGTTCCGGACCTTCCTGCTACGCGCCTTCACCGACTACCTCCGCGACCAACACCGTCGCGAGCACGCTGGAAAGCGGGGTGGTCAGTACACGTTTGTTCCGTTGGACATCAGTGCGGTCGAGGAACGACTGGCCGCCGACCTGGACCACTCGCCCGAGTTGCTGTTTGACCGCAAGTGGGCGCTGACAGTCGTCCGCGAAGCAACCGGGCTACTCCAGGCCGAATACGAAAAGCAGGAACGGGGTCGGCTCTTCACAGCCTTGAGTCCGTATCTCCAAGGCGAGCGTGGTTTGGCGAGCTACGCCGAGGTCGGTAAGCCGTTGGGTTTGAGCGAAGGTGCCGTGAAAGTGGCGGTGTATCGGCTGCGCCAGCGGTATCGCGAATTACTGCGGGCCGTGGTGGCCCACACCGTGACCGATGCGCGCCAGATCGACGACGAGATCCGTTACCTGGTGCAGGTGCTGGCTCTCTGAACCAGTTGGTAACGTCGAGCGACGTTTTGCGGAGAAGTACCATTGAACCTTGAAGAAGCAGTTGGAACCGCGGAAAACGCGGACCACGCGGAACCTGAACGGATTGAAGAAGAAGCCCATTTCACCTCGCGCGTGAGAGCCTGGGTCAGCTCAACTCCTTCTTCTTTGGCGTATTCTGTGTATTCCGCGGTTTGAACTGCCGGATTCAGGTTGAAGACCACGAACCGAACGTGACCAACGATGCCGACTGATTCCCCAAAACGCTGTCCCGTCTGCGGGGGCAGCTTGCCGCCCGAAGCTCCGTTGGGATTGTGCCCCCGGTGCATGATGGCGGCGTCACTCACGCCGCTCGAGCGTCCTTCCGAAGCCGAACTCGCCGAGGCAGACCAATCGACCTCGATCCCGAATCGTCCGACTGAAATGGCGGCCTTTGGTGACTACGAACTGCTGGAGGAGATTGGCCGGGGCGGCATGGGGATCGTGTACAAGGCCCGCCAGAGAAGCCTGAACCGGATCGTCGCGCTCAAAATGGTCATCCCGTCGCGGTTGACCTCCCCCGCGGACCTGCGCCGGTTCCAGATCGAAGCCGAAACGGCCGCGCGACTGGATCACCCGCACATCCTGTCGATCTACGAAGTCGGCGAGCTCTCCGGCCAGCCATACTACACCATGAAATGGATGGAAGGCGGAAGCCTGACCAAAGGCATCGCCGATAGCCAATGGCCTATTGCCGATTCACCGGGCCCCAGAGCAATCCCTGCAAGTCCGTCCCCAACCCCTCCTCGTCACTCGTCACTCGCCACTCGCCACTCGGAGCTCGCTGGATTGATGGTCAAGGTCGCCCACGCCGTGGCGTATGCCCACGAGCGCGGCGTGCTGCATCGCGATCTGAAACCCGGCAACATCCTGCTCGACGCGCGCGGTGAGCCATACGTGGCCGATTTTGGCCTGGCCAAATTGCTGGAACAGGACACGGGCCTGACCCAGAGCCTGTCCATGCTTGGCACCCCGGGTTACGCCGCCCCCGAACAGCTTCAAGGTGAAGCTCGCCACGTCACGACGGCCGCTGACGTTTACAGTCTTGGCGCCGTTCTCTACGAGCTGCTCACCGGCAAGCCGCCGTTTCGCGGCCCAACCCCCATCGAAACCATCCGCCAAGCGGTGGACACCGAGGTCAAACCACCGCACACGCTGAATCCGGCGGTGGATCGCGACTTGGAAACGATCTGCCTCAAGTGTCTAAACAAGGACCCGCAGCGCCGTTACGCCTCCGCCCAGGCGCTGGCGCAGGATCTGGAACACTGGCTCGCTGATGAACCGATCCTGGCCCGACGGGTAAGCGTGGCGGAACGGGCGTGGCTGTGGTGCCGGCGCAAGCCCGCCCTGGCCAGTCTGGCGGGGGCGCTGGCGTTTACCTTGATCGTGGCTTCGACCGTCGCGGCTTGGCGCATCGCGGTCGCCCGGCAGCAGGAGAGGCTGGGGACCTACGCGTTGAGCATTGCCCTGGCCGACGGCTGGATCAAGGACGGTAGCATTGATCGGGCGTTGGATCTCCTGCTGAAGTGCCCTCCAGAGTTCCGTCACTGGGAGTGGGGCTACCTGATGGCCCAGTGCCACCAGGACATGCTCAGCATCCCGGCACACACGAACTGGGCGGGATACAGCCCTGAATCTCTCGTCTCGGGCCTCGCTTTCGACACCAGCGGGACGCGGCTGCTGACTCATGGCCGTGACGGGCAGCTCAAGATTTGGGACGCCACAGAAGGCAAGCTGCTCTTCGCGTTGGACGAGCCCACGAACCCCGTGGTGAGCTGGGCGTTTCATCCGCAGCAGCCTGAACTCGCGCTCGGGATGACCAATGGCCTGATCCGAATGTTCGACACCGCTACGTGGCTAGAGCGGACCAACTTTGAGGTGGGGCGAGGCTCCAGCCGAGCCCTGGATTCCTTGGCTCAGGGAAGAGTAGGCTCCGCCGGATCGTCACCCCACCAGCAAAGTCCGACCTCCGAGGTGGGGCGAGCCTCCCGGCACGCCCTGACCAATCTGGCGGCAGGGAACCTCGGTGATGAGATCAGGGCTCGGCAGGAGCCTCGCCCCAGCACGGGGGTGGCCAGTCTGGCCTACGATCCGTCAGGCCACAAACTCGCGGCGGCCACCAGCGACGGGCGGGTGAAGGTCTGGGAGCGGCCGTCTGGCCGTGAGCTCTTCAGTTTTCGCACCTCCGGAGGAGCAGTTGACGCCCTGCAGTACACGGCCGACGGCCAGCAGCTCATGCTCCAGCAAGGGTTGGTCCTGCGATGGCATGAGGCGGACACGGGCCGTGAACAGGCCGTCGTCGAACTCGATCCACAGGTCTATCGAGCCGTGTCTTTGAGTCCGAGCGGTCGGCACTATGCCACCATCGACGCCACCAACCGCGTCGCACTATGGTCGGAGGGCAGACCCCAACTCGCGTTGGGCGTGCTCACCCTCCTCCAATCCGCCCAACAGCGGCGTGTGGTTTTCAGCCGGGACGAACGGTTCGTCTGCACCGCAGGCGACAGTGGGACGGCCCGGGTTTACCAGGTGGACTCTGGGGAGGAAGTATTAACCATCCCGCAGCGGGTCTACGACGCCGTGTTTAGCCCGGACGGAAACCACGTTGTCACACTGAGTGCCGAGCGGTCGGTCAAGGTCTGGGATTTGGTGCACAAACGCGAGGACCTCACGCTCCGTGGTCACCTCTCCTTGGCCGAGACCGCCGCGTTCAGCCCGGATGGTCGTTTGATTGCCACGGCCAGCCGCGAGGGCGTGGTCAAAGTCTGGAGCGCCAGGCCAGGACGGTCCCTCTACCAGGTCGGACGCTATCCTTGGGCTGTCGCCTGCAGCCCGGATGGCCGTTGGATCACGGCTGCGCCATACTACGGCGACTTGAACCTCTGGGACGCGCACAGCGGTCAGCTTCGCCTAACCCTCCGGTCCCGGTGCCACGCCCCGACGGCCGCCGCTTTCAGCCCGAACGGCCGCAACCTGGTCACCGCGGGTTTCGATGACACCGTGCGCCTCTGGGAGGCGGACACGGGACGGTCCTTGGGCGAGTTTCCGGGTCAAGACCGAGCGGTGCTCTGTGCGACCTACAGCCCGGATGGCCGGCGCCTCGCGGTTGGCGACGTCGGCGGCTGGGTCAGGATCTGGGACGTGCAATCCCGGCGGGAGGTGCATCGCCTCCAGACTCTGGTGCAGGCAGTGTTCTACATCGATTTCGATCCCAGCGGACGCAAGCTGGTGGCCGCCGGTTTTAGTAAAGGATCACCATACAGCGGTGTCCCGACAGTATGGGACGTGGAATCCGGCAGGCTCCTGTTTAAGCTCGATGCTGCGCGGAGTGGCGCCTGGGGGGCGAAGTTTAGTCCTGACGGACAGATGATCGCTGTCGCCGCCATGGACGGAAAGCTTCGTCTTTGGGACGCGCAAACTGGAGAGCTCCTCACCGAGCTTGCCTGCCGCGGCCAGGGCAATTGGTTGAGTTTTACCCCCGATGGCCAGCGGTTGGTGTTCGCGGTCTGTGATGGAGGGGGGTATGGATATGACCGGGCGTTAGTCCAAGTCTGGGACGTAAAACACCGACGGCAACTGCTGGCCCTGGAAGGCAACACCGATGCCGTCTATGAGGTCATGTTCATGCCTCCTAACTACCGCTGGCTCCTTATGGGTGTCTGGGATTTCACCCTCAGGCAGATTGAGGCCTTTCCGTGGCAAGCCAGGGACTATGCAACGTTGCCAGGTTCCACGGAAGCGGATCGGGTCAGGGCCTATGCCCGAGCCTATTGGCGGGACCGCCTGGCGGCGGAAGGCGTCACAACGGGCGGCGCCAGTTCCCAGCCGGTCATCGTCGATGCCGATGAATCGTCGTGGCCGGCGCGCGATCCGGGAGCGGGATCCCAACTGGTCGATCTCCGCAGGCATTACTACAGCACTCTCCGCGGGTCCCTCCATCCAGACGGTTCGGAGTTTAATGGCGACAACGATCTCGCGACCCTCCCGTCGGGCTTGGTGACCTTGGGAGGCGTGCAGTTCGACGTCCGCGGGGTGGTGCTGACGCGTCGGCTGGAAAAGTTGGGCGGCCCCGGGCAACGAAGGTGGGATCGCTATCCGACGAACGTCAGCGGCATCCAGATAGGCCAGAAGCTACGACGGCTTCAGGTCCTCCAGGGAGCCTGCATGGGGGAGGACGCCATGCCGGTGGACATCAAGGACGGCACAGCGATCGGCAGCTACGTCTGGCGTTACGCGGACGGTCGGGAACTGGAGCAGGACATTGTGTTCGGGCGCGATCTGCGTGACTGGTGGCAACGCCAGGACGAGAATGTCGAACCCGTGGTCGAACGCGGCCAAGTGGTCTGGACCGGCACCAACCCGGTCGCCAACAGGTACGGAGCCACGCTGCGCCTCTATCTGACCACCTACGACAATCCGCGGCCGGACGTCGAGGTCACCAGCATCGACTTCGTCTCGAAGATGACCACGGCGGCGCCATTCCTGGTCGCCATGACCGTCCAGCCGTAGCCGGAGCTACAAGTGGGCTCGCCAGGAGACTCGCCGCACCGAGAAGCTGGAGGGCATTGCTCCGTCAATGCCCTGATATTGGGGCACTGACGAAGCAGTGCCCTCCATTTTCGGGGTAACCTCGCGGTCCTCCTCGGGCCGTCCCTTCGGAAATCCTCATTCCCCTGTAACCTCCGCCGCTGGTTTACGGAGAAAGGAGTGAGAACCGGGAACTATGAGAGATCCGTCAGCAAGATCAACCCATGCGCCGGGACCCCAACTGCGGGCCAGCCAGGAAGGCTGCCCCAGCCCTGGGCTGGCGACGCCACATCAGATGAAAGGAGAAAGCAAGTCATGAACAAAACCTGCCAACCAGCAATGGATCGCCCTGTGCGCCGATTGCCGCACCAACACGCTTGGATCGGCCTGGCCGCCGCGCTCTGGATAGCCGCGGCCTTCGTGGTTCAGTGCCAACCGACGCCGTCAGCCTCGTTGCCCAAGGACCTCACGGTTAGCCTGAATGCGACCGCGCAATTCCAAGTTTCCGCAAGCGGCACCGGGCCGCTCACCTTCCAGTGGTGGTTCAAGGACGCCCCGGTCGACCCGGCGTTGAATCCGAAGGCCACCACCACCCTGCTGGTCATCAGCAACGTCAACCTCACCCATGCCGGCACGTATTGGGCGGTCGTGTCCGATGCCACCAGCTCGGCCACCAGCCGCGTGGCGACACTCACCGTGGACGCCACCTTCACCAAGATCACGAGTGGTCCGATCGTGGAGGATCGGGAAGCCTCGGCTGCCGGGGCTTCGTGGGGCGACGTGGACAACGACGGCCTGCTCGACCTGTTCGTTCCCAACAATGCCTGGAATTCAGGCGGTGCCAGGGACTCACTCTACCGGAACCTGGGCGGTGACGAGTTCGTGCGGATGACCAACGCCGTTACGGCCCGCCCCTTTATCTCCTGGAGCGGTCTCTGGGCGGACTACAATAACGACGGGAACCTCGATCTCTTTGTGGTCCACGCTGGGGGGGGCAAGAACGAGCTGTTCCGCAACGAGGGTGGCGGCGTCTTCACACCGGTCACCTGCGCTGCGACTGCTCAACCCGGGACGTACGCAGACGGCGCTTGGGTGGACCTTGATCGGGACGGCTGGCTCGACCTGATGGTCACCACCGACAACGGCGAGAAGGACTTTCTCTTCCGCAACCGGGGCGACGGCACCTTCACGGCCTGGACCAGTAAGGAAATTGGGCTGATGTTGACGGTCGAGGCTAGTACCTACGCCGCCAGTTTTTGCGATGTGGACAACGACGGGGATCTGGACCTGTATGTAGCTAACTACAAAGGGGCCAACTTTCTCTATCGCAACGACGGGACGGGCCGGCTGGTACCGGTCACGGCGGGAAGCCTGCCGGGCAACTCGGCCACGGTCTGTGCGTTGTGGGGCGATTTCAACAACGACGGTTTGTTCGACCTGTTCACCACCAGCGGGGGTGGACCCCAGACTCTTCACCTCAACCGGGGGAATTGGAAGTTTGAGGATGTCACGGTCGCGTCCGGGTTGGCCTTGAACGGCACGTGCTGGAGCCCCACCGCCGGTGACTACGACAACGACGGGAACCTGGACCTCTATGTCCCGGTTTACTACGGCAAAGACGTCCTGTACCACAACAACGGCGACGGAACGTTTTCTCGGGTGGACGTGGGCTCTCCGCTGACTGAGGGGACCAGCGACGAGGCCGTCTGGGTGGACTACAACAACGACGGGTTCCTCGATCTGTTCAAGGCGTGTGGCGATTTGAGTCTCGAGGTCAACCTGCTGTACCGAAACAGCCTCCCAGCGGCGGGTAACACCAACCACTGGCTCAAGATCCAGCTCCGCGGCACGGTGTCCAACCGGTCGGCTATTGGTGCCCGAGTGGGGGTGCGGGCCACGATCCGGGGCCACGAGACTTGGCAGGTCCGGCAGATCATGTCCACGGGCTTTGGCGGAGGGGCCATGGGGGGCCTGATCGCCCATTTCGGCCTGGGCGACGCCACAAACGTCGACCTGGTGCGGATCGAATGGCCGTCGGGCAATGTGCAGGAACTGAGCGACCTGAGTCCTGACCAGGTGCTCAAGATCACGGAGGCGGTGCTGATAACGCCTGCGATTCCATCGTCCAGCCTGGGCGGTTCGGTGACGCTAGCCTCGGCGGCAGGCGGCGCTTACCAGTGGCAGTTCAACGGGGTTGACTTGGCGGGCCAAACAAACCGGACGCTGAAGCTGACCAACATCCAGGCCAGCCAGCAAGGGCGCTACAGTGTGGTAGTGACCTCGGGGGACGTGACCCAAACAAACTACACCTACGTCCACGTCGATACCCAATTTACCAAGATTACCACCGGACCGTTGGTGACTGACCTCGGTTCTTGCTTTGGTGCTGCCTGGGGCGACTTCGATGGAGACGGCTACGCGGACGTGTTCGCCTGGCGGTACAGGGTTGGTCTGTCTACGTTCTACCACAACAATCGGGACGGCACCTTCAGCGCCACCGCCGCGGTGCCTTCGCAGCAGACACCCGACGTCTGGTACGGGGGGGTATCGGCGGATTTCGACAACGATGGCAAGCTGGATTTGTTTGTCCCGCGCGAAGGCAAGCCCGGCTTCTTCTACTTCAATAGTGGCGACGGCACCTTCACCGCCAGCCAGTTCCAGAGCGTGAACCCCTGGAGCGTCAGTGCGGTTGACTACAATCGCGACGGGCTTCTGGACCTGTACATCTCAAATGCGGGTCTGCTCTTTCGCAACAACGGCGACCGCACCTTCACCCGCGCGAGATCCGTCGGCGGCGGGTCCGCCGGAGCGGCCTGGGCAGATTACGACGACGACGGCTGGCTGGATGTATTCTGCGCCAGCGGCCCAAGCCAAATGTTTCACAACGATGGCACGGGGGGGTTTGTGGCAGTCACGAACCTGGCGACTCAGACCTCTGCTATCGTCGGGGCCTGGGGCGATTATGACAACGACGGTCGGGTGGACCTCTGTGCGGCATCTTTTGGCGGGACCACATACGTATATCGTAACCTGGGCAATGGGCACTTCGAGCGCGCGCAGATTGGCCAGACCATCCAAGGGTATTACAACGGGGCGGCTTGGGGGGACTACGACAACGACGGGTTCCTGGATCTGTTCCTGACCTACTACGGAAGCGACCACGGGAATCAACTCTTCCACAACAACGGCGACGGCACGTTCACACGGATCACCACCGGGAGCATCGTGAAGGATCTGCCGATCGCCGGTGGTCTGTCCTATAACGGATTCTGGTTCGACTATGACAACGACGGGTTCCTCGACCTGTTCGTGCCCAACGGCAACGACGCGGGAACCGCGATGACGGCAAACTTCCTGTATCACAACAACGGCAACAAGAACGCTTGGTTGAAGGTGAAGCTGGTCGGTACGACATCCAATCGCTTTGGCGTGGGCGCGAAGGTCCGTGTCCAGGCGAAGTATGCCGGGCAGGTCCGGTGGCAGCGTCGTGACATCACGGCGGGCGACATTTACAACGGCAACAACCTGGACGCGCACTTCGGCCTGGGCAACGCCACCAACGTGATGACGCTCCAGGTCGAGTGGCCATCCGGCACGGTGCAGGTGATGACTAACGTCCTGGCGAACCAGATTCTGACGATTACGGAGCCACGGCGGCCCGTGCTCGCCTGCCGAATGGAAATCGACGGGGCCTTTGTCTTGAAGGTCATAACCGATCCTGAACAGGAGTGGCAGGCGGAATGGTCGGCGGACTTCATCACCTGGACGCCCGTGACGGATCTCTGGTTCAAGGGGAGCACGGAACTGGTCGAGCAACCACCGCTGCCCGCCGCGCGGTTCTACCGGGTGACGGTTGTCAGCCAACCATGAACCGGAAAACCGCAGTTGGCGCGCAGCCGCAGTGTGGCTCGGGCCTTCCATGAACCGTGGCGGCTGGGTGCGCAACCTTTTGTTGCAGGTGCAACAAAAGGTTGCCACGGCAGGTTCATGGCCGGTGAGCAGGTCCGAAAGTAACAAGGGGCTTTCCAGTCGCCCGATGTGGAACTGGAAAGTCCCGCCAACCAGCAGGCAGGGATGTCCGCTCTACCATTGTTTGCGTGCGCCAGTCCGGCAACTTCGGTTTCCCTGATGGGCCGCCCGCGAGCCGCATGTGCCGCGAGCGTGCAGGCGGCAAAGCGGCGCGGGTTTCTGTCATTTCGTTCGCCCGAAAGCGGTCCCTCGCGGGCTCAACCTTCCCCGAAAAAAGCTGTGCTGAACTTCTGCGGTCGCTGCCCCCTGATGGATGTCCTCTCGTCAGTCGCGGGCGGCCCCGCTACGTCGGATTGCGCCGCTGGCGACTCGGCGGCGCTGGAGTCGCACACTGCTGCTTGTACCAAACCACCGCCTGCAGCACCCGGATCCCTTCGCTCAGAACCTTAGGCCCGGGATGGCCATCGCTAAGTCGGCCCCAAAAGCCGCCGAGCATCGCCGTCAAAATGTTGGCCTGAAGCACAGTGAGTTTGGCGCTCGCCGCGAATCGGGTTGTCTCTTTCTTTTTGCAGCCAACACTTCCAGTTCGTCGGCGCTGTAAAAGGAGTCGGCCGGCAAGTCGGGGTGCTCTTTGCCCAGACGCGTCAACAGCAAAACTCGGGAGGCAACGATCATATCAAAGGCCAAGGCTCGCTCCAAAGCCTCCGCACTTTTCATTTGCCGACGTTCCACGCCGCAAACGACCTTCAATACTTTATGCCAGCATTCGATTCCCCACCGC
>Ga0315274_10001940_pt1 | contig 31643 bp, 25 predicted proteins | sample YL17G02_20_MG_FD_203700 | JGI IMG/M metagenome (GOLD analysis project Ga0315274, IMG submission 203700) | Sediment microbial communities from Yellowstone Lake, YNP, Wyoming, USA - YL17G02_20 | ecosystem: Environmental > Aquatic > Freshwater > Lake > Sediment | place: USA: Wyoming | collected...
TATGTCGGCACGAATCTTTGGTACGGAGCCAATCTTGGTGCAGACGATGCAACGGGACATCGCGCTCGCTTACTTCGTGAACTAGACCGCTTGCAGATCTTAGGGATTAAAAATCTTCGCGTGATGGCTGGCACCGAAGGGCCCGATGGTGAGCCTTGGCGCATGTTGCCGGCCATGCAGCCACACCAGGGTGAGTATAATCCTGCAGTACTTCGTGGTTTAGATTTTCTTCTTAGCGAGATGGCCAAAAGGTCGATGCGGGCAGTTTTGTGTTTGAGTAATTATTGGCATTGGTCTGGTGGCTTTGCTCAATATTTAAGTTGGAATGGTGCTGGTCCTATTCCCTATCCGCCACCGGCTGAGGGCGGCGATTGGGATAGATATAAAGGTTACGTTGAGCAGTTTTATACCAACTATCCTGCAAGGGCGGCGCTGGCGAACCACATCCGCTACATGGTCACTAGGACTAATTCGGTTTCTGGAACACCTTATGTGAATGACCCAACGATCATGGCATGGGAATTAGCCAATGAGCCTGATGCATACGCCAATAAGCGAGCTTTTATTGATTGGATTGCTGAGTCCTCTCGACTTATCAAAAGTCTAGATCCAAATCATCTCGTGATTTCCGGTAGTGAAGGCGAGACCGCAGCAGAAGTGACGGAAATGACGGATATTGATTATGCTACTACTCATATCTGGGTGCAAAACATCGGCTGGTACGATCCGACTAGACCAGAAACTTACAAAAATGCTTTAATACGCGCCACTTCAAGCCTGAAAAAGTCGCAACAGTTGATCGCCAAGCTTGGTAAGCCTCTCGTTCTTGCAGAGTTTGGTATCGCTCGTGACAACGGGCTTTATGCCCCAGGGACTCCCGATAATTATCGGTCCCATTTCTTCAATGCCCTTCTTGGTCAGGTTTATCTGGCGGCAAAAAATAATGATGAGTTAGCCGGTGTAAATTTCTGGGCCTGGGCTGGGGAAGGGCGACCTCGCAATCCCGGCCAAGCCTGGGCCGTAGGGGATGATTATACGGGCGATCCGCCGCATGAGCTGCAGGGCTGGTATTCGGTGTATGACAAAGATCGTGACGTACAGCGCGTATTGCGTCGCTATGCGAGGTTAATGGGTGCATTGTACTAGATTGCGACTTAAGTCATTTTATATCTGAATCTGCTTAGGGACGTTTTCTAAAGTATCGGATACAGGAGGGATGATGCTCGGCAATAAATTACGCAACAGAAATCTGCGGGGTTTGAGTTTACTCACTGTATTTGCTTTAAGTGTGTCAGCCTGCAAGCAAGTGACACCGACGATAGTAAGCCCTAATACTACAGGCGGCGGTAAGACGGCTTTTTCCGCTAGTCCCGTGACTCCTGCGACAGCCCAGCCCACGGCACCGACTCCAGAATTCTCTTATGTTAACTGCAAGACCACAACGACGTGTCAGCCGGCCAAGCAGGATGTCATTGGTCTAACAGCCAACAATCAGCTCGCCGGAACGGTTGGTCAGCCTGTCGTATGGGTCTTTCATGGGCGCGACTTAAATACTTTAAACTCAACGCAGATTGTGCCGAACATCCAGGGCAGTGAGCGGCGTGTCGCAGTAATTCCAACAAATTTACCATCTGGTGCCACTTTAGCACCGACCCCAAATGCAGCTGAGTTGTTTATCCAGGAAAATATTGTTTGGACACCAAGTGTTTCGGGTACAGGTGTTTTGCAAATTCTGCTTCGCGACTATGACCGCTGTCTAGTCGTCGAGGCAACCCCAGCAACAATTTGTAATTCACTCACGAGCACTATCTACGATTTTCCTGTAAATGTTCCCTGGCAAGTGGTTGAAGCGCCACCTGTAAGAGCACCATCTGACCGTGAGCCGGCCACGATCCCACAGGCAATTGGTCAGTTTGCGGGCGGCTTTGTTGGCGGTGTGGTGGGAAGTTTGATTAAGAGACTTATTGAAGGCCCAACCAATTCCCAACCTAATGGTGGTGTATCTACGTTTTCCTACTCGAATCAGGCTCAAGTGTACCCAGACTGCAAAGCAAATGGCGGCTGGGGCTATGGATGTAACTGGAAGTGTGGAACACTCTGGTGCTCGAAAGATGACCAAGGTTTTGCTGACTCTTCAATTTGTACGGTAACGAAAGCTGGTGGCCCAAGCTGCTGAGTATTAAGAAGGCAAAGAGGTTTTAGTTTGAAGTCAGAGGCTAGCAGTCTTAGCAAGAGTCAATGGTGGGTTCTGGTTGTAGCCTGCCTAGGCTGGATGTTTGATACCTTCGATCAGCGCCTGTTTATTCTGGCTCGCGCTCCGGCTATGGCTAAACTATTGCCTGCTAGTAGCGATGTGATCGCCCAGACGCAGGCTAGCACATGGATGACGGCGATATTTATAGCTGGTTGGGCTACCGGTGGGCTCATCTTTGGGTTTTATGGTGATCGCTTGGGGCGTGTCCGCACTATGGCCATCACGATCACTGTTTATTCGCTGTTCACAGGCCTCTCTGCAACAGCACAGGGTCTTTGGGATTTTGCGTTCTACAGATTTCTGACCGGTCTGGGTATTGGTGGTGAATTTGCCGCTGGCGCAGCTTTGATTGCGGAGATTTTGCCAGCCAAAGTGCGCCCCTATGCACTCGGTTTGATGCAGGCGACGGCCGTATTGGGTACGCTTTTGGGCACAATTTGTTCACTTTTTATAGAGGTGACGGCGACCTACGCAGGGGTAGACGGATGGAGACTCCTTTTCGTCATAGGAGCTTTGCCCGCTTTGGTGCTGATTCCTTTAAGGATGAAGGTGCGAGAATCTGATGCGTGGCTAGCGACTCGTGAGCAGGCCCGGCGTGGTCAGCTTACACTCGGTGGTTTTCGGGCCTTGTTCAAACTGCCGTGGCGTCGCGCCAGCCTGGTAGGCATTGCTCTCGGGTTTTCTGGACAGCTGGGTATCTGGGCGATTGGCACCTGGAGCCCGGAACTTATGCGTCTCGTGATGGCCAGCGAGGGTTATCTCAGCGCTGCAGAACGTTCGCGCGTCATCGGTGGTGGATTGATCCTTAAGGATCTCGCTTCTGCATTTGGAATCATACTTTTTACCTGGGCAGCAGAGCGTTATGGGCGGCGGCCTGCGTTTGCAGTCAGCTTCGTCTCGTCGATCGCTGCGGTACTGATATGCTTTGGCGGCATGCGAGAAACAGCTCAGATTTGGTGGATGATGCCTCTTCTGGGGTTGACGGTATGGTCTGTGCTGGGTGGCTTTTCGCTGTACTTTCCGGAGCTTTTTCCTACCAGTTTGCGCGCCAGTGGTATCGGCCTTTGCTATAACGTGGCCCGCTATCTGACGGCGGCCGGAATCCTGGGTATGGGTCAACTGCTGACGCTTTTTGCTGGAGCCGGCTTCAGCCAGTCCTTGCGTCCTGCGGCTATTTTGCTTTCGACTGGTTATCTTTTGGGGCTGGGAGTACTTTGGTGGGCACCAGAGACGAAGGGAGAGCCACTACCAAGCTAGCCCACGAATCCTCCGTGGTACGCGGACTGGCTGACAATAAGCGACGTGCAATTAGAGAGAATTGTTTATGTTGAGCAAGTTGCCGGAAAATCTGCGAGACGTCGACGCCTTTGCCGCGTTGTTTGATCATACTTTGCTAAAGCCCGAGGCCACACCAGCGCAGGTTCGTGCTCTATGCGAGGAAGCCGATGAGTGGGGCTGCAAAACGGTTTGCGTGAATCCATGCTACTTATCTTTAGCGGCGCGGGAGCTACGCAGTTCGAGAGTTTGGCCCATAACCGTTATTGGATTTCCACTCGGTGCATCCCGGACTGATATTAAGATCGATGAAGCCCTACGCGCAGTTGCCGATGGTGCGCGGGAACTCGACATGGTGATTAATGCTGGTTTTTACTTAGGCGGTGAGGCAACCGCAGTCCGCCATGACATCGCCGCCATAGTGCGCGTTGCTGGTCATGTGCCAGTTAAGGTGATTTTGGAGACGGCGTTGCTGTCACCTAAGCAGATTACGGAGCTCAGTGAATGGTGTGCTGACGCTGGAGCAGCCATGGTTAAAACTAGTACCGGCTTTGGCTCGCGCGGTGCTTCACTTGAAGACATTAAAGCCATGCGCGCAGGGTTAAGCCTGCATCCGCAAGTCGGCATTAAGGCCTCTGGCGGAATTCGTACGCTGCAATCAGCCGTCGAGTTTGCTGCTGCTGGAGTACAGCGGATTGGCTCTAGCGCGACCGTAACGATTTTGAGCGATTTCCGCAAATTATTCGCGGAAACCGCTCTTGATTAATTTTTCTAAATTCTGATTAGTTCTGATTGAACTGGATATCAGCTACAGATGTTAGCGTGTCACCAGTAGACGCTTTAGTTGTGACCGTGAGTTTGTTGAGTTCAGCTTTGCTCAATTGGCCAATCAGTTCAAATGGCTCAGTGGTCCAGTAGTAGCGATTCGGCGCGTCTTTACGGGCTTCGATACGGTCAATGTTCACTTTGACTGTACCGTTTGCGTTTTCCAGTGTTGCGGTGGTGTCGGCCGCTGTGATGGTGATTGGAGGCGTAGCTAAGGCTGCCGCGGCTTCGACGAGCTCTTGGGCGTTCGCCGTGACGCGTACTAGTTTTGGGTTACCAGTAATGGTCTCTAAGTAGCCCTTTGGATTATTTGCTTTGCCCGAGGTGTAGCCGACAAACAGAGCATTGAGGCTTACGCCAGGTATCTTGCGTAGGTTTTCCGCTGCTTGCAGGCCAGCTTGAGCTGGATTTGAACCGCCAGTCGTTGGGGAGCCGTCGGAGATGAAATAGACAATTTTTTGTCCTGGGATGGTGGCAATCTGTGTCTCTGCTGTCGTGAAGGCAGCATTATAATTTGTCAAAGCGATGCCGCTGTCAGAACCGCAGAACACTTCCGGTTTTAAATTGCTCTCGACTGTGTCAATGGATCCAACAGGTATTTGTACTTTTGCTTTGGTTGAGAAACCGATGACGCCCGCCTGCACGTTAGTGCCACCCATTTCTTTGTATTTTTTAACGATGATCTCTGCAGATTTAAGACGACCGCAGGTACCGTTGCCAGTCTTGTCGTTGGGGCCTTCACCGCCAGAGCCTTCCATCGATCCCGAATGGTCGATAACGAACAGCACCGTCACGTCACCGGTAATTTTAGTTTGCGGACAGAACTCGCCGGCAAGGCGTACTTTCGAGCCTTTTTTGGCAAAAAATTCGGAGTTAAAGGTCCCTGCATCTGGGCCATCAGCGCTGCATGGCAACCAGAGCACTCCACTGGAGTCACTAAAGATGTCTCCGCCCTGTACAGTGCTGCCATCAGAACTGCCGCCGACACCAGGTTGGGAACCATTTTTAAATTGGTTAAAGTTACCACCAGGATTTTGGTTTGGGTCATCGCCGATGGCTGGTAGCGAACCATTTTTAAACAAAGCATCAACTAAGGATTTAATTTGGTTGCCAGCCCAGCCTGGTTGATCAATGGCAGGTGATTTAGGAGTGCCGTATGCCTTATCGTCAATGCCGTTAGTACGGGCGTCCGTAAGATCGGTTTTATCTTTCTTCTTGGCGGAGTCTCTGGCGTTTTGTTCGTTGCCCGAGAGCTCTTTGCCACCAAAACTTGCTTGTTTACAGTTCATTAGGAGCATGCTTGCGAAAAGCGAGTTCGCAATTAGAGACGCTTTACGCACTTGCCGAGTACGATTGCCGTGTGACATGCGTAGCCCTTCCTGTAAAAAAGTCCGTTCGGGCACATTGATGCAAAATGCGTGCGCAAATCGTCGTTCAGTCGGATCGCAGGCTTAGAAACTTAGTTAGAGATGATTGTCTAAGCCTTAGCCACTTTCCTGTGTTGAAAGTGTAGGCGTATTATGTGTATCCCCTTGAGGGGGGCAGCACTTCGTGAGGATGCTGAATCCCTTTATATATTTGAGCCCACACCTTGGAGACGGGTCATGAGCATTGCTGCGAGCCAAAACGAAGCCAACGGCGACAGCCACAATTTACTCTTTGGATATTTACTGTGGTTGCTTGGGTTTACGGGTGCACACCGCTTTTATTACGGTAAGCCCGTCACTGGCACCATTTGGTTTTTTACCCTCGGACTTTGCGGGGTTGGCTGGTTATTCGATGCATTTTTGATTCCCGGGATGGAGCGCCAAGCGCAGCGCCGGTATCCAGAGGGGCGCCTTAACTACTCGCTCGCTTGGCTGCTTTTAACGTATCTGGGGGCCTTTGGTATCCACAGGTTTTATATGGGTAAAATCTGGACCGGCTTACTGTATCTGTGCACCGGTGGTTTGTTTCTCTTCGGTATTGTTTTCGATTTTTGGACCTTAAACGAGCAAGTGGCCGAGTTGAATGGATAATCGGCTATAGCAGTCTTAAGTGCTCAATTAGATTGGTCCGAACGCACCCGTTTAGCCACGACCTCGACATGTTCGGTTTGCGCAAACATGTCCATTTATCCGTTAAGGCCCGAGAGCAGAGCCTTCTTGAGGCGCTTCTCGATATCTCGGCTGGCGGGTCCTAATACGGCAATCGCGGCGTTTTCTGCTCGCAAGGTACGGCGACAAAGCTCTGCCGCTTTGTCCGCTGTTACAGCCTTAAGGCGTTCGCGTTCTGTGACTAAAGAGAGACGGCGGTCTGAAAGTTGAGCCCATGGTAAGCGCGTGCCGATGGCCTCTGGTACTGTAGGCGCTAGTTCTAAATCCACAATACTGCGGACGATCGACCGATTAAGTTCTTCCTCTGTAGGGCCGTGCTCGGCTAAGCGCTTCAATTCTGAAGTGAGTTCACGCAGGAATTCATCGAGCTGATCTTGGGCGCACGACGCGCCAATATCTAGAGTGCCAGACTCAAGTCCTAAAGTGGCATGGGCATGAATATCATAAACCAAGCCCAGCTCCTCACGCAGTCTGCGGCCGAGTCGTGAACAAAAGCCATCCGCTAGAATCCGGCTGATCAGTTCAATGCCCTGCGCATCTTCTGACCATTCGGATCCACAAACAAAGCTCAGCTGTATTTCGTATTCATTATCGCTGTGTTCGACCCACTTTACTGCTGGTCCCTTGAATGCAGGAAGCTCGTGGTAACTTACCCTCGGCAGTGCACTGTGATCAGCCCGCAAAGGAGAAAAGTATTTGATCAGTGAGCTTAGTAAATCGGCATCGCCACCAACGGCGCAGACAGCCATGTTGTGCGGTACATAGAACGCATCCCGATAACGCCGCAGATCAGATTGGCTGATTTTTGCAATGGAATCACGAGTGCCGAGAATTGGTTGTGCTATCGAGGTGCTCGGCCAAATGAGCGTTGCAATATGATAATCGAGATCGGTGCAGTGGCCGTGGTCATTGGTCTCGCCGTCGAGCTCACGCAAGATAATTTGGCGTTCGATTTCGATATCTGTAAGTTGCGGATAGTCTAGGAAATCGACGAAAAGTTCGATCACCTCGGTGGCCGTGTGGCGAATACCGGAGTACCAGTACTCGGTGTGTTCTTGACCCGTGGCTGCATTCCAGTCGCCTCCGAGCCACTCGAAGGCCTCGGCTAGCTGTGCATAGTTTGGGTAGAGTCGCGAGCCTCGGAACATCATGTGCTCGAGAAAATGCGAGACACCTACTGGATGCGGAGCACTCTCGAGGCGCGTTCCAGCCTTGAGAGTGACACCCAGGAAAAACTGATCATCATTGGGCCTAGGCACATGCATTATGGTCAGGCCGCTTGGCAGCGTATGGTGCTGCCAGCTCGCGTCAAATTGCTCCAGACGCAGGGTATGCATGTCACTGGGTCGCTTGCTTATCATAATCCTCTAATTGAACCGGAAGAGTAACTTATTCGCTAAGTTCTCCATGCAGTCTCGGGCTGGGCTGTGGGGAAAGCTGTGCAGTGCCGCCATAGCCTTCATGGTGTATTGATGAGCGCGCTCTACGGTCAGTGCCGCAGTGTCGTACTTGTCGATGAACGTCGCGATCTTGGTCACGGTATCAGCATGTACCGAAGTATTAATAAGAGAGCTGATCTCCGTCCACTCAGAGGCAGTGGCCAAACCTTTGAGCATGATGACCGGCAAGGTTACTTTGCCCTCGAGCAAGTCGGAGTGCGTCTCTTTACCAACAATCGCGGCGGACCCAGTATAATCCAACGCATCATCGATAAGCTGAAAAGCCATTCCAACATTGTGACCGAATTGCATCAATGCGTCGCTTTGCGCCTTTGGTGCACCGGAAAGCAGTCCAGCTGCCTGACACGAGGCTTCGAGAAGTACCGCCGTTTTGTACTCGAGGATGGTTAGGTAGGTTAGCTCGCTTATGTCGGGATTAAATACATTTTCAAGTTGCAGTAGCTCGCCATCGCTCATCAACCGGATCGCGCGAGCGAAGGTGCGAACGATGTCCATGTTGCCGGTGGCGGCCATCATTTCACTAGCTGTCGAGTAAATTAGGTCCCCAACTAGCACGCTTGCGGCACTGCCATAGATGCTATTGGCAGTAGGGCGGTTGCGGCGAAGTGAACTATTGTCGACCACGTCGTCGTGCAGAAGACTCGCTGTGTGTACGAACTCAGTCACAGCTGCGATCGGGTAAAGATGCTCGCCGTAATATTTAATCAGTCTGCAGGCCATGAAGAACATCGCGGGCCGGATGCGTTTCCCACCGGCACCCAACACATGCTCTGCCACCGCGCGCCCAGTTGCCGTTTCCGTCGGCAAGTAATTGAGCAGTCGCTGATTTAGCTCAGCTAAGTCAGGAAGCACAGGGGCAAGTGCCTGCTCAATCAGTGATTTGGCAAGAGAATCCGGGGGCATCGATGGGACTAAAACCTGCAGAAGGCACCTCCAAGACGACAGCAACTCCCGAACATTACACAGTATATATACCACGACCAGGCATGATTTGCGGCAATCAGGATTTCCTGGTACATTCCGGCGCCGCTCATGGCCTTGTGGTCCGGGGCTTTACCCGCTGCTATAGACAAGGCTTTGACGTTAAACGTGCTTGGTAGAAATACATAGAGGAGTGCGCCATGGCAAGCCGATTGTCGGAAGAGACAATGTCTGGTGACTTAGCTGGCATCATGGATGCCGGTCATCAGGGACTGGTTATTGAGTCCGAGCGTCGCATGCCGATGTTGCAGCCAGCCACCATTGATCTTGACGCACTGTTGCTCGCAGAAGACCCAGAGGCCGCCGTTCAGGCGGTACCTACACAACAAATATTCCAGGCGCTCCTAGCCAAGGGGCCTGAGGACTGCATCGAGCTGCTGCCTCTTCTATCCGAAGACCAGGTGGTCCGTTTACTCGATTACGACGCCTGGCGGCAGGATGCGTTGGAGCCGCGCCGAGCGGTACGCTGGCTGTCTCTGTTCAAAGAAGTCAGTGACGAGGAGTTCTATCGTCGCTTTCGTGACCTCGATGAAGAGTATCAATTAGCACTACTAGGTCCGATGATTGATCTGGTCGATGAAGATCAGTACGAAAAACTTGGGACCCAAGATCAAGATGCACTGTACAGGTTGCCATGCGGTACCCTTTATTATCGCATCAAGACTGAAGATCCCGTGCTCGTGGAGTTTGTCACCAGCTTAGTCGAGGCGACTATGGCCAGTGACATTTCCTACGCCTATGCAATGTTGGCGCATGCCGCCTTTATGCCGCCGCATGAGTCGGAGGCCCAAATCAGCCAATTCCGTCGGGCTAGACTGACCGAGGACGGTTTTGTTAGCTATCAAGAAAGTCTTGCTGCTTTCCGACCGATCGAGCTTAAGCCTCTTGAACAGCGCTGGTTATTGCAACAGGCATCGGCCGTGCCCGGTGTGGATGCTCTCGTCCAGAAGCAGGCCGGAGAAGCGCTTTTCTTAGAGCAGGCGTTGAAGCGGACGGCTCAGAGCGACCAAGATGGCAACATCGACTTGTGGCAGAGGTTGTTGTTTTTGGCGAACTCTCTATGTGCGGCGGCACTGGTTGAGCCTGATGACCTAAATGGCGTGCGGTTGCTAATGAACCATGCCCAGGCATTAGTAAGTCTGGGTCTTGAGCATCTCGCCAGCGGCGATGTGACCCTAGCGGCAATGGTTTTGAAGCAAGAACATCCGCAGACGCTGTTTCGAGTTGGCCTGACTCTGGTGCGCAAGCTGGCCGACTCAATGCTTGAGCAGTGCGAGAAGCATGGCTTGCCTGGTGTCGATGACATGCGCCGTCAGCTGCGTCTTGATAAATGTGGTGCCTTGCTTTTGCTTATGGATAAAAAGCTGCTGCCTATTTTGGGCTTTGCTAGAGTCGAGACTCTAAAGGGCGCTTGTAATAGGTTGCCTGTCCGGCCGCTACAGTTCCGTGTCGATGGACGTGGTGCCGCCGGTGTGGTCTTTACTCCTGTAAATAGTATGGCCTCGCTGATGACTCTTGCTAGTCAACTGGATGCGATTGCCGGTCTACTGGCAGTGGCATCGCTGGGTGATGAAGATCAACAGGCGGCTACCACAGCCCTAGACCAGAGGCTGATGACGGCGTTGGCTAGAGTGCTGACTGGTGGCCAGTTCCGTAGTGAGCCTCTTAGCTTAAGCGAGTTTGAGCGTCTAGTTTCTTTGCCGGCGGAGTCCGCTCAGGGATTCGCCAGTGATGTTCTGGCTAGTATTGAAGGGAGCCTGCGTCTGGCTCTGGCTCCCGGTGCTAGCGCTGGATGGTCGGTAAGTCGTGCCGCCGGTTTAATGGTCTCCGACCCAGTCCACGGCACTTTGGCCGATATTGCCGATTTACTGCTGCAGCTTGGTACCGCCTGCACTTATGCGAAAGATTTACCATCGCTCGCGGCGCAGAGGTCGGCCATGGCAAGTTTGATCAACATAGTTAGTAGTGAGGAGATGCAATCATGACTTTGGCAAAGCAACCGAATTTCCTTACCGTTGAGGACTGTGCCGAGATCTCGCAGCTTATGGACCGTAAATTTGCGGGTCTTCTGAAGCAGCGATACTTCGAGGCAGCCGTTAACAAAGACAGCCAAGGCGTTTACGCGAAAGTTGCCCTCAGGAATCAGTCAGGCTCGTTCTACTATCCGGTCGAGGCCAGAGTGGCCCACATGAACCACGATTTTGACGAGCGTGCTGCCGCTTTTTTTCTAATCGACTACATCACAGAGTATTTTGCTGAATACTTTCGTGCAGACGGCGATGTCTTTTTGCCGATCGATTGGAATGATTACGAGTGGGGCGGAGTGTCGCTTCAGCTCAAGGGGCAGATGCTAAATCTCGAGGTTGAGCGTCTTGCTGATGCCCTGCTTGCTGGTGACTCTACTGGCGACCAGTTGCGCTGAATTATTCAGCGTTGGGTTTAATCAGGCTGGGCTCTAGTTCTACCGGTTCCGCGCCATTATGAACGCCGACGCGATTTCGCCCGGATTTTTTAGCGAAATAAAGGGCCGCATCAGCGCGCGCCACCGCTTCCGTCGGGGTCTCTTTGCCGATAGTAATCTGCGAGACTCCGCTGGAAATCGTCACTGGGATAATCGTACCGTTGAAGTCAAATCTGAAGTTTGCGATCGCTAAACGAATCTTTTCAGATGCTGTAGCTGCTCCAACTAACTCAGTGCTGGGTAGAATCGCGAGAAACTCCTCACCACCATAGCGAGCGACAACATCTGTTTTGCGAAAGCCGAGTTTTAACAGTCTGCCGACATTGCTGAGGACATAATCACCAGCTTGGTGACCATAAACGTCATTGATTTTCTTGAAGAAATCGATGTCCAGCATGACGACTGACATGGTGCGCTGGGGCGCGTCAGCTGGTAGGGTCTGCAGCGCAGCGACCTGAGAGCTCAGATATTCACTGAAGTATGCTCGGTTAAATAGTCCAGTGAGATTATCTGTGATCGACTGAGTCGCCTTGTCTTTATACTTATCTTGTAGGTTAGTCTCGGCAGTCACATCACGGAGCAGCATAAAGGCTCCGATGTTATTGCCGTTGCTGGAAAATGGATAAACCCCAATGATAAGGTTTAGCGAATGGCTGTTGATGATCGCCGTCGCCGTCACTTCATCAAAGCGAGTAGGGCCCGCAGCATTGAGTAGCTCGCTGATAGCTAATGGTTTGCCAGCGATAGTGAGCACCAGCATATCGGTCAGCGTATTAGACTTCAAAATCTGTTTAGTCTTAAGACCTGTCACTTGCGATAAGAGGGCATTACATTTTAATATTTTGCCATCCATATCCACGACAGCGTAGGCGTCCAACAGGCACTTAGAGAAGTGCTCGTATGGTTTGAACGCATCTAGCACTTCATTTGCTACTGGAAGTTCAAGATTTAATGCTGCCTCTGCCATTTGTGTCTCACGTGAAGTTCTAAATAAATGTTCAGTCCTTGGAATCAGTCTGGCTGTCTTTATGCTGCATCCAACCACGCAAAAAACTCATCTTCCACCTCTTCCATCTCCATGATCGTGCCGCATTTCTCGCACTTTTGAGGTGGGATTTCAGCCGTTCCCGACGAGGGTAAATTCCGACCTTCTTCGAATAATACCCAAGTTTGGTGGTCGCATTTGCCGCAAGCGTAGGATGCATAGACCGAACGTACTTGGGCTGACCCGCGGAAGTTGGGGATCATGTTAATCTGACTTACGATTTCCGGGGTGCACTCTTCGAAGATCAACTTACGGCCCTTCTCTGCCTCGCGTATGAAGTTTATCCAGGCGCGCACACCACAGCTGTTCACGGACTCCACTTTGCGGAAGTTGATGATGACATTCGTGCCTAGCGCGGTGATCATTGGCTTCAGATGTACTTCGGAGTCCTCATTGATCGGACCCACGTATACTAGCTGATCCCACTGACCTTTTTTTTCTACGTTGAGTGTAATACCCATGAAAAAACCCTCACGATGGCTAAAAGCCGGTCCTGAGGGCTCATCGGTCAGTCCGTGATGGACTTGAGCTATGGATTCAAGAATTCAGTAACCCACTGACTTGACTGACTAACGATCGATCAGGTAGGGGTACGAGCGCATAAACTTGGTTAGTCTTTCCAGCCCCGATGTCGCCTGTTCAGCCGATACAATGCCGTTGGTCACTGCCCGATCGAATTGCAGTTCGTAGCATCCCACCATCTCTTTCAAGTCGTAGTTGCGGGATTCCAGTAGCTCGTCAATCGGATCACCTTTGGTCACCTTAGTTAGCTCCCAGTCACCATCGGCATTGATGTAAATCTCTGCCTCGTGGATAGCTCCGAACAGATTGTGTTCGTTTGCCAGACTTTCTTGGTAAGCGCCAACTAGGAAGAAGCCGATGTAATAGGGCTGGTTGTTTGGCACGTGTAAGTCGAGTGCCGTCTTGACATCGGCGCGATCGACGAATGTATCCAAACAGCCGTCTGAGTCACAGGTGATGTCAACAATAGTTGCTTTGTGCGATGGTTTCTCATCGTGGCGACTAAGAGGCATCACTGGGAAAAGCTGGTCGATAGCCCAAGAATCTGGAATCGACTGGAACATGGAGAAGTTGGCTAGGTACTTACTGACCAGTGCCTTTTGGAGGTCTTCGAATTCTTCTAGTTGATGACGCTGGAAGCTAGAAAAGTAGAGGGCTCTTCTGCACACACGGCGGAACAAATCTTCGGCGTAAGCCCGATCCTGCATGTTCAGGTAGCCGAGGTTGAAAAGGGTAAATAGCTCTTCCTGATATTCAATCGCATCATGGTAGAATTCGACGTAATTCTTACGATTAATATTATCAAGTATGTACTTGAGCTCTTTAATACTCTTGTGAACTTCGCCCTGAGTATACTCTGGCAAGTCCGCTTCGATCGGTAGTAACTCTTCGCCTTGAACTTCGCGGATGTCGGTGACTACCACAGAGTGATAGGCAGCAATAACACGGCCGCTTTCCGTAACGATGGTCGGGTAAGGGACGCCCTCATTGGCGCAGACGTCGCCGAGGACGTAAACTGCGTCGTTGGCAAATTCCTGCATCGTGTAGTTTGCACTGGAGAGGAACGATGTCTTACTACCGTCGTAGTCGACACCGACGCCGCCGCCGATATTCAGGAATTGTGGGGTGTATCCCATCTTCACGACTTTGGCATAGACTCGTGACGCTTCTTTGATGGCGTTTTTGAAGCGCTTAATCTCAGTAATTTGTGAGCCGATGTGGAAGTGAAGCATGGCCAAGCGGTCTTGAAAGTTGGCCTCTTCGAGCATCGACAGACAGTTGAGAACTTCGGTCGTGGTCAGGCCAAATTTAGAGGAGTCACCGGAACTCTTCTCCCACTTGCCGGCACCTTTGCTGTAGAGACGAACGCGCAGGCCAACTAGCGGCACTACGGGCTGATCCTTAGCTAGTTCAAGGAAGGTGGCTAGCTCGTCTGGACCCTCGACGACCACAATAACGCGCTTACCCATGGCTGCTCCGAGGAACGCCATGTCGATAAACTCACGGTCTTTAAAGCCGTTGCAAATGAGCAGAGAATTTGGCGTTAGCGGGTAGCTTAGAGCGGCAACGAACTCAGTCTTGCTGCCGACCTCGAGGCCGTAGTCCAGTCGCTGACCACAAGCAACGACAGCGTCAATGAACTCACGGCGCTGGTTTACTTTGAAAGGAAACACGCCGACGTGTTTGCCCTTAAAGTTGAACTCACTAATAGCCTGTCTGAAGGCAGAGTGCATGCGCTCCAATTGGCATTCGATGATCTGCGGAAAGCGCAGAATCAGCGGGGTGTGAATCCCTTGATGTTTTAGCTTGGCGATCACCTCTGGCAGTGACACGCTAAGGTGTTCTTCGCCCGTGGGGTGGCTGACGACGTGACCTTCGTCATTGATGCCGAAATAGCCGGCGCCCCAATCGTCGATGCCGTAAAGTTCGCGTGCCTCTTGGATCTGACGGATATTCATAGGCTGGTGACTCGTACAAAAAGGATGACCGGGACGGCGTAAAATGGCGGCATTGACCGCAATTTACAAGTACAAAATAGCATTAGCTATTAATGCACCGTCTCCTATCTAAACTAGCTATGATAGGTCAAGCGATTCTAGGGTCTTAAGTGAAAAAATGGAAGACTTATGCAGATCTCATCCGGATGGGCAAAAGGAGCTCGGCTCGCAACGCCGCAAGGTGACACCACAAGGCCAACGGCAGCTAAGGTGCGTGCCGCAGCTCTTAACATCCTCATGCCTTTGCTCCATGAGGCTTCATTCCTTGATCTTTTTGCTGGCAGCGGAGCCATGGGCCTAGAGGCCGTGAGTCGCGGTGCCCGCTCAGCGACTTTCGTCGACCAAGCGCCCGGTGCGATCAAAGCACTGCGTGCCAACATTTCAGAGGTATTGCGGCGAGCAACCGCGCAAAACTTGTTATTGCCGGAGCTGCGGGTCCACTCCGGCCCCCTGCCGTTGGCGTTAGGGCGTTTGTCAGCGCCGTCGTCAGGTCCTTTCGATCTAGTTTTTGTCGATCCTCCCTATCGTGATGTCCCGCTGTTAGCAGCCGACATTCTGACTGGTTTAGTCAATTTGGTCGCACCGTCGGCGACCGTGCTCTTTGAGAGTGCGGTGGAGGCTGAGGCATCAATTAACACTGCGGCGCAGGACGCGTGGGTCGTCGTCAAGCAGCGCGCTTATGGAGAAACCCTGCTGACCATGCTAGAAAAGACTTAAAGGTCTAAGGACGCAAGTGATTTTGTCGCTGTGAAGGAGCCCAGGGGGGCTGCTCACGGGCCAGGAGGGACTAGTGGAGCGGATAGCTAAGGGCAGGGTCATAGGTAACAAACAGCGGAGCCCAGCTAAGCTGAGGGTAGGTATTTTTGCAGGTAGTTTTGATCCGCCTACCTTTGGGCATCAAGATCTTATAAAGCGTGCCAGTTCGCTCTTGGACGAGCTCGTGGTCGCCGTCGGTGCTGCCGATGGTAAATCACCGCTCTTTACTACTGCCGAGCGTGTCGCGATGACCCTGGCATTGTGTAGTGAATACAAAAACGTTCGGGTGATCAGTTTTGATGGCTTGACCGTCGACTGCGCTCTGGCGGAAGGAGCAACTACGATCATTCGCGGTGTCCGATCGGCAATCGATTATGATTATGAGATGCGCATGGCTCTGATGAACCAGGCCATGAAACCGCAGTTGCAGACTATATTTTTGCCCACTCGCGCGGACCTTAGTCATATTTCCTCGTCCTTAGCTAAAGAAATTGCCCGTCATGGTGGTGACTCCGGCCTGTTGGTGCCGTCGCTGGTGGAGCGCGAGCTGAAAAAAAAGTTCAGTAAGTTTAGTAAGAAAAGATGATTATGCTGCTTTTGAGATGGCTAATTGTGGTGATTTCAGGGCTGCTGCAGTTGGGTAGTTCGGCATTAGCGGAATCCTCAGAGGCTCCCGTACTTCGGTCACATTCGGATTCTGACCTATCGGTATATCAAGGTGACTCTTTGACGCTCGAGGTGCAGGCTGATGGCCAAGAGATCAAATATACCTGGTCGAAAGGTGATGCCTTTTTTTGCTTGGCAGCTGCTTGTGACATTGACACGAGAAATTGGTCTCTCGGCCGACATAGTGTGGTTGTAACAGTTGGCAACGCCATTGGTTCGCGCAGCCTTGAGATAACCATCCGCATAGTGCGGCCTCCGCTTGACCATCGTCCAGCTAGCGTTAGGCCTCGGCTAGTCGCAGCCAGGGGATTAAAAAGCCTCACGGCGGAAGACTGGATCTTGAAGCCGCTTTACGGTCATGGGGTCCGGGATCTTAAAGGTGATGCTCGGGATATCAGTAAGTTGCCAGATATGCTGACGTGGGATGTGTCACTGCAGACTGCCGCGCAATCAGCCCTCGAATTTGGCCGCCGCGGCACGGCAGCCTATGTGCTGGCAGCAGACAGCAGGATTCAGCTATCAACTGACACAGATTCTACGCGAATTATCCTGCTCACGCAGGGTGGGTTAAGGGCCCGCAACCTTGGAGTGGGTAAATCTAGTTGGGCGATCAAAGTCGGGGACCAGAGCCGAATAGAGACTGATTCCGACGGCGACATATTGGTGCAGGTCACAGATGAGGACGCCGCAAGACTGACAGTTTTGCGCGGTAGGGCAAAACTATTCCAGGCAGCCAAATCAGAAGGAGGCGAAACATCAAGACCGGTTGAGGTTGAGCAGGGATATAGCTTGTCTTTTAATCCCAAGTCGGTGTCACGCACGCTGCCGGAGCTGGCCAACTTCAGCGAGATCCAACCGCTAGTTGTAGCGACAAGTGCACAGTATCTACCGGAGAATCTTCTTAAGTGGCCAGAAAAGGGCGCTTTTTATCTCGGCGTCCCGGCGCCGAAAACGGCTGCCGCAGCGACGGACCAGGCGCGAACATTTAATCACGATCGAGATTTCGTTAGCGCCATAGAGAGCCTAGCTCCTCATTGGAGTCAGGTCAGAAATACTGTCGAAGGCAACACAGTCCTCGCCGAAGCATATGTTGGGCTTTTCATGTTTGATCGCGCAACAATGCTCTTAGGTGACGCGATTCAATTGGACCCATCTGCTGCCACTCCATATTTTGTGTTAGGCAGTATAAAATTAAACCAAAAAAACTGGCGTCAGGCAGCGCGCGCTTTAGAAGCTGCAGCGAAACGAAGCTATCCTGATCAGAAAATCCTAAATTATCAACTTGGCGTAGCTCAGTATCATAGGAACATCCGTGACCGCGCTAAATCGGCCTTCACAAGGGTTCGGTGGAATGGAGACGATGACGAGATCTCTAGATCGGCCCGCGACTATCTCCAAAGACTCAATGATGATAATTGGTACGAGGCGACGACCTCCCTTGGTCTATTTTATGACTCGAGTATTTTGCGTGTGAGTAGTTTGAAGCTAGCTTTACCCAATGGTGATGTGCGTAGCAATTATGGCTCCGGCTATCACGGTGACTTGCGCCTGAGCTTTTGGCCATATCGTGGTGACAGTGCTACGGCTCAATTCACGGTGGAAGCCGACATCACTGATTATATAAAACCGACCAATAGTGACTTGGCCGTGATGAAACAGCGCATCGGTTTTGACACCGGTCTTGGATTCGGTGGTACTCGCGACGATCGCATTATGATCGTCGGACTCGGTGCTTTTGCTGAGGCTGAGACTTTAGGTGGGCAGAAAAATCTGACCAAAACTGGTACTAGTTTAAGCCTGTGGTCGCCGAAGCTGTCTGATTTGCGGACAGTCATGGAAAGATCCCAAGCGATTGATGCAGCGCCAGGTCGCGAAAGATTCGTTGAGCCCATACGTTGGGAGCTAGCTGGACCTGGGGATTATTCAGTAGTGCTGCCATATTATGATGTCAGTGCTGGATTCCAGGCTAGCCCTAATTTGAGTTTTAAACTGGGTGCTCGTGTCGGCGAAGGTAATTACCGTGCTGCATCCATGTATAACCAAAATTTTCGCGATAGCGGCTTTCGATTAGATAGTATTTACGAGCCAGGTCCGCGCGGCAATATGAATTTCGGTTTTGTATATAATGCGAGAAACTTTCCGAATTCATCTGATCAGCGGCGCGACTCTTCAATTAAACTGAAAATAAACTGGCGCTGGTGGATCACCGATTCTGTGGCACAAATGATCGAAGGTAGCTATGAGGCCCAGACTTCCAGTAGAGCATTAAATAATTTCAAGCGTAAGTATTTGTCCTATAAACTTACCATGGATATTTAAAGCACGAATTAGAAGTCCCAGGCTGTCGCTAATCCAACGTAAGTTGATGTCATCACATCAGCTTTGGCCGTATTATCGACGGTAATCGTGTAAGAGTTATAACGAAAGCCACATAGTGCACTAAGGACATTGCGCGTCAATGCGAAGCGTCCACCGATATTAAATTCCATTCGAGGACCTATGCTAGACACTCGTTGTGAGGCCGTCACAGTTGCTGTATCTGCGTCAGCAGCAGCTGCTTTTTGCCGACCAGCCGCAGACAAGACATAAATAAAATTGCTTTCTAAAAGACTTACGCGTCCTAACGGTATACTGAGACCGGCACTGACGCCGTAACCATTCGTCACCACATCAATGTACTCAACAGCCGCTAGTGAGTCGTCAGGCTTGCCGTCGCCGTCGCTATCAGGTGGCGCACTCACCGTGTAACTACTGCTAGAGATCACTGCACCTAAGCGTGCGACCCCGAGGCGATAAAGGAAATGTAAGTCTTGCCAGTTTTGAGCCAGCTTGCTGCTGTTTAGAGCGAAGTTGAAAGTGGAGCTGGAACGCTCGAGCTTCATACCTAGGGATTTGTCGTGGCCAGCCCAAACCCCTAAGCCATAAGACACCGAAGTTGAGGTGTCGTTGCTCGATAACAAAGCACTTTTATAGGTGGAATAGCCACCAATCAGTTCAAAATAGCTAGTCGGCGCATAAGTATCGCCCTCGTTACCCAATGCTGCTGAGGCCCATAAAAGCATGCAGCTTGAAATTGCGAAGCTTTTAAAATGTGCTTTCATATTTGATCTGCCTTTTCTCAGTGCCCTCCCGCGGACATAGGGCAGATCGGTTGGACCTTAGTGCTTCTTGAGCAATATTGCGTCGTCACTGCGGTTGGTCTGATTGCAAAAACCACCGAAAATCATGGCCCTTCCCGGCGGCTAGGTGGACAATGAGTGCTTTGGTTTTAATCTCCTGAGCCATAGGTTACGCGCGGCTTGGCCGCGCATAGTGGTGGTGCCCCCGCCATATTAGAGAAGGCCATCAGCTCCAATTGCTTGGCGCCAACGGCCCGGTTTATTATTGGTATTTCAGCTGCCGAGTGAATGCCGCCACTGATCACAAATGTTGGGCTTTGTTCGAGCAGTAACCAGGGCTCCGGAGTCAGCCGACATGCTGTGTTGCCTGGTAGCCTCTGTATTAGTTGTACCTTGCTGCCTCGTGATGGGAATTTTGCCGAAGTGCGCTGGATGGAATGTGCGGGTAAGGAAAGAGTTAGGGATTGTGGCGGTAAGCGAAGTGGTGGTGGCCCATCACGCCAGGATAGGTGAGCAAGAGCCACTCCCAATAATAAGCAGGCTAAATGCGACGCCATAGGAGGCCAATCATTTAGGCTAAGGTTCAGTCGCATAAGATACCTTTGAGCTTCATGTTAGGTCGTTTGATTTGGTGGATAATGGCACAAACAATGGGTGACGATTTCGAACGCGGTAGGCCCGGTGCTGCGTGATCCCAGCGTGCCGGCAAACACAGCGTAGTGACTGCGTTGTTTGAACCTGGTGTCGAGCTTAGCTGGGTTGGTCCGTGGTGGATGAGTTGCTCCAGCGATATTCGGCAGAATAAATTGGAGTCTTCCGTGGAATCAAAAAGTGCAATAGCGTGGGTGCTTGCCCGGATAAGCCCAGCCTGCGCTGTACAAATTGCCATCATACTCAAAGCTGCAGTAAGTATGAGCAGAGCCAAAGAGGTATTACCTTGCTGCATCGAGGCTTTCGCTTTGTAGGTCTATGATCCTGGTGCGCCAATTCGGCCAATGCTTTGGTTGGCCGGGATGATGCTCTTTATGAAGGACGGCTGCAATTGTGGCATTCTCTGTTGTTTGACAGGTCGCAGGATCTAACAGAAAAGAAGACGGATAGATTGAAGTGAGCTGATCACTGAGAGTCTCGGCAGCAATTCTTGCGATCTCAGAGAGATCTGAGTTTAGGTCGCCAATGAAATCGGCTGCCTCGGAAAGATTAGCCGTGTTGGCTAAAACCTCGCCACAAAGCCGCGTCTCATACTCCTGGCGCCACTGCTGGGCAAAATCATCAGATAATTTGGTACAACGTTTAAATGCCGTTAGTGCCCTCGCAATCGGAATGCTACCGAGCACTAAAAAAAGGATAATTTGGATGTTTGATGACATAGTCGAGCTGCGCACCTCACACAGGCGGATAGTTTCGGCGCTAAAATTAGCGCCGAAATCTATGATCTGGGAAGCGACATGTACCAAGTCCAGCGTGAAGTCAGCGGAATGCGAAGGGTGTCACTTCGTTCAAAGATGAGGCCTGACATAGGAGAGCAAGCCACCTGTCAAAACCTAGGGCATTTCCTGAGCAAGGTGGAAGTCCCTTGCGCAATGCGTCGTAAAAGTTTCGATCTTCCTCTGGCACCTCATAGCCCAGCTGCACTCTTTTTAGATTACTTTCGCGGATCCGCTCTTGATTCGTGCCGGCATCCAGTAGCTCTTCAAACCCGTTGCAAAGTTCAACTCGCCCAAAATAAATCTCAAAGCGCTTGGCACAGCCATCACGCACTATGGCTAGAGCAGCCTGTGATGCTGGATAATCATAAAGCACAGCAGCGCCGAGGCTGGCCAAGCCAGGCTCGATGCGTTCAATTAAAATTTTGAAAAAAGCGGTTTCAAAATCGTCATCGTCTCTTAAAGACACGGCTCCAGCCGCTGTGCCTTTGAGGGCTAATTCTGGATCACCATCTATCAGAGTGACCCCAGCCCAGCGTTCAAATGCCTCGGCCACGCTGACGCGAGGCAGTCTTTGCGGGATTGATAAGCCGCTACCTAGGGCGCTATGTGTGGCGTGTAGTAATGCTTCAGTCTGATCAATCAGGCCTGTGAAGCTAAGGCCTGATTCGTACCATTCGAGCATGCCAAACTCTGGCCTATGCCACTCAGCGAGTTCCCCGCCATTTCTGAAGCACGGGGCGATCTGGAAGATGCGCTCCATACCCGCTCCCATGGCGAGTAGCTGCTTCATATGGAGCTCTGGACTTGAGCGTAGATAAAGTTGGTGCTGGCTACCGTCGTAGTCGGCCCAATTTGTTTTAAAATAGCGAAGATGGACCTCTGTGCCGGGGCACTTAACTGCAATCGGAGTGTCTACCTCTAAGTAATCACGTGCACCGAAGAAGTCTCTAATAGCTCGCTTGAGGCGGGCTCTTTGCTGGAGCCCGATGATTGTTTGCATAATCGCTCACTAGTCGCCTAGTCGTGGGTCGTAGTCTTTTTTGATTTGCGAATTTTCGTCAGCTTTTCCGTGATCAATGCTAGCGCCGACCCGGCAGGGAACTCTACATTTTGCACATGCGAGTATCCCAGCGGTACACCTGTTGCAAGTTCGAATGCGTCGTTGATGCTGCGAATGGGGAAGATGCGGAACTTGCGTGCGTCAATCGCCTCCCTCACCTCACTGTGCAGCATTAAGTTCGGAATGTTCTGCGCTGGCACTAGCACGTCGTAGCACTTGCCCTTGCCTAGTAGCTTAGCCGTTTTGAAGAAGCCTTCGACCTTTTCGTTAACTCCGCCAATCGGCTGGACGTCGCCGAATTGGTTCAAGCTCCCGGTCATCGCAATATGCTGGTGAACTGGAATCTCGCTGAGCGAGCTGAGAATTGCGACCAACTCAGCAACGGTGGCGCTATCGCCATCGATAATGCCGTAGGATTGTTCGAAGCAAACGCTAGCAGCGATCCCGAGGGAATGCTCTTTAGCGAGGACGGCATTAAGAAAGCTGCCCAGGATGAAAATACCCTTGTCGTGGATCTTGCCAGAAAGTTTACTGGCACGCTCAATATTGAATACACCTTCTTTAGAGGAGGATACCGTACAGGTGATCCGTCCCAATTTACCGAAGGAATAGTCACCCATGTCATATACGGCTAGGCCGTTGACTTGGCCGATACGGCTGCCATCGACGCTGAGCATGATGTCTTCGTTCCGCACCATGTCTAGGAGCTGCTCCTCGACTAGGCTAAGGCGATGGTGTTTTAGATTGAGCGCTTCTTCCACGTGACTGCGTGTCACTTCTTTGGCCTTAAGGCCCCGTGCAATATAGTCGCTCTCGATAGTTAGATCTTTGATTTCAGCGAACTGCGTTGACAGAAAGCGTTGATCCTCGACTAAGCGCGACCCGTGTTCCACAACGGCAGCGATTCCATCCGAGTTAAACGGCAGTAGGTTTTCTACTTGGGTTCGCGTTGCGATAAAACCGGCGTAGGCATTTACTGTCTCGGCATTTCGAGGCATGCGATGATCAAAATCAGCCTTGATTTTGAAAATCTTATGGAAGTCCTCATCGCCACCATGAAGGATGTGGTAGATATCGTTGTTGCCGATAAGGATCACTTTGACGTCGAGCGGAATCGGCACGGGTCTTAGGCCAGAGGTAGGTAAGAGTGAATATTGTTCACCCATGTCCTCGATGAAGCCCAGACGATTCTTGAGAGCCCGTTTCAGGGTGTCCCAAATGCTCTGGGTTTTGAATATATCCATCGCATTTAGTACTAAATAGCCACCGTTGGCGCGATGTATGGCTCCGGCTTTGATCATCGTGAAGTCGGTCAGATACATGCCGTGTTCGACGTTCTTTTCGATGCGGCCGAAAAGATTATAATAGGTCGGATTAGACTCGATAATTACCGGCGCACCTTGGATATTGGTGTTATCGACGAAAACATTTACCTTATACTTGACGAAGCGATCACGCTCTTCAGCCATGAAGTGCGCCGCTTCCTGCTCCTGCTCGCTGTTTTCATCGACAAAATCGAGCAGATTTTCAAGAATATGGGATCTAACAGCGGCTAGATGTGCGGCGATCTCGGCGTGATCTTTGTATTCCTCGGCTAGTGGGTCGAGCTCTCTGCCGACTAAATTAAGTCCAAGATCGTTCCGCAGAGACTCAACAAAGCCAGTGGTCTCTTGCTCTATAGTCCGGACCTTCCGCGCGAAGTCTAATACTTCAGGTTCGAGTTGGGCCCTTCTGTCCTCTATGGATTCTCGGTCAGCATCGCCAAGTTTGCCGTATTCTTTTTCGGTAAGAGATCGCCCATCGACTACCGGGATGGTCTCGATCCCCATGCGCGTCGACTTGATGACGAAATCCATCGACTTAGCTAGGCGCTCAAGCTCAGCATAGAGCTTGGCTTTCCGTTCATTTGAAGCGGACACATATGCATTCACTGCATTTTCGTAATCTTCACTCTGTAGAGCCGATGGCACTAGCTCTCGCAGATGTTTGATTAACGCATCCATTTGCTTCTTGAATTTGCGGCCTCCCCCAGCAGCCATCTTAACGGCCTTGGGAGTTTCGGTGTCCTCAAAGTCGTAGACATAAATATAGTCGGCTGGTTTAGCCGAGTCTGCGGACCACTTTTCCAGGAATGAGCGAATGACACTGGTCTTGCCAGTGCCCTGAATGCCGGCTACGTAGATGTTGTAGCCCGGCTTGCGAATACCAAGTCCCATATTAATCGCGCCGACGGCCCGATCTTGGGAAATGATGTCGTGTGACTTGCCAAGATCCGAGGTGTCCTTAAACCTGAACAGACTCGTAGGGCATTTAAGGTATGTCAGGCGCGCTGGTACCGGCTTCGGTAATTTCCAGCGCGCCACCCTTGCTGCCGTGGGGGGTTTACGCGCCGACGACCGCAACTGCTTTTTAGGCACGGGTATTCCTTTTGACGTTAATTAACCTGCAGCTCCCGCACAAGCTCTTCATAGCGCGGCAGTAAATTGTGCTGAGCTGCCTGATTTTTGAGTGTTTCGAGTACATTTTCCAGCAACCTTTTGCCGCGCTGATTAATGTCGTCTAAGAAGAAGTGTCCGTAAGCATCGATGAAATCGATAGCGTCTTCGGTTGCTTCAGGTGACGACGTGGTGAAGCAAGCGGCGATACCTTTGCGCAGCCATTGGCTGAGCTCTTGTAAATTTGCCTCACTCTTAACCCCAAGCCTAAGACACTCACCGAATAATGTAAGCAGTAAATCTTCGGGTAGGTCGTTCTCGTGACAGCCGACATAGTAACTTAAACTCTTGTATGCAGTACGCCAGTTCTTAGTGGATTGCAGAACCCGTACTTTGTCCATGGTTAGGTCATACGCCCTGATCGCTTTTTCGCGGCGTAGCTCAATTCGCTTTTGGCGAGCAGCAAGCTCCCCAGACATGCGTTCTTTGAGCGTTGCCAGGACCTGTGCCGCTTCGGCATGGGTCAACGTTTCGTGGACCTCAAGTTCCCGATCTAGCGTGTCGGACAGGATGTCGACCACTTGGGGCACCCCCGTGCGGGTGTTGTCGGCAATCTGAGCCAAAGTCCAACTAGTGGTCTCAGGCCACTTCCCCATGACTCTTTCGAGTTCGCAGATAAAGTCGAGCATCATCGAGGCCTTCCCCATTCCATGGTTGAGACGTCCGAAAAATTGTGCGGGCGTTCGCTAAGGATATCATGGGCAGAAGGCTGGCAGTATGGAAAAACTTAACTAAATTAAATTCTCTGCGTTCAGGCGCCGCTGTAAGCGGGCCTGACGCCGAAAATTTATCATAGCGAACGTTAGGGCCAATTGATTTTTGTAAAAAAATCAAATTGCCGAGTGCAGCTATAGCTGGTTGACCTACTACCGCTATTAGACGGTACGCAATTGACGACGCTTGCGCATCATCCGGCGTTTTTTCCGACCAACTTTACGGCGACCTTTTGGATGTTTTCTTCTGTGTCTAGAACCGTGCAAGTCCGAACTCCGTTACATGAGATATAAGGTTGCCGAAATTAACCAGCTGCAGCCAAAAGTGCAAGCACAATCGTTCAGCTAGATCTTCTGGTTGGTGTAATGGATTTTTTTTCATTTATATCTTTTATTACAATGGCTTGTTCCGGATTAAGGATGTTGCTGGGGGGGGAGTGACTCAAGCTTGCTGCAGGTTTGCCGAAATGAAGACATCCCCAGAATGGGGTAAGGAGCAACTCGAACCTGAAGGTTGCCGAAAGGGAGTAACTCGTGTCCGCAAACCCGACTTCTGACTTCGAAAGGGCCAGGCGCAGCCTGCGATCCACTGTGATCGAGCCGTTTAAGCAGATTAAGTTCGGACTTTACGTCATCGGAATTTCGATCGCTTTTGTTGGCGTATGTGCATTTATGTTCGTTTTAGCCTTTAACGAGCAATATAATCATGTCATGGGCATCTTCCACGTCGTCGACCCGAATCTGCAGTGGGAGCTGGTGACAAATGACGTGTTCTACACTAACGCTGTGCGCGTGGGAGCAATACTCGCCCTCTTCATTGTCGTGATGTTTACCGTCGTATTCCGCTTAACGCACAGATATTACGGACCGGTAGTCAGTATCGAACGGTTTGTCGATCAGTTAACCCAGGGTGATTATCAGGTGCGCTGTAAAATTCGCGAAAAAGACGAGCTCCAAAGCCTGGTAGCGAAACTGAACGTTATGGCCGAATCCATAGAGAAGCGACATGCCACTGTTGTGAATCAGGCCAAAGAAAGAAGCGGTAAGCACGCAAGTTGAGCAGTAAACAACTCAAGTTGAGCGGCTTATCACGCCTTTTCTGATGCTAGCCAATCCGCGCAGGTTGCCCCGTCGTCTCGAGAACGTTGAACCACGTCTCGCCCTGGGGGTTGATAGACTGCTTAAGGCCCGCCAAGGCAGCCATGGGTACATGCGTCATCAGGCCGTGCCAGTAGCCTATCAGTAGCCCTGACTTTCCCGCCATCGCTGCATGTACAGCGCTTTGCGCCAGCCGGGCACAATGGAGCTGGTCCGTTGGATTAGCTGGAGCGGAGCGGATTAAGTAGCTGGGATCGATATATTTTAAGGTGAAGTCGAGATTGCGTGTGCGAAAGTGCGCGGAAATTTGCTCCTGCAAAAATGTGCCAATGTTGCCAAGTTTGACGTTGCCGGAGGCGTCTTTTTCCTGCTGCTTGCCAGCGAAGAACTGTTGACCGGCGCCCTCAGCCACGACAATGACGCAGTGACGCCGTAACGTGACCCTGTCTTCAATGAGTTGGAGCAGCCCAGTTGGTCCGTTCAGGCTAAAAGGCACCTCTGGAATCAAACAAATATTAGCCTGGCCAGCAGCCAGGCACGTAGTCGCAGCAATATAGCCAGCGTTGCGGCCCATTAGCTTTACTAAGCCGATGCCGTGCGGGGCTCCCGTCGCCTCAACATGCGCCGAGTGTACCGACTGAGTAGCTACTGACACAGCGGTCTCAAACCCGAACGCGCGGCGTACGAAAGGGATGTCGTTATCGATGGTCTTTGGCAGGCCAACCACCGCGATCCGGAGGCCTCGGCGCTTAATCTCATTCCAGATGGCAGTTGCGCCGCGCATGGTCCCGTCACCGCCAATCGTGAAGAGAACATCGATACCGTGATGGACTAAGCGATCCACGATTTCGGTGGCTGTTGGAGAGCCGCGGCTGGTGCCTAGCATAGTGCCGCCCTGCATATGGATGTCGGCTACCACGTCAGGATCTAATCTAACGGGTGGTTCGCTGGTCGCCGCCAGGCCACCAAAGCCATACTTTATGCCAAGGATATCGCGGCAGTTATAGCGAAACCAAAGCTGCAAGACTAGGCCGCGAACCACGGCATTAATGCCCGGGCAAAGGCCACCACAAGTGACAATCGCAGTCCTAGTCTGGGCTGGGTTGAAGTAGATCTTGGCGCGGGGACCAGCTACCTCGAAGCCCTCTTCGAGCGGTTGTGGTTCACTTTGATCCGCAATCGAGTAGTAAGGATTGTAGGCGATCCGCTCGTCATCCCCGGTGAAGCCGAAGCCTTCGGCTCGCTCGATGGGTGACGGATGCATTGCCTCGCCTAAATTTTCAATGCTAAAGCGCCCTACCATGTGCTATCAACCCCGCCTGAATCCGTGACTTTACCCCACCTTCACTTTATAAGTTTAAAAAGATCATTTGGCGAGTCTATGGCGCAGCATTTAAGCGAAATTAAAATAGAAAATGAGCTGTCGCAGGATTTGTTGGGTCTGACCCGAGCGGGGTTAGCAGACACGGTGCGAAATCTTGGAGCTCCCGAGATCCATGCGAAAACTTTATTTCGCCGCATCTACAAGGATTTGTCGACCAACCCTTGGTCCGAGCCGACGCTGCCGCTGCGTTTGGTTGCTGCCATGCGAGATAAATTCGCGGTGCATCTCCCGGAGGTCAAAGTCGCTCACAGATCTGCCTATGACCAGAGTATGAAGTTTCTGGTTGGGCTTGGTGATGGGCGCGAAGTTGAAGCCGTATTGATGCCGGAGAAGGCAAGGTTAACCCTCTGTTTATCGTCTCAGGTCGGTTGCGCTCAGGGCTGTGTTTTCTGCCATACCGGACGCATGGGGCTGGTACGCCAGCTTTCGGTTGCGGAGATTGTTGGGCAGGTCATGCTAGCGGAGCACTGGCTACGTGAGCATCCCGAGTGGTTGGAAAGCACGCGATTAGCTCCGGGTACTCGTATTAGCAATATTGTGTTTATGGGGATGGGCGAGCCTTTGGACAATGTGGAGGCCGTAATCGATGTCCTCAGCATTTTGATCGATCCGTATGGTTTGGCCTTAGGTATGGCGCATATTTCTGTGTCTACTGCCGGCCATTTGGTTGGGATCGACCGCTTGTACGATGCCCATCCGAAAGCTCGATTGGCACTCAGTGTGCATAGCCCTGATGAATCTAAGCGCTCACGAATCATGCCAATTAATCGACGCTGGCCTCTGACTGAGGTGATCGGTCGACTTCGTGAGCGTATTGGGGAGTCTGGGCCGCCCGTTATGATGCAGTACACGATGATCGCTGGAGTTAATGACAGTGATGCCGATGCATCCGCTCTTGCTGCGTTGACCGTTGGTTTGAATGCCAAGATTAACCTGATCCCACTTAATAATGTTGAGCCATCGCGCCTCTCGGCACCGCCTCCAGAGCGTATCCAAGCTTTTCGTAATGTCCTGCATCAGGCTGGAATTCGAGTCATGGTGCGTTATAGCAAGGGGCAGGATATTGCGGCAGCCTGTGGCCAATTAGTAGCGTTCGCGAAAAAGCCTACCGCAGCTGAATTAGGTTGATCGACGAGTTCTCGTCAGAGGCCCAAATCAGGTTGAATCCCCCCGATGCAGTGACGCTAAGCCCACCTTTTGCTAACGATATAGTTGAGTCTTTCGGAGAGATCAGTTGATTGAGTGTGCTGATTCCGCTCCATCCCGCCTTGTTCGCCTGGCGTTGAATAGCATAGACGTCTACTCTGCCATTGATGCGTTGGATGCCAACAAGCACGGTATTGCCGGTAGTCGAGTCAGTGGTTAAGTGCAGCTCGTCAAGATCGAGGGTGGAGATCAGCGTCGCCTCGGAAGCCATCGTGGCTCGTCTTTCTAAATAGCTAGCGTACACACCGTCTCGGGCTCGCCAGGCAAATACTGCGTTACCGAGTTGGTCCACTCCTACTTGAATGGTCTGTAAAGGTTTTTGCCCTTCTGGGACTTTGTTATCGGAGGGTAGTAGGGTGGCGATGGCCAGCGATTGTCCTCGGCTGAACGAGCGGGCTTTAAAGCCCGTGACGCTGTCCCTCCAGACGATAAAGCTCTGCCCAGTCGCTGGATCCATGGTCCAATTCAGCGAGTCAATTTCGGTGTTCGGTAATGATTCCGCAATTAGATACGTGGTCCAGTTAGTACTAGTACCAACGGCCAAATAATTCAGTCTCAAGGTATGTCCGTTGTTGCTTTTGGTGGCTGATAAAACGGCTGTATTACCGAATCTGTCAATCCGAACTAAAGGCTTTACCGAGATGTCGATCACTTCCGAGTGAATCGCTTGAGGGGGTCCGATCCAGTTCTTAGGTGAGGTGCCGGATGATTTACCGAAAAACCGCGTATACAGCCTAGCGTCTCCATCCGAAGATTGTTCGACCCAAATAGCCCTAAAATTTCCGCTAGGGTCGGCAGCAACCGCAGCATGTAAGCTCAGCGTTCCTTGGAGCACAGGCGCGTTTTGCAAGTTAGGGGGGACATCCAAAGCTGTCCAGGCATCGCTGTCTGGCACTATCATGCTGTCAAAATAACTGCCACTAAGGTAGCTGCGCCCACCTTCGTCTCGGTCAGGCCATAATATGAGCGCATTCCCCGAGTTGTTTATGGCTGCGGTGATTGATTCCGCAGCTTGAGGCGCGCCGATGCATACGAGTCCTGTCGGTCTTTCTCCACTGTCAGAATCACTGACAATCCCGGCGAACGTGCCCGTTGAACTTCCGCTGCCTGCCCCTGTGAATAACACTAAAGTGGCGCCATTGGGATTTGTTGCCGTCAGAAATGGGGTGCTTGGTAACCGTCCTGTATTCGCAATCAATGTAGTCGATTGCTGCCAGCTCATTGGCGATGCGTAAGTCTCCGGACCGGCTTTACTGGTTTCAGAACCAACTAATGCAGCAGGGGGTGGAGAGGCTGGAGATGCAGGAGACGCTGGAGGTGAGTTGTTGTTACCGAGCGTTAACGGCTTTGACCAAGGGGACGTAACTACGCGACCGTTTTCCTCCGTGCAGATCACGCGCGCCAAATAACTGCCTGGCTTTGGTGCTGTCATCGGTACCGACCCTGTCGAAGCTACCCCTAATGCAGCGGTAAAAATCGGCCAAGAATTAGCGTCCGCAACCAGTATCACTAAACACTCTTGTAGTGAGACGACTCCGTTTACGGTGGTGCTAACTTGAAGTTGGCCATTGAGATAGGAAGCGGTAACCTGCTGCCAGCTCACTCCAGGCAGCGTGGCGGCGATTTTGGAAGTTAAAATGGATTTCTTGGTGGGGAGGTCGATGCTCTCCGTGAGAGGATTAGCTGCAAAGGCCCCCTGATATAAGCCAAAATGCTTGGTCTTAAATTGGATTCGGCCGTCGACAATCACGAGCTCTGTGTTCGGAATCACCCCGATGCGAGACTGGTTGCTCGATGCATCCAGTGCAATGTAAATAATAACAAGTTTACTTAGGTCGTTCCCATCAATAAGGCTATTCGAGTCTGTTGTGATAGGCAGCGCTATTGCAAAGGGTGACGTCGCATCCATTGCTGTGGCGGCCGTTACGACCACCGCTCGAGTGGCTTCGGAAAGTTGATTGCCTGCGTCCAATCCCAAAGCTGATGCCAGGGTAGGCAGTATGATCGATTCCCCTTGCTGGATAGTCACAGAAGTGGAGGCTGGGAGTGAGCCGCTGGGAAATAGCACAGCGGCTCCGGTAATGGCGCTGTTAGGACTCGCATTGACTTGCTGAGGTCTGTCAGTGGACGCAGCAATTTCAGCCGTGACGACACCCCCGACATCCTGTCTGATTGTCGCCAGACTCGGTTTGTTCGGATCGTCGGAGTCGCTTCCGTCTGGCCCACCTGAAATGTCCAGGCAGGCTGTCACGGAGGACATCCAAATTAACGATGTGAAAAACCACCTCATTAAGGCTCCTTTTTTGGCTTATATATGCCGTCGGAGTGCTTAGTGGGTGGCTTTAGTTTTTGTTTTTAAACCTGTATTTTCAATTGGTTGCGATCAAAGATAATACTGCATTTTATTGTCGCCCTGGGCGGTTTTCGCGATGTATCGCTCGAGGCGCCGCTCGGAGTCGCCAAGAAATTCTAAAAAGCGGATACCCACACCGTTCGTTTGATTCAGCGAGCGTAGTGTTCTGACGACTGTACCCTTAATCCGAATGGGCTTCTTGCTGCCCGGCAGCTCGAATTCGACTTTGATTTCGGTACCATCCGGAATCTCGTGATCGGTTGATAACAACATGCCGGTTTGGGAGAGGTCCCCGATTGGGCAGATGATGTCGTTAGCATCTAGCTGAAAGTGAGCTTCACCTGGACCTTCGACACGCTCGTTCGTCCGGGTGCGCTGCTCCAGAAGCTGCTTAAGCTTTTCGATGAAATACTGACGCGGCAAAGGCTGTTCGACGAAAAGGTCTGC
>Ga0315274_10001942_pt1 | contig 31631 bp, 30 predicted proteins | sample YL17G02_20_MG_FD_203700 | JGI IMG/M metagenome (GOLD analysis project Ga0315274, IMG submission 203700) | Sediment microbial communities from Yellowstone Lake, YNP, Wyoming, USA - YL17G02_20 | ecosystem: Environmental > Aquatic > Freshwater > Lake > Sediment | place: USA: Wyoming | collected...
TTGAATGTTTGTCCATTGATGGTCACGCGTATAAGTTAATGAAATTTTCTCTCCGTGTCCAGTAAAAAATGCGGGACACGATGAGCCCTCCGGGAGAGGGCTAGGGTGAGGGTTGTTCTCCCGCCAGCATCATGAAACGCGAAAGCAGCACCATCCCCGCAGTCTCCGCCCTCAGCCTCCGGGGACCGAGTGAAACGAAAACAAAACCGTGTTCCTTAAGCAGATTGATTTCCCGCTGAATGAATCCTCCCTCGGGCCCGACGAGCAGCAGGGCGGATTTCGGAGGATGCGGAAGGGACCGGAGTGCCTGTGGCATCGGCACGCTCCCTTCGCCGGGATGCGCCGCGAGGCGAAGCTCATAAACGGACGAATCCTTCATCACAAAGTTGAGATTCCGGATTTCATCCACATCGGGAAGCACGGACCTGCCGCTCTGCTTCATCGCTGCGATCGCAAGGTTTCTCCACCGTCTCACACGCGGCGCATTCGTCTTAACCAGGGTGCCTTCGCTGAGAAACGGGACAATGGAACGAACACCGAGCTCGACGGCCTTTTCAACGAGCCAGTCGAAACGCTCGCCCTTGAGAACTCCCGCAGCCAAGGTCACGGTGGATGAGGATTCCCCGACGTTGTGTTCCGATCGCAGGATCCGTCCCCTCGCTTCTTTTCTCGCCAGATGAACCAGTTCGATCTCATGGGCCGTCCCTCTCCCGTCAACGGCCCAGACTTTATCGCCCCTGTTTTTCCTCAGAACGAAAACCAGATGCCGGACTTCCTCAGGCGGAAACGTCACCTCGTCTCCGTGAATCCGTTCGGGCGGTACGTAAAATCCCTCCCAGTGAGTCATTTTAATTTCCTCATCCTGTTAGTTTCACGCAAAGCCGCAAAAGCACAAAGTGTCGTCGTTGCCTAGGGCGGTCCAAAAGTCAAATATTGCTTTCCCCCCGCTCGCTGAGCGGAGCCGAATCGAGCTGTTAATGCGGCTCTTAACACCCTTCGACTTCGCTCAGGGTGCGTATTGATCTGACTTTTTGTACAGCCCCAAGTAATCGTGAACCAAACAAAACACCATTCATTTATGGAAAGAACCGACCTCGTTAAAAACCGTTTTCCATTTTTATCCGTACAATCCATTTGCATCCGTTGAGATCCGTGTGCCATTCTTTTTCACAAACACATCACAATTAAATATCCGCCCCGATATCGAAGATCCACTCCCTCCGGCCCTTTTCATCGAACGCCGCCTCGAACCGGAGAACGTCCACAATCGGCAGGTGAAAATGCAATCCTGCACCGTATCCGAAAAGGAGGCGGCCGGTGTCCAATCTTTCATTGTGGAACCACACCTTGCCGGCGTCCGCAAAAAATCCAAAGGAAACTCCAAATTTCAAATTCATGGACTCCGAGGACTCACCGAGATCGAAATGCCGGATCTTGATCAGGGGAAACCGCAAGGCCGCGCTCGCGATCCATCGGTTCTCGCCTTCAGCCATAACGGACCAATGCCCCCGGATCCGTTCCTCATATCCTAAAAATAGCCGGTCGTAAACGGGTACGACCCCGGCCGTCAGGGCGATCGCATTCCGGGCGGCAAACGTGCATTGGCCGATGACAGGAAGATATCCCCGTGCATCCGTCTCAATTGTCGTGTAATCGGCCCGCATTGAAGGCCACCCCGTCTTTCTCGCGGAAAGGATTAGAAAATATCCCCTGTTCGGATATTCCTTGAGATCGCGGTGGTCCATAAGGGCCGAAAGGCCCGCCACCGGCATCCGGTCGCGGTGATATTCCAGAAGTCCGATCCATTCCGGAGAGAGCGAAACCTCACGGTATCCTAAAAGTGCGTTCAGGGATGTGGTTAATGTTAGCCTTTTCCCGATCTGGACAAAAAATCCCAAATGGTTCTCATGCGCTTTCTCGTCACGGAAATGCTTGCTCAACAGGCGCTGAAAATGTACATCCAGCACCGCCTGCAGGCCGTTGGTTCCATCGATCCAGGGGTTCACGTAGGAAAACCGGTAAATCGGATTGTAGCCCGCGCTGAGAAGGACGTCGAGTGTTTCAGCCCTTCCCCTGAAATTGACATGCCTCAGTCCGGCGCCGTATGACAGTTTTTTCCAATCCCGCTCGTTGAGATGGAAGACCGGATACGGAATGAACGACAGGCCTTCGGTGACAAAAACAGCGACTCGCACGTCTTCCCCGGCAGGTTCGGCGAACATTTCCACTCGGTTGAATACGCCGAGGTTCTGGATCCGTTTTCTATCCTCTTCGATCCGGCTCGCGTCAAACACATCCCCACTCCGGGTTTTCATTTCCCGGAGGATGGTCTCCGGCTTCGTCCTCTCGTTTCCAAAAATCAGCACCTCCGTAATCCAACGCCCCTCCATGCTTGAATCCGCCGGACAAAGGGAACGGCCGAACGCGCAACCGGAAATCTCACAGGACAACAAAACAATCCGGATCTTTTTAGAAAATGCCTTCAGAACTTCACCCCCGTTGCGGAAGATATAAACCATCCGCCGTGGGTTCGAAATCCGATTTCAGAACGCAGCACCACGACGTCCCAGAGAAAATGAAATCCAAATCCCGCGCAGAGGAAATTGGGCCGTGCTTTTGTCCTGTCCGTCGAAAACCAGACACCCGCCGCGTCCATGAACAGCACCCCGAAATAACCGGCGCGGTCCGTGCCGAGCACATGTCTTTCAAGGATCCAGGGAAACCGGAATTCCGCGCTCGTCATCCAGAAATTCTCTCCTGCGATTGCGTCGGTATCGTATCCGCGCAGCGTTTTCGACCCCCCGACGTGAAGGCGCTTGTACACGGGAACGGTTCCATCGGATATCTGGGATTGCACCTGGAGCGCGAGACAGGAAGAGGCCGGGAACGGAAGATACCCGCGGACATCGAAAAAGGTCCGGGCGAAACGGAATCCCGAGACCGGGCCGGTCCACCTCCTGCCCGCCTCGCCGTACCAGCCCCGAAGGGGATACTCGGGCCGGTCGCGGCTGTCCCATCGTTGGAAGCATTCCAGCGTCACGAGTTCGTCCCGTTCTGTCCCGGAGAACGTGATGGAAGGATCATCGGCCCGGACCTGCTCTCGGGTGACGCCTATTCCGATCTGCTCGCACTGGCCGAAGCTTCGTCCCAGAGCGATGCCGAACTCGTCTTCGGTCATCCGGAAGTGCGGCTGAAAGTCCGTATAGAGATACCGGAATTGCGTGCGGCTCGCGCGCAGCTCCGCGAACAGCCGGAAGGATCCTCCAAACCACGGATCGGCCCATGACGCTTGGACTTGACGTATCCCGCCGATCTTGAAGCCGATCCTCAATCGCTGTCTGCGGCCCAGAACGTTGCCGTGGATGGCGGCGCATCCGGCCGTCCAGCCGAACAATCCGTCGTAAACCAGCAGGGGATCGAGCATCCAGGGGCTTTGTTCCTTCAGAAGGACGATAAGGCTGCATCGCCGCAGGGTCGAATCCGGCACCGCACTCAGCTCCACGTTCCTGAACCAATCCAGCCGTTTCAACCAGGCCGTATCCTTCCGAAGAAGGGTTTCAGAAAAAATCGTTCCGGGTCTCGACTTGAGTTCGCGCAGAATGACTTGATCTTGAGTCCTGACGTTCCCGAAAAACAGAATCCTATCGACTGTCATCGGACCTGCGGTGAGTGCGGAAGAGAGCAGAATCAGAAAAAGGAGAAGGCTCCTCACCGGTTCGATCCTCCGCTCGCAGCAGTGACGAGAAGGCGGATGGACCCGCCCCGCAAATCCGGAACCGTGAGGACCAGATCCGAGCGGCCGTCACGGTTGAGATCCGAGATTTGGATCGATTCCGCCCGTTGCAGGGTCACACGCACGGGATGGCCGGTCTTCAATCCATCCTTTTCGTCGCCGAAGATCAGGGACAGTTCATTTTGACCGATCCATACGGCGAGATCTTTGATCCCATCCCCGTTGAAGTCTCCGGCCAGCGGTTGTTCCACAAGCGGTTTGGTGAAAAGTTCTTTCAGTGTCTGTTTTCTCGGGAAGACGAGGGAGCGGTCCGGTTTCGGGCGGAACGTTCCATCCTTTTTGGCGAAATGGAGTTCGTACCGGTTCCTGACTTTGCGGTCCAAAACGTACCGGGCAAGGTCGTATACCGAGGTTTCAAGCGTGATCAGGCAAAGGTCCGTTGAAATCGGCCGTCACATGGTTTCCGAAAAAGCAGTCTTTGAGCAGGATTTGATCGGGAACCGCGTTCCAGCGGCCGTGCCGGTTCAAGTACAAACGGACCTGACCGGGGGGCGTGAAAATCCCCGGATGCGGCGACAGGAAGGCCAGGGCGTCCGGAGTCCCGTCCCCGTTAAAATCGTCGAATTCGAGCCGAGTTTCCATCCAGGTAACGGCATCCGTGGAATCCCCGGATGGGTATCGGAAAAAACGGAATTCCTGGATGTTCCATACCGGAAGGGATGATCCAGGCCTTCCGTTCTCCAAGAAAACAGCATGATCCCAATCCATGATGATACAGCCCGAGCCCGGATTCCCTTTGCTGTCATAGCGTCTTAATTCGGGGAGTTCGGTGAAGAATCCCGTCTGGTGCTCGTCCGCTTTCAGGATAGGGGACGGAGTCAGGCTCACTCCGTAAGTCCGTCGGTAGACGTCATCCTGCGTTCTCGAATAAACGCCGATGCCATCGGATTCCGGAATGCAGAGCAAGGCAAATCCGTTTCGGGAGGCGCATGATGCAAACGGCCAGCGAATCGGGGGTTCCGTGGAAACGGCCGGAAGAATCGTCTGTGAAATCAGAAGCGTGTCCGTCTGCGGCCGGAAGCCGGAAGCAGTCAAATCATGGGAGAAAACGCCGTGATTGCCCATCACCAGAAGTTCCGGATCCGAATCCCCGTCCGCGTCGGCGAGATCGTAGACCGCCTCTCCGTCCCGGAAAAAGAAGGTATGGTCCGGCGTGGAGTTGAAGTTTCCCTCCCGGTTGAAAAAGACGGAAATCCGCTTCCGGGTTTCCCCGGTTTCCGCGCATTGTGCGACGATCAAATCGGGGAATCCGTCCCCGTTCACGTCTTCCAACGCGGGCCGGGAAAATCCGGATTTGAGGCGCAGCATCTGCTCATCAAAAGAGAGATGACTCTGGCCGAAAAGAATGATCGGCAGGAAAAATACAATGAGGACGGACATGGAAAACGTTCTCGTCATGGGCGCATCATGACGTCAAGGGGGAAAAACCGTAGAGGGTATGCTTCAGCGTTTTGTCAAGCCGGTCGGGATCGAAAGTAACGGCCGAAAGACCGTTGCCGGTTTGGCCCGCATTCACCGAAAGCGTTACTCCGATGCGTTCCACGAATGTCCCTGAAACCGCAGGCGACTCGTGGATGTGCCCGTGCAGTGTCAGCAGGGGTTGCGTCTTCAGGATGCATTCCCGGACCGCCCGGCTGCCGGCGGACCGTCCGTCGTACAGCCGGTCGAGTGAGGTGCCGAACGGCGGCCCGTGCATGACCCGGATCGACGGACGGCCCGGGCTCGGTTTCCAATCGGACCCGAGATCCTCCTGGATGGAGGACCGGCCTTCAAAGTAGGCCTTCTCATCCGTTTCCTCAACCCTGCCATTCCGCGTGATATAAATTCGGCGCAATCCGTTCGGGCCCGCATCTTCTTTCAGGTCCCGCTTTTCGAAATCCTTCAGCAGAAACGGAGTCGGCGGGACGTAAGAGTAACCGGTAAGAACGACACGGTCCTGCAAAATAGTTGGCCGGTCATCCAGCATCCATATCAGACCCTCCGATTCCATTTTATGGAAGAGCGGGACGGTACCGGCCCAATCATCGTTTCCGAGAATGGCATAAAGCGAGACTCCCGTGATTTCGGCCATGCGAAGCGAAAAATTCCTGAATTCTCCGCGCACGAATGTCTGCTGGTGCTCCAGGCTGGCGTGGTGATGGCCTTTGCGGGGCAGCAGGTCCCCTCCCAGAATCACGGCATCCGCTTTCTCCGTTTTAGCAAGATTGAGAAGCTCCTCGTAATGCGACGGATATCCATGAAGGTCCGACGCGAAACAGCATTTCATAGGGATGTCGCCTCGAGGAGATCCTCCATTTCCACCGATAGGATTGAATTAATGTCCCTCCTGGTTCCTTTATGTGAAAACCGGATGTCCCCGTTTCGATCGATGAGGAAGATCATGGGAACGCCTTCGAGACGGAAATTCTTTTCCTGTTCGTCGTTGAGCAGCACGGGCAGGATGAGCCTCTCCTTCTGGATGAATTGCCGGACGCCGTTGGGATCCTGGTCCATGGCCACGGTGAGGAATAGCACGCTTTGGCCGTATTTGTCCGTCAGCTGTTCAAGCGATTTCAGCAGGACCTGTGAGGATTTGCTCCATGTCCCCCAGAAGCACAGAAGGACCACGTTACCCTTCTGATCGCCAAGCCGCACCCTGCCGCCGCGAACATCCTGAAGCCTGAAATCCGGCGCCGGACTGACGGTCTTCTTGGCGAGAATTTTTTCATGGCTTGCCTTTTCAACCCATTGCACCTGTTCGCTTAAAAAAACCTCCGAAAGAACCGTGTCCTTGCCCGTCTGCTTCCAGAGATCCTTGAACGTCGTATAGGCGGCGTCGCCGATCGATCCGGAAAATGCCGCCGCCCTGCCGTACCACGTCAGCGCTTCCTCGCGCCTCCCCGCCCTGACAAGCGCCTCGGCCAGGTGGATAAAAGTCTTCACCTGGAGACGGTTCTTGACCGCTTCCTGCAGCTCATTCAATGCTTCGTTAACCTGGTTTCTTTGCAAAAGCACCCATCCCAGCACGTCCCGGTACTGGGCATCCGCGTTGCGGCGCTCCTCCTCGCGGTCCGGATCGGAACCTGCCGCGGAAGAAACGGATCGGACCAGATCGAGCGCTTTCACGATATAGGCCATCGCCCGGTCGAGCTCAAAACGGTTGTCCGCGAACACGCCGGCGATGCCGGCGAGTCCGTTTGCGCCGGCGAGCGAAACCGCGCTCCGGAGCAGACTGTCCCCTATGCGGATCATGGCCGTTGTGTCGTTGAGTTCGATCGCCGAGGCGGCAGCCTGTGCCAAAGCGGGCTCCGTCATCCGGGAGCGCGGGAAATCAGCCAGAAACCGGTCGAGTTCCTGCATTCTTTGTGCCGCGTCCTGAAGGTTCACGATTTCCGAAAACCGCTTCATCGCCGACCGCTCACCCCCGGGATTCTGGGCGATCAGGGATTTTTCGAGCACCTGCGCCTTGTCATTTTCACCGAGCATCCGGTATACGCCGATGGCGAAATTCATCACCGCTTCCCGTTCCGCGGGGGTCGTGAGGAGCGAATCCACTTCCAGACCGATTTTTCTCTTTGTCTCCGGGGAAAATCCGCTTTTTTTCAGCCATACGGAATACTGCAGGGTGCGGGCGGAGTAATTGTTCGGATAGAGCCGGAGTTCTTCGCGAAGTTCGGCCGCGACCCGGTCCAGGTTTTCGGGACGCAAGACATTGGAGCCGGAGTAAGACAATGCAACGGCCTGGTGTGCTCCGAACACCGGTCTAACGGAACCGTCCACAACCATCGCGTCCCACAGGTTTTGCCCGGGACGAAACGTGCGGCTTTCTCCGGAATACGGGACCATGGAAAAACAGTAAAAAATCGCCTTGACACTGGTGTCCGTTAACACGTTTTCTGCGTGCCAGGATCCGTTATAAATCGCCATGGTGATGGTATCCGGCGGATTGAGAAGATTGGTATAAAGGTTCAAGGTCACCGATTTGGCGTCACGGAGCACCGCTTCGTATTGTACGGGATCGATCCTGAATACGGCCGGTTTGCCGATTTTAAGCGGGGACACCAGAAAACCGGCTTCCTGGGCCGACGCCTCCGACGCCGCCAACAGCAAACCGCATAGACTCGCCAATGCGAAGCAGGTTCCCGACCATTTCTTCATGTTCATATGAACCTCCGCTACTCAGATGACTGACATGTTGAAAATTCCCGGAGCGCGATTCCGAATCGAAGCCCCCGATCGCTGATGCGTACCCGTTTGAGTTGTATGAATTCCATCGCGACCGACAGGATCATCAAACCCGCCTCGAGTATGTCCGCACGCTCCGGATCCACACACACCAGCGCCCGCTTTTGGCCGATGGAAAGCGACCGCAGCCGTGAAAGCCAGCGGCCTGTCGCCGCCCGGTCAAGTTCCAAGCCGTCGACCGCCGTCGGGTCATAACGCTCAAGTCCCAGTTCCATGGCTGCCAACGTGGTGGCCGTTCCGCCCGCGCAGTAAAACACAAAATCGTCTTCGGGCACCCGGAGATTGCATTCGGAAAATTTGGAGCGGATGTGCCTCTCCATCGCGGTGTACCCGTCCTGTCCGGGCGGATCGCTCCGCAGGAACGTCTCGGTCAGAACCACGGCGCCGATCGGCAGGCTGACGCTCCATTCGGGCCGTCCATCCGAGCCGACCGTGAATTCCGAACTGCCGCCCCCGATGTCCGCGACCAGCGCCCGGCGGACATTTTCCCGTCCATGAATCGCGCCGCTGAAGCTCAATTCCGCTTCTTCCCGCTCGGACAGAACCTCCACCTCGATCCCCGCCCCGTTGCGGATCGATCCGAGCGCCTCTTCCCTGTTCCCCGCCTTCCGGAATACCTGGGTGCCCGCGCAGATCAGCCGATCCGCCCCTTGGCGTCGGCTGAGGTCCCGGAATTCCCGAAGCGTTGCGATGGTTTTTCCCAGGTCCGGTTCGGCGATCCGGCCGGAGGACGCGATGCCTCGTCCCAACCGGGTGGTTCGGATCTCCTGATGAATCGAAACCGCGTTTCCCCGCCCGGCAGACTCGGCTAGAAGGTACAGCACCGAATTGGTTCCGACGTCGATTACGGCGATCCTTGCCAACCGCTACTTCTCCTCGCGGATCACGACGGCGCCGTCTTCCATTGCGAATTCAGGGCTCTCGGCCGCCAGCTCCCGGTCGCCGAATCCCGAAACATTCACGACAAATCCAAGCAGCCAGTCTCCGGCCGACTTAAGGGGCGATTTCGACCGTTTGATCGACTTCGCATTGATGTCTTCGACCTCTCCCGAAAGCCAGCGTTTGATTTCCTGGACGTTCTCGATGGACATGGGCTGAAACACGACCCGGACAAGAATCCGGTACGCCCTTCCGGGCTTTATCTGGTCCCTTCCGGCGATCGGAAAACGGATAAGCCGGCTGCACTGTCGACCCGCCTCCTGCTCATCGGCGAACCGGGTGGTCACGTCGGACCGCATCACCGTGTATTTTCTATCCCAGTTGTCATAAGCGATCTTCATGCGCAGACCGCATTCCGCGACCACCAGGTCGAACCAGCCGCTGCGCTTCTCCCACAGTTGGACTTGGTACTCCATGCCCGCCGTCATGCCCTTCTTCAAACCATGAAAAATCTCACGGTCGAAGATGCTGTCTATGGCAAAATCCATCCTCAAGCTGTCGGTTTCGATGCGGACGGATTCGAATCGGTACGGCTTGTCCTTGGCGAATGCGGACGCGGAAAAACCGATCCACAAGCAGAGGAAAGCCAATCCGGCAGGATTCATAGAAAAATGGGGCGGATCTTGAGTTCGAAAGATCAGCCCCATGGTCCGTTGAAAAGTATCCATGATCGGATTTTGCAGGCTCAATCGGTCATGATCATTTTCATGGTGAGTACGACGGCCTGCCCGTTGCGCAACGGCGTGGCTTGCAGCCGGTAAAAATACACGCCGCTGGGCATCCGGCTACCCGATGCATCCCGGCCGTTCCATGCGGCGGAATGGAATCCCGCCAGTTTGACGCCCGCGTCCAGGACCGCGGCTTCCTGGCCGAGGAGAGTGTAGACTTTCAGCTCTATCCGGGACGGCTCGGTCAGAACATACGGGATGGAGGTGCCGGGATTGAAGGGATTCGGATAATTCTGGCCCAGAGTACAGCGGGTAGGGACAAGCGTCTGGGGCCCGCAGTCGGGAGTGCAGCCGACGTCGGTCGTTGCGTTGGTAGCCGAAAGACGAACGATGTTGCCGGAATCGGTGAAGTTCTCGTTTTTCTCGTGGCCGTGGCTGGAAACCTGCAGAACGAGGCCCGCGTTTTTGGTGATCCAATCGTACTGGATGAGCGTATCGGAGGATACTGGAAGGTACTGACTACCCAATAACAACACCGATGCTTTTGTTGTAATATATCGTTTGCTTTTAATCCTTATACAGTCAAAGCTTCCATAAGGAATACTCAAACGGCCTGACGCATCAACCACTTTTACTGCGCTGTCGGCCATCATGAGCGTGGCGGACAGCCCTATGATTTTCGCTGGAGCATAATAAGTGGCCTTTCTCACCCACGTTTTTCCGATTTGCAAGGGAAAGGCTAGGTCGACGGACGGGGAGGTGAACGGATATCCGCCTGAATAATACGGTTCAACAACGGCGCCGATCCCAGTCCCCAGAATTTCGCCGGGGGTAAGATTAGCTTTCATAAAATAATAAACATCGAAGAATCCGCGGATGCCGTTCGGCAGCAACAATGCGACAGGATCAATGTCCAGCCATTGTTTGCTCTGTACCGCCCACTCCGAGCCTGGAACGGATGCTGGATATGGAGTGGAGGAAACGGACACATAGTTATAGACGATTTCTTCGCCTTTGAGAGCCTGCTTAAATTCCCAGGTCTGTCCCGCACCTGCTGATCCGAGCGACACGGTGACGTACCCCACCGTGTCGGCAAACATTTTATTTTGGGTTCCGACCGTGGGATAGTCAGAGACCTGGATGGAAATTTCCTGTGCAGAAAGAAAATTTATGTCGAATCCAATCAGACATAATAATATGGAAAACAAGTGCTTGCGTGTCTTCATGGGTCATTCCTCCCCTTCTTTTAAAAAACCGTACAGTATTCTTCCCAATCAAGTTAAAATATTGAAAAATCGCATGAATAAAACAAGTAATTTTTTAAATCGCCAACCGCTTCACTTCCTCTACGAAAGAATCTCCCAGCCGGTTGGCTTCATCCTGGATTTTGGCTTCCGTCATGATCCGGATTATCGGCTCAGTGTTGGACTTCCGGATTTGTATCCACGATTCCGGTCTTTCGATTTTCAAGCCGTCCATCTGGTTTAACTGCTCATCCCCGTGATTTTCTCCCAACTTTTTCAGAATATCGTCCGGATTCGAGTCTTTGATCTCGATTTTCCTCTTCACGATAAAATAACGGGGAAGCCGGCTCCACAACCTGGAGACCGGCTCGCCGGATTCGGCCATGGCCTGCAGGGTCAGCGCGATCGCGACAGGCGCGTCACGGCCCAGGTGCACGTCCGGCAGTATCACCCCGCCGCTTCCCTCTCCTCCGACTACCGCCCCGATTTCCTTCATCTTCTTCGCCACGTGAATCTCGCCGACCTTGGTGCGGACGACCTCGCATCCGAATTCGGCCGCCACGTCTTCAACGGCCCTCGTGGTGGACAGGTTGACGATGACGCTTCCCTTCTTTTTGGATAGAACGAGTTGAGTCGCGAGCGTGATGGTGTACTCTTCCCCGATGAATTCCCCGGTCTCTGCCACGATCGCGCACCGGTCCACGTCCGGATCCACGGCGAACCCGACATCCGACCCGGTTTTGGGAACCCATGCGCACAGGTCCCTCAGGTTTTCAGGTAAAGGTTCGGGTCTATGGGCGAACCGTCCATGGGATTCGGCGTTCAGCGGATGAACGGTGCATCCAAATTTCTGCAATAGTTCTGGAAGGATGACTCCGCCGGCGCCGTTCACCGAATCGAAAGCCACCTTGAATTTCCGTCTGCGGATCAAATCCAGATCGAGATACGGTATTCGGAGCACCGCGTCAATGTGCTGTCTCACCGAGTTGCCCTGCTTTGAGGCCATCCCGATTTTATCCCACGGTTTGTATGCGAATGCCCCCGCCTCCACCATCCGCTTGACCTCAAGTCCCTGTTCCTCGTCGAGGAACATGCCGTTTCCGCCCAGGAGCTTGAGCGCGTTCCATTCTTCCGGGTTGTGACTCGCCGTGATCACGATTCCCCCGACCGCTCCGGACCGCTCCGTGACGATCTGGACCGTCGGGGTCGGGACAATCCCCAGATCCACGGGATCGCAGCCCACGGACATCAACCCTGAAAAGACCGCGCCTCGGACCATTTCGCCCGTGACACGCGAATCCCTCCCCACCATGACCTTGCCGGGGCCGTAAAACGTGCCGACCGCGGCGGAAAATTTGACGAGCAGTTCGGGCGTCAGTCCTTCTCCGACGATGCCCCGGATGCCGGACACACTGATCATGACGGGTTTGGGCATGGGTGACTTCCTGGATTTGAATTCAATTTTCGTTCAGGTTTTCAACTGCATCGGCAATTTAAAACAAAAACGACTATTTGGCAATAAAAACCGGGGAGTTTCAAGGCGGGCCTGATGTGATGCATCATGGCGGCGGCTGTCACGGATCAGTCGCTCTGCACTCTTTTCAACAGCCTCGAAAAAACAACCGCGAACGAAACCGCATAGGCCGCCAGCCCAGCGCAATGCGGCAGGACGGATCCGAATCCTTTCCCGTACGAGATCAGCAGGTGAAACGCGCGCAGCGCCAAGCCTGACGGGAGAACAAGGCCCACCCTCTGCATCCAGGCGGGAGACACTTCAAGCGGCCACCAGCATCCTGAAAACGCGGCCATGCCCAGCGCTGAGAGAATCGCTATGCCGATCATTTTTTCCTGCTGCTTCACGGCAAAACCCAGGCAGAGTCCCATGGACGCGATACACGAACAGAAGCAGAAAACGGTGAGCGCCAGGGCGGCGGGCGAATCGCCGTAATACACGCCGAAGACGAAACGGCCGATGAGGAACAGCAGGGCCGATTGAACCAGCGCGACGCTCGTGGCGCCGATCAGTTTCCCCGTAAAAAGCTGCCCGAATCCGACCGGCCCGATCCGGATTCTGCGGAGCAGTCCCTGCTTTCTTTCTTCGAACAACTGGATTCCCGCGTAGATCAAGATGAAAATCAATCCGAACTGGACCGCGTTGGCCGGCACCTGCTGGTTGAATCCGCTCGGGATGATTCGGCGGTTTCCGGCGTAGGAGACCTGCACCCGGATCAGCGGATCCCGCCGGTCGAGCGACTCGAAGTTTTTCGGATCCGCGCGTTTCCCCCTGACTGACAGCTCGGACATTTCGGCAAGCATCCGGTAGGCGGCTTTTCGGATTCCCATGACCGCGGTTTGTTCCGCCTCAATGTTGGCGTCCGGTCGTTTGCTCAGAACCAAAGCTGCCTTTCCGCCGTTCAGGACTTTTGCGGTGAAATCCGCGGGGATGCGCAACAGACGGGTGGGAACCTCGGCGGGCGCGATCCGGAGCGAATCGACCTCGATGTTTTCGGATCGCATGGAACGGATCAGCCTGGCTGATAGAAAACCGTCGTCTTCATTGAAGACCGTCAGCACCGCCTTCGTGTGTGAAGGATCGTCCTGCTTCCTGAATGCGTACCCGAAAACAAAGGTGTACAGACAGGGCGCGGCGAGCATCCACAACAGGGTGGACTTCTGGCGGGTGATCACCCTGAAAAAATGCCGGGCGATGATCCAGACCGTTCTCATTTCAGGATTTTCCTCCGGATCATGAAGAATGAAAATGCCAGAAAAGAGCAGGCGATGGACGAAAGCACCAGGACATGGGGGATCAGCTGAATCAGGTTCGCATGATCGAGCGTGATGCGCTGGAGTCCATTCACCCCCCAGTAAACGGGAGAAATCACAGCCGCCTTTTGCATGAACGGCGGCAGCGCTTCAACCGGTATCATGCACCCGCCGAGCATGCTAAAGACGATGATGACGGCCGGTGAAAGCGCATTCGACTGGGCACGGGTGCGGCTGAAGGCGTGGATCAGCATCGCGATCCCGGCGAGCGCCGCGACCAGGACGCAGGAAAAGGGGATGAAGGTGAATAATTGGACCGCGTCCATGCGGACTCCGAACAGGGCCGCGGCTCCCGTCCAGACGAAGGCCAGCGCGGCAAGGCCGGACAGAAACGCAAACAGCATTTTAGAGAGGATGAACCGTCCCACGCCAACGGGACCGGTACGCAGCCGCATCAGCGTGCGATTTTCCTTTTCTTCGTAAATGTCCCTGAACAGCACATCCAGAATAAACAGCAGGCACATCACCATCATTCTCGAAACGTTCGCCGCGTAGAAATCGGATGATGCGCTCGACCGCTTCTTGACCGAAACGGTCTTCACGTCAAGCGTGATTTTTGGAGGAATCAGATACGAGGACACGCGGCCGATCAGACGGTTGATCTGAACGGATATGAATGCGATTTCCGCATCCGGCGGAGCCTTGTTTGAATCCGTCCGCTTCCCGATTCGCGCCAGCGGCTCCGAGGCGATGCGCACCAAGCGGTCTCCCGCCTCCGCGAAAAGGCGGACGGTCTCCTCCGCGATCTTGGGGCCGAACGCCTCGGACGGATTTTTTATCAGGAGAAGATCGACCATTTTTTGATGGAGGAGCGAATCTCCGAAGCCCGCGGGAATGATGAGGAGCGCTGATGCTTTTCCCTCATCCATCTGCTTGCGGCCGGTGTCACCCTGCACGGGCTGCAAAAGGATTAATTTCGCCAGCTCTCCCTGGCCGAAAGCGAACTTCAACATCTGCGAGGCAAGGCTTTTATCCCTGTCCTCAATCAGAAGTTTGATGCTGAAGGATTTTTGTTTTCCGCCGGAAGGGCCGAAAGCGAGACCGACGATCAAGACGAAAAGAAATGGCAGAATCAGGAGGAGGATGAATCCTCCCGGATTCTTGACCCGCCGGAGGGCGTCCTTTTTCAGAAGCTTCCCGATCAATCGCGGAGCTCCCTTCCGGTGAGCTTGATGAACGCCGAATCAAGGCTCGGTTCCTTGACTCCGAGATTGTCGATCTTGAATCCCCCCGACACGAGCGCTTCGAGAAACTTACCCGTGCCGAGCTGGACCGGCAGGCTGTACACCGCGTTGTTTTCGGAAATGGACACGATCGAGAGCTGCCGGATTTTCTGCGTCATCTTTTCGGCTGAGGAACGGCTGAACCTGCCCGTGACCATGAGAAGCCTGTTTTCTCCCACGATCCGCTTGATCTCCTCCTGTGTGCCCGACGCGAGAATGCGGCCGTGGTCGATGATCGCGAGCCGATCGCAGAGCAGTTCCGCCTCGTCAAGGTAATGCGTGGTGTAGAGGATGGTCGTGCCCTGCCGCGAGAAGGCGCGGACCAGATCCAGCATGTGCTGCCTCGCCTGCGGGTCGATGCCGACCGTCGGTTCGTCGAGCAGCAGCAGCTTCGGCCGGTGGATCATGCCGGCCGCCATGTTGAGCCGGCGCTTCATCCCGCCGGAATAATTTTTAACAGCGTCCTTCGCCCGGTCGGCAAGGCCCGAGGCGTCGAGTAGGTCGTGGATTCTCTTTTTAAGTTCCGCGCCGCGCAGGCCGTATAGACCGCCCCAGAACGTGAGGTTTTCGACCGCGTTCAGTTCCTCGTAAAGCGCCACCTCCTGCGGCACCACGCCGAGCTTGTTCCGGATCGCAGGTCCGGCGGTCATGACATCCGCTCCATCGAGCCGGATCGTGCCCGCATCCGGATTCAGCAGTCCGCAGATCATGTTGATCGTGGTCGTCTTGCCTGCGCCGTTGGGTCCGAGAAATCCGAATATTTCGCCCTTTCGGATCTCGAAAGAAACCCGATCCACGGCAACCAGGCCGCTGAATGACTTGGTCAGGTTTTGAATGCTGAGCATGAGTGCCTCTAATAAAAAACGGAACACCGATTTGACGGATCCTGAGCGGATTTTCACGGATCGATTAATTGCTGATGGACTGAAAGTCGTCCATTTCGCTCAAATTCAAATGCCATTAAGTAAATACGGTACGGTAATGAATATGTTGCTCCAAGAGCATGAAAATGACAGGCGTCCCGATGTCCGTCGGGACGCCTGTAACCAAGGAAAACTACATTCCGAATTTTATTTATTCCTCGCCGACCTCACCAGCCCGGTCAGCATGCGGCCGACTTCGTCCACGCCGAGAAGGATTTCTTCGGTGTCCTTGATGTATTCCAGGTCTCTGGCGAGGATGAGGGTGTATTTCAGCTCCTCGATGGCGTCCTGGCTCATCTTGTAGGATAACTCCTTGTCCTTCGGATGCCTGCGCATGAATCCTTCGGCGATCTTGGTGGGTATCGTCATCGCGGCCCGGCGGACCAGGGGCACCATCTCGGACCGTTCATCCTTGGGAAATTTTTTAGTGATCTCGAACACCTCGAGCACCAGTTTGTGGGCCTTCTGCCAGACGTTTAGTTGCTGGAAATCGGTGAGCTTCTCGGACAAGGGCGCCTCTTCATTGTTGCGGGGCCGATCGTGTTGGAATAACATGGGCAATTCTCCGGTTGATTCGAGGTTTGGGTTTTTATTCGTATTGTTTTCCCACCGTCCTGTACGCATCGCGGAACGGTACGCCCTTCTTCACGAGGTCGTACACCCTCTCCGTGGCGAACACTTCCTCCGTCAGGCCCTTCGAGCAGGCCGTGGCGTCGACTTCGACGGCTGCGATCACTTTCGCCATGACGGACAGGCTGTCGCGAGTGATGTCGATCGCCTCCATCACCGGCTTCTTGGTCAGCTGAAGGTCGCGGTGGTATCCGGAAATCAAGTTGGCCGTCGCAGTTTTGATCTGCATCTCGCGGCCGAGGACTTCGTGGTACTTCGCCCGAACCAGTTCGAGCACGTCGGGATTTTTCTTCTGCGGCATGATGGAACTGCCCGTGCAGAAAGCCTCCGGAAGGATGAAAAAACCGATTTCCGGCATGGAGAAGAAAATCAGGTCGGCGGACATCCGGTTCAGGCCGAGCATCAGCTGGCCGAGGGCGTGCACCAGCGTGGCCTCGAACTTGGCCCGGCTGAGCTGGACATAGACGGGATTGTTCTGAACCCGTGAGAATCCCGCTTCCTTCGCGGTGAAGGGACGGTCCACATCAAGGGGCACGCCGTACCCCGCGCCCGTGCCCAGAGGCGACTGGTCGACGAGCGAACGGACGAAATCAAGGAGACGGGCGTCGTCTTCAAACCATTCCCTGAATCCGTCCGCCCAGAGCGCGACGGACGAAACCATGGCCTTGCGCGTGTGAGTGTATCCGGGAAGTCGGACTTCGCCGGACCGTTCCGCCAGCGATCCAAGTGCCCGGGAGAGCGCCTGCGCGGCCTCCTCGATCCAATGGAGTTCATCCATGTAAAACAGCCGCAGGGCCGCAAGCACCTGGTCGTTCCGTGACCGTGCGGTATGGATCTTCTTCCCGAGCTCTCCGAACCGCTCCGTGAGGCGGTTCTCGATCGCGGTGTGGCAATCTTCGATTTCCCGGGGGATGCGAAATTTCCCCTCGTCCGCAAGCGCGATAATGGCGTTTAGCTCCTCCGTCAGCTTTCGGACTTCCTCCGCGCTCAGGATTTTGATCCGGCCGAGCATCTTCGCGTGCGCGATCGAGGCGATGCAGTCGTACCGCACGAGCCGCAGGTCGAGAAGCGGATCGTCACCCACGGTGAAGCGTTCGATTTCGGGATCCGGTTCCGTCTGCTTTTTCCAGAGTTTCACAGCGTGCTCCGAACGGTGAAGATGAAACTGCGGACCGGCTCCAGCAGCCTTTGGCGAAGCGAGTAATGGTAGTTCCGGATGTTGTTGCACTCGATCGCGAATGAAAGCTTCCCGAGTTCCATCAGGATGCGGCCATCCATGACGTGCATGGGCACGCGCTGATCGGACGTGTACAGGTTGGCCACCTCCTCGATCCGGCTGGCGTACCGGTAATCCAATCCGAACGTCAGCTTCCACAGCTTCAGTTCGCCGCCCGCGGAAATGCGGTGTTTAGAACGGTAGTGGAGCGTTTTCCCGGTTTCCAGATCCTTCGCGTCGAGGAAAGTGTACCCCGCCTGTCCGGAGAGCGTTCCGTCGAAAAGGAATCCCTTGATCCGGATTTCCGCGCCTTGGGTCTTGGACCGTCCCATGTTCATGAACTGGAACGCCATGACCGCCGGGTTGAAGTCCACGTCGATCATGTTCGTGTACCGGCTCGCAAACACCGACGCATCGAGTGAAAACGCCGGCCTAAGCTGCCGGGCGGTCCATTGGAACGGTTTCAACCAAAGCGGGACCTCGATTCGATCGGCGAGGAAACCGAGGATCACCATCTGGTTCGCACCAATCTCGAAACTCCAGGCGCGTTCCGCTTCCTTCAGATCCGGATTCTGCACCACCCGGATGCCGGACACCGTAATGTCGGCGAACACTTCGGCGATGGATGGCGCGCGGAATCCGTGCCCAGCCGAAAGGCGGACTGAAGATCCTGCCGTCGGATGAAACACCAGCCCGAGCCTGGGATTGATCTCGCCGTCGGAATACACGTTCTTCACGTGATGGTAATCGTAACGGGTTCCGAGGGTGAGGGTCCAAAGGTTCGCGACCTTGAGCTCGTCCTCCCCATAAACGGCTACGTCGACGGTTTCGGGGTTTCCGTAGATCAGGGAAGATGCGCGGTCGAAAATCGTTTCACCCCCGGCGGTCAGCGCGTGGTTTTTCCAGATGTAATCGACCTGGATCTCGGACCCGATCTTATGGGTCAGCGCATAATCGCTGTTGTCGATAAAATAATTCCGCCAATTCGTCCGGTACCAGTTGGCTTTCAAGGTATAGGCGAACGAACGGTTGACCGCATGCCGGTAGGTGGCGTTTGCGTTGGCCTTGGCATACGTGATGTAATTGCCAAGCTCCGTCGAGGGGACTTCCAGCGGCCGACTCTGGCTGATCCACTGAAGCGCTTCGCCGTGCCGGTTGGTGGCCCAATTCGCGGTCAGGGTCAGGGTTTCCTGGTTTGACAGGTTGATCTTTATTTTACCCATTGCGTTCCAGCGGTCATAATAGCCGTTTTGGGTGTATCCGGTGGAACGCTTCCTTCCGGCAGTCAGCAGAAAGCCCACATTTCCGGCGGTGCGGCTGTGAGAAAGATCCACGCCGGTGAATGCGAGGGCGTTGTGGAAATCCAGCCGATCCTGCTCGAACAGGCGGTACGTGAGGAAACGGTCGGTCCAGCGCCAGGAATCGTATGCGGGGGTGTCATAGAATCCAAAGGTCATCCGCATTCGGGTCTGCGGCACCGGCGAGGGATCGCGCGTGATGATGTTCACCATCCCCGCCATGGCGTTGGAGCCGTACAGGGCGGAACCCGCGCCCTTGACCACTTCAACGCGTTCCACTTCCTCGATCGGGATGGCGTCCCAGTTGATGCCGCCCGTATCGCCGTTGATCAGGGGATGCCCGTCCATCATCAGGAGAACCCGGCTGCCGGCCGCCCAGTTGAATCCGGTGGACCCGCGGAGATCGATCTGGCCGTCGATGATGCCGAGCCCGGCCGTATTCTGGAGAACCTGATCGAGAGTCGTCGCGTTGCGGGTTCGGATGTCGCGGTCGCCGACCACGTCCACCGACGTCGGCGCGTCCTCGATCGCCTGTTTGCGCTTGGAAGCGGTCACCACCATGGCCGGTTGCGGAATTGCGGATTGCCTGAGCCGGAAAAAGACGGACGCGGTTTCACCGGGTCTGATGAGGACCGTCCTCAGAATCTGCTTTTCATACCCCAGGAGCATCGCCGCGATTTCATACTCGCCCGACGGCACCGGATGAATGGCGAAGGCCCCGTGTTCGTTCGTCACCGCGCCGAACAGGGTTCCTTTGATCATCACGTTGGCCCCGAGCAAGTCCTGTCCGGTTGCGGAATCAACCACCCGTCCTTCCAGTTTTCCGGCGGTCGCCGCAGGCTGCGTGCGGACCGCAGCCGTCCCGAAAAGATTCAGGATGAGCAGTGCGAATCCGAATGAACGGAACGGGTGTCGTGATCGCATCTTCATCTTCGAAAAAACGGGAGTGGACGGTTAAGATTGCCGAAATCGGCGATGATGTTCAACCCCTGGATCACCACTCCGGGCAGCACTTCGATGGGGGTTGGCAGGGACTGCTTTTCGGGATTCCAGTAATAGGCCCCCAGCTCCTTGACGCCGAGGAGGTCCTTCGGAAACCAGGCCACCAGCACCCATTCGTATCTTCCGGGTTGAAGGCTGACCCGGTAATTGTAGGTGTCGATAAAATTGGGGATCGTGTCGCCGATGACGATGTTGCCGTTGGTCAAATTCTGGACAACGAAGGCCAGCATCGAATCGCGACTCGTGATTCCCTTCGGATACGTCTTCGATACGATCACCAAAACCTGATTCGTCGTATCCGGCCATCCTCCCTTGAAAATCACTTTGCCCTGGATTCCAGAGCCCGATTCGGGCGCGGTGGGGTCCAGGCCATGCCCTTTGTAGCACGATATCGTGGAGAGAAAAAACAGGGCGATGGCGATGTCGCAGATCCGTCTCAACGCGTTTTCCTGGATTTCGGCGTTTGAGACTTCTTCAACAATGCCGCTCCAAGCATCCCGCCCGCGGTGGCAAAAATGGCGTTTCGGACCAAGCCGACAACCAGGCCGATGAGGACGAAGAACGGGCTGTACTCGCTGTACAGACGAAGTTGTTCCAGGGAATCCGAAAATTCCTTCGGCATGTCTTTCCAATACTCGGACATCGTCTTGAAAAACGTGTTGGAAAAGCTGAATCCGACGAACGAAAAGAAATACTGGAGAAATGCGCCGAACAGCGCTCCATAAACGCCTGAGAGCAGCCCGGTAACCGCCCCGTCGGAGGACGTCATCTCGGTTTTTTCCGGCAGATTGCGCCTGTAAAGCCAAGCCCCGACGAAACCGCCCAGCACCACCCAAAGACAGCAGAGACAGTTGCCGATGTTGAGGACCGGGACTTCGGAAAAGAAGGCGATGAACGCGCCCCCGATGAGACTGGGTATCAGCTTGCTGGGTTTGTTTTGCATATCAGCCCCTTGGAATTGGAAGGTCCGGTTACAATTTCAAAAACGCCGGGAAGCAGGTAAAAGGAAGCAACCGCGCCCGGAATCAGTCCCGTGATCGCCCGCACAAGGTTGCCCGAATCGAAAATGCCGAGATGGGCCAGAACAAAATCCGTGACGGCCGGCACGACCGCGGCGCCCAAAATCCGCGGGGACTGGATTCCGCCGGTCAATCCCTTCCGGGCCAGCGGAAATACCGCCGTTCCCATCAGGAATCCGGCGTACACGCCCAGACATCGCGCACACAAGGCCGCCGGTTCCCCCCAAAGATGGAAGGACCGTTCAGGGATCTGGTGGCAGACACCCGAAAAGAAAAAAGCGGTGCCGCGCGTGAGAAGGTTCTGACCATGCCCGAGATGGATCCAAGCCGGCGGAAAAATTGCCAAACAAAACCCCAGAATGGATGCTGTCAATATCCCGATATAGGCAATTCTCTTTTGGACCATGCTTTTAATATGTCAACAATATTCAAAAAAGTCAACCATTTTTATAAATGCCATTCAGACCGGCAGTTTAAAAGGATGCCTGGGATTCCATCGGAATTGGCAGGATTCGCGACGCCTCCAGCATGCCATCCCTTTATTATTGTGAATGAACCGGATAAAATGATATTTTACAATATATTCCATATTAACATGCCCAGATCATACAGTTCGCCTTTCCCGCTGGATCCCGTGCTTGGAGTTGACATTTTGCCATTTATCGTTTATATTACATGGTATATGGCCTTAAACCGAAAGGGACAAATGGCTTCAACATCAGAATTTCGCAACGGTTTGGTAATGCTGCTTGAAGGGGAGCTTTTTACGCTCGTCGAATTCCAGCACGTTAAACCCGGAAAAGGCGTGGCTTTTGTGCGCACCAGAATTAAAAACATCAGGACGGGCCGCGTTCTTGACCGCACCTTCCGGTCCGGCGACAAGGTCGAGGATGTCCGTCTCGAACAGAAAACGGCACAATTCCAGTACAAAAACGATCACGATTTTGTGTTCATGGATACAGCCAGTTATGATCAGATCACGTTGACCGAAGAATTGGTCGGCGATGCCGCCCTGTACATGAAGGAGAACCTCGAGGTGGAACTCGTTTTCCACGGCGAAACGCCGATCGGCGTCAATATTCCGAATTTCGTGGATCTGAAAGTTGTCGAAACCGACCCCGGCTTCAAGGGCGACACCGTTTCCAACTCATTCAAGCCTGCGACGCTTGAATCGGGAGCGGTGATTCAAGTCCCCCTCTTTCTCGCGGAGGGAACGGTCGTCAAGGTTGACACCCGCACCGGAATTTACGTGGAGCGGGTCAAATAACCCCTGATTCGGGAGAGAGAGCCATGAACCTGAACGATGTCAAGCGGCTTGTCAAGCTGGTGGAAACGAGTTCCATTGACGAACTGGAAATACACGAAGACAAAATCCAGATCCGGATCACCCGAAACCGACCCGGGCAGACCCTGACAGTTTCGACGCCCTTTCCACAGTTCATACAGGCCGTGCCTCACGGAGCTCAGGCTCCGAGGGTGGATTCCGCGCCCCACGAGGCCAAAATCGAACCCAAACCATCGCAGAAAAACGAGAACTTGATCGAAATCCGCTCCCCCATGGTTGGAACCTTCTACCGGGCGCCCTCGCCGGACTCCGAGCCTTACATCCGGGAAGGCGACTCCATTCAGCCGGGAAAGCTCCTGTGCATCATCGAAGCCATGAAGCTCATGAACGAAATAGAAGCGGAAACCACGGGTAAAATCATCAAAATTCTTGTCGACAACGCGCGTCCCGTCGAATACAACCAACCCCTTTTCCTTGTCGAGAAACAGTAGGCCACTCTCTCATGCGAAAAATTTTAATTGCCAACCGGGGTGAAATCGCTCTCCGGATCATCCGCACCTGCAAGGAATTGGGGATCACCACGGTGGCGGTGTATTCCGAAGCCGACCGGGATTGTCTGCACACCCGGTTCGCGGACGAGGCCGTCTGCATCGGTCCTCCATCCCCGGCGGACAGCTACCTGAAAATCCCCCGGATCATCAGCGCAGCCGAAATAACCAACGCCGAGGCCATCCATCCGGGGTACGGGTTCCTGGCCGAAAACGCTGAATTCGCCGACATCTGCGAATCGTCCGGTTTGAAGTTCATCGGACCCACGGCGGAAATGATCATGCGGATGGGCGATAAAATATTCGCTAAAAACATGATGAGCAAGGCCGGTGTGCCCGTGATCCCCGGAAGCGACAGCGGCGTGCAGAACGATAAGGAATGCGTGGCGCTTGCGAACGACATCGGATATCCGGTGATCCTCAAGGCGGCTGCGGGAGGCGGAGGCCGTGGCATGCGCGTCGTGCGCGAGGAAAAGGAAATCCGCCTGGCCTTCGCAACCGCGCAGACCGAAGCCCAGGCGGCGTTCGGCAATCCCACGTTGTACATGGAAAAATATTTCGAGAGCCCCAGGCATGTGGAAGTCCAGTTGATCGGCGACGGAAAGGGTGAAGTCATCGCACTGGGTGAGCGCGAATGCTCCATACAGCGCAAGCACCAGAAGCTGATCGAGGAATCCCCGTCCCCGGCCGTGAACACGGCGATACGCAAACGGATGGTGCAGGCCGCAGTCAAGGGCGCGAAATCTGTCAATTACCGCAGTGCCGGCACGATTGAATTCCTCCTGGACAATGACGGCAGATTCTATTTCATGGAGATGAACACCCGCATTCAGGTCGAGCACCCCGTCACTGAAACGGTATACGGGGTGGACCTGGTCAAGGAACAGATCCTCATCGCATCGGGAGAGGATTTCAAGCACATCCATCCGACCATCGAACCCTACGGCCATGCCATTGAATGCCGGATCAACGCCGAGGACCCATTTAAGGGATTCCGGCCCTCGCCGGGAAAAATCACGAGCTTCCACGTGCCCGGAGGCATGGGCGTCCGCGTCGACACCCACGCCTATGCGGGTTATCAGATACCCCCATATTACGACTCCCTGATTGCCAAACTCATCGCCTTCGGCCACGACCGCCCGGAGACCATCCGGCGGATGCGCCGGGCGCTCGATGAATTCATCGTTGAGGGAGTGCCGACCACCATCCCTTTCCACAAGCAGGTCATGACGGACGACCGTTTCATCAAGGGGGATTTCAACACGCACTTTCTCGAGCATTTCACGCTGCGTGAAGAATCAGGCGAAAAACACCATTGAGAAGGACGGACACATGAACGTACCGGCGGATCTGCGTTACACCAAGGAGCACGAATGGGCGCGCATCGAGGGCGATTCGGCCGTCATCGGCATTACGGATTACGCGCAGGGTGAACTTGGCGACATCGTCTTCGTCGAACTCCCGGCGGTCGGCAAGCAGACCGTGCAGACGAAGTCGTGCGCCTCGATCGAGGCGGTCAAGGCGGTGTCGGATCTGTATGCTCCCCTTACCGGCGAAGTGGTCGACGTCAACCGCGAACTCGACACGTTGCCCCAGCTCGTGAATCAGGACGCGTACGGAAAAGGCTGGATCCTGAAAATCAAGCTCGCAGACAGGGCGGACTGGGACAAACTGCTTTCGGCGGAGGATTATAAAAAGCTGATTGGTTGATCGAATCGATTTCTGGACGATGTCATCCCGAGGAATCCTGCGGGGCGCATTGGCGTCAACTTAACCAAAATAAATGTCATCCTGAAGCCCGCGAAGCGGGCTGAAGGATCTGAGGATAGGTGGTTTTTCCGAATACGCGGCCTCAGATTCTTCGTCGTCCGCCTTCGGCGGACTCCTCAGAATGACAGAATTTGTTTGTTTTACCGTTAAGTTGACGCGCATGTGCAGGGCGGGACCGAAGGATGGCATTTTTATCGGTTCTGTTTCATTCATCGCGCGAGCCGATGGCCGAATATTATAAAATCCACCCTGAAAATCCGCAGCTCCGGCTGGTTCAAAAATCCGTTCGGCTTCTACGGGACGGCGGCATCGTCGCCTATCCGACGGACTCCGGCTACGCGTTGGGATGTCATCTCGGCGATAAAAGCGCCCATGACCGTCTTTGCCAAATCCGCCAGGTGGGCGAAGAGCACAATTTCACTCTGATCTGCAGGGATCTTTCCGAGGTCTCGACGTATGCGGTTTTCGACACGCCGGTGTACCGCCTGCTCAAATCGCACACACCGGGTCCCTACACGTTCGTCCTCCAGGCGACGAAGGAGGTCCCCCGCCGTTTAATCCATCCTAAACGAAAAACCATCGGCCTGCGCGTGCCCGGTCACAGGATTGCCCAGGCCATTCTCGAAGAGCTGGGCGAACCCATGCTCTCCACGACACTCGTCCTCCCTCCCGACGAATTCCCAATGTCGGATCCTCTGGAAATCCGGAAAAAGCTCGAGGATCAGATTGAACTCGTCATTGACGGGGGGTGGTGCGGAGCCGATCCGACGTCCGTCGTGAACCTCATGGAATATCCCTACCTGGTCCTACGGCGCGGCAAGGGGGACGTATCGGCGTTTGAATGATCGTCGGGATTCCCGGCGTAAGGTAACGTTTATCGAATCAGCAACAGCTTGCGAATCGCCTGTGCCCGCTCTACCTGTACCCTCGACAGATAAAGGCCTGCCGCAGCCTCGATCCCGTTCCGGTCCTTCCCGTCCCAGCGGCATTCATGCTTTCCCGCCCCCGCTCGGCCTTGAAACAGCACCCTGATCTCGCGCCCGAGGGCGTCGTATAGTTTCAGCGAGACCTCCGATGGTTTCTCAAGCATGAAGGGAATCACCGTTTCCCCGTTAAAGGGATTCGGGAAATTGGGAAGAAGCGCGAATGCGCAGGGCCCTTCAGACGAAGCGGCCTCCTCAACAGCCGAAGGATCATGCCCGGGATTGATTGTGAGAAAATTTAAATGCCGGACCGTGCAGTAGGGAACGAATCCATTCGTTTTGGACCGCAGATAGGCCGACTCGATTTTGGCCCGCGTGGCCGCGTCGAAATGGGGGACATCCTCGCTCTGGGAAAAGGGATAATCGACCGTCAACACGAGCTTGCCTGCATCCCTGAATAATTTCAAATTCCCTTCCATCGCGGACGACACGTCGGTGGGCGTTGCCTTGCCGTCTTCATCGAATCCGTAATAGATGTCCTCCTGACCGATTCCGTCCACCGCATTCAGATAAGACGGAACCGTCTCGGCCAGCTCCGCCGCGTTCTGGACAAAGATCAGGAAATCCGGATTTTGGATTTTGGCGTGCGCACGGAGGTTGGCGACGAAATCCGCCATGTCCTGCGCCGCGGTCGTCCTCCCCTTCCCCGCATAATACTCGTACGCATCAATGATGTCGCAATAAATTCCATCGAATCCCGCGTCGAGAATTTTATCCAAATAACCAATCACCACGGCCTGCCATCCTGAATCCCAATACCGGACCTTGTAGTTCCCCTCCCAGTCGGGATTTTCCGCGTCGAGCCAGATCGGATTGCCGGGCGTCCATCCGGATTGCCAGTAAAACCGGTAATCTTCCGCCTCGCCGATGCTCAGATAGGAAATGATGACTCTCCTTCCGCCGGGACCTGTTTTGAGTGTCTCGATCTGATTGGCGGAAAATCTGCCCGCGTCTCTGCCGTCCGATGAATAGTCCATGACTGCAAGATCGAATCCGGTTTTTCCGATGGCGCCGAGGTCGATGTTCTGAAGTTGATAAACGAAGTCCTTTACATTCTTCAGACTGGGCGGTAAATCATTCGATCTGACATTATAGAAGAAGCCGAAAAGGATGAACCCCGGTAAAAAGGGTATGAATTTCAATTTATTGATCTGCATTCACTGGTCTCCGGTTAAATTCGATGAAATAATGACAGAAGGTCCAAAAACCTAAAGATTTGACATATTTCACATGCCTTGAAAAACATGACAAATGAGGAGGTTATTGAAATATAAGATAAAATACGGCGATTTTTCGACAAATGCTTCATCTATTTTCACGACTCTAACACCAAAACATCGTTAATCGGCGCACCTGCGCCTTTCACTTTCGAAATTATCGGTACTGGGACTAAATGATTCACATGTTGTTTTCGCACCACCTGGAAAATATTTAGCGCCGTATTGTCTGTTTTTGAAATTAACCGGACGCTAGTGATCTGCATTCTTGACAACACCCATTGCCTTTTCCAGAAAATCCGCGATGCGGACCGATGCCTTTCCGTCGCCGTATGGATTCACGGCGTGCGCCATGCGGTCGTAGGCATCGGAGTGATCGAGCAGATTCGCCGCTTCGGCCACGATTTTTTCACGGTTCGGACCCACGATTTTGACCGTTCCCGCTTCCACGGCTTCAGGCCTCTCGGTTTCGTTTCGGAGCACGAGCACCGGCTTGCCGAGAGACGGCGCCTCCTCCTGGATGCCTCCGGAATCCGTGAGGATAAGGTGGGCCTTGGCAATGAGGTTCGAGAACGTCCTATAATCCAGGGGCGGCAGAAGGAGCACGTTGTCGGTCTTGCCGAGTATCGCGTGAGCCGGCTTGTGGACGTTCTGGTTCATGTGCACCGGGTACACGAACAGGTGGCGGGGATAGCGCGCGGCGAGGTCCCTGATGGCCAGAAATATGGCCTCTAGCGGAGATCCGAAATTTTCACGCCGGTGGGCGGTGATGAGGACCATCCGATCGTGGTCGGGCAGGCTGAATCCGTCCGGCTGAAAGCCGCGGTCCACGGTCATGAACAGCGCGTCGATCACCGTGTTGCCGGTGACCGCGACGGCGCTTTCGGGGACTCCTTCGCGGAGGAGGTTCCTTTTGTTGCTCTCCGTGGGCGCGAAATGGAAATCGGAGAGCACGGTGACGAGCTTCCGGTTGATCTCCTCGGGGAAGGGAAAGTATTTGTTTCCGGTCCGGAGTCCGGCCTCCACATGGCCGACCTTCACCTGCCCGTAGTATCCGGCCAGCGCTCCTGCAAAGGCAGTGGTCGTGTCGCCCTGCACGAGCACCACGTCCGGACGTTCCCGCTTCATCACCGCGTCGAACGCCTGAACGGCCTTCGCGGTCACGTCGAACAGCGTCTGGTCGGGAGTCATGAGGTTGAGGTCCGTATCCGGACGGATTTTGAACAATTCGAGCACCTGGTCGAGCATCTCCCGATGCTGCGCCGTCGCGATGACGCGGGTTTTAAAGCGGGGCCGTTTTCGCAATTCAAGGATCACGGGCGCGAGCTTGATCGCTTCCGGACGCGTGCCGACCACCACCAGGACTTTGCGGATTTCCGCGGAATTCGTCATTTAAAACCTCTATTTTCCGGCCGGCGGCCGTGACTTAGATGCGTACTTGTGAGACAGCATAAAAGTTGACACTGCTCCCCTTTCAGAAAAGCTCACCAAATTGCTTTCCGCAAACATCTTCATATCAACCAAAATTCTTCCGATATAATAAATAGAAATGATTAACCACGGAAGCTCACAGATCGACATGGATTGCATTCATGTGCAATATTCCTCCGTGTTTCTCCGTGTTGTTCCGTGGTGGTTCTTGTCCTTATGCTGTCAGTGTAATGATATGGTTTTCATCACCCGCCGGCGAGGTTTTTCTTCCATTCCGTTTTGATTTGCCGCATCAATTCGACGAACCTTTGATCCTGTCGCATCCCGTCGAAATTCGGATCGTTGGAAAGCCAGATGAAATCCCTATATCCCAGCGAGACGGCTTTTTCGAGCCATTGAACGGCAAGCCCGTTTCTTTTCAATAGAGAGTACACCGCGGCCACCGACGTACACAACGGCGCGTTGCCGCCCGCGTAGGGCTCAACCCGCAGCGTGACTTCCTCCAGAGCGCCGTCCAGGTTACCGGTCGATGCGAGGATCATCGCGAGCACAGCGCTGGAGAATGGGCGGATATCCTCTGAAGCGAGACCTTTCCGGATTTCCGAGTGAGCGTCCTTTGTGTTGTGTTGATAGTGATACGAGAGCGCAAGCGCCGAATGGAGTCTCGCTTCATCGGGATGGGTACGGAGCGCGGTCTCGAGCGTTCGCGACGCGTCGGCGTAACGGCCGAGCCCCATTTGAACCAGCGATTCTCCCGCCGCGGCCTCGGTCGATGCGGGTGAAAGCGAGAGAGATCTTCCGTACGATTCGAGAGCGAGATCGTATTGTCCCCGCGATTGGACGGCCAGGTCGCCCAGCAGGCTCCAAGCCTCGGCCAGATTGGGATCGAGTTCCAGTGCGCGGCGCGTCTCCCGCTCAGCCGTCCTCAAATCGCCCCATTGGATGTAGACCTGCGCGAGAAGAAAATGTACGTCTCCGCGAGTCGAATCGAGACGCATGGCTCGGAAAGCCGCGTCCTGGGCCAGCTGCACCCAGACCCGGTTCACATCCCAGCGGTTGCGGTAATTGTCAAGGTAGCCGTCAGCCAGACCTTGCCAGGCCTGGATGAGGGTGGAATCGGTTATCAGGACTTCCTTGAAACTCCTCACCGCGCAGCCCAGCTTTTCCCTGGTTTTTTCGCCGAGACAAATCCTGCCTTCAAGATACCGTCCAAACAACGAGGCTGTCAATGGAGGGACATCCTTTTTAACGATGACCGTCGTATCGATTCCGAGTGCGAGAGCCGCCTGGCCCGCGGCTCTTCTGGAAAGCCTGTATACTTCCGCAAATGGGGATTCCGGCGAGAATTCCCAAACCGCATCGGATCCCCCCGATTTTTTGATGGAAAGAAACCAGTTGGCGGTTCCTGAGTCTCGAACACGCACCCGGCAGTCGAGCGTCGCGTCCGCGGTCGGGGTGGTGTCCTGAAATGCCGCACGGGAAGGCCAGAGGGCCACGCGGACGGAACGGGCAGCGGACATTCGGGATGTAAAATCGCGGGTGAATTCCCGAAAGAGCGCCTCCTCGACGGACGAAAGTCCCTGTGGCTCGAAGATCGCGACCGTTCTCCTCCAATTCGCTTCAGGCAGGACGGCCGCGGGACCTGCGGCCTCCTGAAGAGTCATGCGTCTTTGGTCCGAGCCCGTTTTTTTCTGGCAGGAAAATAAAAACACAGCCAGGCCCGCGAAAATACAGATCCATTTGAACCGATGGGTTTTCATAGTCCGTCCGCTATTTTCTTGTTTTGATTTTGCCTTGGGTTCTTGATCTTGAGCGGCGTCCGGACGGTGTACGGCTGCCCGAACGTGTCTTGGAATTTGTTTTCAACAGCCGGTGTCCTTTCGCGCGGACGGCAAAATTCTTTTCCATCAACTTCACGAAACGGTCCATCTCCTCAATCGTCCGCTTTTCCGTAACCGCGATCAGCAATCCGTTCCCGATTCCAAAATCGAATCGCGACAGATCGATCCCCGCGAAGATCTTTTCATCCAGCATGGCCCGAATGATTTTTTCCGGCGCAACCGGAGTCTTGATTGCGAATTCCTTGAAAAAGGGCCCCGGAAACATCAGCCCGAATCCGGGAATCGCCGAAAGCCGCTCCGCCAGGTAATGCGCCTTCTGGAGGCAGAGTTCCGCGACCTTGGGAAGTCCGTTTTTCCCCATGAGGGCGAGGTACACCGTGGCCGCGAGCGCGCAGAGCTGCTGGTTCGTGCAGATCGAAGAAGTCGCCTTTTCACGCCGGATATGCTGCTCGCGCGTCTGCAACGTGAGCACAAAACCCCGGCGTCCCTGATTGTCCTGCGTCACGCCTGCAAGCCGCCCAGGCATCCGGCGGATCAATTCCTGTTTGATCGCGAAAATCCCGAGATACGGCCCGCCGAAATTCAGCGGATTCCCGATTGCCTGGCCTTCGCCAGTGGCCACGTCAGCCCCGAATTCCCCCGGCGGCTTCAGGAGTGCGAGTGAAATCGGATCTGCCGAGGTGACGTACAAACCGCCAGCTCCGTGAACGACGGCTTCGATCTCATGAACCGGTTCGAGCAGGCCGAAGAAGTTGGGATGCTGGACGAGCACTCCCGCGGTCCGGGGTCCGGCGGCGGACCGCAGCGCCTCGACATCCGTCACGCCCTGACGGACGTCCACTTCTTTCAGAACAATGCCGCCTCGGTGGCAGTAAGTGGCCGCAACTTTCCGGTAAAATGGATGGACGGATTTTGAAATTAAAATCTCTTCCCGCCCGGTTTGCGCCTGGCATAGCAGGGCGGCTTCGGCCAGCGCGGAAGCCCCGTCGTACATGGACGCATTGGCCGCATCCATGCCTGTCAATTCGCAGATCATGGTCTGGTATTCATAGATGGCCTGGAGGTTGCCCTGGCTGACCTCGGGCTGGTACGGTGTATAGGAGGTGTAAAATTCGGGGCGGGAGATGACATGCCCGACCGCCGCCGGGATGAAATGGTCGTAGGCGCCTCCGCCCAGAAAGCAAACGTGCGTGCCCGTATGCGCGTTCTGCCCGGCGATCGCCTTGAGCAGTTTCTCGACCTCGAACTCGGACATCGGCGGCGGCAGGCATAGGTCGCCCTTGAATCGAACCTCTTCCGGGATCCCCTTCAGCAGCTCGTCGAACGAAGAAACACCGATGGTTTTCAACATGTCTCGGCGGTTCTTTTCGGTGGTCGGAATAAAAGGCATTGCATCACCTGCAATCGTTAAAAAAGACTGGATTTGTCGGATCTGACAAAAACTAAAAAATAGATGGTTAAAAGTCAAACCATTTCTCTCTTCCCCATATCATGGATTTCATCGGAATCAGATCGGTTGACCGCCCGCTCATCGTTCAAAATTCGTCATTC
>Ga0315274_10001945_pt1 | contig 31617 bp, 42 predicted proteins | sample YL17G02_20_MG_FD_203700 | JGI IMG/M metagenome (GOLD analysis project Ga0315274, IMG submission 203700) | Sediment microbial communities from Yellowstone Lake, YNP, Wyoming, USA - YL17G02_20 | ecosystem: Environmental > Aquatic > Freshwater > Lake > Sediment | place: USA: Wyoming | collected...
GCGCTCCAGACCTTGGTCTGCATCTGGCCGACCGCCGCCTTGATCCTGGAGTCCATCCGGCTGGATTCTCCAGAGACGAACTGGCTGGCCGTCTCGAGGAACTCCTGCCCGGCCTTGACGACGGCCTTCGGCGGGTCGTTGACCTCGTCGATCGAGTACCGGATGTTCCCCTCCGGGGGATTCTTGGTATGGTCCAGGCAGGCTGTCGTCAACTCCAACTCCCGGCCCTCGCCGGGGTTGAGCATGACGAACTGGTCGGCGACGCTCTGCGCCCCGGCGACGAAGAGCCGCTGGGTGTTGTCGGCGTTCGCCCCCTGGGGGAGCAGGATGCCGAGGAAGTTGACCTGGAGCCGCTGCTTGGACTTGTTGAACAGGCTGAGGCCGACGTGGCTCATGTCCGGGGGGTTGGAGACCCTGAAGGCCATGACCTTCTCCCTGGCCTTGGCGGGGATCTCCTTGAACTTGACGATGGTCGTCGGCGTGGACGCCGGGGAGAAGGACTTCTTGCCGAGCGCTTTTCTCAGGTCCATTGGGTATTTCTCCTTTTCATCAGTCGCCTGACCTAACTTGCACCTAACCGGAACTAACCCCCGTCCTGTTGCCCCTCAAGGTAGTTGCCTCTCAAGGACAGGACCGCCAGTAGCGACAATCATCGGCCCTACCTGTAGTTGCCCCTCAAAGAGGACATGGCTTCTACAAGTTTTGATTTTGGTTCTTCCTGTAGTTGCCCCTCAAAGACATGGCTTTTACAAGTTCATGGCATTTTCCCTTTCTGCTTCCCTCCTGTAGTTGCCCCTCAAAGACATGGCTTCTACAAGAATGCGTTCTCATACTCCGCATGGGCGGTGCCTGTAGTTGCCCCTCAAAGACATGGCTTCTACAAGGGGCTTCACGCAACAGATGAGAGGCAAACACCTTCCGGTGCTTCCGGGTATGCTTTTCCGCCCGGTATCGGCGCTACAGGCGCCGTTTATGCTGGCCGTTGCGTAAAGCCCAATCCTTGTAATTTGGCCTTGTATCCTATCTTCGACTTTAGGTCCGCCCATTGCCAGGGGCGTCCACTCAAGCCCTCCTCCTTTGGTTCCTTTAAGCAAATCGTGCCGCAGGCCCTCGCCCTGGCATGATCCACAATGCGCTTGGCCCAGACATGGTTCCACGTGCGAACGCCGTTGTCTCGCGTCTCGGTCAGGCGGTTGCAGCGCGCTACTATCGCCGCTCGCGCCTTCCTAAATCCCTGGCAGTTGTCTCGCTCCGCCTCGAGATCCTTTTGCCTCAGCGCCAGGCGATCCAGCCAGGGGAGGATGGGGTCGAATCGCAACTCCAGGCTGCCCGCCTTGACGCATTCCGGAGTAACCTCTACCTCCAGGACCGCCTCCTTGGTAGTCGCGTCAGGCGCCTCCATCCGCTCATAGGGGCATACCAGGCGCCACCCGCCATTGCGGCGCTTGACCAGTTTCATGTCGCCGCCGTGATATTCCCCGTCGACGATCAACTTCCAGACCCTTCGCGCGCCGGGGTCGAGGGTCCCAATCTTCAAGGTTATCTCGCCGAACTCCCCACCCAGGTCGAAGTTGATGGCATGGTCGGAAAGTTCCGCGCTCCTGGCGCGTATGGGGAAGCTCTGGAAGCGGAACAACGGCGGCTTGCGTTTGCCATTCAGTACCAGGAAGTTCCGGCGTAGCTTGGTCATTTCCGGGTCCTTCGCCATCCAGCGTACCGCCAGGTCCCTTAGGGCGGAGTCCGCCCACTCGCTTCGCAGCCCCATCTTCTCCACCAGCCATGCCCGCATGGGATAGCCCAGCGCCTTGCCGGTCTTGCCGAACACCTCGCTAAGCATGGCGTTGGTCTTTGCGAAGTCCTCGATGATCATCAACTCGCCGGTCTTGGATGGCTTTATCTCCGCCCCCGCCGAGGACGCAATCTCCAGCATCGCCGCCGCCTGGCGCAACGCGCCGCGGTAAGCTGTCATGGCGTTGTTCAGCCGTTGACGATCTTCTTCCGCGGGATGAACCGGGATTTTCAATGCCAAACGCATGACCATCTCCTCTTTCAGAAGGTAATGCCGGAACCTCTGATCACCAACTCCCGCCCGCAGCCCGGGCAGACATGGCGGTACCGCTTGCCATGCGGGATGTAAAGATGCATCGGCGGCTCATGTTGGGGATGAAGGCAGATCTTCTCCTGGTCGTCGTTCTCGAACCCGCTCTTCCCGGCCTTCGGACCAAGAGGGCCTATCGGCGGATCAGGCCATTTCCCTCTTTCCTGTTTGCGGCTCATGCCCTTCTCCCTTCTCCATCCTGGCCAGGACCTCGACGAGCCATTGCTCCTCGGCCTCGACCTCGTCCGGCGTCTTGTCCGGCTCCTGGACGGCGTCCTTGTCCAGCCAACTCTCCAGTTCCGGGTTCCTTGACATGCCCACGCTCCTAATTATCCCTCATTCCCGGGGGATTTCAAGCCTTCTTGCTCCTGAAGGCCCCCAGGATGATTCCGAGCAGGATGAAGGGGGCCACCATCGGTCCCCATACCACGACGCCGTATATCTCGGTCATCCAGATCATCCAGCCCGTGAAGGCGATTGCGCCGAGGAACCCATGCCCGGAGATCACTCCTATGACGAGGATCGCCAGCGGGATCCACAGGCTGACCGTCCAGGGAGCGGCCCCCGTCTTGGTCGGGTTGAAGAAGGCGTCGTCGCCGCTGGGGGGCTGCCTGGGGATGCTGATCCCGCCAGTCGCCGCCGAGGGAGAGGACGGGGACGAGGGGGCGGACGGACTCGCTATCGTGAGGCCGTACTTGTTGACCAAGTCCTGTATTCGCCAGGGCTTGAGGCCCTCGAACGACACGAATATCGGCGGCGGGACGCTCCAGTTGTTTCCATGCCCGTTGCTGAGCATGGGGGCGTTCACGCCGACGTTCTGGTACTCGCTCCGGTAGTTATGGCTCAACTGGTCCAGCAAGTAGTTCCAGGGATACTGCTCCTTCCATGCCACGTAGACCTCGTCGGTTCTCTCTGGCCCGCTGAACCTCCCGGTATCGCAATAGCCTTCCCCTTGCTTGTAGTTTATGGGCGTCTGGCTGTCGCTCAATCCGCGCTTGTATTGGAGCTCCTCCAGCCCCCTTCGCAGCTTGTACTCCATCCATGCCTTCCGCCGGGCGACGTATTGGGGGTCGTTGCGTTCCTTCTCGTTCCTGAACTCGACCCTCCAATGCTTGACGACGCCATTCTCCTCGTACATCTGGAAGTCCTCCGAGACGTAGGAGCTAAGCTCGGGGGCATAGCCGTCGCCCCTCTTGCTGGGGTCGTACTTGTCCTCGTTCTCCCCGAAGGCCGTCGTCGCGAGGCAGATGATGAGCAATGAGGCCAGGTTCCAACGCATGTTCTCGTTCCTCCTACAGTCTTTGGTTTTCATCTCGTCTCCTCTTTCTGGGTTGCCCGACCTAACTTGCACCTATCAGGACTTCAAGAAGTCCATCAAGACCTGCTCGGCCTCGTCTACGGTTGGGTAGCCGAACAACGGGGTCAGGTTGCGGAGTTCCGCCCATTCCTTGGCCTCTGGCTTGCCCATCTGGAGGAGGATGCTTTTTCCGACCTGGTTTGGGCCTCCCATGTACTCGGCGAGCCGCCGGATGAACAATGCTCGCAGGCGGAATCGGCGCTCCTTGCCTGCGGCGATGCCTGCGGCGATTTCAACGCCATCCGGCAGACGGAACTGCTTAGATGTCTTGGACATTGGATTCTCCTTAAGTTCCTCGCCTGACCTAACTTGTACCTAATTGCCAGGTCCCATCCATGCTCGGGCTCAGGTCCATGACCAGCCCCTTGGGACCGGCCAGGAAGCAGGGGGGCGCGGCTTGCGGCGGCGAACATCTGTCAGACTCTTCGTAATTCCGTTTCTCATCCTGCTCCATGTACTCAAAAACAGTTTCCAATGCTCTAAGCTCTTTAGCCGTTAACATATTAACTCCTTTCAATGCCTACGCTTATGATACGTGATCTTGACCGGAATACATTGCTGTCCTTGTCTAAAGAAACCATTAGCGTCATGCCCACATTCTATTGAAACGCTTCTGTCGTGTGAGAAAGAGGCAAAGTCCATTCCAAATACCTTATCCCACATCACCCAACCATATTCTGTCTTGATTTCTTTTTTACGTATACTTTCGAGTATACTTGCTTGAGTTTTACACATGGATTTTCTCCTATGGTTGCTCGTGGCGGAAATTGTCCAGGGCTTCCCGAACGATCTTCTCCGGGTCGGTCCTCGGGAAGCCCGGCTGGTCTTGAGCCTCGATCTGCTTGGCGTAATGCAGGAGGTCGGCGATCAGGTCCCGGAAGGCTTCCTCGTCATGGATATCTCCCTCCCCGGTGGCCTTCAGAAAGGCGTCCAGGGCGGTCGCGGCCCACTTCGCCCGCTGCCGGTTGGTTGGCTCGCCCTGCGAGTCGTGCTCCTTCTTATTATTGGCCTTCATCGGCGTTCTCCTTGACTTCCTGGCCTGACCTAACTTGCACCTATCGGGCTTCCGAGGCCCGTCGGATGTTGTCTTGGGCATACCCCTTCCTGGTAATCCGAAGAGAGTTTGACCCGCCTGTCGAACAGGTATTGCTTTTCTCGATTCCCGTTGCGAAGGCCGCACTTCAGGCAAATCATCTCCGGCAAGACCCACTTGTAGAAAAGCTGCGTATGCCTCTTTCCCTCCTAAGCCATCGTCCCGACCTGCGTCAGTATCCGCTCCACGATCCCCAGGACGGTCTGGGGCAACTCGTCAATGTCGTTGAGCACCTCGGCGTTCTTGTAGAAAGCCTTGACCCGCTCGCAGCCGATCCCGATGCTCGACAGGAACAGGCCGGACTTCTCCTGCGCCTCGGCCTGCTTGCAGACCGTGTACAGGTGCCGCTCGAGCTCCTCTATCCGGCTCAACGCCGCGTGGGGCAGCCCGTCGCAGATCACGACGCAGACCTTCGTCCGCTCCTTGCGGACGGCCAGCCGGGACAGCGCCCATTGGACGGCCTCGCCGTCCAGGTTCTCGCGCATCCCGATCTGGGGATGGAACACGCTGACCGGCGGCTTGTTCTCCCCGAACTCCTTGAAAACGTAGCCCTGGAACGGGAGCATCCGGCTCCAGTCCCCGATCTGCTCGTCCTCGATGTGCAGCTTGGCGACCCCGGCGTTGTTCGTCGTGTGCCCGATTATCTCATGCGGGATGCCAAGCTGCCGCATGACCTCCGACAGGGCGGCGGCGGCGCAACGGGCCAGGTGGATATTGGGGCCGCTCATGGAGCCGGAGAAGTCAATCAGGAGGCTGACCGCGACCCTGGGGTCCTTGCGGGTCGTTATCGCCCGCCAGACCCGGGTCAGGTCGACGGCGACCCCCGCCTTCGCCAGCCCGATCTTGTAAGCCTTGCGGGGGTCGAGCTTGCCATGCTCGGCGTTGACCTTGAGCCTCATCTTCTCCGGCGAGTACAGCTTGCGGAGGCGAGCGGCGGTCTCCTCGATGATGCCCTCGTACTCCTTGCGAGCGGCCTCGTAGTCCTCGAGCGCCTTCGGCGTGTCGCCGACCCGGTCGACCTTGTCCTCGGAGCGGTCGAAGGGGATGTACTTGCGGGCCGAGAGCGCCGTCTTGGGGGCGGCGGTCAGTATCTCCTTGGCGTCGTCCGAGTCGGGGGTCTTGCCGTCCTCCTCGATCACGATTACCTGGGGCAGGTCGTCCTCCAGCGGCGTATCCTTGACCTTCTCGTAGACCTCCCTCAGGATCTTCTCGAGCACGCCTGGGTTGATGGGGGCCTCGATCTGGTCGTCATGCCTCTTGATCACGACCAGGAGCGAGTTGGCGTGGGCCTCGGCTTCTTTCGCCTCGACCTCGCGCTGCCTCGCCAGGGTTCTCAGGGGGTTGAGCCGAGGCTCGTATTCCTGCTTGACGGCCTCGTCCGTCTCGGCTTTCATCTCCCCGAACTTCTTCTCCGCCTCGTCCTTCTTGGTGACGGCGTCCATCTTCTTGAGGCGGGCGCTGGTCGAGTCGGACTGCGCCTCGTCCTCGTGCATCTCCGCTTTCTCGACGGACTCCCGTCGGCGTTCCTGAAGCTGCTCGTCCGCCAGGATGCGTTCCTCCATCCGGCCAAGCCGCTGCTTGAGTTCCTCGTTGCGGGCCTCGGCCTGTTGGCGGGCCTGCTCCCTGGTCTCTTTTTCCTTCGGCGTCAGGCCCCCTTCCTCGCAAGCCTTCTGCGCGGCCTGGGCGTCCTTCTCGGCCTTGGCCTGCTCCTTGCGAAGCTCCCTGAACTTGCGGCGTTCCTCGACGAGCCGCTGGCTGACCCGGCGTTGCGCCTCCTTGGCGTTCCCGAGCCGTTCCCGGGTCTTGGCGAGGGCCTTCGCCGCCTCCTCGACCAGTTCCTCGGCCTCCTTGAGGGAGTCCAACGCCTCAAGATGCTCCTGCTTCTCCATCGAGGACTCGACCTTCTCCCGGGTTTCCCTGTCCCGCTGGCGCTCCATGCGCCGGACTTCCTTCTCGGCGTCCCGGCAGGCGTCCCGCTTCTCTCCCGCCGCCGCGAGGCGCTTCTCGGCCTCGGAGACCTCGCGGGAGTCGTCGGGCAGGACGGGATGCGCCTCGACCCTCTCGATCAGCCGCTGGGCTTGCTCGAGGCATTGGCGGGAGTTATGGGCCTTCTCATGGGTCACTTCGTCGAGGATGGGCTTCCAGGGATGCTTGGCGAACTGCTCCCGGAACCGCTTGTCCTGCCCCTTGCGCCAGTCGTATGACCAGAGCCAGCAGAGGAGGCTGACTTCCTTGCGCCTCGCGTACTCGGCCCGGATGTTCTTGGCCGAGAGGTCGGCCATGCCGAGCCTCGCCATGCGCTCCCGGATCAGGCTAAGCCCGACCAGGGCCAGGACTTCCGGGGCCAGCTTGAGCCGCTTGACCTCGTTGGCGAGGTCCTTGCCTTCCGGGTCGATCCCCTTCTCCTTGAGGAGGGCCTTGATGTTGTCGGAGCCGACGAGGTCGACGACCTGGCGGCAATAGTCGGCATGGATCACCTTGTAGGTCTTGTCCAGGTCGTTGTAATCGATCTCCTTGCCGTCAGTGGCCATGATGGGCTGGACGAGGGCCAGCCCGTAGTAGGCGAGGCCCTCGGTGACGAGCCTGGGGCTGTCCAGGAAGGACTCGGGGGTGTCAAGATGGAGCAGGAGTTCCTTGCTCTTGCCCTCCCGTTGCTTGAGGAACATCTGGTAGCCGGAGTCATGGGACAGGCGCAGTTGCTCGTCAGCGCCGGGGAATTCGGCCTTGAGCCTTCGCTCTATGTAGTTGTCCTCGAAGGCGTTCTGTATGTCCTTGACCAGGTAGTTCTCCATCAGGACTTTGGGGTCGGTCCAGCGGACGTGCCCGGCCTCGTGGATGGCGAAGCCCGCCAGGACGCTGATGTCCTCCGGCTTGGCGAACTCCAGGTTGGGGAGGAAGATGGTCGGGGGCTTATAGGAGTAGTCGCAGCAAATCGTCCTGCCCCGAAGCCTGACGTCGATCCCGAGCTGGCCGTGAATCAGGTCGGCCAGGACTTGCATCGGGTTCTCGGGGAAGATGTTCATTGTCCGGCCTCCTATGATGGGATGGCCTGACCTATCTTGCACCTAACATTGCGGACACGCTTGAATACGGGGACCTTTTTAGTCGCAGTTCGCCCCCAGGACGTACAGCCGCCAATACCCGAAGACGCCAAGCATCCACTTGTCCTTCTTGTCCAGGATCAGCAACTCGTCGAGCTCCCTGGGCAGGCGGTCGGAACAGACCTTGGCCAGGGCCTTCCTGTCAAGGTGGATGGGATAAAAGCCCTCCTCAAACTCATGGTAGCAATCATCGCAGTCCAGCCCTTGCCCCTTGAGGCTCTCCCGGTACTCCAGGACGGAGTCCAACGGCGCGGGCGAGGAAGTGGAGGTGTCGAGCCACCTGTTGTTCAACTCGAGCATGAGCAGGCGGAACATGGGTCGGGGGGCGAGCACCGTCGCGAACAGGTAGTGCTGGTTGCATATCATCCCCGCGGTCTGGTGGGCCAGCCGGATGAACTCGCGCCCCTTGGCGAACCGGGGCGGCTCGCGCCCATCCCGATGGTTGATGGCGAGGACCAGCAGGGGCAGGTCGAGGCCATGATCCGTATGGTACTTGAAGTCGCGACGAAGGGCCTCTTGGCGCTGGCCGCTGAGGTAATTCGCCACGCCTTGGGCGATCCGCAGTTCCTTTTTGGTCGGCTTCCTGGGCTTGCTCAATTCCATGTCAAATCCTCTCTCTCGTCCGCGGGCATGTCGTCTTCCTCCAGGCTCTCCCGGAACTTGACCTCGGATTCCTTCCACTGCCATTGCCGGAGGCGGTCAATCAGCCTGCCTTCCTCCGCCCGCCGCCGCCGCTCCTTCCAGTCTGCATCCTTCTCGGCCTGCGTCAAGGCCGGTTTCGGGACTCCCTGGACCAGCCCCCTGGCGACCGCGTCCCCGTACAACTCGGCGAGGCGGGCCGGGGTCAGGTCCTGGGCGTCGATGCGCAGCGCCTTAGCCCGGGTCATGGCGATCTCGTCCCTGGGGCCAGCCAGTCGCGGGGCCAAGGGGATGATCTCGGGCGGGCTGACATCCTTGGGTTTTTGGAAGGCGAGGCGCCGTTCCTGGCGCTCGGCCTTCTCAAGCAGCCGGAGGAGGCTTGGCCTCAAGGAGGCCAGGCCCCTGGTCAGCATGGTGCCCGTCCGCATGTCTCGTTCTCCTGGCGTCAAGCCTCGTCGAGGACTTCCTGGTCGTTCTTCAACCCATCCAATATGTGGCTGGCGAGTTGCTCGGCCTGGTCCTCGGTGGTGCAGTCCTTGCCCCTGATCCGCCGATAGTCAACCGGGTAGTTGCCCTCGACTACGACGACGCGCGCCCCGCCCAGCCCGTCCGCCTCGACCACTAGCTTCCGGTCAACGTCCTGGTCGGCCTGCCAGATCACCTCGCCGGGTTCGCCCTGGATGCCAAGCTCCCCTCGGAGGGCCGTGGCCCTCTCGTAGCAGGCGCGAAGCTCGGCTAGTTTGGTCTCGTCTCTTGCCATCTCTGCCTCCTCCTGGACTTGTTGCCTGACCTAACTTGTACCTAATTATCAGGTCTTAGCCTGGAGCGCCTTTCTTCCTCGGCGTCCAGCCTGTGATATTCCGCGAAGATGCCAGTGGTTCTCTTGGCGATGTCGGCCTCGATGGCGGCTATGCAATCCTTGGTATGCAATCTTTTCTCCTGCCGTTTTCTCAGTCGCCCGACCTATCTTGCACCTAACTTTCGCAGTCGCCCAACCTCGTAATGGCCTACCAGGTTGCCGTTCACGTCGAACAACCGATGGCCATCCAGTGCCTCCCCGCTCTCGATGCGCTTCGCCAGTTCCCGCAGGATGCGGGCGACCTCGACGCCTGGCTCCGGGTCGAAGGCGGCGTTCTCGCATTGGATGAAGATTCTCACGGCGTCCATTGCAAGCCTCCCTCGGGCAGCCAGCCCGTCAGCCGGTTCTTGCCCAGGACGGCCTGCCTGACCTCGTCCTTCTTCTGCTCCAGGACGCCCTTGAACAGGCAGGCGAGGACGGAGTCCTTCAGCCTCTCCTCGTCCTCGTCGGAGAACTCGGTGAACTCGGGCTCCCCCAGGGAGCAGCCCTCGCCCTCGCTCCGCTTGAGGGGGAACATGGCGAGGTTGCAGCGTCCGTCCATCGTCATGCCGGAGACGAACACGATCTCCTCGGCTGGCGGCAGGTTGTCGAGGTCGAGCCTCTGGCCCTTGGGGACGGCCCTTCGCCAGCCCCTTGAGGACAGGAAGGCGGCGACCGGCTCGATCTTGTTCCCGACCAGGAGCCTGCCGACGCCCTCCATGCAGGCATACCGCTCCCCCAAGTCCTTGGGGAGGGCGGGCAGCGGCATGGGGATGAGACGAGGCATATGGATGGGAGCATGAGACTTCTCGCCAATCAGGAACAGGGTCGCTTCTGAGGCGAGTTGCCCCGGCTTGGCGTCGGCGATGCCCTTGGCAATGACCCTGAGCGCCGCGTTGAAGTCCTTGTTGGGGAGGACATCCTCCCTGACCTGCTTGAGTTGCTCGAGTTGCCTGGGCGTCATGATCTTGGTCCTAGCATTGTCCTATCGGCTTCTTCTTGTCGAAGTGATCCAGTATGGTCGTCGCCTTGACGTTGTACTCGTGGGTCCACGCCTCTCTTTCCTCGGCCAGGACCGCCTTCCTGGGCATCTCCTGTCCCTCCAGGAAGCGCCTGACTCGGGTCTTGCCCTGGCGCATCTCCTGTTCCCCCAGGAAGCGCCTGACTTGGGTCTTGCTCTGGCGACAGACCAGGTAAATGCCATTGTCGCCGGGATTGAAGGGGGCCAGGGCCTTCAGGGAATCCGACTTGGGGCCGTTGGCGACGCCCAGGCTCAGGCTGGTATATTCCTTGACGTCGAAGAACTCGGCCACGATGGCCACGAACCGAGCCGCCTCGTAGTTCTGGTCCGCCCTCACTCCCCGGCGATCCAACTCCTTGAGGAGGGGGTAGACCGACTCCGGCCCGCCGTTCCAGTGCAGGTATATGGCGGGCGAGAACTTCTCGTGCGCCTGGTCCTCGAAGATTACCGTCGCCCTGTTCCCCACTTTGGCGTTTCCTTTCTCACTTCGTTATCCTTTACCCTTTATGTCAATTCCGCTTGCATCAAGCGCTCGTCCCTGCTCCTCATCACTACTCCTCGCAGTCCTTCTTGGTCAGGGGCTTGAGCTTCAGCGGGCGGGAATCCTCGATGGCCGACCAGAACCAGCGCCACCGGCCCTTGACTTGCCGGAGGACGTAGACGTAATCGCACCAAGTATCCTTCTCCGGGAACTCGGCCAGCTTATAGGCGCTGGAGCCGTTTCCTTCCTCCCCCCGGTCCCGGCGGTAGGCTCGGACCATGTCCCCGTATTGCTTCTGGAACGCCTCGTACTCTGGCGTCCCATACTTGGGATTGTCGAAGGGATGCTTGACCCCGATGTCCCTGGCGAGGAGGGATATGTTCCCCAGGGCCAGCAACTCGTCTACCTTGGCGGGATCCTGGTAATGCTCCAGGAGGAGCTTGCCATTGTGCGACGGGTAGCCGTCTGAATGGCAGTAGATGGCCAGGACTTGGCCCTTCTTGGCTTCTTTGCCGATCATCGAGCGGGTTGACATTGGCGTTTCTCTCCTTTGCTTGGTCAGCCTGACCTAACTTGCACCTAATCCGGCTCGTATCTTTTTTGTCCGTCCTTCCTTCTAGGCCGTCTCGGCCTCGGCTTCCTCGGTCTCCTCGTCGGCCTCGTCCTCGTCAGAATCTTCCTCGGCTTCCTCGGCGTCGGGGGCCTCGTCGTTGCGGGGGGCCTTCGGCGTCTCGACCTCGGCCTTGGCCTCGGCGGGATGCTCGTCGGCGACCTTGCCCTCGCCCATCATCTCGTTGTACTTCTTGATGATCCGGTAGGCGTTCATCCCACGGCTGACCCGCAGGTTGAACCTGGGGTCCTTCTCGATCTCCTCGAAGGACATGGCCCCGCCGTTGCCCTTGTACGCCCGCCATATCTCCCGCATTTCCTTTGGGTCAGTGACCCCGGACGAAGTCCTGGCCCCGCCGGTCGGCGTCTCGGCCTTGGCCTCGTCGCCCTTGGCCTCCGCCTTCGGCGTCTTGGCCCTCGGCGCGACCCCTGGGGCCATGCCCTCGGGCGGCACGAGGTAGCGCCCGATGATGATGCGGGAGCCGAAGCGGGTCCTGATGAACTCGCGGATGCCCTTGCGGGTCGCCTCGTCGGGGATCACCGCCAGGAAGGTGAACTCGGCGGCGCGGGTCGCGTCCTTGTAGAGCATGATCTTCTTGCACCAGTTGATCAACTCCCTGGTCGAGAACCCCTTCAGGTGCTTGGAGCGGACGTCGGCGGCGAACGCAGCGGCCCGCCTCGCCAAGCGATGGGGGAGCGTCGGCATGAGCGTCAGGAGGACTTCCTTCTCCTGCTTGGCGGTCATGGCCTTTATCTCGATCACCTGACCATGCCCGGTGAAGCGGTCAAGCAGGGCGGCATTGACCGCCTGGGTGCCGCAGTATTGGCCGTCCTTGTCCCCAACGAGGCTGTTGCCCGTCGCGAATACCCGGAAGCCGGGGGCGGCTATGACGACCTCCCCGTTGTTCTCCTTGAGGCAATAAGAGGGGCGGGCCTCAAGGATGGGATGGAAGATGGACAGGACGGACGGGTCGCCGAAGTCGAACTCGTCAAGGAGCAGCCAGTAGCCGTTCCGCATGGCCGTAATGACCGGCCCGTCGTTCCATATCGTCCCCTGGGAGCCGAACCCCATGTTCCCGACGATGTCACTGACGGAGACCTGCCCCGTAAAGTTAATCCGAACCAGGGGTTGCCCGATGCGGGCGGCAATCTGCTCGACGTTGGAGGTCTTGCCTACGCCCTTGTGCCCGATCAGGAAGATATGGTCAGCGCCCAGGATGCCGTCCATGAGGGCGGTCGTATGCGGCTGAAAGACGTAGGGTTTGATGGAGCCGTCGGCGTTGAAGCTCTGGTTGGTGCCCAGGAGGGCCTTGGCATGGACTGGCCGGGGGAAGGAGTTGAGGTCAACCTTCCGCAAGGCTCGGCCCTTGAAGCGCCAGACCTTCGGCTCGTCCTCGCCCTCGATGAAGGCGGGATGGAGGCCCTGCCAGGGGGTTCCCTCCGGGGGGAGGATCTCGATCCTGCCATCTTGTGCCCCGCCCAGGAGTTGGACCTTCCGGTAGCCCTGGCCTTCCTCTATGAGCTTGGCCTTGATGTAGCCTTCGGGGGTCGCGAGCCAGCCGTTCCTTTCCATCGTTGTCTCCTTTGAGGGGATGGCCTGACCTATCTTGCACCTAATCTCGCGGGCACGCTTGGGATGCGGGCATTGTCCTCCGCGGGAAGTTTCAATCCACTCCTCCCGCGTACGGGAGGAGACGGCCGATAGGCAGGATGGCGGCGGGCCAGGATGTTTCAATCCACTCCTCCCGCGTACGGGAGGAGACGTCAGCGGGCCATCGATGCTCGCCTGCTCGGCGTTTCAATCCACTCCTGGGATCTAGCACTTACTTTCTCCCTTGCTTGTTTCAATCCACTCCTCCCGCGTACGGGAGGAGACCGAGGAGAATGGGTTGGTAGTCGGGAAGCTGTGGTTTCAATCCACTCCTCCCGCGTACGGGAGGAGACCAGCCACCAAGGTAATTCAACGTGCGATCGCCTGTTTCAATCCACTCCTCCCGCGTACGGGAGGAGACCCCCAAGGGCATGGCGATCACGATCCATGATGAGTTTCAATCCACTCCTCCCGCGTACGGGAGGAGACTCAATCGAATGAACATGGATGCGCTGATTAGAAGTTTCAATCCACTCCTCCCGCGTACGGGAGGAGACGGTTTGTTAGTATCAAGGTTTGCTGGAAAACTGGTTTCAATCCACTCCTCCCGCGTACGGGAGGAGACTCGTTTGATCGGAAAGGAGTTGTCCCCCGATCAGGTTTCAATCCACTCCTCCCGCGTACGGGAGGAGACCGGCTGGCGGCCCGGCTCATCTGGGATCGAGCAGTTTCAATCCACTCCTCCCGCGTACGGGAGGAGACCAATGGCCAGTTGCCCCGCGCGATGTCGAATTGGTTTCAATCCACTCCTCCCGCGTACGGGAGGAGACCTTTTATTCCCTGGCATATGGGATCGAGGTCGCGGTTTCAATCCACTCCTCCCGCGTACGGGAGGAGACTACCGAGGACTGGGACACGTCGCTCCCATCGAATGTTTCAATCCACTCCTCCCGCGTACGGGAGGAGACGCTGAGCGCGACCTTCGGGAGCGAGAGAAACTGGTTTCAATCCACTCCTCCCGCGTACGGGAGGAGACAGAGAAGAGCATGCTCAATCCGCTCGCTTGTAGGTTTCAATCCACTCCTCCCGCGTACGGGAGGAGACGGATGTGCAATTATCAAGGACAAGGGATCCATTGTTTCAATCCACTCCTCCCGCGTACGGGAGGAGACTTTGGTCGCCATGTCCTTATATGGCGGGGACGCGTTTCAATCCACTCCTCCCGCGTACGGGAGGAGACTAGCAAGGCAGGCGGCGAGATGGCTCGAGTCATGTTTCAATCCACTCCTCCCGCGTACGGGAGGAGACAAATACGCCGGGAATTGGTCCGGCGCGATTGTAGAGTTTCAATCCACTCCTCCCGCGTACGGGAGGAGACGCGGCATCCAACAACAGGATGGCGATCCGTCTTGGGTTTCAATCCACTCCTCCCGCGTACGGGAGGAGACCAGGAGACCATCATCATGGCGCTGACGCCCACTGTTTCAATCCACTCCTCCCGCGTACGGGAGGAGACCTCGTCTTTCTAACTTCTGCCCTCCGAAAAGCATACAACCAGTAATCTGCGAATCAACCTATTTCAACCTACTTTCTCCATATCGTCCTGGAGTTTTTCTCTTAATCAGTTGTCAAAGAACAACTTATGCAAGCGGCGAGTCTCCCTACGTCGGCTTTGACGCTTAAGGTTCGCCGCCAATCATCTTCTCAAAATATAACAATGCCGACTTTCCAGTTAGTTCGGGGACGCACTTCTCATGCAAAGAGCAGTTTTTGCACCATTTGCCATATTTTGCCTTGGGGGTTTCTCCTGCCGATATAATTCTCCTGACTTTCTCTATGGTATCTTTGGTCAGATTCCTTATACTATTGTCAAAACTTACCTTTACTCTATGCTGGGTTTTACCGTAAAACAAGAAGCCATATGGGATGGAAACAGAAAGCATTTCCTCAAGACACAAGGCTTGAGCACAGACTTGGACCACGTCGCAATATCCCTTCTTTGGCTTCCCCCGCTTATATTCAACGGGATATATCAAAGTTTTTCCTTCTTCTTCTCTTTTTTCTACCAAGTCAGCTTTCCCATAAATCCCAAACTGAAGGGAACGGAGGAGGACCCCCGTAATTATCCTGGTACCCCGTCTGTTTCTTTCCCCTTCTTCGTCTATGTTTTTATGGAAATAACTCCCGTCAATAGTTAGGGCATTGTCTTTCCATATTCCCTCTACATACTCCAGGGCCAGTTGCCGCTCGCAGAATTCTGCGTGCTGGAGGGCGGAGATGGGTATGAGGTCGTCCTCCGAGAACAAGGCCATGCCTCCTATATCAGTTCCAAGAGGGTAATTCCTTGGGGAAGGTTCTCCTTGTTGACTGATACCGTATAGTCAGAGAAGTCCCTGGCGGGCTTGCTCCCATCCTTCCTTGTAACTTCAACCCTCTCGAAGAGGGACTTGGCAGGGGCATTCCCCAAGGGGTTCTCATGCTCGAAGACCACCAGCTTGCAGGCGGACATCTCGCCCCGAGAGGCGGAACGATCAACGTCGAACATGGATCCGAGTGCCTTCCATAGGAGTTGAAGATCATCCTCGCTGAATCCAGTCCCCCCATTTTCTAGGGATGCGAGGGAAGGAGTAATGTATCCATGAGTACGATAGAGGCCGTAGGGAACTATCTCCTTGTGTCCCATCGTCCGGTTGCCCCCGTCCTGGTCTTCGGATTCCTTCTTGGTCGTGACAGCCATCCTGGTCAGGGATTGTCCCAACGAGACGATGGGATCAACCGAGCGGGCGAACTTGAACTGTACTGGTCCCCGGACTTGGCCGCAATTTACGTCAGTAGTCATTACCGCACCAAACATTCTGATGTCGAAAAAGTTTTGGCACATCCAGGCTCTGGCCTTGCTGGCATTGTCTGCCTTCTTGCCTTTCTCGTCCAGTTTCAGGCCGAGCTTCTCATAAGCTCTGCCGTGCTGGTCGTTGAGGACCGCCTTCTCCTTGATATAGATGTCGTAGCAAGGCTGTCCGGCCTTTTCCAGGCAAAAGAAGTTCCTGATCTTGCGCTTCAGGCAGACATCGGAAACCAAGCCCTGTCCTGTCTCGGGGTCAATCCTTGGTTGGTTACCAGCGTCAGGATCGCCGTTGGGGTTGCCATCCTTGACGTCAAACAAGTAGACGAAATCGTAACGATGACTGATGGGATTGGACATTTCTCTCTCCTTTTTTTCCTCTGTTCTTACAGCCGGTCCACATTGGGCTCGCCTGACCTATTTTACACCTAACTCTGTCTTGCCCCAAAGGTACTCGGAAGGAGCACCCTGGTTCGCCTTTTCCCACTCTTCCCTGCGCTCCTTGGCCATCCACAACCAAGCCCGCATGTGATGGTAGCCTATGTCGAACAATCCCTGTTCCTCAAGGGCGAGGAAGGAAGGGAACCCTGTCTTAGAGCCTAACCTTCCAATCAGTTCGTCCATCAGCCTCTCCAGCCGGAAGATAAACTTGCCTTCTCCCTTGGCCTTCCTGACGTGATGATGAGCATTGCTCATCAGCCGGGGGTAGACTGCCTTGGGGCAACTTCTCGCCCCGCTGTAAAAACGGTCAATAACAGAAGCATTTACCTCGCCCATCGCTTCATGCTGGATTTTCTCCAGGACGGCCAGCAGTTTTCCCAGGATGTATCCCTGGTTGGTTTCCGAAGCATTCATTTCCACGGTAATCTCCTTGTAATTGACGGTATCTCCTAACAAACGCTTTCTGCGGCTAAGCACGGCCTTAACCAGTGCCATCCTGGCGTCCTTCATGTTCTTGCTGTCCCAGTCATTCTTGCCCGCCTCGCTCCTGGTCCTCTCCAACGCCTTCTGCAAAATGGAGATTGGCAACCGCCGGCCCAAGAGGGCAGAATCAACCAATTCTTTGACTAGGTCATGCGGAATCTTGTCCTTGTCCCCTCTTGGGGCGAGTGATTCTGCCAGAACCATGATCGGGAAATGAGGAAGATGCCCCGCCCTTGGGGACGGGCAATTCCTGACGATGTTCAGGTCAGAAAAGTAGAGAGCCAAGTTTCCCAAGGTTTCCTTGATGGTAGACTCCAGCCAGCCCCTGACGATTACCCTGCCAGAATTGCCGCTCAGAATGACGGCATAGAAAGGAGAGTCGTCCATCTCCTGGTTCCACTTGCCCTTCCATATCGAGCGGTATATCTCCCCAACCTTTTCAGGGTTGGCCTCGAGCAAGCCAGAAAAGAAGGAGACATCCTTGTTTTTGGCCCAGTAACATACCGCCGTGTCGGAGGATATGGCGAAGTTCTGCTTTGCCAGCCTTGTCCCGTCGGGCTTGGGATAAGAGGGACTCAGGAGCCGGTTCAGGGCCGTAGAGGCCGTCTCCGCAGCTTCTTGGGAAATCGGGGCATTCTCGTTGCTCTCCCATCCGTAAGACTTGGCACACCCGCAGTTAACCGAAACCAAGGAGGTACCCGTAGGATTGCCCCCAGGGACTCCCTTTTGCATGGGGAACAACGCCCCAGGAGAACATTCCTTGCCAGTAACTAGGCACCGGCATTTGCTGCCAGACGGGACAGAAGCCAGGCGGGTCTCCTTGAAGTATGCCCTGACCTTGTCCCGAAGAAAGACGGGACTGGCATCCTCGCCGACAATGAAAGAGAACATCTCGCCATTCTTGAGGTCAGCATTGCCTTTGGCCCATTCCTTGGCCTTCCCTATCTGCTCGTCGTTGCCCAAGAATGAAAAGACCGCCCTTGCCCCAACGTCTCTTGTCTTCTCAAAGCACTTCCTGACCTCGTCCCGGAAAAGTCCAAGTTGGGAGGAAAGTACATCGGCAGCTACCTCCTTGTCCTTGCTGGTATTGTAACCGAGGACATACTTCAGGTTGTCAAAGAGAAAGAAAGCCTTGCTCCCGCTAGTCCGCCCCCCGCAACGGGGGACGAAGTATGTCTTGGCAACCCTCTTGGGCTTCTTGCCCTCGCTCATGGAATGAGTCGACTGGACCCCAAGATACTTGCCGTCCTCGGACAGTTTTATTAGGTAGGCTATCGGCCGCGGCTCGTAGTCGGGATCCTCCATCAGCCCCTCATCCATCGCCAGTTGGTAAAGTGCCTGGAGGATCATCTTCCGCCTCCCATGATAGTCCCCATTGCCAATTCCCAACTCCCAGGAACCTCCATGACCCCGCCGACCATCCTGGCGTCAAAGAATATCGCCCGGTTTTCCTCTCCGTATAGGATGTCCCAAAGCATCAGCCCGAAATCCCGGCTCTCCCCGACCGGATGCTCGCCCCCCGTAACCTCGGAGATGTCCGCCGTAAACTCCCGGCAACCAAAGCAAGGAACATAATAATACTGCCCGTTGGCTACTCGCCGACGGAACATTTCCTCAAACTTGACGACATTGTCCTGCTCGCCAGCCTTGCCTGTCATCTCAAAATGTGCCTCGATGATGTAGTCTACATCCCTCAACGCCACCGTATTCCTCTGTATCCGACAGTCCTCTATGTGGCAACATGCATATTCTCCGCCCTCCAAGATCAAACCCGACTTGGGGGCTGGTGCCTTGCTGTTTAATTCGTTGCGCCGTATGGACGTAAACTTGATGGGGCTAAGCACTTTGACTCTCTCGATTACCCACTTGATTGCTGGCTTCCAAAGAATGGATTCCAACAGCCCCCGCGCCGCCGAGGGCGTAATTATTGGGTAAGAAAACCGTTCTACCTTCAGTTCCGGTCGAGTAAAGCACGCCAACTCGCCCTTGGTTCTGACCGCCAGTCTTGATCCGCAAGTAGCCATTTTCTCTCCTGTTTTCTATCGTCTGACCTAACTTGCACCTAACTCCATTAGGCAATCAATAGAGGGTCTCTATCCATTATCAATCCATACGTCTTATCATACTTTCCGCTCGCCTCGCTCAATGCCCATAGTCCCTCGCATACTTCGCTTATCGCCCCTGTCCCCTCCAGGTCCTTGAACATGTTGGGATAAACGTTGACCACGAACGGCTGCAAGGCTCGGCGCCGCAAGCGGCTATATCCTCTTTCTTTGATTTCCCTGATCCTTTCCCCTGCCTCTCCATACGGGACTACTATTGACTCTGTATACCCGTCCTCGATGATAGTCATGCTCCTCGCAACCGTCGCAAAGTTCAGTTTTTCTCTCAGTCCCTCTACGTTCTTGGCGTCCAGGTCCTCAAGGTTGTATAACTCCCCAAAGAATCTCCTAAATACATTAGGGGAATTAAGGTCAACTTCTCCACCAGCCAACATGCCCTCCGTAACCTCCAGGGCTTTCTTTAACGTCCCCGGAGGCGGCTGGCTGGGTGCCCTGAATATTCTGACCCTCCCTTTCTTAAGCCTGCCCTCTCGGTTGCACCTACCGCCCGCCTGGACTATGCTGTCCAAGCCCGCCATCGCCCGAAAAACAACCGGAAAGTCAACATCAACCCCCGCCTCGACTAACTGTGTTGATATTACTCTGCAAATCCCTTCATGTCTGTATCCGAATACGTACTTGAGAGCCGTCCACAGTCGCTTCCAGAACCCCCGCTTCTTCAGCAATTTCCTTATCCTGCTCAAGACCTCAAGTCGATGTTTGGGGCACATCAAAGCCGACAAGTGGAATACTTCGTCCCCAGGCTTGGCCTCCTTGACTGCTACGGCTAAGTCCCTGGCGTCCTTGCGCTTGTGGACTATGGCCAAAGCTCTCTCTTCATTGACTATCTCCTCCGCCAAGCCAGCCCAACTTACAGGCTCCTCTTCCTTCCTGGGCCATTCGTACTGGACCCTTATAAGTCCATCCTCTAATTCGGAGTCTCTGCCTACGATCGGCCTGACCCCCCTCAAGCCCTCAATAAATCCATCTTCCGAGGACAATGCCGGGGGCGTTGCTGTAGACAACAGGACGCTGCACCCGTAATGCTCCACCAACTCGTTTAGTATCCAGACGAGGGACTTTAGGTGCTTAGGGGGCAACGTCTGAACCTCGTCCAGGATTATTACCCTTCCGGCTATGTTGTGCAACTTTCGGCAACGGGAGGACCTGTTGGCAAAGAGGGACTCGAAAAACTGTACCGTCGTCGTTACTATGATCGGGGCGTCCCAGTTCTCGCTCGCCAAGACCCTCTGCGTAGCCATCTCCTTGCCCCACTTGTCTCCCTCCTTTTTGCTATCAAGATTGGAGTGATGTTCAAGAATGTTCCCCTTGTCCTCCGACTGGTCCCCCATCGCCGAGGAGTATACCTCCGCGTTCTGCTCTATGATGCTCGTATAGGGGATTACTACTATGACTCCCTTCATCCCATGTTTCTTGGCGTGTCTCAGCCCAAAGGACATCCCCGATAACGTCTTGCCCCCTCCCGTTTTGACCGCCAAGCCGTATATCCCTCTGCCCTCCTCGGCCTTCTCCCTGCATTTCCTCAAGACCATCGCCCGGTAGCGGTTGACGATGCCCTGGTTCGCTTTAGATACCAGCAAGTCTATGCTCCTATCAACCATCTCGCAAAGCTTTTCAATCCTTTTGTACCCGAAGGACTTGCGTAGTCCCGCCTTGTCGGCAGACATGAACTCCTCCGTATCCAAGAAGTCAGCATCTACTACACAGCTATACAGGAATCGGACCCACATTTCCCACTTCTTGCCAAAGCCATTGTCCTTCTCGTCTCTCAGCCATTCGGGCAGTTCCGGTATTGTAGCTTCCCGTATTCCGTCAGGAATCAAGCCCTCTATTGCCTTCTCCCGTAATTGGTTCTCCTTGTCGCCCAACGCCTCCATCAATGGGGTACACCCATCCCCATTCATCAGATTAGCTAGACCAGCATGATGCCCGTTTATGATAAAAGAGAGGGCAAGCCATTTGGCATCGATACTCTTTTTACCCGATAACGCCTTCTGAACCCATATTGCTCCGGCAGACGCATGGGGAGCAGACTCGATTCTCCCTTTAAGATATTCCTGGAATGCATCTTGATACTTCCCCAAGTCATGCCATAAGCCCGCCAATTTGCCCCATTCTCCGCTGCCAAAGGACGAGGCAAAACCCCCAGCCCGGCGGGAAACTCCATCCAAGTGGGATTCTACGGTCTGCCACTCGGCTTCTGGAGCCCCTGGCTTGGTGTGAGCATAGGCGATCATCTTGACTCCGTCCTCCGCCGGGCATACACGCACGGCTTTCATGTTCATCCTATTATCATGTCCACCGGCGCTTGTCAAGGCGAGCGGCCAAGATTTTCTTTGTCCTTTTCGGCTCTTCGTCCCGATGCTTGCGGACGCTGACCAGGCCCTTGATCCCCTGGACTCGGAGCAGCCAGTTACCCAATTTTTTCTACCTGTCGCTTTGACCGCCTTCGCCGCGATCCATCTCATCGTTCTCCATTGGTACTCGGGCTGACAAAGCAATCCTCGCAGACGAAGCCCTCCCCATGCCGCTTGGCTCGGATGCGGAACTCGTCCTCCCCGCAGCGGGAGCAGCGAACCATCTGGCCCAGGGGAACGTGATCCTTCATCTGCTCCCTGACGTCCTTGCGGGCGCGGGCCAGCGCCTCCTGGGATGTCCCATACGTCCCGACGATGTACTTGAGCTGGGCGTCCGTTCCCGCCTGGTTTATGAGCGCGGCCTCCTCGGCCTTCAACCCCGAGACTCGCTCGGCCAGGAAGCCGTCGTCGATCCGCAGGTCCTTGGCGAGCTGGACCAGGGCTTGAGTATCCTTGAGGGCGTTGGCCTGCTTGACCTCTGCAATCCCCATTGAAGCCTCCTATCCGTCAACGTCCGTCAACGAGTAGACGTCGATCCAGGATCTCCCGCAGTCGGCGCATGAGACGTCCACGTCGACGCCGTAGTCGGTGAGCTCGGGGTTGTCGGCGGAGATGTTGCGGGAGCCGCAGAAGGGACAGATGAACCCCTTGTTCTTGAGGTACTCCGCCTTCTGCTTCTTGGTGAGCTTCTTGTCCGGTTTGGGGGGCATGTCCTTCTCCTTTTCAACTTGAGCCTGACCTAACTTGCACCTAACCTCGCCGTCAGCAAGTCGGGATGGACGAAGGCGTATGGGTCGAGCATGAACCCGGCCCACATGTACACCGAGATCGTCAACCTCTGAAGGTCGGCCAGGAGCAACCCTGTCCCGGGTCGCCTGGGGGCGACCCGGCGCAGCACGAGGTACGAGAGGAAGAACAGCCACGCCCACGCGAGCATTAAGGCCCGCAGGTAGACCAGGAGCAGGACGCGAGCGGCCTTGGCGATTTGCCAACCAAGCCAGAAGCCGAATGCCGCCTCGACTATCATGTTCATGCTCGCTGGCCCGACCTAACTTACACCTAACCTGCGGGCACTCTTGGAATCCTGGCATTTTATGGCAATTTTTGCCAATCATCGGGACATGAAAAAATGGGATTGGATGTGAAAATTGGCCGACAAAACAGTTGACACCAAGGGGTGGTTGTCGTAGAATTAAGAGGGTGGGTGATGGGCATAAGGCGATGAATGACAACGAGTTTGGCATAGCCGCGCCGGTGCCAATGACCGAGGGGCGGCGCATAGAAAGGGGGGTAAGATGAACTCCAACCTGCCCCAGAGCAAGATACTGGAGTCAGTCGAGGAGTTGCCATGCGACTTGCGGGCCAAGCTGCGCCCCTGGTTGCGGAAGCGAAGGCAGCGGTATGGCTCGACGGCCTTCGGGAAGCTGTTCCCGAGGCTCAGGGTCGACGGCCACCAGGCCCAGTTCATGCTCCGGCTCCACAAGGCGGGCATGTCCTTCCGGGCCATAGAGGATGCCATGCGGCTCATCCCCAACAACGGGATGAACTCCTACCGGGTCGTCCAGCGAGCCAAGCACGACAACTACCGGCTCGCAGCCATGCGGCGATCCCGAAGTTGAGAGAGCAGGGGGGAAAGCGGCCTCGCCGGAGAAACCCGGCGAGGCCGCTGCGTTAGTTGTTGAATTTTGCCTCCGTCCCGACTTGCCAGAGGTCGGCCTTGCAGCCCTCGATGGCCGTAGGATCAGGGAACCTAGGGAGGTTTCGGGGGAATACCAGGTATCCCAGGACGTTCGAGAGGGATGCCCCAGGCTCGGCCCAGTCAGCCTCGCGGCTGGCCTCGGCGTGATGCAGGGTCAGGAGCCGGTCGGAGTTGGCCCATCGGGGGAACTCCAGGTAGAGAGAGGGCTTGCCGTACCGCTCGATGAGCGTAGATAGGTTCATGTTCTCCTACCAGGCCGTCAGCTTTCTCGCCGGGCCGGGGGTCTCCCTCTCGTCCAGCTTGACCTGGCCGTCGGCTACCTGGACGAACCAGCACTCGACGATGATGTTGCCCTTCTCGGGGCAATGGTAGTCAACGTAGAAGAAATGGTTCCGCTCCTGGGACCAGAGGTAATGCGTCTTTCGGAGCAGGTCGTCCTTCTCCTGGTGGCGATCCTCGACCAGCTTGGTAGCCTTGAGGACGGCATCCTCCAACTCCAATTCCTCCTTGGTCTTGGAAGGGGGGAGTTCCATCTCCGCTACTGCTGCCTTGGAAGGAGCGCATCCCATCTTGTCTCTCCTCTCGTCGTTGTCTGGACGCGGTACATGTTTTCAACGTCCCTGTTGGTCAGGGTTGGTTTGACTCGCAGTCGGGATCCTTGCAGACCGGCAACTCGTCGAGGGTCTTGAACGGCCCCTCGACCATGCGGATCTCCTGGACGAAGCGATGGCAGATGGGGCAGACCTCATGCTCCTCCTCGTCGCCGTCCGTAAAGTACTCGCGCTCGAGGTTCCCCATGTCCGGGGCCTCGGCGAATTTCGCCTCGATCTCTCCCGTCTTGAGGTTCAGGGTCGCATCCGTCGTTACGACGCCTTCTGACCAAACGGAAATGAAATGCCCCGTGATGATGGCGGGCTTCCTGGTTTTCGTCATGTCCTTCTCCTTTGCTTGGTCAGTCCGACCTACGTTCTCCTCTGGCCCATCGCCTGACCTAACTTGCACCCAACACCCAACTCCTATCTCCTCTAGGTCGCGATCGCCTCGGTCTGGCAGACGACCAGGACGCCTCCGGCCTTTTGCCCGTACTCCATGACGCCCTTGGGCTTGGCCTGCATTGTAAGCAGGTCAGGACGCCAAGCAAGTTTTTTCTCTCGTTGGGGGTCGGCTTCCCGCACCTGGGCAGGGATGGGTCTCGGCCTCGTTCATCCTAAATCCTCCTCCGCCTTGTACTTCAGTTGGGATTCCAGGCAGGCGTTGGTGTCAATGTCGTCCCGCTCCCCGAGATAAGTCGGCTGGTAGAGGCTGCCCGAGGGATAGGCATATAAATATCTGGTTTCTATGATGGCCCCCGCCTTGGGGATTTCCTTGTTGGGCGGGATGGTCACGTTGCCGATCCCGACTCGCTTGCCGCCGTCCAGCACCTCGATGGCGACGCTCCGCTTGCCAGCGTTGACCTTGGCGACGATCACGCTCGCCGTCGCGTAGAACTTGAACTTCAGCATGGAGCCGCCGCTGGCCGGGCGTCCCGGCTTGTAGGGCGCGTCATGGCGCTTGAACACCACGCCCTCCTTGCCTTCCTTCTTGAGCTTCGCGTAGAGCGCCCGCTTCTCGACGGAGGTCTTGGCGACCGGCAGAATGATCAGGTAGGGGCCGATTGGGCCACGGGTAGCAATGGCCAGGAGCTTGCTCAAGCATCCATAGCGCCTGGAATAGGGCTGTTCCCTAACGTCTCCTGCCTTGTCCTTCAGGCAGTCGAACAGGTAATAGACGATGCCGACGGCCTCGCCGTCCACCTCGAAGTCTCCGTCCACGGATTCCAGCGCCTTGGCTACCGACTCTGGCAGGTCAATGGCCAGCCCCTTGCGGTTGCTGCCGGTCACGCCCTTGGCGTCCTTGCGAACCATGACGTGCTTGCCGTCCTTCTTCTCCTGCGCCCAGTAGTCGGGGTCGTCCAACAGGCGCTCGGCCTCGGCCTCCTCGATGGGGTTGGGGAGTTGGGGGATCATCCCGGTGACGCGCTCCTCCTTGCTGGTGTTCTGGTAAGGGGTTCCGTCCGCGCCTGGGGTATAGCCCTTCGCCATCTTCTCGCCGACCAGCTTGTCGTAGATGGCCTTGGCCTTCTCGAACGGGACTGGCGCGGCGGTCTTGGTGCCCGTCTGCATGGTCGAGCCGCGCCGCCCGAAGGCGAAGTTGACGACGAACCCGCCGCCGCTCTCCTCGATGGAAGCCTGGTAAACCTTGTCGGAGGGGCCTTCCTTGAAGTACAGGGTGATGGATTCCTTGGACATTTATCCTCTCCTTGCCCCGTTCGCCTGACCTATCTTGCACCTAACCCCTGGAAAGCCTTGCTCTTCCAGTCAACCTTGCCCTCGATTATCTCCGGGGGGATGAAGTCGCCCATGACCCCGTAGCGCCCATGCCGCAATATCCACTTGGTCAGGAAAGAGAAGTCGAACGGGATCCCGAAGTACTCGGCCCCATCCCGATGCTTGGCCGATCCCAGGTCGGGTCAACAACCCCGATGATGCTGTCGTCCGCCATCTCGATCACGTCGTCCGCCATCTCGATCACGTTGACGGTGGCGATGCCGCCCTCGGCGAACTCCCTGACGGTAATCTTCTTCACGGCGTTTCCCTTTCCTGCCTTACTTGGGCCAAGAGGTGTTCTTCAACTGCTTGAGGGTCTTGTTGACGGCCCGATGGGCCTCCTTGGCCTCCTTGATGGCCTTCTTGATTGCCTCGCGGGCGGCGGAAGGCCCCATTGACTCGACAATGTAGTCGACCTGCGCTGCCCTTGACTCGTTGTTGATGAAGCTCGCCTCCTCGGACTTGATGTCGTGGACGAGGTCGTCCAGGAGGCTCGGCTTTATGTTCGCGACCCCCTCGGTCAACTTGACCAACTCCCCGATCACGTCCCTGGTTTTCGTTTTCGTCATGTTCTTCTCTCCTTCTTCTCGGCTGGCGGGCAACTTGGCACCGATGTAGTCCTGCCCGGATCAAGCCTCATCGGCGTTCTCCCTGCTAGGCGTAGCCCTTCGCCATCTTCTCGCCGACCAGCTTGTCGTAAACGGCCTTGGCCTTCTCGAGGGGGACGGGGTTGGGGGTCTTGGTGCCGCTTTGGCCGCTCGTCCCGCGCCGTCCGAACCTGAAGTTGACGACGAAGCCGCCGTCCTGTTCCTCGATGGACGCCTCGTAGAACTTGTCGCTGTTGGCGGCGGCGTCCTGGTAGTAGAGGGTAACGGATTCCTTGGGCATGGCGCTCTCCTTTTTCCTTTTCTTCTCGAGTCTGCTTGCCCTGTCCGGGTTGCTCGGCTGACCTAACTTGCACCTAACAATTGCAACGTGGCCAGCGCCCTCTTTCATCGCCCGGGCTCCCTTGGGATCGCGGCAAGATATTGCCTGACTTTTGTCCACCAGTCCTTGTGCCCAATCAGCAGGTTGGCGTTCACCCTGTCAGACAGGTCTGCGTTTGGCCCCAAGGATGGGAGAGAGCCGGTCAGCAAGAGTGATCTGGCCTCCGCACTGGCCTCCGCATCCATCCCTTCCTTGACCTTGATAATGGTAATCTTTTTAATTTCCGTCTCGGTTGACTCGACTATACAGGACAAGTCCTCGGTAGTATGTCGGAACTCTCGGATGATGTTGTTGCCGCTGCCCTTTTTGGAAATCCGCTTCCATCGGCAGGTCATGCTTCCGCTGCTGGAAAAGAATTCATGGATGGCATCAAGGCAATCCTTGGTACTTATTTTGCTCATGGAAACCTTCCTCCTAGTAATGGCAGTCCAGAACCACCGCCCAGACGGGGTCGGCCTCGGTCAGTTCCAGGGGCTTCTTGCCCTTGGTTCGCCATACGTCCAGTCCACGCCGCCGCCGTCCAAACTGGTCAGGCTCATGTCCTTCTCCTTGATTGTCGTCCCGGTTGTCATATAGGAGGCCGTTGGCCGTCTTGATGTCGGCCCGACTCCCCCGCCGATGCTCATATATCTGCCAGAGCTTGTGTCCCCGCCAGATGCCCTGGCCAGCGGTTGACTCGTGCTTCATCGGCGTCCCGGCCTTCAGGCCCGGCAGGTTGTAGCCGACCGGCAACTCGTACTCCTCCGTGAACTTCTCGTCGTCCTCCGGGGGGCGAACCTTGTCCTTGAAGGCCAGGACGAGTTGCTTGAGGATCATCCAGTTAGCGATCTCCTCGCGCTCCTCGGCGGCCAGGGCATCCTTGACGGCCTCCTTGAAGCCCTCCGTCCCCGCCTTGAGGCAAAGTTCGGTATCCGGCCCCTCGGCGACGTTGCCGTAGTCGAAGGCCCCACTGCCATCCCTTAGTTGGGAGTCCAGCCATGAGGCGGCGGCGTCCTGGGCCTCCTGGGGGCCGCTGGCGCTGACGAGGACGATGGGGTAGGTATGCAAATGGTTATCCTTTCTTCTTGCGCTTGGCGTTGAGAATACGAGCCTCGTTGATCCGCTTCAGGAGCGGGAAGTTGGGCAGCTTGAGCAAGGGGACGACGTCGTCCCAGTTCGGCTCCTCGTTGCCCATGAGCTTATCGAAGTCCTGATCCTCGATGCCGATCTCGGGGATGTTGAGGCTTATCCCGTCAAGCCGCCCCCAGGCATACATGAGCCAGCGGCCCTGCTTCAGGCTGACCACGCCGACGTCATGTTCGCCCGATGCCCAATGAACCACCAGGAGGTCAAGACACTTGCGAAGGTCGTCGTCCTTTGCCATCGTTTCTCCTCTTGCTTCGCTCGCCTGACCTAACTTGCACCTATCAGGCAGGCAAACTTGTCAGGCAGGCTCGCAGGTGAACTTCAGGGGGAAATGGTTGGCGCGGGCGAAAGCGTGCGCGCGCCCGATCCTGAACTCGGCTTGCTCCCAGGGGAGGATCTCGACCAGGGCGACGTCCTCCTTGTCGGCCTCCGCCGTTATCCTCATGGCGTCCTGGGGGTTCTTCCTGAACATCTCGACCAGGGCAACAATGACGAACTCGAACGGCGTCAGGTCGTCGTTATGGACCAGTACCCGAAACATGGGGGCCAGGGTCGTCCTCTCCTCCGTCGCCTGCCTCGGGTCGGCGTCCACGTCGGCCTCCTAGAGAAGCTCGCGGGCGTCGGCGATCAGCGAGTCGCGCTCGCTGATCAAGTCCTCGGAGGGCGGGGCCTTGTGCTCCCCGTACTCCTCCTCCGTTTTCATCTTGGCAAGCTCCTTGACGAACTCTCGGAACTTGTCCTTCTTGGCCTTCTGGACGGGATAACAGAGCGCCCCGCAAGCCGGGCACTCGCCGGAGGGGACGATCCCGCCCGCGGCAAGCCGCTGGAAGAAGTTCTTGACCAGCCTCAACTCGCTGGCCGGGAAGGTCTTGCCGCAATTATCGCATTGGTGCTTGCCCTCGGCGGCGAGTATGGTCCCTCTCATGGGTTCTTTTCCTTTCTGGCTGGCTCGCCAGACCTAACTTGCACCTATCGGCTTGGCCTTGGGAACCTCGTCCTCAAGTCTCAACGCCCATCCCTAACCGACGCCCAACCGAAGGGCCAGTTCCAGGTAGCAAAGCTCATTTGTCAGGTTGAACGCGCCCATCAGAAGCTCATTCCCGCGGCGAGGCGCAGGGTCGATTCCGGCATCGTCCTGGCAATCTCCCCCATCTCGGCGAGGGCCTTTCTGGACTTTTCCTGGAAGGGCTGTTGGCCCCTTCGCTCCTTGGCGACCCGAAAACAGAAGAAGGCCAACATGACCAGGGCCGTGTTCCAGTCCAAGCTCGGATGGCGGCCCCTTGATGAGGCTCGAGCAGACGGGGAACTGGTCGAAATCCATGTTCATCCTCAGTCGAACAAGGTCTCTGGCAGGGCCTCGCCGGGGTCGGCTGCCTTGTCCCACTCGGCCAGGATGCTCATGTAATGCTCAGTCCACTCGATGCTGGCCTCGTCGTACTCCTCGTCGTAGTTCTTGTTCTTCTTGGCCTTGTCGTCGTCGTACTGGGGCGAGCCGTCTCTGTCGTCCAGGTCAGAGACATCCTTGCCGCCCTTGAAGATAAGGAACCCGCGAATCGGCCCCTCGCCGCCGAAGGCGTTGACGAACAGGATGGACTTGAACTTCCGGCTGGCCGCTTGGAGGAACTTCCTGGCAGGCATCCAGGCCGTCATGTAGCGGTAGATGACCCGGCCTTGCTTGCCATTGACCTTGACCTGGGGAGCTTCGACGTCGCAGGCCCCCCACTTGACGCCCCACGCCTCATGCTCCATAGCGTACCCGTCCTGGCCGCGCTCCCCCGAGTACGGGGTCTTGGAATACGCCTTGGGCAGCGGGACGATGGCGGAGAACTCGAGGTGGGACGGCTCTCTCGGCTTCTCGCTGTAGTTGCAGGAGCCAGGCTTGTCGCCGGTCTTGGGGCAGGCGGCATGAGCCTGCTTGACGAAGCGTTTGACGTCCTTGGCGGGGCCTTGGATCACGAGGACGTTGTCGCAGTTGTTTGGCATCGTTCCTTCTCCTTTGGGCTGGTCGCCCGACCTAACTTGCACCTAAGCGACGACGAGGCGCAATCCCTTGACCGGGGGCCGGGTCCTGGTCCTGGTCCTGGTCCGGGTCCTGGTCTTGGTCCGAGTCCTGGTCCGAGTCCTTGCTCGCCCGGCCTAACTTGTACCTAACCGCCGACACTCTCAGGCGGGCAAGTCCTCGCTGGCCTCGCCTATCTCCTTGACCTCCTCGTCATACAGGGGCATCTCCTTCTCCCCCAGGACGTCGCCGACGAGCATCTTCTTGGAGACGAGGTCGGAGTACGCCTTCCCCTTCTGGCTGAACTGGACGACCTCGCCCTTGACGAAGAACAATATGGAGTACTGGGTCTGGCCCGAGAACGTCTCCTCCAGGAACCGGAGACCCTCCTCCGGCGCGAGGGCCATGCGGGCCAGGACTGCCTTGACCTCGTCGTTGATGTCGGCCTTGCCGGCACTCCCGTCCCGATCCAGGAGGAACACGACTATCCCCAAGGCCGTCGAGCGGGACATCTCGACCGGGTCGCGGGACTTGCTGCCCTCCAGGTTGAGCATGGTCATTGGTCAGCCTTCGGCAACCCCTTGGCCTTGACCTTCTCGAGTAGCTCCTGACCCTTGAGTTCTAGTCGCTCCCTGTCCGGCCTGCCGTCCAGGGCCGACCGTACCTCCTTATTAAAGCCCAGGTCGCCCAGTTGCAAGCCGATTCCGGCCACCAGGGCGTCATACTCGCCCAGGGCCTTCGCCAGCTTGTCAACCTTGCGGGACTTCCAGAACCCGCCCTCGTCGTTGACCTTGACCTGGAAGCCAAGCTCCTTGGCGGCGTCCAGGGCGGCGATCATCCCCAGGTGGCACCGGAGGAAGTTCCCGAAGCCCCCCAGCCGTGGGTCGTTGGCGTATTGGGTCTTGCAAAAGCTCCTCCAAGACCAGCCGGGCTTCCCGAGGCTGACCGAATGGGGCAGGCCGTCCTCGCCCTTGACCTCGACCCGCTCGGGGAAGCGGCACATCCCGAAGTTGGCCTCCTCGCACCCCTCGCCGGGCCAGGCCGAGAAGCCAATGACCTTGGCAGGGGGGAAGCTCATCGAGAACCTCGAGATCCTCCATCCGGCGCGCGTCGGCCTGCCTTGCCGGTCGTACTTGAAGTTGGCGTGGGCCTGGCACTGGATGAGGAACCAACGCTTGTCGTCGTCCTTCTTGGACTGGCTGAAGTCGGCAGCGTCCCCCTCGCGGGTGGTCAGCTTGTCGTCTACCTGCTTGAAGGGCAAGTCCATGATCCGCTGGCGCAGGCGCTCCAGCATCTCCTCGACGACGTGCTGGGGGGTCAGTCCTGGGAGGGACAACTCGTAGTGGATGGTGAGGCCCATCTTGGCTTCTCCTTGTATTGCTTCGTTAGACTACCTCGTCGTCGCTGCTGGTGTCCATGTTGTCCCGAAGTATCGCTCGCCAAACCTCGCCATCGTTCGTCGGGCCTTGTATTTGTCCAGGGCCTCATCAAGGGTTAGCCTGCTTGGTCAGCCTGACCTAACTTGCACCTATTCCCCGACCATCGCCCAGATGACCAGGAGGGCGGCGGCTACGGGCAGGCAAGTCAACGCCCAGATGACCAGGAAGGCGGCGACCGTCGCCAACAGGACCGCCCCGTCCTTGCCACTTGCCTGAGGGGCTTCTAGTCTTGCGATCGGCGAAGGCTTCCCGGGCCGTCTTGTCCCAGTTGACGACGTACTCGATCAATTCCCAAAGGTTGCTGATCCTCAGCAGCCAACCATGATTAGCGACCTTGGCGAAAAGCATGAAGTCATTCCCCCTTATCGCCGCCCTGCTCATGGCCGGGGCAGTCTGGATTCTTGCACGGCCACGAGTAGTTGATGAGTTTCCGCCCGCAGTCAGATTGGGTATCCAGCTTGTCGCTTGGCGGCTTCTTGGCCATGTCGGTTTCTCCTACCGGGCCAGCGGGAACAGCTTGGCCTTGCCCCGCCTGCCGTTGGCGACCTGGACGGAACCCAGGTTGATGCCCGACAGCCGGAACGTCCGCCAGAGGTACGCCCCCTGGTTGACCCCGTAGCGAGCGAAATAGCCCATCCCGCTCGGTTGCAACTTCCGCCGTTGCATGTTCCGCAACAGACAGACCAGGTGGCCCTCCCTCGTCCGCCAGATGGGTTCGACCCGGCCAGGGACGGCGTCCAGGTAGCCCTTGACCAACTCCCTTGGGGGAATGACCAGCGTGTCGTCGCGCTGCGCGACGATCGAGGCCGTCGGGCTGCGGGGCGGGAGCTGGGGTTGGTAGGAGAACTGGACGAACGACCCCTTGACCGAGGCGAGGCACTCCGCTATCTGGTCGAGGGTCGGGAGATGGATTAGGCAAGGTTTCATT
>Ga0315274_10001946_pt1 | contig 31615 bp, 37 predicted proteins | sample YL17G02_20_MG_FD_203700 | JGI IMG/M metagenome (GOLD analysis project Ga0315274, IMG submission 203700) | Sediment microbial communities from Yellowstone Lake, YNP, Wyoming, USA - YL17G02_20 | ecosystem: Environmental > Aquatic > Freshwater > Lake > Sediment | place: USA: Wyoming | collected...
GGCTTTGCCGTCCTTCACATCGCGTTTGCGGGTCGAGACCTGCCAGTTCGAGCCGAACTTGATGCCGTAGGGCGGGTCCAGGTAGATCATCTGGACCTGCCCCTTGAGACCCTCCTTCTCGGCGAGGCTGGTCATCACGAGAAGCGAGTCGCCCAGGATGAGGCGGTTCGCCCAGTTGCCCTCGTGGTGGTAGAAGTCCACGCGGTCGGAGAACTCCTCGGGCAGGCCGTTAAAGTCAGAAAAGAGGTCCAGTCCAAGTTGCTCGGGCTTGGGCGGCCGCGCGGCCTCGACGCTCTGTCGAAAGTCCTCGATGATGGCCTGGGGATGGATCTTCTCCTGGATATAGACCGGCACCGCCGGGACTTCCAGCGGCCGCGCATCCTCCTCGTCCTTGCCTTTCCACACGAGTTGCGGGTCGAGGTCCGGGTCGCGCGGATAGAGCACGGTCTTTGGCACTTGCTCATCCTCGCGCACAAAGTCCCGCAACTCCTCGGTGGGGATATTCTTCCGCTTGTCCTTGTGCCGGACGGCTTCGATCTTACCAGAGGTAGACCGGCCACGTACTCTCTTCCTTGTCATGCACACACCTCTCACAAGACTAGGCTTCAAACCCCTCAATCCCAGCCAGGACTTTGCTCATGGCCTTCTCAAGGGCTCGCCTGCCCCGAGTCGTCGAGTCCCAGAACTTGCCAAACTTCCTGTGGTGCCCTGCCTGCTTAAAGAAGACCGACACATCGATGCCCGAGGCCCCTCGTGCACCGGTCCGCCGGTAGTACCGCAGCATCACCTCGAATGCGGCCTCGATAGCATCGGCGAGGGGCTCAAAGACTTCGGGCTTGTTCTGCTCCCATTGGACTCGGAATGATCTGGCGTTCCTATTTGACCTGACCATAGGGCCCAGGTGGCTCCAGACGAAGTGCAGGACGTGCCATCGTGCAAACTTGCGCTCCCGGTCGCCTTGCACGGCATAAGCCACTTCCCGCTTGAGACAGTACCGGGGCAGATGGTAGTTCGGATCGCAGTTGGGGAACACCTTAGTGTACATGTCTTCCTCAAAGAGCCTCTCCGTGCCCTTCATGATAACGGCCGGGTCGAGTTCGCAGGCCCCCACCGCCTGCGCGATCTCCTGCTTCTTCACGGGAATGTAGTGCTTCCCCGGAGCACTTCGTTTCGCCTCTTTCTTGCTTTGGCGCTTGCGGATGTAAAGATATCCGAGTTTGCGGAGAGCCCGTTCCAGTTCGATCTGGATGCGGTCATTGGCCATGAGGTCGGAGGCGGTGATCGGATTCTGCCAATTCGTGCCAGAGACAATTTGGGAAACGAGCAACTCAAAGCCGTCGCTATCATGGCCGACTTCTCTGGGCACACGAATGACTTTTACGAGGACGCTTGCTCTTTGGGCCTCGGCCGGATGTTCTGCGAGCACGCGAGTCGTCTGCTGGCCGTTGATAATCTGAGGATTGCTGACTTGTAAGATATCTCTGCCTTGGCGACTACGCTTCACAGCATCGTCACAGATGATCGTGATCCCGTTGTTGTAGTAGAAGAACCTCTCGGGTTCGGACGAGAGCGTGGACACCATGCTCCGGTTTACGTCTTTCTTCTTGCCTGGCCCAAGGTAGCCGCGGATATTGCGGGCAAAGATCCGAGTTCCGGCAGACTCATAGAGTGAAGCAACCGCCCCACCTCTCATTGGGAACACCCATGACTCGATGTGGGCGTATTCGTCGTAACGTTGTGCGATGCTATTGACGGTGACATTCGGCCCCTTCTCCATCTCCAAATCGAGGCTTGGAATCGGCGGCGCAACCCCATCGAGATAGTCGCGAAAGAGCAACATGGCGCGATGACCATCGAAGAACTCAACCTTGGCATCGCCATCGGCACTTCTGACTACGTTCTCCGCATCCTTGCGGATGGAGGAACTTATCTTGCCAAGCGTAGCGAAGTAGAGAATGACACGGTACTTCTTGCCAACGACTCGTTTACGGGCTTCCTCGAAACGCTCGGCCGAGTACGATTCCATTGTGGTAACGTACTCCCGGAATTCGCCGTTGCTGGGGCAACAAAGTTGGGCTGCAACCTGTGCGAAACTGATCACGTCATCGCGTTTTTCGGCCTTCTCCATCAATGCCTTGCGATACTTGGCCTGCACGATAAACACCGCCCGTGCTGCGTCATCGATTAGCAGCCCATCGATACCTTTATCTCGGGAGCCGCCCGCAACAGCCTCGGCGGCCCGCTCCTCGCTGTCCGTAATATAGGCGCGGAAGAACCACAGCACAAATCGGTCATCCGGCGCAAGCCTGGAGAATCTGGTTGCGATGTCCTCAATTGTGGCGTTGAGGTTCCGAATAGTCAGTTTATCTTGGTTCATTGGTCTCTCCCGTGCGATTGCTTCCGAGAGTGATAACTTCGAATAGCGTTTTTCGCATCCCACGGATCGGCGATCTCGATGAACGCCCACCGGCCCCAGGTGCCGGCGTTGTTAACGGCGGGAATCCAGAGGTTGCGGGCGGTGGCGACCTTGGCCTCTTTGTCCTTGTCGCGCTCGCCGGTGACCTCGACGAGGAGGTTCAAGGGGTCCTCCCGGCCGCGGCCGTCGTCCAGGCGCACGATGAAGTCCGGCATGTAGTGCCGCTGGTCGCCGTTCAGGGTATAGGGGATGAGGAAGCCGAGGTTGTGGTTCTTGACGTAGGCGATTACCTCGTCCATTTCCTCAAGCGCCTGGGCCATCTTCTGTTCCCACGACTCCGTGTCGGCGACGACGTGGGAGACGTGACACTTGTCAGGGGCGGTCTTCCAGGTCGGGCGGGTGGTGTCGAAGTCCACGTAGCGGGTGCTCCCGACCGTGTCGTAGGGCTTCGGGATGGGGAGGAGCCGCTTGGCGCCCGAATCGGCTGCGACGATGGCGCGGTAGATGCGGTCGCAGGCGTCGTGGGCATTCTCTGCCAGGAGCAGGAGTTGCGGGAAGGTGTTGTCCTTGAGTGTCAAGCACTCGCGCATCCACTGCCGCACGATGGTCAGAAGGTCGGGGAAGAGCCACGGCTTGGGGTTCTGCTGGTCATCGCGGAAGTAGTGGTCGTGGATTTCGCGGGCGATGAGAAAGGCGACCTCCTGCTCGCGTCGGGCCTTCAGGTCATCGAGCGTGTGGATGACCGATTCGCCCACGATTGGAGCGTTCTCAACCTTTGTGGGCACGTGCTGGGTCGTGAGGGCGAGGCGGGAGTCGTCGGTGAACTTCGCGGCCAGGCGCTCGGCGGGCAGGTCGTAGCGGTAGCCGTCGATGCGGGGGAAGGTGATCTCGCAGGCGATACGGTCTTCCAATGCTCGGACGCGCGTCGGGATGGGGCCGGGTTTCGGGTCGGTGGTCGAGCCGGAGCACGGAATGAAGGAGAACGGCACGCCATAGACCTCGGCGTACTGGACGGGGAAGCCGTCGAACTCGGCCGTCTCGCCGTCCGGCGTGGTGAACGTCTGGCGGCTCGGGCTGTAGCCCATGCGGCGGAGGCCGCGGCCGACGACCTGCTCGCACAAGAGTTGCGTGCCGAACGCCCGGATGCCGAGGATGTGGGTGACGGTATTGGCGTCCCAGCCCTCGGTGAGCATCGAGACGGAGACGACGCAGCGGATGTGCTCGCCGAGCCGGTCGCGCTTGCCGACGGTGTTCATGACTTCGCGGAGGAGGTCTTCATCGGTGAGTTTCTCAACGTCGCGGTCGGGGAACCGCTGGCGGTACTCGGCTTTGAACTCCTCGATCTCCGTCGCGGCCGCTTTCTTGAACTCGTCGCTCATGGCCTCGCCGGATTCGAGTTGTTCGGAGTCCACCAGGATCGTGTTCGGCCGCAGAAGGAACCGCCCGCCATCGACGTTGCCGAACAGGGGGAGTTTGCCGGGGACGGCCACGACGGTGCCGTCCGGCAGCGTCTTCTCCCAGCCGGCGATGTAGTCGAAGACGAGTTTCGAGACGTTCGTGTTATTGCAGACGACGATGAAGACGGGCGGCGTCAGGCCGTTGGCCCGGGCCTCCTCGTTCTTCTCCCACCGCTCGAAGTACTTGGCGTAGTTCGCGTAGAGGCTCTGGAGGGCGCCTTCGAGGACGGCGGGCAGGTTCGGTTCGCCCGTGACAGCCTGGGTGCGGCGACCCTTCTTCGGCAGGTCCTCGCGGATGCGGAGCCAGATGTTGCGGTAGGTTGGCTGGTCGCCCTGCATGGCGTCGTCGGCCACGGGGACGCGCGGCACCTTGACGATTCCGCTCTCGATGGCGTCGATGAGCGAAAAGTCTGAGACGACCCAGGGGAAGAGGGTGCCCTCAGGGTAGCCGGACCCGCGCAGGAAGAACGGCGTGGCCGAGAGGTCATAGACGGCCTTGATGCCGAGTTTGCGTTGGACGGCCTCCAGGCCGCTGATCCAGACGCGGGCTTTCTCATTCGCGGCCTCGGCCTCTTTGCGCTCGTCGCCGGTGAGTTTCTCTTCCTCGCCCCCGGCACGGCGGCGGTAACAGTGGTGGGCCTCGTCGTTGATGACGATAACGTTCTTCTTCGAGCCGAGGCCGCGGCACACGCGGCGAACCATCTCGCCTTCGGACTCGGTGAAGGCCGACGGCTTGCCATTCGCCTTGCGGTCGGTACCCGTGAGAATGTCCTTGGTGAGTTTGCCGGCCTTGACCTTCTCGCGCGGCTTCAAGGCGTGGAAGTTCGTGATGACGACCTTGGCCTTCTGCATCTGGTCCATGAGGTCGGGCGGCACGATCTCCATCGCCCGGTAGTAGTTGCCGGGGTCGCTCGGCAGGAGGACCCGCAGGCGGTCGCGGATAGTGATGCCCGGCGTGACCACGAGGAAGGAATCCGTGAATCGCGCGTCCTGAGGGTTAGCGATCTTATTGAGCGTCTGCCAGGCGATGAGCATGGCCATGACGACGGTCTTGCCGCTGCCGGTGGCCATTTTGCTGGCGATGCGAAGGAGGCCGGGGTTGGCGTCCTCGTTGGCGCGCCGAAGGTCGTTGTGAATCCAGTCGTCCCCATAGCGGCGACCGGCGACCTCGGCCAGGTAGATGAGCGTCTCCAGGGCCTCAATCTGGCAGAAGAAGAGGCGACGGCCGCGCTCGGGGCTGCACCAGTATTCGAGGAGGCGCGCCGTCATGCGGGTTACGTCAGCCGTGTAGCGGCCTTCGCGCCAGACCTTTATCTGGCGCCGGATGGCGTTGACGGTTTTGTTTTCCTCGATGCGGTCCCGCGTCCATTCAGTCTCGAAGGCGAGTTGCTTCGTCTTGCCCTTCTTCCTGGGCTGGGCGACGGGGATGAAGTAGCAGGACACGCGACGCTCGGGGACGATGTCGTTGGTGATGCCCTCGTCGTCGAAGCGAAAGTGCCGCTTCGGCTCCTCGAAGGGAGAGTTGATGACCGGGTTTTCGATGACGACTTGGGCTGGCATCCATCGCCCCCCGTAAAGGCACCGCAGCACACAACAATACCATGCGGCTCGCCGCTTGGCTAGACTGAACCGCATGGCAACCGCGGTGGTGCAGTATACAGAAGGGTGCCGACAAATCAATGAGGCCAAGGCTTCTGATGCCACAGGGCAGTCCGGGCACTGGTGTGGGCGGTGGGGGGAACCACGGAAAGTCATCGCTGGCCGACGGCCATGCGGACGTGGTGGGCGCGGCCAGCGGAGGCAATCGTGAAGTCGGCGGTGCGGAATCTGGTCGCCAGGTTGTCGTACTGGCGGCACTTCACCGGCTCGCCCGTCTCGTTGATTGGCCCCGCGCAGAATCACACCGAAACATCCCCCCGCACTTCGTCGGCTTGTCCAGCGGACCCGGATAGCAGCACGGGTCGCTGACGTTCGCGTAAACCAGCAGCCGCCCCACCAGGGCGCGCGCCCGGTCCAGGCAGGCGCAGAACCTTGGCAGCAGGTATTCCGCCTCGCCCTCAAAACCCGGAGGCAGATCGCTGTTGTGTACCCCGCAGGAGAACATGCCTTCCTTGCGGCGGGGACTGGGGTTTTTCACGGCGCGGCATAGCCGAAGATGCAAAGCCTTCCACTCCCGAAAAACCTCGCCGAGCATCCGGTTGGTCTCTTCCAGGGACTCCATAGTTGGCTTCACTCCATTGCTGTTCACGGCGGGTCTATGGGATTTCCGTCCAGGTCGTACCACTGGTCCCAGTAGTCCTGTATCGCCACCAGTTCGCCCCAACGGTTCCAAGCAACGTTCAGGATGCCGCAGACCGTGTACCAGTCCGACCGGCCCCAGCACGCCGTTTGCCGGACCTCTTTGATGAGCGTCTGCCCATCCACGATTTCGGTTTGTATCTTGCCCTCCCCGGAGCTGTCCTCCGCGAAGGTCGAAACCCCCGTATCCGGGTCGAGGTCCCCTTTGAGGCTGGTCGGGTGGGCGAACCGCCACTCTACCGGGTCGTCCGTCGTGTCCTTCTCCAGCCACACCACGGCGCCGTCCGAACCTCCGACCGGAAGGCCCTCGGTTTCGTTGACCTCCTTCGCGTTGTCGGTGCCGGTGACGGGCGGGTCGACAGGCGTCTCGGCGTCATCCTCAAGCATCTTCCAGGAGTAGTAGCCCCCACCGCCGCTTGCCTCGCTCGTCAGGCGGGCCCAGAAGCCGCGCCGATAGGGCAGACCGAGGCGGACGACGGCCCATTTGACGCCGGTGCCGTTCTCCTTCCACAGGATCTGTGCCGAGCCGGTCGTGCCGCTCCTCAGTTGCCCGCACTCGCCGTCGGCCACGTCGGCGAATTCATGGTCCTCGTCCTGAATGTCCACGCGGACGGGCGAGATGCCTTGGACGAGGCCCGGGACGATGGCGCCAGACTTGGCGGGCTCAAGGAGCACCACGAACCGCCCCGTGTGGTCGGCCGCAGTCGGCGTGACGCCCTTCAAGGCGACCTGGTTCTTGAAGGATTCCTCGTTGTCGGAAGGCGTGAAGATGGGCGCGTCGATGCCGAGGATGTCAAACCGGTCCCGGTCGGCGCCCGAGGCGTTCTTGACGGGAACGATACCGTTCGAAGCAAAGCGGCGTTTCGGGTCCTGCTGCTGATTACGCTGCCGGGCCTCAAAGTCCCGCGCCGCGTCGATGAAGGTGTTGAAGGTCCGGGCGGGAATCCGCAGCCGCTCGCCGGACCGCACTTTCTTCATCATGTCGCCCATCGTCAGATTCCCAGCCCGGCGAAGTCCCCATCGGGATAGACCTTCTCGACGTAGGCCGCGACGGGTTTTTTGACGAGAACCTTCGCGGTTGCGTCCTCGGCGTCGGCGTAGCGGACCCAGAGGTACTCCCAGCCCTTCTTCGAGGCCACGGTGATCGGGCCCACCTGGAAGTTCGTGCGGTTGGGGCTTGCGGCGAAGCGGAACGTGATCTCCCAGTCCGCATCGCCGCGCTTCGAGCCGGAGGCCCCTAGAAATAAGACCTCGCCCGCCGCGAAGCCCTTGAACGCATCATTGTTCACGGTTCCGGTCAGGGCGAAGAGCGTCGCCTTGTACGCGGGCGTGACGACCGAGTTCGCCAGGTAATGCGTCTCGCTGAACGAGTAGACGGGGACGGTGATGTCCACGCCCTCGACGCTGTCGTGCGTGACGCCGATGGCGCCCTGGAAGTCGGGTGCGCCGGCCGGGTACTTGCCGATGGTCTGAAGGCTCTGGGTGACGTGCTGCGTGCCGCCGCCCGTGTCGAAGGAGAAGACCGACTCGCCCGTCTCGGGCGGTGGACTGCCGGAGAAGCGGCCGTAGCGGACGGTGCCGTCCCAGACGCACGCGGCGTCGTCGCCGGAGTCGATGTGGACCGGCTCGATGCGAGCCGTCTGGCGGACGAGGCCGTCGTGCGCGGCCGGGGCGGCCTCCAGGAGCGCCGTCTTGGCGGCCACGTCGTCGGCCGTCCCGCGGACCGTGTAGTGGAGGTCGGCCGACGCCTCCTGGCCGGTGGAGGACGGGCGGCTATCGGGTTTTTCGGTGACGGTGACGGCCATGCGTTACCTCAGTCGAACACCAACCCCTCGCCCATCGTCGCCTCGTCCACCAGGCGGCCGGTGTTCTTGGCGGTTTCCTCGGTCGCCCTGGCGGTCCGCTCGGCCACGCCGCCGACGCCGATGCGCCCGGCCACCATCGCGCTGAACGTTCCCTGGACGGCGACGATGCGGTCGGCCGCGCGGCCGAGCGCATCGGAGAGGCCGGCCAGGTCGGGGACCGGGAGCGCCTCGAACTCGCCGGCCCCGGGCGGCCCTTCCGCTTCGCGTGCCTTGCGCTTCCCAGCCGCCTCGGCGATGGCGGCCTCCCACTCCTCGCGGGCCTTGGCCAGGTCCGCCTCGGACTTCTCCAGGTCGGCGGCGTGTTCCTCGGCGTGCTTGCGCCGGGCGTCGGCGGCTTTCTCCGACACGTCCACGAGGGCGGCGTTCTTCTCTTCCTCGATGCCGGTCAGGCGCTCTTGGAGTTCCTTGTCCGTGTCCGCCAAGGCCGTGTCCGTCTCGCCGACGATTTGCTGCCGACGGGCCTTGGTGCGTTCGGCCAGGGCCTGCCACTCGCGCTGGAACTCCTCCTCGGTGATCTCGCCGCGGGCGCGCTTGCCCTTGAGGGCCTCGCCTTCGCGGCGGTACTCGAACTCGTGGACTTTCAGGCGGACGACGCCGCCGACGACCGAGGCGACGGTCTTGAGCATCGCCCGCATCTCGTTCCACATGGTCGCGAGTTTGGCCTTCAGTTGCGCCCAGAGGGCGATGACGCCGTAGAACGCGTCGGTCGCCGTGTCGAGGAACGCCTTCTTCCAGTCGAGCCAGTAGCCCTTGAGCCACGCGACGCCTTTCTCCCAGGCGACTTTCAGCGTCAGCCAGAGGATCTTCGCGGCCAGGCCGATGTCGCCCGCGGCGAGGGCGTCGGCGATGCCGCGGTAGGCCTCCAGCGCGAAGCCCTTCAGGGCCTCGAACTTTTCGCCGAGCCAGTCGAGCGCCTTCCCCGCAGCACCCGTGGCGTAGAGGACATACCCGCCCAGGGCGGCGACCGCAGCGATTACGAGGCCCACGGGCGAAAGCAGCGCCCCCAAGGCCGCACCCACAAGGCCCAGGACCGTTGCCGCGCCGCCGAGGATGGTGCCGAACCCCGTGATCGCGCCACCGAGACCCGAGACGACCGTTCCCAGGACGGCGAGTGCCGCGCCGCCGGCCGTCGCCGCCGCGGCGAGTTTCAGGGCCGAGACGATGAGGCCCTCGTTCTTTTTCACCCACTCCGTCGCGCGGACCACGAGGTCGCGGATTCGCACGGCCAGGTCCGAAAGCGTCGGCGCGAGGGCCGCCCCGACGGCGAAGACGCCGCGCCTGACCGTCGTCCAGAGGTCGCCGAGCACATCGTTGAACGCCTCGGCCGCGCGGGCCTCGCGCGTCGAGATGGTGAGGCCCAGTCGCCGGGCCTCTTCCTGGAGCGCCGCGATGCCGGCGGCGCCCTTTTCGACGAGGGGCAGGAGGTCGGTCCCGGAGCGGCCGAAGATCTCCATCGCCGCCGCAGCGCGGAGCGTCGGGTTTGGAATCGCGGCCAGGCGGTCGGCGATGAGTTTGAACTGGTCCTCGGGCGCAAGGGCCGAGAGGTCCGCGACCGAGAGGCCGAGGAGCGCGAGCGCGTCCTTAGCCTCCTTGGACCCCGTCGCGGCGTCCACGATAACCCGCTGCATCCGCCGAAGGCCCGTCTCCAGGCCTTCCATGCTCGTGCCGGACCGGCCCGCGGCAAAGCCGAGTTCCGAGAGGGCCTCGACCGAGACGCCCGTGCGCTTGCTCATCTTGGCGAGCGCATCGCCGGTCGAGGCGAACGCCTTGGCCGCGCCCGCAAGCGGGGCGAGGACGGCCATCCCGAGGCCCATCACCCGCAGGCCCACGTCGCGCATGCCATCGCCAATGGCCTGGACGCTCCTGCCGAAGGCTTTCAACTTGGCGTGGGCGCGCTTGAGGCCCCGCACGAGGCGCGAGTCGTCGGCAAAGAGTTCGACGAATGCCTGGCCCGCCCGGATGCCGCGAGGGGAGACCATCGGGTGTTACTCCTCGTCGGGCACAGGCCCCTCGGCTTCAGTCGGGACGGGCAGACAGTACCATCCTTCCGGGAGGTCCATCCGGCCGGGGACGGGTTTGCCGTCGGCATCGAGGACCCACACCTTCGCCCCGCGGATGGTAGCACGGAGCCTGACAGGCGTCCCGTCGGGGACGTAGATCGTCCGCGTCCCGCAGCCGGAGGCGAGGACGACGACCGCCGCCAGGAGAAGCACGGTCGCGCGCTTGCGCCACGTCGCCCGGACCCGCGCGCGAAGCCGGTCGCGGAGGTCCGTTTGAGGCGCGGCGTCCTCGGCGGTCGGCTGGGCCTTTTCGGCGAGGACGGGCAGGGCGGCGCGAAGCACGGCCTCCAGGATGAGGACGAGCCATTTCACGAGAGCGCTCCCGCCGCCTCAAGTTCGGCGTGCTTCAGTTGGATGCCCTCGCGCAAGGCCGCCGTCACCGCCTTGTCGGCCGCCTTTCCCTGGACCTGCTCGTAGATGCGGAGGACGTATTTCAGGGCGAGGTCGAGGCGCTGGAGGCCCTTGTTGGGCGCATCGTCGGGGATCTCCTTCTCGGCGAGTTTGACGGCCGAGATGATGGACCCCTCGTACTTCGCCCACGCCGGCCGCGCGGCGTAGAGGCGGTTCAGGCCGTAGAGCACCAGGGCCGCCACGGCCGCGATGCCGAGCGGCGAGTTGAGCGCCGCCCACAGCCCTTCCAGGATCGTCTGCCAGTTCATGCCTTCTTCTCCTTTCGGCTGTGCTCAAGGCAAGCCTTGCCTTTCACGAAGACCTGTTTCAGAAGCCCGATGTTCCCGCGCGTCAGGCGGATGCCGGCCTCATGTCGCGCAGCCGCCTCGTAAGGGCTGAAGTCCGAGGGCCGGAAGGCCCGCCCCTTCTTCGGGTCGCGGTGGATGTTCGCCAGGAGCGCCATCGCAGCGCTCGCCCGGTTCCACGCCTCGCGCGACCGTGCCTCGGCCATCCACACCAGTTCCCGAAGCGTCAGCGGCCCGGGGTCGACGCCCGAGATGCCGGCGCACTCGAAGACGAGCCGCCATCCGTCTGCTCGACGATTCTTTCCACGTCGAGCGCCTCGATCTTTCGCTCGGCCGCGGCCATCGCCGCCTCGACGAGCGCCAGTTGCTTCTCGATGGCCCGGGCGGGCGCTTGACGCTTCAGGCTCCGGAAAAAATCCGCGAGTTCCCTCCAGAACGCCTCGTGCGCCCCGGCGATGGCCTCGCCGCCGAGGGCCCGGCCGAAGTCGGCGTCCGAGACGCCCTGGGCGTCCGCTTGCGGCTTGACGAGGGCGTAGATCACGTCCACGAGGAGCAGGAGGTCGTCCTCCAGGTCCGTCATGAGCGGCAGGTCTCGCCCTGGTTCGCGCGGCTCGATGAGGCGCGCGAGGTTCACGCCCACGAGGTCCCGCACCCTCCGCACGGCGTCCACCGTGATCGCGAGTTGCCACATCCGCCCGGCGCTGTCGGTAAAGGTTCTCATGGGGCCTCGATCTCCATCCATTCCGGCGCGTGGTCGGCGTAGGTCGGCTTCAGGGTCACGCTCACCGTGATCGCCTCCTCCAGCGGCTCGGAGCGGCTGAAGTTGGTGACGGCCATCGTCGCCCGCAGGCCCTGGCTGCCGGCCGTCTCGATGTCGCCGTCCATGACAGCCACCTCGAGGGGCGTCCCCGCGAACCAGGCCCCCTGGATCGCCGTGAACCCTTCGTCCTCGGTGTCCCAGACCATCTCGAACTCGACCGACCCGTCCCTGAGGGTCCCGACCGTGGCCCGCCAGCCGGAGTTCGCGCGGGTCGTCACGTCCGCCTCGCCCTTTTCGAGGTTCAAGGTCACGTCCTTGGCGTTCGTGATCTCTTCCCAGTCGGGCGTCTCGTAGGTCCCGGTGTTGCGGTAGAGTTTGGCATCCATGCCGAGTTTCACGGACATCGCTTCGTCTCCTTATCTCACCGACCCCGCCCAGAACCTGGGCAGGCGGTCTTCCACGTTCTCCAGCGCCGGGCCCATGAACGCCCGCTTCGGATACCGCTCGCGGCGGTAACGCCCGCCGAACTCGTGCGGCGTGGCCGATAGGCCGATCAGGCCGTAGTCCGGCCCGATGACCACCGACTGGCGGTCCTTCTCGACCGCGTACAGAATCGCCCGCCTGAGTTGCCCTCTTCGCGTGTGCGGCGGCGTCCCCGGTGAGCTTGCGACCGGCGACCGCCGGATCGAGTGCCGCGCGACCTTGCGGATGAGGCCGCCCGCGTGGCCGAGACTCTCGACGCTTCCCTTCCTCGCCTTCGCGAGCACCTTCCCGCTATCGAACTGCGTCCGCACCGCCAGGCCGATCACGTCTCACCTTCCTTCGCTTCCGCCAGGTCGGCCACCGCCGCCATCGCAGCAGCCGCCCCGCTGATGAAGACCGGGCACCGGATGAGTCTCGGTTTCCGTCATCACGCCACCAGCATCGCCGGGGCAAGCGCGCCCGTCTTCTCGCCCTCGTGTCCGAAGGTCACGCCGCTCTTCACGTCGGCCTCGGCAGGCAGGTCCCCGTCGGTCAGGTAACTGAAAATGTCGCACGCCCCGAGGTCCGAATCAGCGTCCATCACAAGAGCCTTGGACCCCGATCCTGTCCGTAGCGTGATTTCGACGGTATCCCCTGGGTGGGGGTCGATGTGACTTCTGCTGCAATGCAATGCCACACCGTTCTTGCCGACGGTCGCCAGCATAGTGTCGCTGTAAATCGTACCTATGTTGTTGTATATCCCAAAACTACCGTTGTCGCCTGCCGTACCGATTATGTTGCCGAACGAGATGAGCGTGCCATAGTTGTATATCCCGGAACTACCGTCGTCGCCTGCCGTACCGGTTACGTCGCCCTCGATGGACGCGTCCGTCTCGTTGAATACACCAATGCCGTTGTCGCCTGCCGTACCAATTACGTCGCCCACGATGTGTGCGCCCGTCCCGTTGTAGGTGTACACGCCAGTACCATATGCCGTGCCGTCCGCGACGTGCCCTTCGGTGATGGTGAGCGTACCCGCAACCCGCAGTCCAAAATCCGCTGCCGGCCCGCCGCCGGTGTAGTTGCCGTCGATGGTCACCTCGGCGCCGCCATAACACTCCCAGTACTCATCGACCGTCGTGTAGCAGTCGCCGACGATTTGGAGGTCCTGAAAAGGACCAGCCAAGGAGAGACACTCCATCTCGGCAATCGTCCCAGCGATGAGCGTGCAGACACCGGCAACAATGAGTATGCCGCTGCCGTTGCCATTCAAGTGCAACGTGCCGGTCGCCCCGATGTCAAACGTCTCATTGCTGAGAGAGCAGATGTGGTCAATGTAGCAGGTGTCACCCTCTGCCGGTAACACGCCGCCCCACGTCGCCGCCCAAATGATGCCGCCATTCATAACAGTGCGTTTGATGGCCATGCGTCACCTCACCATCTCGCCGTCTGCCAGTTTCCCTTTCTCGACGAGGTCCACCCTGACTTCATCGACCACGGCTGCAATCGCCGGCTCGGCGAGCCGAGCAGCGACGCGGGCTTGTTCGACGAGCAGTTGCTCGGCCCGATGTTTAGTCTGACCTGCTTCCATCTCGGCTCGCTGCTCTGGGGTCAACTGCGCCAGTCGGGCGTCGGTGAGTTCTTTCTGTCGCGCACGGCGGGCCTCGATCTCAGCCTGCTTCTCGGCAGGACTTTTGCGCATCCAGACCAGCATCCGTTCCTCGGCCGGCGTTTGCGTGGTTAGCGTCATGGCTTACGGCCTCCCACTATTCGGCGCTGAAGGTTTGGACGGCGAGGGTTTTCGAGCCGCTCGCACAGATGGCATTGATGGCGAGTCTTGCACGCCCCGCCGTGAGAGAAACGGCCCCGCCGTTGGCGGCCAACGGGATGCCCTTGTCCGCCTCGGCATCGGTTCCGACGGCCACGTCGATGCGCTCGTCGCTGAGGTTCGTGAGCACGACGGTGTGCCGAGCGGCATCAGCGGCCAGGACCACGGTCGTCGTGGCCCCGACCAACACGTTCGCCACGGCCCCGGCGTTGATGGTCCCACCCACAGCCGCTTCGGCGGCGATCAGGGCCTTCTCGGCCAGCGGCCGGTTTTGGGCGTCCGTCTCAAGGTCCACCGAATGGAGCCAGCGTCTGCCCATCTCTCACCTCACCACACGCAGCGTCAGCGTCAGCACGCTCGTGAATTGCCTGAGTTCGTCCATGTGCTCCGGGGCATAGACGGGCGCGTGCTCGGTCTTCGTGCACGCGGCCTCGGGATACGACGCGAGGCGCCCCGCGCGAAAATGATCGGCGATCTCCTCGACGAGCCCGACAAGCGGATCGAGTTCCGCCGCGTCGCCCTTCTCGAACTTCTTCTGGACCGCCACGTCCACCTGGTACTCGAACTGGCTGCGGCTCCGGTCGGCCCGCTCGACGGTGACACCCTTCGGCACCACCGTCACGTGCAGCGTCTGCATCTCCTTGAGGTCGAAGATCGGGCGATAGTGCCGCACGGCTGTGAACGGCTGGCTGAACGCGTGACCGTTCAGTTCCGCTACGACCGCGTCCGCGATGTCCGTGATCACCGCCACCGAAGGTCCCTTATTTCACAAGGGCGACGAGGAGCGAAAGCACGGCCCCGAGCGCCGCCGCCAAGGCCGTCATCGTCACCGCCCAGTGGTGCCGCAGGTGGTTCGTCATGCAGCGGTCGAGTTTCTCGACCCGCTCGTCGATGCGAATCAGGAGGTCATGATCGTTCGGCTCGCCCATCATCCCGTCTCCGTCGCGATGAGTTTCGTGTGGATGCGAAGCAGCGTCTTCGCGCCGTCCGAATACTGAAAGTGCCGTCGGCCCGGCGGCCCCAGGACCTCGTAGGTGCAGTCGTCCGGTGCCTCGATCCGGTCGCCCGGGCGCGGAAGCCCAAGCGCACCGAGCGCCGCCGTCGGCACGAGCCAGTCCCACGACTCGAACTCCACCAGGATGCCTGTCCCATCGTCCACCTCGCCCGTCCGGTAACTTCGCCAGGCGGTCGCCTCGACGGCGGTTTCACCCCGCCGGTAAGTGACCGCCACACCGCACGCGCCCGCGAGCGTCTGGGCGAGCGCCGCCGTCGCGTCGGCGAAGACCTCGGGCATGGCCGTTCCCTCTACAGAAGCGCCTCGAACGTGAGCGACGCGCCGCTCGCGTCACCCGCGCCGCTGTTGACGGCCTTGACGCGGACGTACCGCTTCACGTCCAGCGGCAGCCGGGCCGTGAACGTGGCGGCCGCCGCGCCTGCGCCGCCGGCACCCGTCTGGACGACGACGCCCGGATACAGGTCGGCGGCGGTCCCGAACGCGGGGTCGTCGTCGTGCTGGATCGAATACGTCATCGTCTTCGTGTCCGGCAGCTGCCCGGTCGTCAGGGCAGGGGCACTGACTTTGAACTCGGCGGCGGCGAGGAAGTCCCCTCGGCTGCCGTGGCCCAGGTCCAGGCCGACCGAATAGACCGTGGCCGCGCCGTTCGGCAGGGCCCTGGTCGCCTTCAGGCTCGCGTCTTTCACTTGGTATCCCATGGTCGGTTCCTTTCGTGCGCCTCAAGGGGCGTTACAGGGTCAAGGCCTCGGTGTCGGTGATGGCGTCGGTCGGCGCGATCGGCACGCCGAACGATTCCGTCGGGAACGGCGCCGGGGCGCCCGTCGCGTTCGTGGCCGTCCGGCTGTCCTGGAGTTGCCGCAGAGACCGGCGGGTCACCAGCAGCACGTCGGGCCGGACGCCGACCGGGAACTTCGACAGGAGCTCCGCGACGAGGTCGTCCGTCAGGCCCTTGCCGGCGTCGGCGGTGAGTTTCTTGATGCGGCCGATGCAGTAACGGCTGGCGACCTGGAGGCCCGGGTACGCCAGGAGTTCCTGGACGTAGGCCGTGAACGGGTTGTCGCTCGCGTCCAGAATCCGCTGCTCGGCCACGTCCGAGAGTTCCAGGCTCCCGTTGTTCCCGTACACCCAGGTCACGTTCTTCGGGCCGAACCGCAGGGCCCAGGCGCTGGAGCCGGTGCCCGCCGTGGTGCCGCCGGCGTCCACCACCATGTTCGTCGCATCGTAGGCGGCGAGCAGGCCGGGGAAGCCTTTCGCGTCCGCGCCGGTCCCGTAGTAGAACTGCGTGGCCAGCGTCTGCATGGCCGCTTCGAGGATCGCCGACGCCTCCAGGGCGATGTACGCCTCCGGCCCGTCCTCATACCGGTCGGCGACCGCCTTGTCGCACTCCCACCGCGGGTTCAGGATGTACGTCTCGAAGAGGCGGTTCTCATACGTCCCCTTCGTGGCGGCGGTGCCCTCGTTCGCGTTGCGGAACCCGACGGTCGGGTTGGCCGTCCGCACGAGGGTCTTGTAGTTCAGGCCCTTGATGGTCCGGGCCGGCGCGAGCACGAGTTCCGGATGGGCCTTGGTCGCCTCGTCGATGAGGCCGACGACCCCGTCGGACCCGTTCGCCTTGGCGATATCCAGCAGCGTGGGCATGGTCATGTGCGTCACTCCTTACTCGGTTTGCAGTCGATCTCGGCGGCGAAGGCCGCGAGGTTGTCGCCGACCTTGGCCTTGAGTTCCGCCCGGCGTTTCGCCCGGGCGTCGTCGCGCTTCTCCGGCTGGAACGCCACCGGCGCCTTCTCGCCCCGGTCCAGGGCCGCCAGGCGGGCCTTCAGGGCCTCGTTCTCGGCCCTGAGGTCCTTGGCGTGGAGTTCCTGGGCCTCGGCGAACGTCTTCCCGGCGGCGAACCACTCGCCGCCCTTCGGGCCGAACGCGTCCAGGAACTTCTTGCACTCGGCCCGCGCATCCGCCAGTCCGTCAGCGCCAGGTGCCGGTGGGTCCTTCTTCCCCGCGTCGACGGTCGCACCAGCGACCTCGGCGGGTTTCACGGCCGCTTCCACGGCCCCAGGTTTCGGGGCCTCGGCGGCAAGTTCAGACTTCGGCGCGTCAACAGCCGGCGCGACAGGCGCGGCCTCGGCGGGTTTGGGTTCGGACATTGCGGACTCCTTTCCTACGTTCGTGAACTCGACGTGAATGCTCTCGCCCGGCCCAAGTTCGGACCGGGTGCCCATGTCGGCCCCATACGGGCAGACGGCCACGCCCCGCAGGGGCCACTCGCGGATGACGATGCCGGGGCCGGCAAACTGAAAGCCGTTGACCGGCACGGCCTGGCCCTGGGCAACCTCCTCGACCTTGACGCCGTCGCCGCCGAAGTAGATGGACGCTTCGTAAGGGACGCCCGCGCGGGCCTTGTGGATGATCTCGCTCGCCCGGTCGTTGTCCTTGTAGGGCACCAGGGCCCCCGAGACCTCCAGGCCGCCTGAGTCGGCGCGGAAATGGTTCAGGTAGCCGATGACCTCGGACGGGTTGTGCACGTAATCCACCGGCAGCCGGTCCTTGTGGAGGTGCATCCCGGCCATGTCGTGGACCACCCGCCCCCAGAACCAGTGGGTGACCGGCTGGGCGGTGCGGGCCTTCATGCGGATGGGGGCGGACTTTGCGCCCTCGCCGTTGTCGCCCAACTCGAACGGGCCGACGACCATCCGCAGCGCGGCCGCCGGCACGCTGCCCGTCCGGCGGGCGGATTCGAGCGTCATGGCGCTCGGCTCAACCATTGGCGATCTCCACGATCTGGGCGTTCGCAGGGGCGACGTTCGTCGGCAGGCCCAGGGATTCCAGGTACTCGTTCTCCGAGGCCAACTGGTCGGCCACGTCGAAGAAGTCCTTGCCCTGCTGCTTGAGGATGTCCGTGCGGGAGGCGAGACCCGCCCCGATGGCCGCGATGTCGGCGTTCACTTCCTTGAGGGGGTCAATCCACGGGATGCCCTTGGCGATCCATTCCCACCGCAGGTCCGCGAGGCCCATCCCGCGCGGGAGTTCGAGGAAGCCGTCGGCGATGAAGAGCCGCAGCCGCCACGCCGCGAGGTTATTGAGCATGAGCCGGACATCGTGCCGCTTCACGTCGGCCGACTGCTCGTACTGCAGCAGCGCCTGCCGGGCGCCCGAGTAGTTCGTGTGGGCCTCGTCGAAGAACGAGTACGGGATGTCCAGGCCCTTGAGGGCCGTCTGAATCATCGTCTGCGTGAACGCCTGGAACTCCGTCGAGGGCGACTTGGACTCCAGGAACTCGGCCCGGTCCCCCGGCTCCAGGTCCAGGAGCACCGGCCCCCGCCCGAAGTCCACCTCATACGCCTTGTCCGGCTGGCCGTCGGCGTCCGTATCTTCGCCGGTCACCGCGCCCAGCGGTTCGACCGCCTCGCGGTAGAACGCCAGGGCGAACATCTGGGCGACCTTCGCCTTCGCCAGAGCGTAGTCGAACCCCTCGTAGGTGTCCCGCAGCGTGTTGATGGCGGCCGCCAGAGGCGAGATGCCACGCACCTGGTCGAAGCGGTCGAAGAACGCGTGGTGGACGACGAACTCGGCCGGAATGAGCCGCTCGAAGGCGAGGTCGCCGCCCGCCAGGGGCCGCTTGCAGACGGCGTACCCCTTCGCCAGGCCGGCCTCGTCCACTCGGACGCCGTGGACGAACTCGGCAGGAAGGACGCCCTGCGGCAGGCCGCTCGTCGGCGTCTGGACCCGGTCGCCCTCGATAGCCTGGAGGCGGCCGTCGGAGAGTTTCAGGAAGAACACGTCGCCGTCCACCGTCCGACGTTCCTCGGCCAGGCGAATGAGGCGCGGGAGAGAATGCCGCGCGGCCACATCGCAGTTCGCCGGCCGGGACCACCAGTCCAGAAGGGCCTCGATGCGGTCGTCGAGGTCCGGGTTGCCGGTGCGTGACTGGAACGAGAAGGTGCTCACGTAGTCGAGGTGCTTTCGGATGGCCCAGGCGGCGATGGTGAAGTTGCGGTGGATGTCGCGGGAGGCGCTCGTGAGTTTGCGGCGCTGGTGGGGGAGGAGTTCCTTGTCCTCGCTCCGGAGGCGGGCCGTCGGCGCCTGCCGACGGTTCTTGGCCTCGACGGCGTCATAGCCGAAGAGGTACTTGCCCACCCGATTGAGGAACCCTTTGTCCATCGTCAGAATCCACCCAGGTTGATGCTGGCCGCCTGCGGCCGCTGGCCCTTCTCGCGGGCGACCTCGCGCTTCCAGTACCGGTACTTCGCCTCCACGTCGACGTACCGCACCGACTGGCCGTCCACCGAGACGGTGTCGAGGCCCGCACTCGTCTGAAGGAGCGTCTCGTACTTTGAAAGCATCGTCTCCGCGAACGTCGCCATCGCCACTCCGAATCTCGCGGGCTGGGCCGGGCCAAAAGAAGAAGGCTGTGCAGAAGGTGCAGGCTCCTGCACAGCCTTTCGTTGCCTTCGACCCGGCCCGACCAGCGGAGGATCAGTCCGCCCGCCGCGCCCGTCGCATATTTAGTTGTCCGTCACCTGATCTATACGGTTGATACGCGCGGGTATGCAAGGGTAGAATCGGAATGTATTGGCAAAGGCCGAATTCGTGGGGTATGCTTCCGGGCGACCCATAGGGCTGAGTTCCAGGCGGCTGAGTTGGCTCCGTCGGGGGGCGCTTACATTGCGGCGAGCGCGTGACACGCTGAGGCGGGGCGACGGGGGCCTAGTGCCTCGGTGCCCAGCTGATGGTGGACGGCAGCAGGAGAAAACAGATGTGGCCTAGAGATTCCTACACAGGACCAGGGGGCGGGCTATACACGGGGCCCGGAGGAGGGATGTACACAGGGCCGGGGGGAGGAGCGTCTACAGGGCCGGGGGGTGGGATGTCCACTGGACCGGGCGGCGGCCTGTCGACCGGCCCGGGAGGCGGCCTTTCGACAGGCCCAGGGGGCGGTCTCTCCACTGGTCCAGGAGGTGGCTTGTCGACGGGTCCCGGAGGCGGCCTGTCGACCGGCCCGGGAGGCGGTCTCTCCACTGGTCCAGGAGGTGGCTTGTACACGGGACCGTGTGATCAGCCGTACCGCAGCAATTGGCCTCCGAGAGCTGTGATCGTCGAGTACCTCGAGCAAAACGGAGTGCGCCAGGTCGCCGAGGTCCTCCGAAGGGCATGGGGACTGTGAGCGGCAGGGCGTTACACATACTCCTTGTCAATCGGCACCCGGCCGCAGTCGCGGCGTGGGCGGTGGATGATGGCCGCGTGGCGCTTCTTGCAACGGCGTGATTAGGGCCAGGGCTGCCCCCGCATTCGCGGGCATGTTATGCGGACTCCCAGGGCGGTCCTGGGATGTTGGGCGGGTCCGCCTAAACATTGTTAGCATAGAGCACAATCGAGGAATATCATGAGCGATGTTAATGTCAAAGACGCTCTTGATGCACCTTCCCTGTTGCCGCTATCAGCGGTAACAGGCGCACTCGCGGCCTTCGTTTATGTATCTGGCTATCTGGTTCATGCGTTCTATACCCGCGGCAAGGGGATACCTTCACTCCCGCTCCTAAATGCCGAATACATCCATACTGGTCTCGTTTTTCTGGGCCTGACTACTTTCATCATTGTGCTGCCCGCCGTCATTTGGCGCGCGGTCGTTAAAGCACACGAGCGCTCAAAGACGCCGGTGATGATAACTGCCGTCATTACGCCATTCGTTGCAGCCACATTTCTCTATCTGGTTCTCTTTTACGCCTTGTTCATTACGCACTCTGACTGGGTCTACACAGTCCGCATATTCAACCACAATGTTTCTCTGCAATCACTTTCACTCGTCTACTTTATCTCCGTAGGACTCTTGCTGTGTCTCATACCAGCCATTCGCCAGTTCAATACGCGTCGCAACGCAAGTGATTCCAGGTACTTCTCAGATAGCATTGACAATGCAAGCACATCCACGGCATGTCGCGTGGCCGTCATGTTTCTGCAAGCGATAGAGGTCGCTGTGACTGTAGTCTTCTTGTTCATGTTATGGAGAAAGTTGCCGTGGGTTGCGCCTTTCATGGGGCGCCTGGTCTTCTATGTGCTATCACTGCTCGTCGTTTTCGTTTCTGCCAAAGTGATTGTCGGGTGGACGAACGTATATCAGTGGAAAGGGTCGGGAAATCTCTTTCTCTTGATCGGGCTGCCGTTTTTTGTTGCCGCCTACTTGATTCTTATTTCCACATATGCCTTTGGCGTATACAACAACCTTCCTGTTAACCGTGGCGGGCGGTATCCTGTAACATCTGCGACGCTCGTGGTAGAGCATGACTACGTGCTTCCGCCTGAGTATATCGCAAGCACAGAAACGCAGTATGTCATAAGCAGGCCGGTGTACATATTAGAGGAGAGCGAGAGCTACTTATACATCGCGCAATACAAAGATCCGGCCGAATGGTTTGGGGATGCTCCAACCGTGCGAGCCATAAGGAAGGACGCTATACTGCGAATGGACCTGCAGTCAATCATGGATGGAAAGCCCAGAATGTAAAACAGCAGTGGCTAAGCAGAGGGTGGTGCTTACCGTGAACCCGCGGCGGGTTCACGGCCGCACACCCTCGTCGTTAGGCGTATTCCTTCTCGATCCTCACCTGGCCGCAGTCGAGGCACCGGCACCGGCGGCGGATGATGGCCACATAGGGGGTGCCGTCGGCGTGAAGGCCGCCGCACTCTTGGACCATGCGGCTTCCGCACGGCTCGCTTTTCTCTTGAAGGGCGAGAGAATGGGAATCACGAAGACTTACCGGCGGCGATTCCGAATGGGCATTGACCTGGACCTCTACACGCGGTTTGCCCAGGAGGTCATCGAGGGAATCGAAAATGACACTGTCAGCGTTTTCCGACCGGATGACGATCACGCTCTGGACGAGGTTTATGACGCAGAAGGGGCGATCCTTCTGGATGCCCGAGCCTCGTTGCCCGTGAGCCTTCGAGAATGGCTGCCGGTGGTCTGCCAGTTCATCCGATGGGAATCCGAGTGTGACAGGCAGATAGGGCGTGGCGGGGACGAGAAAGCGGTGGCCTATTACCGCAGCAATGCTGCAGAAGTGCTTTGGCCTGAGGAGGGTTTTGATGCCGCTGGCCCCGGTGCCTTGATTGCGGGGATAGTGTTGAGACGGGACAGGTGCATCGATGACGGTGCAAAGGACGAAGCCGCACAATGCGACCGCCTGCGGTTTGTGTTGGCCCACGAGCTGGTTCACGCCATCCATGCGATGCGGTTCGTGGTGCCTGCTTTCATGGACTGGCGCGCATTTCGGCGGGAGGTTCTGCACGACGGCGGCCGTTGCGACCTTGTCGGCAGCAATCACAAGTTCCGCAGTGGGTTCCTGGACCGCTACGGTACAGAGCTTGAGTTGGCCGAGGTTCTGGAGTTCTGGCCCTCGCAGGGCAAACGATGGTTCGAGGCTTGGCATACATCTGGCCCCAGCTGACGCCGAGGACGACGCGGCTGAAGGCTAGGCGTATTCCTTGTCAATCCGCACTTGCTGGCAGTCCAGGCACCGGCACCGTCGGCGGATGATGGCGGTGTAGGGCGTGCTGTCGGCGCGGAGGCCGGCGCAGCGATTGACGACCTTGCCCCAGTACTCGCTCCGGCGGGAACTGCCGCACTTCGGGCAGTGCGACCGCTCGACGACCACCACGTCTGTCGCGTTCTTGCTCCCCTTCGGACGACCGGGACCACGTTTCCTCATCGCTTTTCCTCCTATGAGATGTAGGACACCCGCTTCCGTTTCCGTTTGACCTTCTTCGGCGCCGCGCCGCGAAAGAGCGAGACGCCGAGCATCGAGGCCGCGGCCGCGCAGCCCACGAGGCAATCGAGCCAGTGGTTATCGACGGCGCTCGCCTTGAGTTTCCACTCGTCCACCGTCCGGCCGCGCGCCTCGGTCCGCACGCGGTACTCGGCCGCAAGGTGTTCCGAAAGGAGCCGATGCTCTTCCGCCTTCGTGCCGAAAAGCGAGAGGCACCCCCGGTCGCCCATCGCCACGGCCAGCCGCGCGTGGACGAACGACTTCCAGTAGTTCGTATCGACGTGGACGGTCCTCAGTTCCCGCGTGCCGTGGACGGCCGGCACGCGCCAGTAGTGGCCGTAGAGGTCGCCCTTGCGGCGCTTGTACTCGGCGAACGCCTTGCTCGACGCCCCGACGCCGACGCCCTTGGAGGGCATGAGGACCTGGGACCGGCCGCTGCGGCGGATGGCGAGGTACACCGTGTCCGGCACGTACCCGGCGTCGATGAGGCACCGGCCGACCTGCATCACGGCCCCGTCGTCGCGCTTCCACTCGCGGGCAAGGTGCGCGTCGGTGAGGACTTTGAGGCCCGCGTGGATGGCGCCTTCCTTACCGGTTTTTGGCGCGGCCCGGGCCAAGGTCGCCCGTGCATCCCGCAAGGTGAAATACTGCCGCCGCTGGTCCGGGTGACTGCCGTAGTCGATGATGTGGCCAGTGAAGTCGTCCTCCCACGCCGCGACCATCCAGTAGAGCAGCCGGTCGTGCACGTCGATGAACATCGTGAGGTGGTTCGCTCCCAGCGGCACCTCGCCGCGCTTCCTGCCGTTGGTCTTCGCGGCGATCTCGTCGGCAGAGAGCAGCCCCTCGTCACCCTCGGCCACGGCAAGCGGCTCGTTCTGGTACTCGGCCCAGAACGCCTGCTCGTCGCGGAGTTTCAGGTTCATCGCGTGCTGGATGGCCGAGAGTTCGTCCGGGTTGTGACGCGCGGGCCAGGCGACGACGGCCCCCTCGTCCATCTCGGCCCGGTGCGCGGCGTAGAAGTCGGTGGCCTCGTGGCCGTCGCCGTCGGCCTTCAGGCTCTCGGCCCGGAGTTTGGCGTACTCGTCCCACAACTTTTCGTTTGTGGGGAAGGCATAGACCATCTTCGTCCGTTCGCCCTGCCACTCCGGGTGCTTGTCGCGGTTCAGGATGTTGTCGGCCATGTCGCCGGGGCGGATGACGGTGGCGCAGAGGATGGCGGCGATCTTCTTGCCCGGCCCGGCCATGCCGAGGACATCGCCCGCCAGGAGGGCCTCGCGCCGGGCCGACTGGGATTCGCTCCAGGCCGACTCGGTCGTCTGCGGGTCGTCGATGATCGCCAGGTCCGGCCGCACCACCTTGCCGTTGGCGAGTTTGTGTTTCTGGCCGCGGATGTTCCCGCCCTCCAGGCCCGTCACCACGAGAATGGCCCCCGACGATGTCGCGCCGGGCACAGTGGGCATGACCACCTTGTCCGCGGTCCAAAGGATGCGGGTGGGGCGGCCGTCCAGGGTCTGGCCGCTGGCGCGGTTGTGGATGCGCTCCAGGCGCTGGATCGGATAGACCGCCTCGGGGAAGTCTTCCAGGAGCGCGTCGTTGCACTCGAACTCCGTCTTCATGGACTCCAGCATGGCCCGCGCCCGGTCGGCCGTCGCGCCGATGAGGCAGACGGAGCGGCGGTGGGCGTAGAGGGTGGCCCAGATGCAGGCGACCTCGGCCAGCGTCGTCTTGCCGCTGCCGCGCGGCATGGCCTGGGCGAACTGGCCACCGCGAAGGACAGCCGCCTCTATTTTGGCGATGACCTTCAGGTGGTCGCCCGACCAGGCGAGCGTGAAGGCGGCCGGAAAATACATCTCGGCGAAGCGGCGGAAGTCCGACTCGCACGCCGCCCGCCGCTGGGGGTTCGCCACGTCGGGGAGGGGGGCGATGTCGCGGCCAGAGGCCGAGAGCCGTCGGTTCCGGGCGGCCGACGATTCACGCAGGGCGTCGTAGCCGGTGAGTTCCTCGCCGTCCGCGGCCGGGCCACGGCGTGCGTGCCACGCGGCTACGAGCCACGCGGCATAGGCGAGGACGTTGACGCGCGTCGAGTCGCCGACGCGGAGGCCCGCGCGGATGGTGTTGCGGCGGACCCTCGGCTCGCTCGTGACCTCGCCCAGGCGGGTCGAGTTCAGGAGGCCGGCGAGTTTGCCGGGCCGCATGATCTTCAGGTCAATGCTCATGGCCGCGCCGCCAGGTCCTTCTCCAGCCACGCCATCAGTTCCACGAGGTTCAGCCGGCCGTCGGCGGCGACGGGCGCGCCGGCGGTGACGGCGGCTTGAATCATGTCGGCGGTGACGGTCCTTCCGCCGGCGGCCGAGAGCAGCCGCGCCGCGTCGTCCGGCGTCAGGGCCGCCGGGTCGAGCGTTTTCTGTTCGGCTCCTGCTAGGCTCGCGTCGGCCATCGGTCGTCACCTCGCATCCGGAATTCCGGCCAGAATCTTCGCCCCTGTGCGTAACTCGCGCCCCGGGCGCCACTTACGGCAGCACAAATTATGCGGATTCCTGCATATTTCGCCTTGCCTCGTGGCCAAACGCAGGCCATGATCCATGTGGTGGGGGGCGAACGAGGAGACGAACCATGAGCACGCGAAGCCTGGTCGGGATGCAGACGAAGAACGGAATCGAGGCCATCTACTGCCACTTTGACGGGTACCCGGAGCACCACGGTCCGATCCTCGTCCGCCACTACGCCACGGCCGATGCCGTGGCCGCCCTGCTGGACCTGGGCGACGTGAGCGTCCTCGGCCCGCAACTCGGCCGGCGGCACAAGTTTGCCACGCACGACGAGAACGCCGAGGCGCAGGAATGGTGCCTGGCCTACGGGCGCGACCGGGGCGACAAGGACGCGGGCAAGCGAACCTACACGTCCGAGGCGGAGTTCCTGGCGGCCGCCCCGGACCGCTGGGCGGAGTACGTCTACCTCTTCCGCGACGGCCGCTGGTCTTTCCGAAAGGTCGGCAAGGACGAGACCTGGCAGCCGTTGGAGCGCGCTAACGCCGACTGACCGGGCCCGCACGCGGAGCCTCGCCGCGAGGCGGGGCCGAGCGCCCGGGCCTGGGTGGGCCAGGCCGGAAACGAGGAGGACACGACGATGGCCAAGATGACGGTGACGAAGAAGCAGGCCGAGCGGCTTTTGCCGCACGTGCGGGCGGCGGTAAAGGCGCTCCACGACGTTTGGGCCGAGTGCCGGGCGGTCGAACGGCTCCTGGATGTGGACCTCGATGGCCTGGAGGGCGTCATCCAGGACATGGCGGCGGGCCTGGACTTCCCGAACTCGGTGGATGCGAAGTACGTCCGGGAGGCGCTCGAGCCGCTGCTGGCGGAACTGGTGGACGCCAAGAGCGCCTGCCCGCGGTGCGGCGAGCGCCATCAGGACAACTTGGTCTGGCAAAAGGACGGGAAAGTGAAGTGCACGAACTGCGGCACGCAGTACGAACCGCCGGTCGCGTAGATCGGCACACGAACCGCCCGGCATGACGCCGGGCCTAGCGAGAAGGAGCCTGTGATGAAGAAGCACGAGGTGAAAGTGGGTGGGGTGTACCTGGCGAAGGTGTCGGACAAGGTCGTCCAGGTCCGCATCGACGGCGAGAGCCGGTTCGGCGGGTGGGACGCCACCAACCTGGCGACGAAGAAGAAGGTCCGTATCAAGTCGGCCCAACGGCTGCGGGGCGTGGTACGCCTTCCGGAGCCGACGGGCGTCCCGGGCCAAGCGGCGGCGACAGCCGACGCCACCAAGGGCGAGAAGGCCGCGAAGATCGATGCGTGGAAGAAGGAGGTCGCGGCAAAGGTCGCCCAGCCGGACTCGGCGCTCGACAAGGCCGTCGCGGACGCGAAGAACACCCGGGCCGCCAAGGTCGCGAAAGCCGCCAAGGCGAAGCAGCCGCGAAAGCCCGGATGCCTCGACGCGGCGGTTCAGGTCCTCGCCGACGCGAAGAAGCCGCTGCAGGCCGACGAGATGGTGAAGCGCATGCTCGCCAAGGGCCTGTGGAAGACGAAGGGCAAGACGCCCGAGGCGACGCTGTACGCAGCCATCATCCGGGAGATCAGCGCGAAGGGCAAGGCCGCCCGCTTCCGCCGGGCCAAGGTGAGCGAGACGAAGGACGGCAAGGCCCATGCCCTGCGGGGCTACTTCGACCTGGCCGACGCCGACAAGAAAAAGTAGAAGGCAGACGAGCATCACGCGTCTCCTGGCACCCCAGCGCTCGCTGGGGTGCTCTTCGGGCGCTCACTGAGAAGTGGAGCGGCGTCTCGGAACTGCCCCGAGCCCTGGAACCTGGGTGGTTCCCGGATCGCTCTTGATCCCTCCGCCGCCCCCTCGCCGTTCTCGAACGTCCACACGCAGTCCTGCATCTTCGGGTACGCACGGCCCCACCGGACGGACGACTCCCTGAGCAACCGTTTCCGTTCCGCATGGCCGCAGAGAAACCGCACGTAACGGAACTGGCGACCGCGGACGCGCCGAAGGCCCACGCTCCGCGTGAAGGCCCGGTCCCTGCGGCCGCAGCGCGTGATAACCTGCCGCGGGTGGACGACCTCGTTCTCGGCGGTGACGTAGAACTCGGTGCGTATGAAGCCGCCATACCACCAGTTGTCCGCCTGGTAAACGTAGCCTGGCTTGCCGCGCATGCCGTCGGCCCAGGTGAAAAGAACGACCCGGCGAGGTTCGGCTCGCTGGATGAACTCCCGGCAGAGCCTCAGGAACCGGCTCTCGCCATTGCGAGGTTCGGAGTCGAGCATGCAGAGGCGGTTGAGCTCGTAGTAGTCGGCCGTAGTGAGTGACGGAAAGAGCCGCTGGATGGTGTGCCGCGGGCGGACGCCGAAGCCCCACGACGCCACGCCCACGAGGTCGGTATCCACGAAGCAGCCCAGCGAGAGCAGGCAGTGCGGCGGCACGCGCACGGCGTAGTGGTGCGCCGCCACGAACGACGCCATCAGGCTGCGCGGGATGGGTTCGACGTGGTAGGTCATTCGGTGTCCTGGCCTTCCCGCCTATTGGCGGCGGTGCCTCGCTCCCGGCCAAACGGACGGTACGGGTAGAGCGGGCATGCCGGCGCCGTGCAGCGGGCGACCTCCTGGCGGTCCCAGGAAACGCATTCCATGCAGAAGGCCTTCCCGGCGGCCGACAGGGAGCGACCGTGCATGGCTCGCAGGTAGGTCCGGCGGCAGGTTTCCGGCATGTCGGCGAGCCGCCGGGCAATGGCCGACTCCTGGTACGGCCCGAGGTCCAAGCGGGCCTCCTGCATCAATTCGTCAACGGATTTCGCTGACCGTTTGGCTGCCCGCGCCCGGGTTCGGTCTTCCATCGTGAGCGTCGTGGACATTTTGCCCTCCTCCTCTGTTAGCCTGCGGCCGTCACTGGCGACTGCCGCTCGGCCTTCTTGCCCGTGAACTGCTCGAACCGCTGGACGATGACATCCGCGTAGGGCGGGTCGAGTTCCATCATGAAGCACCGCCGGCCCGTCTTCTCGCAGGCGATGAGCGTGGACCCCGACCCGCCGAAGAGGTCAGCCACGTTCTCGCCCGCGCGCGACGAGTACTCGATGGCCCGGACGGCGAGTTCCACGGGCTTCTCCGTGAGGTGAATCATGCTGGCCGGGTTCACCTTCTTCACGCTCCACACATCGGTTGCGTTCGGCGGGCCGAAGAACTCGTGGCCCGCCCCCTCGCGCCAGCCGTAGAAACACCACTCGTGGTTGCCCATAAAGTCCTTCCTGGTGAGCACCGGGTGTTCCTTCACCCAGATGATGGACTGCGAGAAGTAGAGTTCGCATTCGCGCAGCGCCGGCGGATAGTTGGCACAGTTCGCGTAGCCGCCCCAGATATAGAAGGAGCGGCCGGGCAGGAGCACGCGGGCGAGTTGGCCGAACCAGGCCCGCAGCATCTCAGCGAAGGCCTCGTCCGAGACGAAGTCGTTGGCGAGCGGCCGATCCTTCGCCCGCATCTTCTTCGTCGTCCGGTGCTTCGTGCCCTGGCGCGCCACGTCGAACGACTGGTGGTGCATCAGGCCACGATGGGCGTCGGATGCCGGGAAGGATGACAGGCCCGCCGCGATGGCGTTGTTCGAGCGCGGCTCGACGCGGACGTTGTACGGCGGGTCGGTGTTGACGAGGTGGATGGGCGCGCCGCCCAAGAGCCGGTCCACGTCCTTCACCTCGCCGGCGTCGCCGCACAGCAAGCGGTGCTGGCCGAGAATCCACAGGTCGCCCGGCTGCGTGACGGCTTCGTCCGGCGGCTCCGGCACGGCATCCGGGTCGGTGAGGCCTTCGTTGCCGGGCGGCGCCAGAATCTCCGTCAGATCGGCGTCCGAGAAGCCCAGGAGCGAGAGGTCGAAGTTCATGCCCCCGAGGTCCCTCAGTTCGACTGGCAGGAGGTCGTAGTTCCACTCGGCGATGCTCGCCGTCTGGTTGTCCGCGATGCGGTAGGCTTTGATCTGCGCGGGCGAGAGGTCCTTGGCGACGTGGACCGGCACCTGCTTGAGGCCCAACTTCTGCGCGGCCTTCCAGCGCGTGTGCCCGACGATGATGACGCCCTCGCCGTCCACCACGATGGGTTGGCGGAAGCCGAACTCCCGCAGCGACTTCGCTACAGCGTCCACGGCCTGGTCGTTGACGCGCGGGTTGCCCTCGTAGGGCCGGATGGCCTCGATGCTTCGCAGTTCAATCTTCACAGCAGCCTCCTTCGCTTGACTCGGCGGCATTCGCCGGGTAAAACCTCCAGACGCCATGCGGGAGTGTCCCGCGTGGTTCGTGCGGCGGTCGGACATCCCCCCGTTCGGCCGCCGCCTTTTTTCTCGCGCGCAAACAAACTCTGCCTATTTTGGCGACTGTTCCCGCGGCCCTCGCGCGATGGCCTGGCAAGGTAGTACCTACGCCCTTGGCCCCCTGACGCGCCACGTTCGCCCGTGTCGCCAACGGCCACACCGCTTGGCCTCCTCGTCGGATCGTCATGCCCTCGCTACCCGTGCGCCAACGTGGGCGCGCGTCTTACGGCAACGGCTTCTCAGGAAAAGAATCACGGGCCATCTGTTCTTCTCTTCATTCTTCTTCCTGATAGCGCTGTTACCTGTTCTGTACTGTTCTGTAGTCACGCTCTTGTCACGCTTGGAGCGCGACATTTGTCACGCGCCCTATGTGACGCCTGCGCCTTCGCGTTTTCGTTGCCGACGCTTCCTTTCTGCGTTTTGCAGGCGTTTCTTGGCCGATTCCGCATTCCACCGTTCCCAGCGAGGGAAGATGATTCCGCGGTCGTCTTCGAGCAGCCACCCGACATCCAGCATGGCCTGCCCGAATCCCGTCACGCCCGTGACCGTATCGAGCGTGACATTTGTCACGCCGTCAGCGTGACCGTCGACGGTGTTGGAGTCTGCCCACTCCCAGGCTTCCATGCAGAGGCACGCGACGACGCGGCGGTCGAGGGCAAGGCGCCTGGCAATGGCGACAACCTCGCGCTTGAGCGTCAGGCCCTTCGTCCAGGCGATCCAATCCCCTGCCATGCTATGGTCTCCAGTAGAGGGTGCTGGCGATGACGGCATCCACGACCGCTCGCGTCGCGCCCGACTTCAGCCAGGCCCGTGCATCCTTGCCCTGCAGCGGCCGGATGATCTTGGGGCGACGGCCCGCCTCGGTCAGCCCCCGGGCCATGCGGTCGGCGCCGTCGATGCCTTGCTCGTCGGCGTCAGCGACAACGACCACATCCCGGACGTGCAGGCCCTGCACAACCTCGATGACCAGATCCGCAGCACCCGTGCAGGACGGGCGTCCGATGGCGTCGTACCCGAGGTCCAGCAGCGCCGCCGTGTCGGTTGGGCCTTCACACACGAGCAGCGGCCCGCTGCCGGTCAGGTCCTCGGGCCAGAACGGGCCATTTCGGCTGCCGCGGATTGCCCACTTCCGCCCGCTCTGAGCCCGCAGGCGGATGCCGATGGTCTCGTGCGCGGCGTTGAACATCGGGAAGGCCCATGCGCGGTGAGGCGTTGCCCACACGAGGCCAAGCCGGAGAAGGCTCTTTTGAGACACGCCAAGCGTTGTCGCCAGGCGTTCGACTTCGGCTGTTCTTGTGTCGCGCCCGAACCGGCGTAGCATCGCAGCCCAGTCAACCGCGCAGGCGCGGGGTCGCTGTGCCTGCGGCACGGAAGGGCGGGGGGTGGGGCGCGTCGGCGCGTCGACAAGGCGGTGCAGCCAGCCGCCATTTCGGGCCGGGCGGTCGGACTTGATGCGCATACAGCACGCAAGCGTGCCGTCAGGACTGGTGCCGCACCAGTCGGTCTTGCCGCAGATGCAGCAAGGGTGCTCTCGGTTGACACGACCCCATTCGGGCACGCTTCACGCCTCCGCCTCGGTGCAAACCTCCCCGTATGTGGCAAGTGGTTTGCCGGCCGCCATCAGGTCTTCGCACCGCCAATACACCATCCCGCCCTTGCCCCACCGGTCCGATTCGTGATGCACACACCTAGCCAGGCGCAGAGCCTCCCCGCCGAAAAGGCCGGCTGGCGGCACTTTGCCCGGCGGGTTGTCCTTGGCGACTCCACCCGGCGCGTGCAGGAACAAAATCCACAGGGGCCAGGGCATTTGCCGACGCAGTTCCAGGTAGTCGAGCCAGCAGCACTTGTCGATGCCGTCCTGGTACGTCCCCGACAGCCTGTGCCACGTGAATGCGGCTTTGCTCTTGGCCTCGCACCAGAAGACCCGGGCTTCGCCCTTGGGACAACCGAATGTGAGCCAGTCCGGCGCGATGAGGTTCCTCTTGGCCGAGAAGATGCGCGGGCCCTTCTGCCCGTCCACTTCCTTCTCGTAGGCCGGGAGGATGCTGTAGCCGCGGCGCTGGAGCCAGCGTGCGATGAGCGATTCGCCCATCTGCCCCTGCTGGAGACGCGCCTCAAAGTTCTGGGCCGAATCCGAATACACGGCATACGACTCCAAAGTTGGCGAAGGACTCCGCGAACTTGTCCGCGCTCGCACCGAAGTACAT
>Ga0315274_10001947_pt1 | contig 31609 bp, 20 predicted proteins | sample YL17G02_20_MG_FD_203700 | JGI IMG/M metagenome (GOLD analysis project Ga0315274, IMG submission 203700) | Sediment microbial communities from Yellowstone Lake, YNP, Wyoming, USA - YL17G02_20 | ecosystem: Environmental > Aquatic > Freshwater > Lake > Sediment | place: USA: Wyoming | collected...
GAAAAACAGAATGTGTCTCCTGGAGAAAAACAAGATCGAGGGGAAAAGGATTAAACAATTCTTGAAGCTCATTATAAATAAAGCTATAAAATTGAAAAATTTCCTTTGGTCCAGGCAATTTTTTCTGCAATACCAACCCTACATCAATATCAGCCATACTGTCTTCAGGTATTTTGGTTATACCTTTTAATATATTAATAGCTGTTCCTACCTGTGAGCCAAAAACATATATTATGGTTATGTTATATTTTTTAGCGATAGTAGCTAATATATTTTTTTCTTTGAAATTTGCATTAATTGATATCATCTTTATTCACCCTAGATTAAAACCTCATTGTAGTTTTTATGTACTTTACCATAATTTGTAACGGGTGACAAGTGGCTAACTATCTCTCCCTATCAAAAGACCACAACTTGACATACAAAAATCTTTTCTTATCTCTATCTATTTAACATAATCTTATGTTAAATGTGAAGACACAACCCCATTCGAGCATTGTCAAATGTTGTCAATAGAACCTTATCCCTGCCATCTCCCGTTATAGGGTCCCTATCCGTATGGCTTGTTTCCTCTCTTTGAATGGTCGTGAAGCCCCTGCCACCTCTCAGGCTTGATCCCGTACAGCTGAATGGTTCCAAAGGCTTCCAAGATAGTGTAGTCCGCAAGCCAGATTTCGAAAAATCCCGTCTCATTAAGTTCTTTGATGACTTGCTTGTCAAGAAACGATATCACCTGATCAAACGACGAATCCATCAGTTGAAGAATTAGCATCGTGCGGTCGGGTAAGGTCCAGCCAGATCCGGACCGCTTGGCATCCTTGCGGTAGATCAACTCCTGCAGACATATAGCAGTTTCTACTGGATCCGCAAACTCCTTGCCGCTGAGAACTCGAGCCCAGAAGGCAGACTGTGGATTACGCATGATCTTTGAAAGCTCAATGCCTAATTCTGTACCATCACTTCGCTGAGCGACGAAGTCTGGACGCTCAGCTCGACCTACGAGTTGCAAGGAAAGTCCAGTGATACACTCGTATTCTTTTAGAAATGGCTCCAGCTCCATCTCCTCGACTTGTTTCTTTCCATACTCTTGGTCTGACAAAATGACATCACTCCTACAGCGATCTAACATTGGTTATATTAATCCGCATAAAGTCTCAAACCTAGCTTCTGACTTTTAGGGTTTACAACATTTGATATACTGTAATTTCTTAAAACATGATAAAATCGTAAGAAAGGACTGTTTCCTTCCATATTATAATCATTTAAGAAGGCGTTGGGAACCTGAATTTATCAGATCTCTTATGAAAAGTTAGAAAAAGTTACCGAATTATTAAGCTAGTACAACCGTCTACCTGTAGCATTTTTAATAAAAGTATGATAAAAATAAACCAAAGGACTATTGTCTCCTATCGTATTTTTTTTAGACTATTTCAATCAATAGGTGGTAACATTTCAATAGTTTCCTTAATAAAGGATGCATGAATAACCTTTGCTAATGCCAATGGATATACTTTGCTCTGCTTTTCATAAAGCGATGTTATCTCCTCTGTTACTACATGTTCTTCACTAACTAATCCTGCAATAAATTGTATTGTTCCAATGTGTGTCGTACCTGCATATACTCTTGTGGATTGAACAAAATATACCGGCCCACCACTATTTCCTTTAAATACTTCAAAATCGAACAAAAAACTCTTAGTTTCCTTAGCGGGAACAATAGGAAAAGAAGCTATTTTACCACTACGCAATATAGGAAAACCTGCTTTGTTTGCTTCTGCAGAAAATGGATAGCCAAGGCATAACAATTCATCCCCTGGATGAATCTCAAATTTATTAAAGGTTTCGTCATCAGCAAGGATGCCAATTGGCAATAAAGCTATATCAATATCCATAGGTAAAGCAACATACATTGCAGAAACATCTACTTCTGGATGATTTATCCAAAGATTTTTCCCTTCTTTTCGAATAGATATTTCCCAAGGCAATTTCTCGTATAAGTCATTAATTTTTTTCCTTAAAAATAAAGTGGCTTTGTCTCCCTTCATATTGGCAAGCACATGAGTAGCAGTAATTAATACATAATATGCTTTATCAGGATTTTCTTTACAAGGTTTTCCTAATATAAACACCGTACCAATTGAATTTTCTCCAATTATTTTAAAAGTAGAACGCATAAGAAAAGTATTTATTTCAAAAGTCTCTTCGGCCATTACAAAACTTATAAAAAAGAATACTATAGAAATCAAAATAAGAATCGTTAAATTAAATCTTTTAATTATTCTAGACATCATTAATACTCCTTATTTGAGATACCACAAGAGACACTCCCCTATCGTATCTCTTAGACTCCAAGAACCCATTGGACGCTAAGTCCCTTTTCATCAAAAAGACTCTTCGCGGTAGTAGCATCATCTTTTGCAAGACGTGCGGTAATTTCACCTGATGGATCAGGATCATCCCATATTTTATGTTCAAATATCTTTTTGATAAATTGTCTAAAGTAATCAAAATCCTCTTCTGGAATAATTCGATAGAAAAATAGCCTTCGCCCTTCATCTGTATAATTTTTTAAGTGTACATTAATTGTATCTCTCAATAGAATAACCCAGGCTCTTATAGCACCTGCACTAAAAATCCTTTCTGCTTTTTTATGTGCAGCATCTGCACGCTCAGGTGCCCATCTAGCTTCAAGTCCTTCTTCTGCAATAATACTCATAAGTTTAACCAAATTATGCCTTTCATCCTTTCTAAAATATGTATTGGATTCAAATTCATCATCTACAGGAGGCGGTACTAGCATGTATTGAAAAAATGTTTTTTTCAGACGAGCAAATGTCAAAGGTTGCTTTCTACCTCTATGCTTTTCTGATAAATACTTTGATAATTTATTTAATTTATCATCTACTATTTCTTTGTACAAGGCAAGTGAAATTTCATTTTTAGCCTGTGCCCAGGCTTTTCGTTTTGAGTGGAAAAGAAAATTATAAAATCCTGATTCCGATTTTTCTCCTTTTGCATCCATATATTCTGTCCAATCCTCTCCAAATATATCCGCATATTTCTGCATTAATTCATGAGAATAAAATGACATTTGTCTGTATGATCCATGTGCATCAAGATTTGTTTCCTTTAGGATTCTTTTATCTGGATTAATATAAACTTTACACTCTATCATTGGTCGTCCAGCCCAAATTTGTGAAGCTGCTTTATGTTGGCCATCAAAGAGAAGAAGATTACCGGTATCGTCAATTCTACAAATTGAAGGAGATATCTGTGTGTTAATTTGAAAATGGCGATATAATTTCCATAAATTTGGCTCTCGAAGAGGTCTAGGTTGTAATTCTCTGTCATTTCCGATAAATTCAACTGGTAATGTTCCATAAAAATATTTCCAATTGGTCGTTGGGCATGTATAAAGTGGAAAGTCATGTTTTGAATCCTTGTAATAGAGGCTAATGTGCCCTTCTTTGATTTCATAGTTAAGTCGTTCTCCGCAATGTTTATTCTTATAACGAATTAAATCGTCAAGGTATTTTGGCTCCTCACTTTCGAAAAATTTTTCAAGTTCTATCTTGTCACGGTACTCTTGAAGACTCATTGTACCAATTGTAAGATGGTGACGCTTACAAACTGGAGCAATATTATTTAAACTAGTAGGGCCTCCTGAGGAATATGGTTTAATGTGATGAAATTCAAAGAGCTCATCTTTAGGGATAGGTTCTCCATCTACAAAACATCTTCGTCCATGTTGAGCGAGAATTTTTTGTTTTTCAGCTTCTGAGAGTTGTCTTTTTTCGTTCATTTTTTCCTCCTTTTCATTTTTATATATTACATTATGGAATAGATACTACTGGGGTAAATCTCTATTGTTGACAAATTATATTCGATTCCTCTAATTAATCCTGCACATTTCCCCCACTAACAGTATAATATCCAGAGTCTATAATTAAAAAACAGTTTGTGATTTTAGACCCCGTTAACCATTTAAAAAAGTTACCGAATTATTGAGCTAGTACAACCATCCCCTGGTGCTTCAATGAGTTAAATTTTTGCTGTCTATTAAATATTCAAAAAACTTCAAACCCCTTGTGCCTAGTGCATACCATTATTAAAAGGAATTAAAATAAAGTTTTTGTAATTTTGTCTACTCCATTAATTAATTCTTCAACTTCATCCTTCAGAGGGAATCTTTCTCTTTTATGACCACATAAATTTCGTAGGTCGCCTAATCTTTGAATAAAACGCCATTTAGGAACATCAATTACATCATTCTTTTTTAAAATTTCATTAAAATCATTTATTGTAGGACCTTTTTTACTTATAGTTATATTGTGGTTATTGCAGACTTGTGAGAGATGGGTTTCTAAAACAACCCCGGCAATAACACCAGAAGCACGTAAATAACCATTTTTCAGCAACTCCTTTGAAGAACCTAATTCTGAATCTAATAAATCCGCTTGTAGTAATTGTTTTATTTCAAAAAGGCTGCTTTCAAATCTTATTTTAATAGATTTTAATATTGCAAGTTGAGTTTGGAATCGCATAAAAGTTGCGACAAAATCATCAAAAACTTTCTCTGAGGTATATTCGTTAACTCCAGCTCTTACTCCCATTAACCAATCCTGAATTGTATATGTAATTGCATTAACATTCTTACGTTTTTGGTCACTTTTATAAAACATCTCAAATTCAGTTAATCGATCAGGCAATAAATATTTTATAATGGAAAAAGATCCATTGTACCATTTTTGATATTCACTTTCGAAAGTACCTTCAATTTCTTTCAATGTTTTTCGTTTCTCTTCATTCAATTTACCCTTTTGCTCTGATACTCGAAGTGTTAAATCCAAAATCATTTTATCACCTAAAGAAATAAGCTTATCTAAGTCTGATTTATATCTTTCTAAATTGGATGTCATATCTCAGTACTCCTCCTAACCTTATAAGTTAACTCATTGCATTATTTTATTAAAATTAGACATTTTAAATTTTTTACACGATGCCTAATGTCAAGGCGGATCCCAAAAATCTAGATTATCTTCTCTTTTCCCAAAAAACCATAGTTATTTATTGGCATTTTTGCGATCTTCTAATATCATTAAAAATCTTATAAATGTTCCAGTTAAGTAAATCATAAATTCAATTTCTAAACTATCCACTTTATCACCATGCTTTGCGTAATTATTTTGGTACTTAGTATAATAATCAATTAACTTCCAAAACATATTTTTCAATTCTTTTGGTACATTTTTTTGCTCTAAGTATTCACTCAAAGTTTTTTCTTGATTCTCCAAATTCTTATTATTATTCAAAATTTCTTTAAAGAATAATTCAAGAGATACTCTTAAATCATCAATAAGATTTCTCTGGTAAATCTTATTTTGATATTTTTCCAAAGCAGACTTAAGACTCTTTTGAACTTTAGGATACGAAATTAACCAATCTAAAACATCATTAACGCTCTTTTCATCTAATAATTTTGCTCCTTTCGGATAGAATATAATATTATCCTCTTTTATTCTTTTTATTTGAATATCTAAGAGTGAAAACTTGATATCCTCTTTAAAACCAAAATATAGTTCCTTTTTAACTTCTGAGCTTAAATCTAACCAAAACAATGTCTGCAAACATTTAATAAATTCGGTAAAGTTATTCTCTTCTGATATAATTTTGTAAACAGGAGAATTTCTAAACTCTTTTACGCTGGTAACTTCTAGAACTTTGGATATATTTTGAAATCCTCCAATTTTAGATTGAGGAAAATGTTTGGCTATTAATTTTAAAAATATTCGTTCTAAATTTATATCAGAAAGAAAAAATTCTCCTAATATTTCATCAATTGTAGACAAAGCGCGGTTTTTAAAATCAATAAATCTCTTATCTTCATCATATTCTATATTCCATCTTTTATAAAAATTTTCAATTTTATGGGACAATTTTATTTTTCCTTACCTTTATATTTATAAATATCTCTTTTAAATATTACTTACAGAATAGATAGAATTAACTATCGTTTAATAATCATAATAACTATTTTTTTTCGGTTAGTTAATACTGGTGATTAAAAAATACAAACGGAAATTACTATTATAATAAACGTTTTAAAACCAACTTTTACTAATTTCTTTTAATAGATATTCATAAGCTTCGCAACATTCTTTAAATCTCTCAACTGAACCATTAAAAAAGCCTACTTTTAATAAAGGCCATTTATCCCCCTGGTTTAGACCATTTTCTATAAAACCTTCTATTGATTGAGGAAGTTTTTCTCTGTTAAACGGTGTACCACGTTGCCAAGCAAACCTTCCTATAGTTGATCCTGTAAATTCTATTGATGTACCTTCATTTATTATATCTAGATAAATTAAACCTGTTAAATATTCAAAAATATTGAAAAACTCTTCATATTTTTTACCATCTGGTAAATAAGTATTAACAATTTCCCTCATATAAGAATACAAATAATCACTTATTGGTGTATGCGGGATATTTTTTACTGGGTAAGTTGGTAACCATTTTATCCATTTATCTGTAAATACTCTTTGTGAGTTAATAATTTCTATAATATGTTTTTTTTCATCATTATCCTTAAAATGAGAGCACAGCAACAGAGCAGCTAAATTCTTATAACTTTTTCTTTCTAAAGCAATTATACCGATTGAGTAAGTTAAAATTAATAAAGGATATCTATTAAAAGAAAAGTTTTCTCGTGAGGTAGATTCTTGAGGAATAAGTCTTTCCATAGACATCGTAATTAAATCTGAATGTTGCCCTTTATCAAAATAAATTATTGTATTTAAAATACCTATAAGTATTGTTAATGATTCTTTATACTCATGTAATCTTTTCTGAAAAGTCTCCTTGGTTAAATTATTTTCTACGTTAACAAACCCTTCCGAACTAAAATTACAATAAATCCTTTGTACCTCTTCTGACACAAAATCGTATAATTTTATCCGATATTTATCTTCCGATAAATATTTTTTGGTTGTTGCTATCGCCAAAGGAAGGGTTAAAGGATGTGGTTTTTCTATATCCCTTAAAGCTTCAATTTTTTCTAGAAGTTGGGTAAAGAATTGATTAGCACTTTTAATTGGTATTTGTTCTGCTTTTAAATGATTGCTCAATCGTATAGCTTCATCACACAATCTGTCTTTTGCCGTCCAGTAAGTAGAAAATCTTCTATTCTTGCGTCTATAAAGAGCATTTCGTAAAGCAACATCATATTCAGCTGACCAACCACAAATAATTAATCCAAAATCCTCAAATATTCGATCAAGATATTTATTAATTTTATTGGAATATTTAGCTAACTCTTCAGGAGTATTTTTAATTCTTGTATCCATATAATCGCCATGCAATTTAATAATTGTACAATCATTATATACAAAAGGCATTGCACCCTTTATTTCGTCTTCAGTACTAATAACAGTAGGAGTAATTCCTTCTTCTGATAAAGCTTTTTCCAATAAACGGTCAAAATTAGTAGTTAAAATTATACGAATATAACCATATTTTACTAAAATAGCGATACATTTATGAGCGGGTGTAGGAACTTTTAAATTTTCTTCCTTCTCTTCTGTAGTAGGTTCGAAATAAGAGCGTAGTAGACTAGCTCTATCGGCAGGAGTTATAGTTAATTTTTTTAAAAGTTTAGTGTAATCTGGTGATTCGTGATAGCGTTCTTGATACCATTTTTCGAAATCTTTTGGTTTTTCTTTCTCTGTAGCAGCAATCTTTTTAATTATATCTAAAGTAACTTCCCAACCTGTAGGAATCCCTGCATCTCTGGAAATACCAGATCTCAAAAGAAGAGCATAAACTCCTGGACTTGAATACATTGTAAAGGCAAGTTTGATAATTATATCTCGGAAATCACTCATATTTTATTTCCTCTTTTCTAAATATTTTTGCATAAAAATACTCCTTCTCGCTGCTTAAATATGAAAAAGAATAGTCACCTATCTTATAATAAATACAAATGTTTATAATTGTTCTTTTAAATCAAAAAATTTACCTTTGCCAAATTTTGTCCAATTAGGCCATCTATAAATTACATCATACATATAGAGGTAAAGGAAAACATATTTATAACTTGATTTACTTAATATTGAATTTAAGATTCTAAATTTTTCTAGTTTATATTTTAATCTAGGGGGCACTGATTGGGATATTCTGTGTCCAAAAATAACTAACAGCCACAATGCATTTAAATCCCTTAAACGATATCTTTCTCCTTTATTGATCTTAGATTCAATTAAACTTAGCAATCCTTCTTCTGTTAAACCAATAAAACCAACATTTAGATTGGATTCCCATTTTAGATGCGAGTTACCCCCGATTTTGTAAATATAAATTTCATCAACATATTTATTTAATATTTTATATTTTTCTGGAATTAAAACAGACTTCTTACCTTTTATAATGAATGCCTTGGTGCAATTAATTAATTCATCTATAAATGGTAGGCTTTCTCTTCGTGAGGGCAAAAATATCTTTCTAAAAAATATTGAAACGCAAATACCCATTAACTCCTTATCTAACTTTACCTTTTCATATATTTCCCCTTGGAATCTTTCCCACTTACTCTCTACTTCTCTTCTTGAATGTCCTGATATTTCTATTAATGAATGATATTCAGTAAGTTCAATTCCTATTTTCTCGCCAGAGTAATTAAGAATAAAATCCGGAGATTCAACGTTGAGATTAATCTTTGTTGGACTAACTCCATACAATTCTAAGAATGGTTCTAAATAAAACAATTCTTTTCTCTTTTTATTATCCACAATAAACCTTTCTTGATAATTATCTTAAATCTTTTTTTTATTTTTAGGAATAGCAGAAACTGAGCTCTGTATACTCTGTCCTCCTGCCATCATATTTCCATCATCAACAATTTCTGGCCATTCAGGCCCTCTTATATCTTTAAGATTTATAGAAATATTAATCATGTCTTGTGGTTTACTATTTCTGTATAAAGTAAGTTCCTTTAAACCCTCATATTCTTTGAGATTACAAACTAAATATGCTATGGGAAAATATTTTAAAATGCTGAAAACACCAGCTTTACCACCAAATTTCCCACGTACCGCAAGCATCGCAATATCCCTTATTATAACTATATTTATATAAGGATGAACCCAGTAAAATATATTTATATCATCAGGAATGGTAGCATTTTCATCAAAAATAAAATTACGAATTTGTTCATCCGTTGTGACTTTATCAATATCAACTTTTGCAGCTAAAAGATGGGCAAGTATTGCCCTTATTAATAAATTTGGCTTAGTCTTATAATAAATAATTGATGGTAATATCAAGTTGCTTTTTAAAATATTGCCAATGCCACGAGCAAATCCATTTAACACTGGATCAAACTTTCTACCAATTTTTTCATTGCATTCCTTACAAATTGTCCGATATTTTACTCCATTTTGCGAAATAGAATATTTTCTATTAATCTTAGTTACAGTCATTTGCGAGAAGACTGTTTCTTGTTCAACGGCGGATAAATAAATACCCCCTTTGGGGGGAACATGATCCCATGAAAGATGTTTTCTTTTTTTACAGATATTGCATTGACTTACTTTTTCTCTTTTAAATTTTGTAAAATATAATTGTGTGTTTTCTTTTTTCATAATATACCTGTTGACTTAGATAGATTTAGGGAATTTTAGTATTTGATATAAATTAAAAATTATTTTTTAGCATTTCCCCAGCTTTATAATAAAAATAAATTTGATTTCGCTCAATTTCTTTTGTTTTTTCTTTCCATTCTTTAAAAGCTTTCATTGCAATTGTTCCAGTTCCTGCAGCAAAGCCCAAAAAAATAGTCGAAATATTTGTAAAATCACTTAATTTTGCGATCATCATGCCTAATATAGAATTTGCTGCTGGCAATCCTATAGAATTATCTGTTGCTTGGGATAATAATCTCGATAAATATTTATTAGATTTACATTCTTCTTCAATATCTTCAACTGCAGGTACTATTTCACGATAAAATAGCTTGTCTGAATCATAATAGAAATTTTCATCCCACGGTTGATGTGCTATTTCTTCTGAAAATTTAAAAATTGCAGATCTAAATCGAATAAGTGGTTTTTCTAAACTCTTTCTAATATCTAGAATTTCATCAATTTTAGCCCTATCAAAAGTTGGCAATCTTTGGATGACATTTGAAACAAAACCAACATGTTTAGCTTTATTTGAACTTGAATCTGGAAATTTAAATACCCCTTCCTTGATGCCCGCATTAACAAGTTTTCCAGTTTGATCATCAAATAGAGGATAAGTTTTTTTCGAAATCAATGCTTCTCCCAAAGAACCAATAAATTCGTTTATGAAATCATTAATATTAAAGTCCATTTCCTGTCCTTTTCCATAAATTTTAATTTCTAGTAATCCCGATTCTAATGCAGGAATTAATTTATTTACTCCTGAGTCTTTCGCAATTTGCTCTATTTCATCTTTAAATTTTTCCCATGCCTCAATAAGTACATTCTTTATTTGAATAAAAAATAATAATTCCTCTTTGTTTCTTATCTTTTTTCTTCTTAACTCTCGATATCTCTCAAATCCAATTTTTAACATTAAAAGGTCTTTTTGAGAAAAATGCAACTCTGGTAATAATTTTTCCATCAAAGAGATTTTTTGATCTTCATTCAATGAAGTTAAACCCAAAAGACTAATAATAAAAGAAAAAGCTAAATTGCAAAGTCTTACTTTATCACCATAAAGTAAAGATACTTTTATTAAAGTAAGTTCATTTTTTAAATAAAATCTATCTGGAGGGTATGAACCTATCGTTATATGAAATGTGTCTTTCATAAATATATTTTTCCTCCTCAAGTAGTTACCGGGGTCAAATCTTTATTTTTGACAAATAGTTTGATTAACTGTCAAGAATAAAAATTTGACCCCGTTTCCTTCTTAATAACCTAAAGCCTCAAACATCTGGTTAAAAAACTCCTCAGACCCTATAGGTTTTCCGCTAAAAGTTACAGAATTATTGACTTGGTATACTTCCCTACTTATCTAATTTAAAAGTAAAATATTAATTATCTAAGAAAATGGGATGTGTCTATTTATTTCCTTGCCAACATTTTTCAATAGAAATTCCTTGAAACTATTTTTTTCAAATTTATTTGCTCTTTTTTCGGAAGTCTCAATCAACACTTCAAATATATTTTTACCAATTTCTTGATCTAATACTGCTTGTATAACTTCAATTGTATAGAATAGAAGGTACGGTAAAACTGAATAGAGATAATTCCACTGACTTTCTTTTGAGTCAGCTCCCGAAAATACAAAATTTAAATTTAAACTCTCCGTTTTATAATATTTTGAAGTTGTTACGATATGATTTGCTATATTCCATACTCGTTCCAAACTATAATCAGTTTTCTTTGAGTACCTTATATTATAAATAAAATCTGCGTCAAATGTTTCACAATAATTAATTTGATTCACCGAGCAATCAATAAACATCTTTTTCTTAGTTAAATCTATCTTATCAATTGCATAGTAATTCGAGTCTTTTTTGAAATTTTCCATAAATTCATTTCTATTCGTCATAATCCATTCAAAAAGCAACAAATTATCCTTTAATGGTTTCCGCAATAAAGTATATGTAATATCAAGTTTGCCTTTTTCAGAACATTTTAGCGCTTCATAAATATAATGACAATAATCTGAAATGGTAGCGATTAACACTTGCTTAATAACAATCGACTTAAATTCATCTTCATAACCATTATTGCTGAGCCATTCTAATATATCATCATTACCTTTAATCGCTTCAATATCACTCCTTTTTTTTAACTTATATATTGTGTTGAACAATTTCTTATTTTCGCCTTCAACTACCACTTGCGCTAAAATATCATGCAAATAAAAACATAAATTATGCAATTCTTTATATTTTTGGGGCAAAAAATATCCCACAATATCACCTATTTTTTGATTTTTATTATAAAAATAAATAGGATCGAACCTTTACATTTGATAAATTAATATCAAAAATTAAATTCTTTGTTTTGCATCCTTTAAAAATATTTTTATATTTAAATTAATTCTTTTATAGCATATTCAGATTTTATATATTTTTTCTGTCATTATTTTAATCACACCACTCTGCTCTAATATGCCAATCCTTATTAGGAATAATTTTTTCATCTGAAACAACTAATGTACTTCTTGGATCTGATGTTGAAAAAAACAAAGCTTGTCTGCCCGACCAATATCGTATTTTTTCTCCCGGTTTCAGTCTTAATATTAATCTAAAAATAAGGTCTTTTGCTATTCTTTCTATATCATATATTCTTTCTTCAACAATTTTTCTACTTGATTCATCCGAATAGCTAAGCCTTCCATGTGCAAGAGTACCTCGAATATCATATAGCGATTCTCCCTTTTCATTCTCAAATAATTTTTTAAAATATTCATGTTTGTCTCCAAAAATTAATTTTATAATTTCTTGAGTTTTACTTTTTAAACTTCCACAACAATCAAAATACGCTTCCATAATAAACTTTATTGGATCTGATTTATATAACTCTTTATGTTTGGCTTTAATACATCTTGTTTTTAATTCCTTCTTTTTGTCTTTAGTTTTTTTTGTAAACATTAATCCAAAATCTCCTTTTCCACCAATAATAGTTATAGCAATAGATTCGAGAACAATATAATAACAAAGAAACTGTATAAAAATATTTGTAGAATTTTTTCCATGATTAAACCAACCGATAGCGGAATCAAGAATTATTACATCTTCATGGGTAGGAAAATTTTTTAAAAATTTATTTAAAAACAAAATATCTTGCTTTGTGGGACTGGCAAATCCACTTTTCATGGAAGACATATTATATTTTACACACCATCTTATAGAACAATTAAAGGCAAATGCTAATCTGCTAGCTACTATATCAATATAATCAATTGCATTTTTAATACTATTAACATCTATTGAATCTAGTTCTATCCATCCATCGTATACATGCATATTACTAACAGGAAATCCTTTTTCGTCGGTAGGTGAACATTTATATAAATATAATTTATTTCCAAAAGTTGAATATTCTATAGGTAAATTTAGATTTGAACAAATAACGAACTCTACAACTCGATGACCCGTACACATCATATAAAAAAGACTTCCCTGAATTTTTGGATCCTTTGAAAAAGAAAATGCTTCTTTTTGTAAAGTATCTGAGTTTCCGGGATACACTAGAGGTTTCCATTCACCATATTTATTATATCTTCCAGGTAATCCAACCTCATATAACCTTTTTTCCCCGATTCTCCATTCGTCTCGCATTTCATCTTTATCACCAACAAATAAGCCTAATGGATAATTTAATGTGATATTAACACAGTTTGTTTTATTGGAAAATCTTTCAAACAAAGCAAACTTCCCATTTGAAAAATGTATTTTAAATCCATAGAGACCAAAATCAGGAGAAGAAATTAATTCTAAAACTTCAAAACGAGGTAATTTATGTAATTTAGGTTGTTTTAAAAAATCAAAACGTCTTTTTTCTTGTATTTCAATAAGAGTATTAAAAAATATTTTTGATTTTTTATATACTTTTTTTAAATACTTAATTTCATCAATATTATAGGGTATTCCTTCGGAAATTATCAATCTAACCAATTTTTCAGGAAAAGCTTCTTTAAGTACATTTATAATTGATAAATGATTTTTCTCTTCGCACATTTTTAATAAAAATTGAATACGTTCAGATATATTAGGTTGGATAATATGTGGAAAATTACCTTTATTTAAAGATAAAAAGGGATTAATATTATAGCCTTGTTCGTCAATACAATTTATCAAATTAGCAATTAGATCTAATGGATCATTTATTTTCATTATTGCTTTATATTTGTCTAAAAAATCACTATCACTAACGCAAGAATGATTTAGCTCTTTTATTGTGGCTTTAATCTTTAACAATGAATCTAATTCTGTTGTAATACTTGTAACCCTAAGAAGAGTAAAAATATAATGAATTCCACCTTTTAGTTGTGCTTGCATAAAAAGTTCTTTTAAAATTTCTTTAACAATAGATTGTGTGTGATTTTTAGACATTTTTTAGGCAATTTACCTCACATGTAATTTATAATTAAAAAACGCGATATATTAATTTAATTTTTAAAAATATAATTCTCCACACTTAACATATCGTAATTTCTTAAAATATAATAAAAGCATAGCAAAGGGCTATCTCCTCAAATATTCCAATCATTTGAAAAGACATTGAGAACCTGGACTTATCAGACTCTTTATAAAAAGTTTAGAAAAGATGAACGATTTATTAAGATAGTAAAGCCCTTTACTTTCACATTAGTATTTTTACATTTTTAACAAAACACACAATTCACCAAAAATGAATTATAAAACATCAAAAACCACAAGCATGTATCTTTGTCATCGATATTCTTTCTGTAATATCTATAACTAAATATATCACCTTTTCCAATATTATATAATTTTAAATTTGTTATTTCATCAATCGCATTTTTATCTAACTCAGGGTTAAATTCAAATGCAAATTTATAAAAATTTATAATACGTTTATTAAAATGATAATAATATAATCCTTTGCAGAGTAATTTTATAATTCTTAAAATTCTTTTCTTGTCATATTTAAAGCCCGACCTTCTCCCGAGCCAAATTCCCCCCTTAGAGTAGATATCAATATTTTTTATAGAATTATGCATTATTTCATTCAATAATTTAGGTTTTCTTCTTAGCCCTCTTATTACTTTTTCTTTTAATAATTGATAAGCTAAAGGGCTTTTTTCTGCACAAGCAGTGGCAATAAACCATCTAAAATATTCATCATCTTTTGATTTTTCTACATTATGTTTATCACAACTTGGTACAGTGATCATGTTTGAAGGTCTTGGACTGGGAAATATACATCTAGGAGGCATATGTTCCTTTGAAATTGCATCATTATTACAGCAATAACATTTTTCGATCATTTTTTTCCTAACTAATAACCTAAAATTACTATAAAATAAAAAAAGATTTAATTTTATATGCTATAACGGCCTTATTCATTTGATATAGCTTTTTGCAGTATCATTTGGGTATTGGAATAAAAATTGATGTCAGTATTGTTTAAGATTGATGGAGGGGTATTTTCTATTTCTTTGAGGTTATCCATTGGAGTAAGTACTAGTTTTGCTCCATTTTCAGAAAGCATGGCCACCTTGTCAGAAAAGTTATCTACTCGTGTAATAGCTCCGTTAATTGAAATATCTCCCAATAAAGCTATTCCCGGTTTTAAGTAACGCTTATGTATGGCAGATAAAATAGTTACAAAAATTGCCGCTCCAATACCATTACTCATTGTGCTTCCAATTAAGTTGCTTAATTGAATAGATATATCATAATTTGAAAGAGAGTGTTCTTGACTTAAAATACTTTTTTCGTTTGCTTTAATATACCGATAAACATTTTTGACATTATCTCGCACCTCTACCTTACCGGTACCAGAGATATTTAACTTGCCATTACCAGAAATTACACTTGCCTCGATCTGTATTAAAGACATTCCTTCTTCGCTTTGTGAAATTGTATAGCATAAACCAGGGCGTAAAGGTTGATTCTCAATTAAACTTGAACCCCTCTCTTCTGGGACGGAAACATACACTTCTTCACGACTTTCTTTATCGATATATGAAAAATTAGTATCCCAGAATTCCATACCGCCAATTCTTTTAAGCTGTTCTTTTACTCTACGCCGCATTTCTAAAGCAATCACTAAATATTCTCTAATATCTTCTTTGGTAAAATTACCATCTGGATTTAATAATTTAACAAACCCAGATACTGTTTTCTTAACTGACTTAGAATCTCTTTGTTTTAAATGAGTTCCTAAAGCAAAATAATCTTCAATGACATCCGCATAAGTCTTTCTTCTCATATGGGTGAATATTTCAGAAAAATAATCCATGCTAAAGCCAAAATTATTAGTGAAATTACTTGGCGAAAGTTTTATTACTTCCCAGCCCGGTAAATAAAAATGTATTCGATCTAAAAAGGAAGTATCGTTGCGAATATCATCTGACAAAGGATTAAAAAGATGGGAAGTTTTTAATAAAGTTTCAATGGATTGATTAATATTACCATTAAATACGATGGATGCTCCGCCAGTCATTTCCCCACCAGTACTACCCCGAGAAAACGAACCTGATTCCATATAGTCTTTTAAAATTGCAATACCATCTTTATCTTTAAAATGAATACCGGCTACTTCATCAAAAGCAACAGTATCCCAATTACCTACTAGTCCAATCTTTCTGGTGGTATTATTAATAAATAATTGGGCTACCGTTGCTTGCCCACCAGAAAGTAATATTGCATAAGGAGTAATTTCTTTATATACATAACTTTTTCCAGTCATCCGAGGACCCAATTCAATCAAATTAAAATTAGGCTCAACCAGAGGTATTAAACGAGAAATAAGCAGCATCTTTACACGTTTATCAACATCCTGCGAAGAAGGTTCTATTCCAATGCTTCTAACCAGAATATCAATCCATTCATCCTTGGAAAAATATTTTCTCTTTTCTGCAAATTGAGCTAAGTCAAAAGAAGCTAATTGAATTGGTTTTATATTTCTAATGATAAAAGGATAAGATTTATTACCAATTTTTATCTCCGGGTCATATTCAATATCTATTATTGCCCAGATACCCCCCAATAGCAATTTTTCATGTGCTACAACTAAGGCATCATTAATATTCGCTTGTTTGATATTGCTATTTAACAACCTTGCCCAATACCTATCCTTATTTACATCTAAAGAAACTTCAATGTTATCAATAATGGTATATTTCCCTTTTTCTCGGATTTTAGATTGAATTAAATTCCCTTCTTTAGGATTAATATAATGATCTTGTAAAATATTTTTTACATTTAAAATTCCTTTTTTCATCTGTTCTTCGTCAAATGTCGAACAAGAGTTGGCTAATAAATATTCAAGAACAAAAACCGGAACATTCGCCCCCAATTTCAATTGTCTAACTAAATCTTTTTTTACCACAAAGCCCCGAAAATTATCGATTAATTTTTTATCTAAATCATCTAAAATCATACTCATTTCTTTTCTCCCAAACCTCCTAAATCACGGGTAATATTTCTCTTTACCGTACAAAAATCAAGTCTCGTTTTGGACTGGTCATCTAAAACTATTATTTCAAATTCATGATGTCCGGAAAAATTAAATTCTCTAATAATTCCCTCTTCTTCGTGCATAGTAATTACATCACTTTGACTAAATTCATGTTTATCTTTTACCATAACAATAATTATTTTTCTCTCCCTGCTAAATATATCTCCGGGATTAATTCCCGCTTTAAGCCTTACCGGATAAATATCACCAACTACAGAACTCAACTCATCTTTATTTGTAATCTCAATTTTGAGTTTATTAACATCTTCGTTAAATTTCTCAATCTGTAAAAAGGGGATCAATAATTCCTGAGGAGTAATCCCCCCATGAGCAAATCCATAAAGACCGGGAGTCTTAAATGGATTTAAAGTAGTTGAAAAATATATATATTCAAATTCTTTGTATGGTTTTTTAAATCCTATAATATGAACCGGTAAATTATCTATTTTCCCCTTTGATAAACAATACCGTTCAAATTTTTCACCTTGCGGAACTCCAAACTCAATCTTATCCGCTTCTTCTAATAAACCGGATAACACAAACCCATGATCACTGATTAAAAATACCTTCTTAAATCCACATTCAAACAAGCAATCTATCTTCTGCTGAATATTTTCGATAAATTTATCATAATATTTTAAAGCATTCTGTCCTTCCTTTTCAGAAATATTATCCACATCAACAGCATAAAAGATAGCATAATTCTTCGGTACATAACTGATAGACAGATCATCAAGATCAGAAAAAATAATATCCTGCTTTGTTTCTTTTAATAAAATCTGATGTCGTTCTTTGCGACTTTTACAAATTTTTTCGGAAGTGTTAAATAAACTATTCATATTGTTTTCTGTAATAGAAGGATAGTTTGCGCGTATTGAAGTGTTATCAACCTTATGTTCGCTTTTATGCTTACCGTTAATTTTTTGAGTAATTTCTTGTGCTATCTCGTAAGAAATTGCATCTCCCAAAATAATAGCTACAGGTGGTTTATTTTCTTTGATAATTCTTTTTAATAGACCAGTTTGATTTTCCTGGTATTGTTCTTGAAAATAAGTAAACCACTTATCTAAAAATAATTGAAATATTTTGCGGTAATAATCCTGCAGGGGTTGTAATATTTTCTTTTCAGACAAAAATTGGGTATAAAGATGCCGGATAGATTGATCTATTTTATAAAACGTGTTCTTATAATGTTCAATTGTGTCATTTAAATTACAGATTTGAGTTAATTTTTCTGGATTATAATCCAATAATGTAAAAATACTTTGCCAATAATCAATACCAAGCATAGCAGTTATTGGCTGTGTTGCTCTTCCCTCAATAAAAGGTAATTTTTCCTCCAACCATTTTCTATCATTTAAATGTTGAATAATTTTTTCAAGCCATTCACTATCCATGGCTTTAAAAGGATGATTTAAAGGAACGGTCCAAATATCTAAATTCGATGGTAAAATGTATTGTTTAATATATATTTGTAATACCGATTCATATTTTTTAGAATCCACCCATTGTTTATATATTTGATCTAAAAAATTACTTTTCTTTTTATGAAGTAAATTTTCAAAAATTGCGAAAGCGATTTCCTTGGCTATAGTATCTGCTGGTTTATTTTCTAAAGAATGTTCTATAAACTCAGACATAAATTCGATAAATAATTTTTGAACTTCTATACCTGTTGAGGCAAAATATTCCTTTGGTTCAGCTAAGAAATTCAAAATGTCCTCTTCTGTAAAAGCTCCGCTCTTTGTCTTGATACGCTTCCAGTATTCCTTCCCTTTTCCTATACTTAATTTACCTAAAGCGATTATTTCCTCCGCTGAAAGATTGATATCAAAATTCATTTTCTCCCGCACCTTACTTTGAATATAACGATGTAAGTGTTTGATTGGTAAGCATGCTCCAGTTTCTGCATATTCGCGCAGGAACTTCAACCTCTCTAAGGGGATATAAGTAATAACGATTACTTTTTTAGCACTATATTTTTTTTCAATATCATATTTCGTTTTTAATTCGTCTATTTCGCTAGATACAGTAAATATTTTATCTGTTTTTACTTTTTTTAAACAATCAAAAAGAAAATCAGCTTTTTGTTGTTCATCAATAATTACTAGGCGATCTGCCTGTTTTAATTTGTTATTTACCTCTTCTATAAGCCATTTATCTAACATAATTACCCTCTTTGTATTTTATTACCAATCTGCCTCGAGATATTTTTGCAGTTCCTTTTTCTTAAAAACATCATATTTTAATAAACCCTTTTCCTGTAGGGGAGCAATATTTTTTCCTACCCCGTCATCCAATGTCGGATCATAACCTGATTGTAAAATCTCATCTATTTTCTTTTTAAATACTTCTATCTCTTTTAATTGTTTTACAATTAAATCCCTTTCTTTTTGAACTTTAAGCGATATATCCGGCATATCTACAGATAAATCTGAAAGTCGATTTTTTAACGAAGATTCCCGTTTTTCTAGATATACTGATCGTAAGCGGAAGAGTTTATCTCTGTTCCATTTATAGATTGAAATAAAAACTTCAAAGCCCTGATTTTTTCCGCTGGATAGATGCCAGATGAAAGGAGTCTTAGGTAAGAATCTAAAAAGATTAACGCGATTAGCCAGATCTCGGAAAAAGTATTTTTCTAAATAAGTATTGATTTCAAATCCCAAAATTTCTTTAAAATCATCAATCTGCCTTGGAGTAAAACTCTTCTTAATCATTTTAGAATAGAGGAAATTTTGTAAAGTATCTTCTCCGCTAAATTTCACTAGAGGCATAATTCCATCCTGATCTTCTTCTAATATTTCCCTTACTAAATCAAAAAGTAAATCCTGAATAATTTCCTGTGATCGTTTTTCGGGTAAAAGTTGGCTTTCTTTTATAATTTGAATAATACTAAGTGGATTTATTTGAATATTCTTACAAATATCTTCCAAGGGAGTACTTTGCTGATAAAGATTTAATATAGTTTTTTTTATTTGTTCTTTTTCTTCAGAATCAATAATTTTTATTTTTATTGTTTTTATATATTCTTTAACTTCGGGCAATATTTGATCATCTGTAAATGTGTAATTTTCAATTAAGGGCAAACTCCCGACGGGTAGGCCTTCTTTTTCTAAGATCATCTGTCTATCTTCTTCTGTTACCTGATAGACCTGAAAAATCAGTTCATCAATTAAGGCTTCATTAAGATAGACTCGAGCAAGAAGCTCGTTTTCATAATCTAAATATACTTTAATTAATTTTTTTAAATCAGAAAACTTAAGCTTCTCTTTAGCCCAAAAAATGGGATTATATTTATAGTTCATTTCAATAATAGAAAATTCACAAAGATGCTTTTTTATCTGAACATTATCTTTGGACAAATATGAGATCTTTTTTTTCAATTCTTCTAATGGAAATACAAAAGGTAATCTTTGTAAATCCCCTATTTGTTTATTCACTGTTGGATTAAAGCAATCAAGTAGATATATTGATAGACAAGAATTTAAAAATGCCAAAACATAATTAATATTATCATGATGGTTATTTTTAAAAAATATACTTGCACCGCCAACATCATAAATATGATTTTTCGGTAATATCCTAAATGATGGACCCTTGCTTCCACTTGCTGCATAAGTAACGCCTTCTTTAAAATAATAATCTTCGTTTCTTAATACAGCAAATTTGGACTCTCTTAATTCCTTTCCATCGTTTTCCCAATTTAAAACTAACCATAAATTTCCATACCATTTATTAAACGGTCCACCCTTAGAATAAGGGACCCATTTATTTTTGTCTCTTTCATAATCTTTTGAAATATCTTTCAAATTAATTTCCCACCAAAATCTTAGAAATTTATTATTATCTGCGGTTGCGAGGCCTGATTTTGGCTCGACAATATTTGTAATAATATTACTTTTAAATTTTTCTCTCAAATTATCTGAAATCCAATAAATAAAAGGAGAAGATTCAATATTTCTAAAATTATCCTGTTGTAATGTAAAATTATGTTTATTCTTTCTATTATTTAAATAATCCTTATAAGAATTAAAAAAAATATCTTTTTTATTTTTGTGAAACTTATAAGGTTGAAGGTTCATAAAAAACGAAATATCCTTAAAACAAGTTTTTTCAAGTATGTATATCATTACATCAACATTTATTAACATCTGAAAAATACCGTGAAGGCCAAACTCTATTAACATATTTATATGAAAATTATTTAAAATAAATTTTCTCATATCTTCAAAAGATTTAATATACATAAAAGTCAACGGATGAATCATTCCAATTTTACCATTCTCATTAATTAATTCAGAACATCTTTTTAAAAAGACTGCGTAAAGATTAGAATAAAATGATAATGGTTCCTTGTAATTTTTTTCAATAAATATTTTTAATTCTTTGCCGTAATTGCCCGAATCGGTATAAGGAGGATTAGCTACTGCTATGTCGTATTTATTGGAAATAATTTCCGCAAAAAGCATACTTTCTTGCGTTTTAGTTTTAAAGAATTTAATGCTACCGTTATTATTTTTACTATATTTTTGTAAAGCTTCCTTTATCCTAATAAATACTTTTTCTTTCCACTCATCCCAAAACGTCAATTCGCTACTCGCCCAAAGAATTGACTGACCTGGACCTTTTAGTTTAGCAGTGACTCGTTTAATTTTTTCTTCAATTCGTATCAGCGACCCAAATTTATAAGCCATTCGCAAATCTTCCCAAATATCTTCAAGTAGTTTGACAGTATCATTATTTTTAAACAACTCGTAAAATAAACTTTTTACTTCTTTGTATTCTGGCAAATAAAAATCGGAAGAAACTATGTTCATATTCGAAATTTTAACATTTTTATTCTTTTTTAATGCTTTAATATATAACCCCAATTGAGCTATCTGCACTGCCCGGTCATCTAAATCAATTCCATAAAGATTGTTTTCAATAATTAACTGAGGAATATCTTCTTTGGCATATTTTTCTTCCTCGTACATCTCATAAAAAAGGTCAAAGGCATAAAGCAGAAAATTACCGCTGCCTACTGCCGGATCAATGACTTTTATTTCGGTTACCGATTTAGGTTTAGTAATGGATTCTTTGGGAACATTGGCAATATCATGATCTTCTTTAAGTTTACTTTCAGGATGCATTTCCATCCAGAGCTTCCCTAAAGAATTATTAAGGATAAACTCTACCACCCAACGAGGTGTATAAATCTGAGAAGTAACCGATACCCAATTGTATTCAATCTTCTCCTTACTATTTTTAAAAGACTCTCGTTTTTTTCGGTTATAAGATTCATACAACCAACCCATAATATCATCTGATTGCCAATTTTCTTCATTAATTTTATTAAATTCATTGATGATTTCTTTCAAATCATATACTTCAGGTAGCAGATCATATAAATAATTAACAGCATAAAGTTGAATTTTATCTGATAACTGGTTAAAAGCATAACGGATATATTCTCTTAAACCATCCCAAGGTAAACTTCTCTTATCGAGGTTCTGTTCTACCCAAAGTTTATGTCCAAAAGAACGGCCGGCATGACTGGTCCGACAAGTGATCACTTCTGGTTGTAGTTGATTCGCTTCAATTACTTTTATCCCGGCAATACGGTTAAATAAAGTAAAAGAAAGCTCTTCTAATAATTTATCCCTGGCTGAAGAATAATTTCCAGTCTCTTCTTGTAAATTATTTAATATATCAGCCATTCTTTTTACTTCGCTCTGCATTTCTGGGTCAAGCTTATCAATAGGTAATTGTCTGCTTGAAGATAAATCCATTTTAGATAAGCTTTTATCGAAAGCATGAGTAATTTTTTCACGAATATTTTCTACTGATTCTTCTAATTTCATTTTTTCTCCTATTCAATAATGACAATATCATTCTCGTTCAAAGAATCTGCCTCTTTTATTTTACCCTGCAACATTCCTTTGTATTGAGGTGCAGTAAATTTGCCTTTTTCAATCTTTATTTTTACCTCTTTGGACGTGATTTTACCAGAATACTTTATCTGAATCTTAACTACGTCTACTTCTCTTATTTTAGAATTTATGGTTTGAGTTGCAGAAATTATTTCATTCAGTGAATAATGACAAGAATCACATTTTGTTTCAGAAGTAATTTTTAAATTATTGCAAATATGTCTTTCCGCATAATATATAATCTCCTTTATTTTATCTAAAACCTCTTTATTAAGATTCCCTGGGATTAAGTTAACCTCTTTTTTAATATCTTCTGCTTTATTTTTTAACTCTTCATGTTCCTGAGTCATTTTTTGGTGCTCTTTTTCTGTTAATTGATAATATTCATCCTTTATTTTTTGAAATAGCAATTTCAATTCTGTAAAATTATCAGAAATAGATTGATTATATTTTCCTTCAAATTGTTCTCTTAAAGAAAAAACACAATTATCCTTATAAATACCTCCTAATTTTTCTAATTCCTGAACAATTTGAACTACAAATATCTTATAAATTTTTATGTTATTTAAATCGGTTTCACAAAATTTTAAAACTTTTTGAATATCATCTATAGCTTCTTTAAATTCTGGATATTCTTGAATAAATTTTTCAGCTTGATCTTTATAATTATCCCCGGTAACTCGGGATAAATATCCTCTTAAAATAATTATATTTTTAGCTATCTGGGGAAAATAATCATCAAATTCATTAATAAATTTTTTACAAGCTTCAATTTTGCTAAGAAAATGCTCGGATATATTTTTAATAATATTAACCAATTCTATGTCATTGCTATTATAATCAGGATATTTGTCTAAAATTTCAGTAACTTGCAATTCTTTTAAATGTTCAACTAGTTTTTGTTTTTGCGAAGCAGTAAGAGTTGAAGTAATTGCTTTAAAAGAGGCTTTTTTAAGCTCCCGAGATTTACTAAAAAGATTTAGTATATCGGTATCATGATAATCGTAAATTTCTCGACCATTATATTTAATCGCCAAGTGGCCTGCTCTAATTAATACCGCTAAAATAACGAGTATAGTTTCATACGCATAGCCATAAGGAGGGCCTTCAAATTTTTCTTCTAATTCTTCACCACTTACAAAAATAGAAGATATAACAGTATTTATTTTGTCTATTGCCTTTAAACCTTGGCCGATAAAATTACCCTCACTATCAAAAAAAGCAAATTCTGGATTACTCGGGAAACATAATAATAAACTATTTGGATTTTTTGCTTTTAATACTTTTAATGCAATCTCTTCAGTGAGTTGAAGGGGCAACCGTTCGAGGAAAGTATTGCTGATAATTTTCCCTTCAATTTTTCGAAAAATATTATCAAAATCATTTTCATTCAAATTATTTTCCTCAAAATTATAAATGAGCGTCCCATTTTTATAGGTTTCTTCAATTAATAAGTCTAATTCATTTAATCTATTTACTTTATTAGTTGAAAAATCTTTAATAATATTACGCAATTTTCCATCGTCGTCGTTCTGATACCGTTCTTCCAAAACACCATAACGATATATATCTTCAATAAATTTATCAATTTCTCTAAATTTTTTAACCGAAGGTACTAAAGTTACAGTATCTATATTTCTTTGTGTTTCAAATTTAACCTTCTCCAAAAATTTTTCTCGATCTTCTTCGCCTATTGTATAGATGCTTGCAATATTTATTTTTAAATATTTTTGGGGAGCATAGCTAAGTTCATCACCCTGAGTACTATTAATAGAAAAAATATAAGAATTATTTTCAAACGTACAACGGGATATGTTTTTTAAAAAATTCTGCTGTTTTAATCTGTTGGTAAAATCTCTTTTCTTTTTAAATAGTTCCACATCAAGATTTTTCATTTCTTCGATTTTTTCTTGTTCTAAGTCAGAGGTAATTACATAAATATTATTTTTATTCAAAAGCAAGTTTACGTCACATAAATTAGTTAAAGCTTCATCTATTTTAGGCTTTAACTGGTAAATTCCATCAAAATTACCAAGATAAAGCCTAGTAATATTTTCAGAAGTAGCTTTAATTAGTGAAGATTCATTTATAAAATAAATGACTTTCAATAACTGCGGGCCATTAATTGTAGAATTGCTTTCTTTTAAAACTTTTTCTGCTTTTAAAAATTTATTTCCTAAATTACTTTCCAGGTGTTGTTTTGCTGCCCCATCTGCCAAATTAGAAGATGTTGCAAAATTATATAAATTATGGTCTCTTATTTCTTTCAATACTGTAAAGGTAGCAATAATCATTCCACGTTCAGTAGCATGTGTTTTAGAATATACTGCTTGAATAAAATTTTGCAACAAATCAAATTGATAAGAGTGAAAAGGATAGTAAGTAGTGAATTTATCTGAGTTATCACTTTTTGTGTTAACTTTACTTTTTAGGTCGGTAAAATCTATGATTGTGCCATTATTATTTTTATATAATTCTTCTAATTTTTTTATTCCTTCTAAATTTTTCTTTAATAATCTTTTTTTGATAATTGTTTCAACATCATCAGAAGATAATGTTATTTTTGTTCTAAAGCGGTCTGAAACTTTATTAAATTCTCTATGGCTAATATTGGTAATATTATTAATAACTTGCTCTAAATCTTCTTGGGCAATAGCAATAGTCCAGCCTTTGCTTTGGGGTAATGCTGATAGAGACTCGCTGACCCCTTCTAATTCTAAAAGATCAATCTTGCTCAGATTAATAGCTTCGCTTACTTCGTCAATAATAAAAACGAGATGGTCTTCGGGATATTTTTCTAAATAATTTAATAATTCTTCTTTCAGACGGGCGGCATCAAAAGAAATAATTCGTTCATCATAATATTTTTTTGTTTCATTATACTCTTCAGAGGTAAAAAATTGTGATTCTACAAGAACTTTGCGCATAGTTTTAGATACTTCGATAGGATTTTTCCGCAAATCCTGCCATTCATTCCCTGTAATTTTTCTAACATTATCTAAAAATTCTGAATATTGTCCTTTGACAAAAATACCATATTCTATAAAACCAAAAACATCATCCAAGAATCCTAAACGATGCAAGAAATTTCGGAATAAAGTCCAAGCAAAACTGTTTCCGGTATGCTGTTTGGCAATATCAAGGAAGACTACTTTGGTCTGGTAAGCATCTAAGCTACGTATAGTATTTTCCAATAAATTTTGATTATTTAATCCATTTAATCTTTGAATGAACCTTTCGCGAAAAGGTGTGCCATTAATCATTTTATTTTCCAGAAGATATCCGAGCATTTTACCAAAATAAGATTTTCCCGAACCATAAAATCCTGAGATCCAAACTCCAGTTTCCTTAATATTACTTTTATAATTTTGAATAAATCTATCAAAATAATTAGCAATTTTATCTGTGATAATATAATTCTCAACTTCGAACTGTATCCCAGCTTCAGTATGTTCTTCCAGATTAATCACATCTTTAATATCCTCGGAAAAATTTAATAATAATAAATCTTTAATTTTATCCATAATTTTCTCCTCGATTATCTAATCATCTAAAATTTTTAAATACTTATTGCGCGGTATCCGGAAGCTAATCTACAGTTTAAAAATTTAAGTTTACCTTCTTCAAAGACAACTGCGGGGTACATAATTATTAATGGTAAATTCATTTGATAAACAGCAGATTCTTCCATAATGCTGATGTTTTCTATCCCGGTACCAAATAGCGCTCCAGTACGAATTATAATTGCCATTTTATTTATTTCAGCAGCTTTTTTTATTTCGTCTAAAATAAGTTTGTAAAAATCCTGAGAGCTGTTTTCAGATTTAAAAAGTTTTTCTGGCTCACTTTTATATTCTTCATAAACTTCTATAAAATTATCATATCCAATAATATCAATATATTTTACAAAAAGCTCCGCTATATCAATAAAATAAGCATCTGGATAATCTTTTTTTATCCTGGATAAATATAATTGCTCTTCTCTTGGAGGGTAAATAAATAAAATAGAATTACCTCCATGTGCATCCATTTTTATGGAATCTTTGTTTTTGCTTTTCAAAATTATTCTTAAATCATTAAACTTTTGATCGATAGTTTTGGATAATAACATTAACAATCTCCTCATAACTATATTTTAAATTTACTTTTAAATCATATCCTAAAGTATAAATCTTAAAATAATCAGTAAGGGAAATTTTCTTTATACGTTTATATAAATTATCTTGGCTATAAGGTAAGATATCTAAATATGGATTTTTCATAATATCAGGATTTATATTTCCTAAAGATTTAAGTAAATATACCATATAAATAATAGTTGAATCATCAAGATCTATTGTGCAAAATTCTTTCCTAAATCGTCCTTTGAGAAAACCTAACTTTTTAAGTAAAGTTAAATATTTGGAAGCAATAATATCGAGAGTGGAGTTAGACCAATTTTGAATATCTATTTTGTTATCTCTCAGATCATACAGATAAGCGTTAAATTCATCTTTTGGCACTGTTAGTCGCCCTGCTTTATAAAGCTTCATATATACTTTGGTATTAATTTCATAAAATAATTGGTCATTAAAAGCGAATTGAAAATATAGGGCTACTCTTTTTAAATTTACAAAATTATTCTGAGTAAAAAGAGCATAAAAAACTTTTTGATGTTCTTCGGTTTTAAATTTTATAAAAACCTTTTTTATTGCACTTAAAAATCTTTCCCGAGATTTCAAAGTCCTTATTCCGTAAATATTCTGTTTAAATATTTCTTCATTTATATATTCTTCACCTTTGTGGTGAGCAAATGCAGAAATTACATCATTAATTAAATTAAAATCCGGGATGCTGGCAATTACATTTATATCTGAAGTATAAACTGGTTTATTTTTTTTGTTAGCATTAATTTTTCTTTGGTTCATTTATAGACAAAATTATCCTTTTCTAAATTAAAATTTATTTTTTGTTTTCAAATTCTCTTCTTTTAGCTATTAATAATTTTTCTCTTTCTTTTTTTAACAGTTCTAATTGTTCTTTTGGAAAACCACTTGCAGATAAACCTCTTGATTCATAATGATTTATAATTTTTTTCTCCAAGGAGTGATATATTTCAGATTCACTTTCTGCCCATTCATTTTGGTCATAAAATTGAGGAATTTTTTTCACTTGCTCAAAATATAATAATACAAAATTAAGGTAAATAGACGAATTTAGAGAAATTATTCTCAAGTTATGATTAATGTCATCAATCTGCATCATTCCATATCTAAGATAATCTTGGGTGGTTTTCAGATTTTCTCTTTCTTCTATCTTTTCGATTCTTTGTTGTTTAGTTAAACTATTAACTCCGCTTTTTATTTCTTGCCTATCAAAATATTCTTCTTCTTGTAATTGTTTTTCTTTCTTTTTGTCTAATTCTTTTTTGACAATTAAAATTAGAGCTGAAACAACTAGTAGTAAAGAAGTAATAACTTTAATTTTTAATGTTATATTTGATGGATCTAATAAAATAGACAGACATCCATAAGATATTATATAAATATAAGAAATATATGATAAAAAATTTAAAATGCGTATCATCCAAGTTCTCCTATTATTTTTTTATCAAGATTTATAATTAATCTCCACTTGGCGTTTTTATTGCCTTTTTCCGGCATAGTGGGATCGAGTAAGAGATAATTTATAGTTAAAATATTGTTAGTTAAATTTTAGAATATTTGACTTTTTTTAAAAAATATCATAAATTTATTACAGAGCGGTAAATCCGTTGTGAGTTGTTTAAGGTGTTCCCTTCCATCGGTGGGCCAAAGCCTTAACATTATAACTCACAAGGTTCGCTCTTTTTTTATTTTTTAATTTCACTGATTATTTCTATAACTTTATTAAAAAGTTTATCAAAATTTTTATAATTAATCTCCATTTTTCTCAGTTTACAGTTTCAAATTTCAAGTTATCAATCAATGATAATTATTATCCCCTCTTCAATCCATTCTTCCCATTCTATGGTGCCTATCTCTATCAATTTGGTTATATCTTTGGGGTCTTTAAATCCTCCCAGTTCATATCTTAATTCAATTATTCTCTTTGCTGTATGTTCACTTACCCCCAAAACCTGCATAAACTCTTCTAAGGAAGCGGTATTGATATTTATAAGTTTCTTCTCTGGTTCACCTTCCATAGTAATAGTGAAAAAATATAGCAACTCTTGACCTGCTTTATTATATAACTCCTTAGTTCTTTTGTAACTATATTTATTTTCCCACAGGTTTTCGAATTGTCTTTGGTATCTTTGGATAACCTCTTCATCGTCTATTACTAACAAATTTTCATCATTTCTGGTGCTGGCAGATGCAGTCCAGTTGTAAGAGCCAGTAATTACTATTTTATTATCAATCACTGCAAACTTGTTATGCATTATATAATTGTTTGAGCTTATCCTTACTTCTATATCCTTTTCTACAAATAAACGAGAGCTACTATATTTTGCCTCAACCTGGGAGCGATCTAAATAGATCCTAACTTTAACTCCCCTTTCTTTCGTTTCAATTACAGCCTGAGAGATTTCTTTATCAGTAAAGGTATACATAGCAATATCAATAAATACTTCTGCTTTATTTATATTTTCAACAATTACTGTTTCTGGGTCATCATAGAGGGAGAAGTAGACCTCGGTTTTGGCAAGGCTTGAAAGACATAAAGTTAAGGCAAGGATAATTATTACAAAAGTAGTAATGCTAAATTTGGTTTGAGGTTTATATTTTAGCATTTTATTTATATATTATCCTCTGTTTATAAAATAAATATCCCAGGTATAACTATTCGCAGGAGAGGTAAATTATACACTATTCACTATTAAACTATTCGACAATACTATGTGAAAGTCCTGCTTTTTGATGAAAGTTTTTATTTTATCGATTTAGTTTTTAGAAATTATAAGACAGGCGAGACGCCTGTCCTACATTGTTGGTAGAGATTGCTTCGTCGCTATGTTCCTCGCAATGACTGTGGTGGGGTGGTGGGTCAGATGAATCTGACCTCTACATGATGATAAAAAAATTAATTTGAAATATTGAAATATAAAAGTATAATAATAACTATTAAATAATTAACGTAAAGGTAGTAGAAAGATAAAAAGAAAGGAAAGCACTAATGACCAAATTAATGAAGATTAAAAGTTTAAAGAATTATGGTATCCCCTCTTATATTCTAAACCTCTGGGAAAAACACTATTCGCCTTATTTACTGCTCGTACAGGAGAATGCGGTAATAAATTATGGGATTCTGGATGACCAGGAAAATAAAAACCTCTTAGTTATTGCTCCTACCTCCTCAGGAAAGACCTTTATCGGAGAAATGGCCGCAATAACTCAGGTAACTCACTTGCACAAGATTATATATTTAGTCCCCTGTAGGTCTTTAGCTGAGGAAAAATATAGACACTTTAAAAATCTTTATAGCAGTTGTGGAGTAGATATAGTAATCTCTACCCGTGACCGCCGGGAAGATGACCACCACATAATCCAGGGAGACTATAAAATGGTAGTGCTGGCCTACGAAAAGTTCAATTATTTTCTCTTGAAATATCCTGAATTTTTATCTGAGGTCTCTTTAGTAATAATCGATGAGATGCAGATGATCAATCACCCTAAATGGGGGCCTCTCTTAGAAGATGTAATAGAACAACTGCTGAAAAAAGATTTAATAAATCTTAGGATTATCGCCCTTTCTGCTCTTATAGAAAATCAAGAAGCCCTCTTAAAATGGTTTCCCGTTCAAGCACTTATTTCTTATCAATACCCGGTAGAACTACGCAAGGGAATCGTAAGAGATGGTATCTTTAAATATATTAGCTCTGATAAAAAGAAGAATACTTATCGAAGAGAAATATTTTTTCAGCCAGAAACGGTCTGCGATAATTGTTTTGAGGATTATCTATTAGAGACGGTCAGGTATCTGGTAAATCAGGAGGAACCGACCTTGATCTTCTTCGCTACCGATGCTGAGACCCGAAAATGGGCTAAATGGCTGGCCTCCCAATTAAACTCTCCTGCCGCCTCTACCGCCATCAAAGAACTTAGGGGAATGGAAGAGACTTCCTCCGGCGATGAATTATTGGAGTTATTCGAAAAAGGGATTGCCTACTATAATCAAGACCTCTCCTGGGAAGAAAGAAATCTGATTGAAATTTACCTCCAAGAGGGAGAGATAAAAATTATCTGTGCTACCACTATTTTGACCACCGGTACTAATCTACCCTTTAAGAATGTTATTATTCCCCTGGATAAAATGCATAATGATGATGAAGATTATCGCCATTGTTGTCAAAATTGTCTTACCTTTACCGATATCGAAAATATGGGTGGAAGGGCAGGAAGATTAAATAGAAAAAATAGGAGAAAAGATCAGAATTCTATCCAGAACAAAGAGGAGTTTGGGAGGGTAATCTTTTTAGCCTATTCCCTCCTCTCGGAGACCATCTATCAGAATCTTTATTTTAATTTTTACCAGCGTAATAATCAT